>Ga0213863_10001961_pt1 | contig 14796 bp, 9 predicted proteins | sample PICome_8_FD_160128 | JGI IMG/M metagenome (GOLD analysis project Ga0213863, IMG submission 160128) | Coastal seawater microbial communities near Pivers Island, North Carolina, United States - PICO497 | ecosystem: Environmental > Aquatic > Marine > Coastal | place: USA: North Carolina | collected... | reverse complement strand
GTCTCTTCCTTCTTTCTAAGAGCGCGCGCGACTTCTTTTCAATGAAGGAAATTCGAGCGAGCCGCGGGGAAGAGAGAGCTTTTTTGTTTGTGTGGTTTTTGTGAACTTTTTTCTTCTTCTTGTTTTTGTTTGTTTGGTTGTGCGAACCTTTTTGTTTTTCTGCCCCCAAAACACGAAAAACTTTAAAGTTGAAAAATTTTAAAAAAGCAAAACAAAAGGAAGGGGCGAAAATGATGAAAACGGTGTAAAATAAAATTTTAATAGTAAATCACAAGGTCGGTATCTCCTTCAACACTCCGGTTTCGTCCATTCGTTTCACTTTCTCATCGATCACGTCTCGTCGTATCCATTTGACCATGAAATGGACTTCCTCTTCACCACCACCACCACCACCGTTGCCGCCGCCGCCGCCAAATTTATTCGCAAACTGCATAAACCTATCGCCCAAAGAGGAAGGACTCGTCGTCGGCGGCACGCCGCTCTCGTCGTTTTTACCACTACTCCCGCTACTACCCGTACTACTCCTCTCTCCTCCACTACCATCATTTGTTGTTGTTGTTGTCGTTGTCGTTGTCATTGTTGATTCGGAAACGATTCTATAGCCACAACTCTCGTAAAGACCGATAGCGTTGGCGTTATTTTTCGCAACGTGCAGAGCTATGCATTTTGGTCGACTCTTTTCCATCTTTTGCGCGATGACGTCGCACTCTTCCAGCAGTGCTTTACCGACGCCCATTCTGCGATTGGCCGAACGCGTCGTCATTCCAGTCAAGTATAAAAAGTTACTCTCGTTGGAGAGTCGGAGTAACTTTACCCCGTTTTTCACGCGCGACTCTCTGGAAGCTTTCGGACCAAACGCAGGCAAGAGAGTCAAATCACACGCACCGACTATGTCGTTACCGTCTCGAAACATTTTCTTGTCTTTATTCGCCGAAGAAGCCTGCGCCGCCGCCGCCGTCGCTCCTTTTCTGCGCACGCTTTTCGTGGTCAAGCGTTTGGACGGTTTGTACGGTTGCGAGCCGCGCGGTCGAGCGATGACGCACGCGAAATTCCCCGCGCTCCATCTTGTTTTTTGCATCAAACCGTTGAGTAAGTCGTCCGCTGGTTTCCCAAATCCGTCCGCTAAAACCTCCGAGACATCTCGCAACTGAGAGACTAACACGCTTTGGTTTCCAAAGCACTGCGAACACTCCCAAAGTTTCTTTTTGTTGTTCGTATTTTCTGTTGATTCTTCTTCTTCTTCTATTTCGGATGTCGAGGCACTATCCGCGTTTTCCCTCCTCGTCTCCGCGAAAACGTCCTGTTCCTCTCCTCCTTCTTTTTCTCCTTCTGTGTGCGAACTGGAAGACGACGACGAATGATCGTTGCCGGCTTTTACGATGTGAACGATTTTTGGTTGTTGTTGAAGACGACCGCGACGATGATGTTGCAACGAACGATGCTTTGGACGGCACGCTTTACCGCGCGCGAGAGTCGTTGTCGTCGTTTGTAATCCCGACGACGACGTTTGCAAAGTCTCCATCATCGTTCTTTTGAATAATATCTTCTTCTGTTTCTTCTTCTTCTTCTTCTTGACAAAAACGCAGAAACTTTTGACGACGACGACGAATGCTCGTAAAACAAAGTAACAGACAAATCCATCTAGAAATCCAAACAATTTTATGCAGGCGCCGTGAACTCTTCTTCTAATGTCAAACTGCTACTATATCTATTGTACTACTGCTACTATATGTTTTCGCTCTATATCATACTCATGTTTTCAACGAAGCGCTTGAAACGCTCGAAATTGTCTTCATCCGTGATGAGCTCATCGTGCAGTCTTAAATAAGTGAACGATTTCATCGCTGGGACGTACACTTTGGAAACTTCACCGGTGAGCGAACCGTCTTCGTCTTCTCGAATGATTTCAACGGCGTACCCACCTTTGCAGTGTTTTGTGATGGTCTCGTACGCCTCTTGATCGACTCGAGAAAGCGCGTTTTCTCCTTCAAGTTGCACTCCATAGAGCGAACACAAGCTGGAGACGTGCTTGAGTAGATATTCAGGCGCAGATCCGTCTTCCAACTCGTCATTTTCACCAGTATTGAGCGCCGGCACCGGCTTCGTCGGGGAGTGCAAATTCCGAGACCTTGCTTCGTTGGACTCATTATCTTTCATCTCACAACACGTGAACGTCAAATTAACGTCCAGCATTGCACAAATCTTAACGATATCTTCGTATCCGACTCCAGCTCTCGGATTTCTCGACGTTCTCGAGGAGCAGTGCATTCCCGAAATGCACTCCGCCGCTCGGCTTCGAGTATTCGCCCACCAATGAACGCCTGCGAGTTTCATCGACAACTCCGCACGATACTGCTCTTGTTTTTGTCCTCCCTCTATCCTATTTTGTTGATTAGTATTATTATCGTTATCGCCGTCGACGCCGTCGTCGTCGTCGTCCACGTCGACTTCGTACCGTAACGTTTCGTAAGAAATTCGTTTCGGTTTCTTACCGTCTACGAGGGGATTATCTCCGATGGGTTTTAAAACGTGTTCCAATGCTTTTCTCGCGCGAGTTAGAACTCTTTCCGCGTGTAGACTTAATTCTTTTGAGTACCAAGACAGAAAAAACCAACCATACGCTGAATCCCACTGTTCGTGATCGTCAAAATCGCGTTTTTTCAACGTCGACTCGTCGTTTGTCCAAAACTGCGTCTCATTCGGTTTTGCGTTGACGAGGTCGTCCGCGCTCGTCTCGTTTTTGTAATTTTCTCCAACTTTAATCAAAACTTCCAAATTTTTAGGTGGGTCCCCCCATTTTGGGACGCCAGACTTACTCGCGTGTAGCGCGAGCGACATTCGAGCGCGTTCGTCGTAGCATTGCAGAGTGCCAATTCCTGGATACTTCCAATTTGAGGTTGACGTTGAGTACGAAGGGTACCGAAGTTCACCGCACGGTCCTAGACCGACTATAATTTCGAGAATAGACCCACTCAAAATGTACTCGCGAAACGTGTTGGCGAACGAGCGCATAAAGTTTTCGTAAGCGTCTAGTGGTGTCATCGTCGCGTCGTGAAACATGCGAATTTCGTGATGAAAGCCGAGCGGTGTGCCGATGTGCGTTTCGTCCGCGAATAACGATATGTATTCCTTACATCGGGTTCCCTTGGAGTCGCAATAAAATATATTCTCGTCAACTCTTTGCGCGTAATCACAAACCCACTGCGGTAAATTAACGGTGAAATCTCCGTCACCCGGGTTTTCTCCGCAACTATGAAACGACATCACCGCGTGTATTTTCAAGCCTGATTTTATAATCAGTTCGATGAGTGATTTGTACCCACCCCAATTGTATTTTCCCGGCGCTTCGTTTTCAACGATCCCCCACCACACGTCGATCATGACTGAACTCACGTTCGCAGATCTCAGCTTTTCCAACTGTATCGATAACTTCTCTTTCGTTTCGTCCAAAAATCGACCAGAGTCTGGGTTAATTAAATCCAAAGGCAACATCACGCACACGGGAACGCTCTTCTTTCCTTTTGCATTTTTCGACGACCACGACGACGACGACGTGTTGTTGGTGTTGGTATTAGTATTGTCATCAGCAGGAGACCCTCCTCCTCTTCCTTCTTCCCTTTTCACGCCATGCCGACCGTCCTCTAACATATCGTCGTCGTTGTCAACTACCATCAGTAGTTTCTTTTATAACCAACACACAATTCAAAAAATGAGGACATGCAAAGGAGGAGGCGAAAAGTTTGTTATTGTCGCATGCAGAGGAGGACGAAATCTTCTCTCTCGAAACCAACAAGCACGCGGAAGCGTTAGACACCTTTAAAATCCACAAGTAACAACGACAATAATAAATAGTATCACTGGGTACTAAACATGACAACTAAGTAGATAATCTAACCTTGATCGTTAATTACCAAAGTCCTTCTTTACATCTCGGAAGTATAAATAATAAACGCAAGCGCGGTAAAAAAAATGCGCTCAAAGGCACAACGAACTCGCTAGTTCTCGAGCTATATCATCGCCAATCTGTTTTATTCTCGCCGCATCCTCTTCGCTGACGTCGAATCTGAGCGTTGGATCCGTTAAGCACGCATTATTCGTTGTTAATATCGAGATGGCGACTTTACCTTGCTTCAAAAGCTCCGAGTCGATTCCGACGCGGTCGTCGCGTTCGGTTCCACCAAACCCGTTTCGAAACCATCGCGTCTCGCTCGTTCTCCAACGCGCCGTTCCGTTTTCATCGTCACCAGAGATGTTCAAATTCGTTTTAAAATAGTCGGACGTGTCAAAATCTTTGCTATTACCGCCTTTGACGCCAGCCTCATCGCGCTTCTTCGGCGACGAAAGAATTTTACTGCTTTTCCTTTCCAAAGAGTTTCGAGGCGAAGATGGGGGAGACGGTATCGGCGAAGGCGCTCGCGCATCCTCCTCGCCGTCGTCGTGCGTCACGTATAAAACTTCAGGGTTAGGGTCTTTGACTCGTTTCCACAGCGGAATAGTCGAGCACTTCGATACCGCGCAAGTTTCTACGCCTCTGATCTTTTCGCCATCTCTCGGGACGTTCACGTTGATGACAAAACCTCTCAAAAGTCGCTTCCGTTCTTCGCTCGATACGATGGATTTCACAATCTGCGTGGCTATTTTACAACTTTCAGAGTAATTGGCACTTCTCGAATACGAATCTAACGAAAGTGCAACGCCTATTTGGCCCTTCATCGCGGCTTCTCGGGCACCGGCGACCGTTCCCGAATACATGACGTGTTTACCCGCGTTGTCGCCTCGATTGACTCCCGAGAGAACAACATCAAATGCCACACCGTCATTGCTATCGTTATTGCTACTACCATCATCCTTCGATTTGATGAGTTCTGGAAACAAATCTGGGCCTAGCGCAAGCATTGAGCAATCCGCAGGCGTCCCCGTGATTGAATAACTTTTACATCTCACTTTTTCATCATCTTCTTCTTCTTCTTTTCTTTCGTTCGCTTGTTCGTTTTCGTTTTCATCATCATCGTTGTAGGCGTCGTCGTGATAGTAATCCGATAATCGTTTAACTCCTATTGGTTCGTGTACTGTGATGCAGTGTCCGCTCGCCGATCGCTCGCGCTCTGGCGCGACGACGCACACGTTAAACTCTTTTTCTTTCGCGAGCGTTCGAATTAGCGTTTTGATGCCATTCGCATCGATGCCGTCGTCGTTTACCACGAGTATCTGTCGTTCGTTATCAGGAAAAGAGAGTGGATGATTAGTTTAAAAAGCGCGAGTGAAAGAGAGAGAGAGTTATGTATTCTAAAAGGATGATAAAACTGGTGCGATGCGGGTACTCACGTCAACTTTCTTCAACATGTTTTCTGTTGTTTTTATCCGTTTTATTATGGTTGTTTTTCTGTAACGACTTTTTGTTCTCTCTTCTTTCATCTCTCTCGTCTCATCTCTCTTCTTTTTGCTTCTGGCCTCAAAATCGGCCACGGAGGCTTGTTTTTTCACTTTTTTCACTTTTTGTGGCGTTGGTTGTTTTTGTTTTTGATTTCGATGATGAGAAAAAAGAAACCAAATTTCTCATTCGCGCGACGTCGTCACAGTCGCGACGCACTCTTACGCGTTCGAGAGCCCGTTTATTCACAAACACACTCTCTGCATATATCTTTGTAGTTTGCAAAATCCGAAATCGACGCTCGACTAAAACGCACACGCAAGCAAAAAGAGTTTGTTTGTTTTTCTTGTTTGTTACAAAAGAGTAATCCACCAATATCTACTCTCGCGTAGAACAAAAACATGGCGACGAAGAAAGCGACGCTGTCGGACACGGAGAATCTCGCCGTCGGTGCCCTCGGTGGTATCCTCGAAACTGGCATACAGAGTACGTTTTCGTTTTGATTGGTGGATGATTGTTTACTGACTGACTGATTGATGTCGCTCGAGTTCATCACATCTCCTTTTTCATACGAAGAAGAAGAAGAAGAAGAAGAAGAGTGTGATAGGGGGAGACACATCATCACTTTTGTTTTTCTCTCTTTTTCAGCCTCGGGTTTGTTTATATTGCTGACGACAAAAAATTTCCAAAATACATTCCTTTAAATATTAAAAATACAGTGCCTTTAATCACGTATAAGATCACTTCGCAAGATGGTCGACCGATGCCTAAGAACATTCAAGGTTGGTACAGAGGCGTGGTTGCTAACGCAGGTGCAGTGGCGCCGATTACTGCGTTTCAAATGGCCGTGAACGGTGGCTTAGAGAGACTTATTTTAGCCGGCGATACCTCGAGAGAGTTGCAAGCGCACGAGAAGATTGGTGCAGCGATGGGTGCTGGCGCAATCAGTTCCATCTTGTATTCCCCGTTGGATTTGGTTGTCATCCAACAGCAAAAGTTGGCGACGTCTATTGGTGGAGCGTTATCGGCCGTGACGAAGGAGCATGGTATGGCGGCTCTCTTCCGCGGCTTCACGTCGTGCGCGGTGCGAGAGTCGATTTACACCGCGGGTTACTTGGGCGTCGGTCCAGTCGCGACGCAACATATCAAAACCATGCACCCATTTTTTAGCGAGAACGAACAAGCCGCGCGTATCGCGGGATCGTGCTTTGCGGGTACCATGGCGGCGGTGATGACGCACCCGGTGGATACGGCGAAGACGTGCATGCAAGGAGACATGGCGTCCACGACGTACCGAAACGCCCGAAGCGCGTTGGGTCAAGTCTACAGCGAACACGGTATTGGGGGGCTTTATAGAGGTGGTGCGGCTAGAACAGCGAGAATTTGCGGCGCGTTCTTTATCGTTGACAACGTCAGAGAAGCGGCGATGAAGTACAAAGCCGAGCACTTTGATTCGTAAAAGTATATTTGATTCTTTTTATTTTGTCGTTGGTGACGTGGTGTTGTTGTAAAAAAAATTTCACCGGCGGCGAAAGTACTAACGAACTTTTACAACACGGCCTTTCTCCCGAGCCTGAGCACACGCGCGTCGTACCAAACCCTTCTCCGCCTCTAAGACATCGTATCGGAACTGTACACGTAAATCTGGAACGTTCGTCTTTTCAATATCGTTCGCCTCCAACGCGTGAAGCACCAACTCCTCGTCCTCGCCGCCGCCTCCGCCGCCGCCTTCGTTTGATGAAGCTAAACCGTTTGATGAGGATGATTTGAATATATTGTCTGAAATCCAGTGTTTCTTAGCTTCTCGAGGAAATCCGGAATTCAAAACAGAGTTTCTGGCAATCTCGCACAGATCCGCTGCGCTCAATTTCCAAACTTGAGCCGCGACCGAATACTCCTCAACTAATGGCTCCTTCGTCATGTGAATCTGGAGCGGATCATCGGTACTAAGGGTTACTGCTAAACCTCTCGCAAAGAACAACGGAAACGGATTCCGATGGTAGTCGACAAACAGCGAGTTATTTGAAAGCGGCGACATGTTCAAACCGATTTGCGTCAGGTAGTACAAATATTGTAAAACCGGCGATTTACGCAAATTGATTCCGTGCGCGATATTTTCCGCCAACATGAAAGTCGTCGCCAAATGGTCGATATCTCCAGCCTCGCCCGCGTGGGGTCTAAAAGTAATGATATTCATGCCTTTCGATTCTCTTAACTTGTTCAGAGTATACAAATTCGCATAAACGTAATAAGCGTAATAGGAATAGGCTGGATTATGGTTAACGTTCCAATCTTCCGGGACGCGCATGTGCTTGTTCGGTCGTCTCTCGGGTTTGGATTCGTCGTCAACCATATCGAATCCAACGACAGTTTTCAGAAAATGGTGCAACTCAGGATGCGACGAAGGATCAATCGTCACTTCAAACAAAGGTATGAAAATATTATCAAGCATTTGCTGGAAATTTTTCATCGTGCCTTGCGCTTTATAAATATTAAACAGTCTCGGTAACTGAATCATCCAAACGATGTTTTTCGAGAACAAACCGTGATTGAGTACCCACGCGGCTAAAGAATCCCACTCCGCTTTGCGACGTCCATATATGCTCAAACGATACTCCGCCATGGTGTATTTATTTGCTTCTAAATCAGTCAGCACTTCTTTCGTCAATTCCGCGAGAAAACGCCCGCGAATCAAGTTGTCGCTCTTGATGAAAATCTCTCTTAAACGCGACTGACCGCATGGATTGTACTTCAAATTAAATCGATCGAATCGATGAAACGTGTTTTTATCCGCGCGCATATCCAACGTATCGATGTTCAACTCGTGCGACGTCATGCCAATACTCTCGAATACCTCTTTTAAGTTTAAATATTTACCATCCCGATAAATGACGAGTTCGTTCGGCTCTTTTTTCAGCTTTGATTTAATAAATCGTAAAAGATGCTTCTGGTTCATGCATGCCGAATGATGGACGTGCGTATCAACCTTACGCACGTTATAGAAATCACGATGTGGCGCTCGCTTTTGCGCGAGAAACTCGGCATCTGAATTCAACATGACGTGCAAAGAAAATTTTTGCTCGGTGAGCATGAGGCGTTTATGACAGAACGATTTCGCCGGGCCTGCGGATTGAATTATCATTAACGCGTGCAAGTCGTGAAAGAACGCCGTCGCCGATGCCGGTGGTTCGTGCAACAGTTCGTCATCTTTTGAAAAGACTCGCACCACACCGTCTACCATTTTGAATTTTTGATCGGTTTTCAAAGCAGCGAGCGCTTCTTTCGATTCGATTTCAACCGATCCCATCACCGGAGATCCAACCTTCGAAAGAGTCGGCTCGAACAAATATTTCTCTCTCAATCCAATGCAATATTCTATCATTAAACACGTTTCCTCGCATTCATCCGTTATCGTTTGACCTTCGCTCGATTCGCGCAGCGTTACCGTATCGTAACCAAATGGTGACGGAGGCGCTGTTCCTTCTCGCAGCTGTTGCGTTCGCATTCGCATATTCTTATACGATGGCGTCGTCGACGGGCCAGCACTCGCATCATCAATATTCAGAATACTACTAGTCGCGGATGATTGTGGCTTCATATCTACGGATAAAGGAGACTTTGACTGCGCGAAGATCTCAATTCTTTGCGATGGAGGCGTGCCTGCGTTTTGTTGTTGTTGTTGTCCTACGGCATCTAATGCATCGCTCTTCTCAGCGCTGCCTGCGGTTGTAGGCGATGAAGCTTCCGATGGCACTTTATCCGAACTACCGAAATAGTTGCGCGTGTCGCTCATAGACGCGCGTCTTGGGCTAAGCACTTTTGTATAGCTTCCGGTTATGTCGCGAAGCTTTGCCAATTCCCCTACTTTGATCTTCCCTCCGTGCACGCTCCCGTCCTTCTTGGAATCCTTAATCATGATTGGAACGTTTGGTGTTCCCACTTTAGCAGTTCTTATCGTTACTCTGGTCGAATGCGCGTCAGAATTCCCATCCGAAGATTCCGCATAGGAGTCTCTTCCTAGCGCATCTTTTTTATTCTTCTTCTGCAAAACGTTCCCGGCGTTGTCCTTCTTTACGTTATCCTCTCGTTCGTCTTCTTCTCCTCCTCCTCTTCCTCTGCTGCTGCTACTACTACTACTATCGCTGTTTATAGCTAATTGATTTTCTTCCAAGTCTTTGCGTCGTTCTTGTTCCGATAACAGCATATCATCTTGTAACATGCTATCGTCGTTGTCTTTAAAACTTTGATCCTCCGTTTCCGTATCGGTCACGTCGTTGAAGATGACTTTGTGTTCGAGCGCGGAATTCGACCGTAAGATTCTCAAATCGCTTTCGTTTTTTGCTAATCGCGAAGCCAATCTAGAATTAAACTGTTGAGGCGATGGTGGAGGCGCGCGTGATTTAGCTTCTTTTCTGTTACTTTCATCGGCGTGCTTCTTTGAATCTTCTTCGTCCGAGGAAGAGGAGGAAGAGGAATCGTTATATCCACCTGTTTTACTTCCAGACCCACCACCACTTCCGAGCCGAGAAAACGGTTTGCGCTTTCGTGCGCTGCTGCTACCGTGATGGTGATGTTTGTTTTGAGTTGGCGTAGATGGCTCGCTCGATAATGGCGTCGTCTGCTGTTGTTGTTGTGAGCTGCTAGGGGTTGATGACAAAGTTTTCAACTGTAAACTCATTTCCGCTTTGTCGATTTCTCGTCGTCTATCTTCCAAAGCGCTGATCGCACTGGCGTAATAGTACGCAGATGCTCCCGCAACCTGAACCAGAACGTTTGTAAAAAGAAGAAGAAGAAGAAGAAGAAGAAGAAGAGTACGTCGTGATGTCAGTAAAAACAATAATAACAAACAACGAGAGAACGAGAACGAACGAATTTATTATTCTCGTTGTGATTTAATTCAAACAAGATAAAAAAAAAACGACCGACGCACCAGCATTCCGACACACGATCCAGCCACGAAGAACAAGGACGCGTTGGTGCTTCCATCGTTGCTCATGGTCTCTCGACGAATGAAATGAGTCGTGTCGTCACGTAACAAAGAATGCTTTTTTGTGGTGTGTGTGTGAATTGATTTTGAATAATTTTTTTGGGAGACGGTGAAGGAACAAAAGGGACAACAAAACAACAAAAAGAAACGAACCAAACACACATTCGCCATTTCGCTCGCTGGCATGAGGACAAAGAGGGCACTACTCGCGGCACTCGCGAACAGAAGGATCAGTCACAATCTCGCGTGCTCTTCTTCTTCTTCGCGTAATTCTTTCTCCTCTGTTACGTCGTCGTCGTCGTCGTCGTCGTCGTGTTTTGTTGCCGTGAACATTTCGATTTTGGATAATAAAAGTTGCGCAAAAATCTCGTTCAAGAAGAGACTTTTTCACTCTGCTACCGCTCACTTGAAGGAAGGATTTGACGACCCGCCACCGCACAGAGCACACCACAGAGTCGTAGTTACTGGTTTAGGTTTAGTAACGCCGTTAGGTTGCGGCGTGGAACACAATTGGAACGAAATCCAAGCAAGAAAAACTGGCATCAGAACTGTTGAAAAGAAATACATCCACGAACAAGACTTGACGAGCATAGGCGGCATTAAAGTAGTTGCCAACGTCCCAAGGAAAAGGAGTATAAAAGAAGATAGCGAAAATGGTAACGACAAAGATGCCGGTGAAAACATGTTCGATGATAGTAAATGGCACGACGACGCAAATCGCGTCGCCCCTTTTGTCGCGTTTAGCCGAGACGCGGCGTTTCAAGCCTTACGAGATGCGAATATCATCGATAATGATGGTAATATTTATCATGCCATAACCGACGGTAGTAGTAGCAGTAGTAGTAGAGATAGTATAAATATTGATCGTTTTGGTACGTCCATAGGCGTCGGAATGGGCGGCGTCTCGGATATTTCCAACGCCGGGAAACAACTTTACGAGAGCCCGAAGAAGAAACTTTCACCGCACTTCGTACCGAAAGTGCTCGCCTCCGCCGCGAGTGGCAATTTAGCGTCTGCGTGGAACTTACGCGGCCCGACGCACTGCTCATCTACCGCCTGCGCCGCGGGAGCGCACGCGATCGGGGATGCTTTTAGAACGATTCAAAGAGGCGACGCGGATTTGATGCTCGCTGGCGGTTCCGAGTCCTGTTTAGATGCGGTGAGTATTCTGGGTTTTCGCACGGTAAGAGCGCTCACTATGGCTCACGATATCTCGACGGCGTGTTTGCCTTTAGATGAAAACCGGTCTGGATTTGTTATCGGGGAAGGTGCTGGGATGTTAGTCTTAGAAAGTTACGAATCTGCGAAGAAACGAAAGGCTACGATTTATGCCGAATTGCGAGGCTACGGCACTTCAAACGACGCGTTTCACGCGACAAAACCTCCGGAAGATGGCAGAGGAGCGCGCTTAGCCATGGTAAATGCTTTAGTTGACTCTGGGTTAGCTGCTACGAATATTGCGCACGTTAATCTCCACGCTACCGGAACGCCTATCGGCGACGAAGCCGAGTTCAGAGCCATCCTCTCGCTCTTTGGCGAAGAACATTTGAGAAAGGGAAACGTGCGCATCTCCGCCACAAAGTCGAGCACTGGTCATTGTCTCGGTGCGAGTGGTGCAATCGAAGCCATTTTCACAATTTTGGCGTTAAGAAGTGGCATAGCTCCCGCCACGGTTGGTTTATCGCGACCGTTGTCGGACATTTTGCTCGGCTGCGCGTCGGGAGAGCTTCAAGATATTTCCTTCTCGGCGGAGGCGAAGAGATACGCGGCAATGAGTAATTCGTTTGGATTTGGCGGCACGAACGCGAGCTTGGTTTTCTCGTTGCCACCTCCTTCTTAATCGTGTCAGTAGTAAGCCATGGTTTAGAGAAGACACGCGCAAGTACTTGTATCCCCAAACTGAGGAGAGTGTTTCGAAATGTTAAACACAGCGAAAGTACTACATACTTAAATCTTCGATTTTTAAAAAGTCATGCTCTTTCCTCGCTTCGTTGAGCATAACGTTTCCTAAGTCCTTTTCTGCCATCTTCCAGTAATTCTTGACAACCTTGATGTTTCTCTCGCACTCTTGAACCGGATCTTCGTTCATCGGGAACGTGTCGAAGTAAATAACACCATCGTACTTGAATTTTCTCAAAACTCGAATGAACTCATACGCGCCGCGAGGATTCACGCTTCCAAACGATAGCCCGTCTTCTGCGCCTAGTTTTGATTGCACGGCATCGTTCAAGTGCACACCAAACAATTTTTCTCCTTTCATAAAAGCCATGGTCGCAGATTGCGAGGGATTCTCTGCGGCGGTTAAAACGTGCGCATAATCGAGCGTCAACCCAAAGTTGGGCAAATTTACTTCATCGACTAACATTAAAGACGCAAACGTATTCGGTATCAGAGAAGATCGACTGAGTGCATCCGTCGGTTTGAACTCGTACGATATCTTTCTAATCTTTGCGCAAGTCTTCGAATCACCAACAGCTGCCGTGTACCCGCTCACCAAATGCATCCACTCGTCGGAAAAATCAACTTGCCCATCGTAATCATACCCATCAAATTGAGACCACACAACCACGCGTTGAACTTCATCTCCCAATAACAAAGCAACCTCGCACGCATCTTTCAAGAATTGAACGGCTTTTTTACGAACTTCTTCGCTTGGGTTGGTGAACGCACCGTTTCTGAAAAGCTCTTTCGGGAAGCGCACGTTCAATCCTGAAACCTTTAAATTCAAACGCTCGACGATTTTCGCAATATTCTTAAGAGAACTTTTGGTGACGTGCTCTGGGAAATTCAATTCGACCAACGAAACACCTTCTATTGTCGCGTACCGTTCTAAAAGCGCCTTTGAATCGAATTTCGTGACTTTTGGAACTAAATCCTTCCTCTCTTTCATCGAGTTTAATCGGCACGCAAACCTATCTATCGTATCTATTTTCGGGTTGCTAAAACTATCTCCATGAGGAAATGATACTTTCGTTCTCAGGCGGCCGTTCTTCTCTAAAAATTCTTCAATACTAGCTCTATTTGGCAATGAAGGTGCTGCACCCATCTTTTGAACTGCTAACGCACCACTCGCGGAAGCAATCTCCATTGCGCGCGTTATCGTATCCCCTTCCGCGACTGCAACGGCGAACGCGCTACGGAACGAATCGCCGGCTGCAGTACAATCGACGACAAGTTCTGGATCCAACGACGCTACCGGTTTTACAAATACAAACTCTTCATCTTTATCTGTGACGTAAAACGATCCTCTGTGGCCCAAAGTAACTAAAAGTGCTTGCTTACCATTGCCTCTAGATTTCAATACGTCTTTGGCCGCTCGAATCGCGTCGTCATCGTTCTCGAAATTATATCTATTTACACCATCATCCGGAATCGATGTTGCGACTAGAGTTTCGAGCTCGCTCAAGTTTGGAGAAATAATGTCTACGCTTTGGAAGAGCGCATCTGAGACGCGAGACTGAGAGCCGCCGAGATCCAAAAGCACGATACGAGGATTCAAATCCCCTTTTTCCTTGAAAACCTTACTCGCTGCTTCACTCACGGCATCTGGAATCTCACGTTGTAGTAAAAGAACAGTTTTTGTGGAAGAAAGAGAGTCACCATACTCTCTTTCATCATTTGCTAAGCACGTGCGATCTTCAGTCGAGATATCTGATGATGAGAAGACGTCCGCGAAGAAGTTTGGCAGAGCGCTTTTCGCCTCCCATTCGGCGTTTGCGCCAGGGACAACGACGGAAGACGCGACGCCCTCCTTCGACAATAAAACAAAACCAGTTCCACTAGAAACGTTACGGATAGATTCGGAGTGTTTCAAATTGACGGAATACTCTTCAGAGAGCGTATTAAACAACCATTTTCCCTCTTCATCATCTCCAAACTTACCTACAAAGTAAACGACGGAATCTTGAGGACGCAGCAAACTCATCTTCGCGCCGACTGCTTGATTTGCGCCTTTCCCACCGAGCGCTCGATAGATGTTTGAATTGTACGCTCGCATAGTTTCCTCAGATTTAGGAAGTTCTGTGTGCACTGTAACATCGAAATTGACGCTGCCGACGACGAAGATTGCCGGTACGTTATTTATCAACCGCCTCGATGAACATGCGCTCTGCACCTCAGAAGACGCAGAAACGATACCAAGGAGTATAGAAGATGCAATCAACGCAATCATAGAGAATATCAAGGCATCATATTTTGTACGCTTTTGATTCAATTTCTGCATGATATTGATTGAAAGTTATTTTCTGTACGAGTAGAGCGCAGGTATTTTCTGCCGCTTTCAAAAGGTGATTACGAGAGAAAGTTAGTTATCTTTTGGGTTCTTGGTAAATTTGTACAAAAATCAGATTAAATTCATTTCTGCGCTCGGATATACACACAAACTTCAAACTTCAATCACATGATGAACACGCATCACTCAGTCGCGATAATCATTCCA
>Ga0213863_10001960_pt1 | contig 14798 bp, 21 predicted proteins | sample PICome_8_FD_160128 | JGI IMG/M metagenome (GOLD analysis project Ga0213863, IMG submission 160128) | Coastal seawater microbial communities near Pivers Island, North Carolina, United States - PICO497 | ecosystem: Environmental > Aquatic > Marine > Coastal | place: USA: North Carolina... | reverse complement strand
CATTCTCGCGGCTTTGGCACCCGCTTTCTGCGCGTCGTGATGACGCCCAATTCCCCCAGAAGGAGCCAAGAAAATGGCAAAACAGCTTGGGCGCGGCCTTTTACTCGCGCTAGGAACAGAAGCCGACGGCGATGATAACGCAAATGACACTTATACAACGATTGCAGGCATCAATTCAAAGTCTCTAACAATCAACAATTCGCCAATCGACGCAACGACGCCTGTTGATGGCGCTGAAGCTGGCGTGATCTGGTCGGAAAGCCTGTCTGGTCTAAAACAGATGACTATATCAGGCGACGGCATTTTTGCTGGCACGACCAGCTTGGACGCAATGAACACTCTCGTTCTGTCGGCCAGCCCGATTAGGAACATCAAAATAACTGTGCCGGGTTTTGGCGCATACTATGGCGCGTTTCATGTAGACAGCTTTGAGATGGGCGGCGAGACTGAAGGCGCTGTAACGTTTTCAATCAGCCTGTCATCTTCGACATTGGTCACATTCGTCGCTGATTAATGATAACCGCTGAAGCACCGCGAGGAGGCGTTGTCGAGACAATCGGTGACGCCTCTTATTCGTTTGTTTTGCGTAATCGCGAAATTGAACGTTTTGAAGACAAGCACAGAGGCATCTTTGAACTTTGGGAAGGGTTTTTTGATCGCGGTCAAAAACCAAATTCAAAAGAAGTTCGCGATCTGTTGGCTTTGGGCTTGGTCGGCGGTGGCAAAAAAGATGCCGAAGCAGACGCAATAATTCAAGCGGCTGGACCTGAAAGCCTTTTGCGGTTTTATCAAATTGCGCAGGCCGTGCTTGGCGTTGCGTTTATGCCCGACGTTAATGACGAAACAGCATCAAAAAAAAAGTCACAGAAAAGCCTCGCCGCCTAAACGTGCGGCAGATGATTAAGTCGGGAATTATCGCTGGTCTTAAACCTGACGATATTCGCAACATGATCCCAAAGGATGCTTTCCTTGTATTTCAAGGCTGGCAGGAAGCGCACGAACCCGCAACGCCGGGATCAGGCGCGCCGACCAAAGCAGAATTAAACCAAATGATGGAGGCTGCGGCCAATGGCAATAAGCGCAGAACAGCTTAACATCATTTTGTCGGCGCAGGATAAAGCGCTGACAAAGGCGCTGGATCGCAGCACAAAAAACGTCAACAGGTTTGCCAAAAAATCGCAGCAAAATTTAAGCCGCACGTCAAAATCATTTGACAGTTTGGGCAAAGCGGCCAAACGACTTGCGCCAATTATTGCGGCTGCTGTCAGCGTTAATGCCGCCCGAAACGCCATCACACTGGGCAAAGAAATTGCCGACCTTTCGCGGATCGCAGGCACGACAGCTGAAGAATTTCAAGAGTTGGCATTTGCGGCTCGAACTGTTGGTATCTCGCAGGAAAAGCTGTCGGATATTTTTAAAGATATGAATGACCGCGTTGGGGATTTTCTTGCGACCGGGGGCGGTCCAATGAAGGATTTCTTTGAGCAAGTTGCGCCGCTGGTTGGCGTTACTGCCGAGCAATTCAGGAATTTATCAGGGCCGCAAGCATTGCAGCTTTATGCCAACACACTTGAAAAAGCAGGCGCAAACCAGCAAGATTTTACCTTCTTTATGGAAGCAATGGCATCTGACGCCACTGCGCTTGTGCCACTTTTAAGAAACAATGCATCTGGGTTTAAAGAGATCGGCAAGCAGGCGAGAGACGCTGGCGCAATTATGTCAAATGAAACTGTTGCAGGCGCGGCTGACCTTGACGCAAAACTATATACGCTCGGCACGACGATACAAACAAGTTTCACAAATATGCTGATTGCCAATAAAGCTCAATTGGAGCAATTGACCGATTTTATAACTGATTACGGCATTCCTGCGCTGTCTAAATTGATATCGCTCTTGGCTAGCGCAGGCAATATTACTGGTACGGCATTTGATGTAATTATGGGCAATGTTGACGATTTAACGATGGTCTCTGGCAATGTTGAGTTGTTGCAGCAAAAGATAGACAAACTCAATGCAGACAAACAAACTTTGATCGATACGATGGCGCTCCAAGACATCAGCGCGTTGCGCGAAGGCATTTATCCCCAATGGCTGCATGATATTAACAAGGGCATAACTCTAAGAAAAATTGACGAAATAAACGAAGCTTTATCTTTGGCGACGGATCAAATGAAAAAGCTACGCTCGGCGGATGGAGGCAATTTAAAGGACAAGGGCGGTCCCCTTACATTATCTTTGGAGGGTAATTTGCCAATAACGCCATCACCTATGCCTGATCGTGGAAACGGCCAAGGCATTGATTTTTTAGGCACGCAAACAACCAATGCAACTAGTGACCAAGTTAAAGCCTATGAGGATTTAGTACGGGCGCTTAATCCAGCGGTTGATGCAACAATCAAATATGCCGAGCAGCTTCATATCATCAACGCAGAATTAGACAGCGGCAGAATTTCGCAAGACCAATCAAACGCACTAATCGATCAGGCACGTCAAGAAATGCAAAAAGCGCGACGCGAGGCCAGCAAGTTTTCATCTGTTTTTGAAACTGTCGAAAGCAGTATTGAGTCGAGCATGATGGGCTTGGTTAATGGCACGATGAGCCTTAAAGACGCGTTTAAATCAATGACCGCGCAGATTGTTAGTGATTTGTATCGCGTTCTGGTCGTGCAGGAAATGGTCAATGCGGCGAAGTCGGCAATGGGCGGCGGTGTCGGCGGTTTTCTATCCTCGGCGGTATTTGGTACACGCGCAGGCGGCGGCAGCGTACAAGCTGGCAATGCTTACATGACCGGCGAAAGCGGCAGGGAGCTATTTGTGCCTGCGCAAAACGGCAGAATATTATCACCAGCGCAAACCCGCATGGGCGGCGGTGGAGAGGCTGTCACGGTTGTGCAAAACATTAACATCAGTACAGGCGTGCAACAGACTGTCAGAGCCGAGATCAAAGGAATGATGCCGCAAATTGCAGATAACGCAAAGGCGGCTGTTTTGGATGCCAAGCGACGCGGTGGATCATACGGGAGGGCAATGGCATGACCATTTCATACCCGTTGGCAATGCCGACCGTCACCAATATTCGGTCAATTGATTTGACCGCAACCAATGCTGTCAGCTATTCAAGATCGCCATTTACATTTGCAGGCCAAGCGCAAGAGTTCACAGGCAAGATGTGGCAAGCGACGGTCACTTTGCCAGCAATGAAACGCGCATCCGCTGAAGAATGGATTGCGTTTTTATTGTCGCTAAAAGGGCAAGTCGGCACGTTTAATATGGGCGATCCAGTGGCAGCAACGCCCAGGGGATCGGCGCGTGACGCTGACAGCATTTTGGTCAACGGCGCACTAACAAACGGGTCAGCAATTGTGCTAGATGATTGTCCAGCAAGCCAAACAGGATATTTGAAGGCTGGCGATTATTTGCAAATCGGCACAGGTTCAACGCAACAGCTTTTCAAAGTGCTGGCAAACGCTGACACAAATAGCAGCGGAGAAACGACCGTTGACGTTTGGCCGAATGTTCGCACGACGATTGCTGACAACGCGGCGGTCACTGTGCAATCGGCAAAAGGCATATTCCGGCTGGCTTCAAACGAAACAAATTGGTCGGTCAATGAAGTCGCGGTTTACGGCATGACGTTTGCCGCAATTGAGGCTGTTTAAATGAGCCGGGACATATCGGCGGCAATATCAAGCGCGCTTGACGATGATGTCATCAAGCCGTTTTTCGCGGTTGAATTATTATTTGACGGCGACAAAGTTTTGCGGCTTTGGACAGGGATCGGCACGCTGTCATATGAAGGCAATGATTGGGCTGGCGCTGGCGTATTGTTGAACATTTCAACGGTTGAAGAAACGTCAGATTTAGGCGTCAGAGGCGCTGTATTAAGCATGAGCGGCGTACCTTCATCAGTTATCGCCTTGGCGCTCACAGAGCCTTATCAGGGGCGTGTGGCTAACGTTTATTTCGGCATTAACCCAGAGGCAGCACAATCCAATCTGACTAAGATTTTCTCAGGCTACATGGATCAGATGAACATTGCCGAGGACGCCGACACGTCAACAATTGAGCTATCAATTGAGAATAAGCTGATTGATTTAGAACGACCGCGCACAGCCCGATTTACGTCGGCTTACCAAAAGTCGGTTTTCCCCGGTGATCTAGGTTTGGATTTTGTTGAGGATCTGCAAGACAAAGAAATCGTTTGGGGTCGCGGTGCAGGTTAAGTTTGCGCAAGAATTTCTAGTTTCGTGCCGAGATGAGGCGCAAGATTTAATTCAACAGCATTGGCAGGATATTGCCATGCACAAAAGCAAGATTAAACTCAATCCAAACTGGCAGGCATATGAGGCGCTTGAAGCATCTGGTCAGTTATCGATTTTCACAGCGCGGCTCAAAGGAAAACTGGTCGGCTATTTCGTGACAATCAACACGCCAAACCCGCACTACAAAGACCACGTTTTTGCGGCAAATGACGTGTTGTATTTATCGCCAATCGCGCGGCGTGGCTGGGCTGGTTTGGGTTTAATTAAGTTTGCAGAGCGGTGCCTGCGTGCAGATGGGGTGAGCGTCATGGCGATCAATACAAAAGTGCATCGCCCGTTTGACGCTGTTTTAAAAAGGCTGGGCTTTGAACAGGCCGAGCGGGTTTATACTAAATTTCTGGGTGATAACTGATGGCAGTCACAGCAGCAGTGTTTTCAACGGCTGGCGTTGCGGCTGGGGTTGGTTATGTACTGACCAGCACAGTCACCGGCTACATTTTGTCATCAATGGCCGCGTCTATGGTTTTGGGCGCGCTGGCACCAAAGCCAAAATTTGGTGGATTATCTGCAGGCGCATCAAGCGGCGAGGCAAGCAATCGCGGGTACAATGTCACGGCCAGCGGATCGACACTTGATCACCAGATAATATATGGAAAAATGCGTGTTGGCGGTGCGCGGATATTTGACGGCACAACAGGCGGTGACAATAAATTCTTGCATCGCGTGCTTGGATTCGCGGGGCATGAAATCGAAGCGTTTGATACGATTTATATCAATGATGAAGCTGCAACGATTGACGGCAGCGGCAACGTCACAAGTCCATCAAGGTACAATGGTCATATTAATATTCGCACGCATTTGGGCGCGGCAGATCAGCAAGCAGACAGCAACCTAGTCAGCGCAGTCAGCGGTTGGACGGCAGAGCATAGACTGCGCGGCATTGCGTATTTATATTGCAAATTTGGCTTTGATGCAGACGTGTTTCCAAATGGCTTGCCTGAAATCACGGCGGTCATAAAAGGCAAAAAGGTTTATGACCCGCGATCAAGTGCAACCGCATGGTCGGACAATCCAGCACTTTGCGTGCGCGATTACATTTTGTCATCTGGCTATGGACTAGGCGAGGCGGCGGCGAACATCGATGACACGTCAGTGACTACAGCGGCAAATATCTGCGATCAGACCAACACGACCGCATCGACAACGCGGTATACGACAAATGGCGCATTCACGACCGCAATACAGCCCGGTGAATTTCTGACCAACATTCTGACGTCAATGAGCGGCACGCTTTGGTATGCGCAGGGTAAATGGCGCATGACGGCTGGCGCATTTACTGCGTCGGCATTATCGCTAGATGAAAACGATTTGCGCAGTGGCATCACAGTATCAACCCGGCATTCACGGCGGGACAATTTCAACGAAATAAAAGGCACGTTCAAAGGCGACGAAAGCAATTACCAAGTCACCGACTTCCCGCCTGTCACAAATTCTGCATTTGTCACGGCTGACAACGGTCAGGTCACGGTCGCTGACGTTGAATTGCCGTTTACAGATAACAGCATTGAAGCGCGACGCATTGCGCGGATTATGTTGGAAAGCAATCGCCAGCAATTGACGATCAGAGCAAGTTTCGGAATGCGCGCGCTGGCTTTGCAGGTTGGCGACACAGTTGCAATCAGCAACACACGATTTGGCTGGTCTGGCAAATTGTTTCAGATTGCCGAATGGAAATTTGGCTTAGGCGACGAACTTGGTTTTGGCGTTGAAATGACGCTAAAAGAAACAGCCGCCAGCATTTATGACGAGGTCGATGACGGCTTAGTATATGAGCGCGACAACACAACTTTGCTGTCGCCTTTTGAGGTGCCAAGCGTCGGCATTAGCTTGAGCAGCGATTTGCGCAGAGTGCGCGGTAAAGTTATGTCGGTTTTGCTTGCTGACATTAGCACAGCAAGCGCGCTGGTGGATCAAGTTGAGGCACAGTTTAAGAAATCAAGCGACACAAACTATTCGCCGCTGTCTGTTTCATCTGGTTACACTGGCACTGTACAAGCTGAAGCATTTGGCGTCGAAGATGGATTTTACGACGTGCGCGCGAGAGCAATCAACGCGCTGGGCGTGCGCGGCGACTTCAACACTGTGTCAAATTTCTATGTTGACGCTTTGGGTGCGGTGCCTGCCGACGTGACAAATTTCGATGGGCAAACTGTCGGGTCAACTCTGCACCTCAACTGGACGCCTGTTGCCGATCTTGATTTGGCGCACTACGTTATTAGATATTCAAATTTGACAAACGGAGCGACCTATTCGGCGGCTGAAGATTTGGCGCAAGTGGTCAGCAGTTCATCAAGTTTGGCTGTGCCAGCGGCGTCAGGCACCTATTTTATCAAGGCAGTCGATGACACAACCAGCGGGTCAAACGTCAGCGAAAACGCCGCCAGCTTTGTCATCACAAACGTTGATATTGATGATCTAAATGTTGTTGCAACGCTTACAGAAAATCCAAACTTTACTGGCGTGAAATCTGACGTTGTTTTAAATTCATCTGGCAAACTAGAGTTGGATGTTTCGCCAAAGTTTGATGCCGCAACAGGCAACTTCGATGACCGCGCAGGCAACTTTGACGGCAACCCCGGCGGCTTTACGTCATCAGGCATTTACTATTTTGCAAACGATCTTGACCTTGGGCAAAAATACACAAGCCGCCTGACAAACAACGTGACAATGGAGAGGTTTGACGTCACTGACACAATGGACCTTGCAACTGGTCAATTTGACAGCCGCGCTGGCGTATTCGACGGCGACCCAACTGCGTTCAACGATGTTTCTGTTTCTGTCGAAATGCGGCACACTAACGACGATCCAACAGGCACGCCAACCTACACAGATTGGTCAGCCTTCTCAGTGGCTGACGTGGCCGCTAGAGCGTTGCAATTTCGTTTGCTGATGACGTCAACAGATACAAACGTGACGCCGCTTGTCAGCGCGCTTTCAGCCAGCATTGACATGCCCGACCGCACAGAGGCGCAAGCAGATATTACGTTTACTGGCACAAAAGCAGTGACATTTCCGACGGCGTTTAAAGCTACGCCCGCTATTGGATTGTCGCTTGCAAATCTGACAGATGGCGACCGCTACACAATCACAAGCAAAAGCCGAACTGGCTTTACAATCAACACATTTACAGGCGGGTCAGCCAGCACAAACGCTGTGACTTTAGATTACGTCGCCAAGGGCTTCGGAAAGGAACTATCATAAATGTCCCAACATGATTTTAACATCGCAAATCAGAGTTTTCCAGCAACGCGAACTGATCTAAATAACGCGTTGGTCGCACTGGCGTCAAATTCGTCAGGCGATTCCGAGCCAGCAACAAAATACGCGAATCAGTGGTGGTATGAAACCGACACCAACACGTTAAAACTGCGCAATGAGGCAAACGACGCTTGGATATCTATTGCCGTGCTAGATCAATCTGGAAACGCTGTGCAGTCTATCACAACAGCGGGACTGACACTTGGGTCAACTGCAATTAGCGCGACAGGTGCAGAGATAAATCAACTAGACGCGATTACGCGCGGGTCAATTCTTTATGGTAATGCGTCTGGTGCAACTGCGAGACTAGCTAAAGGTGCTGCTTCCACTGTACTTACCTCAGATGGCACTGATATAGCTTGGGCTGCTGCATCCACTGGCTCAACAACTACAGGTGCTGTTGGCACGTATGCAATGCTTGGTGAACCGGGAAATGATATAGTACAAAAAACCACTGGTAGCGATTATGCTGCGTCTAGCGTTTTATATTACGCTAGTTTGACTTCCGATAACGACTTCGCTTCCTTCGGTGCCTCACCATCTGGGACTTGGCGGCTGATGGGGGCTTACGGAAGCCAGTTTAGAAACGATAAACCAACCACACTTTGGTTAAGGATTTCATAATGAACATTGAGATAAAACAATTCCGCAATGCGGTATCAATTAAAGCAGATAACACTCGTATAGACGTAGAAATCAATCATCCAGACTATGGATGGATACCCTACACACTAGACATGTCAGATACAGATATGACAATCAACAACAATGATTTATTGTCTCTAATAGGTACAGATTTTGCGGCTTACGTTGCGCCAACTGCCGACGAAACAAACACCGCTCTGGCTGCTGCCGTAAGGGCAGATCGAAACGCAAGACTAGCGGCTACCGATTGGATGGCATCTCAGGATGTCACAATGTCCGACGAATGGCGCACTTACCGACAAGCATTACGTGATGTTCCCACGCAATCTGGATTTCCTAACACAATCACATGGCCGACTGCACCTGATGCCTGATATTTCAGACCGCGTAGGTCAGCTTGAAAAGGATATGATCGCCTTGCAAACGACTGTCCAAATTCAGCACAAAGAGCTATTCACGCGCATTAAAAAACTAGAAAATGTGTTGATTGCCAGCACAGGCGCGATCTTGCTGACGTGCGTTACAATCTTGATAAAGATGCAGTGACATACGTCTTTATTTTGATTTTATGGCAGGGCATTGGGACTGATCGGCAAATAATAGCAGAAGTTGAATTTGCCAGCCTTCAGCGTTGCCTAATTGCGGCGCAGATGATCGTCAAACGATTTGGATATGAAACTCCACGGGATCGCGCGCTGGCGTACTGCATTCCTAAGCGGGTAGTCCCGGAAGCATAAGAGGCCGCGCATGATTGATCCCGTCACAGCGTTTGCGGCGGCGCAGGCGGCTTACAAAGGCGTTAAAATGTTGGTCGGCGCTGGCCGCGAAATGCAAGACGTCACAAGCCAACTTGGTCAGTGGTATGAGGCTTGCGCAGATTTAACAAAAGCTGAGAGCCAACGCAAAAACCCGACGCTCTTGGATAAAATGAGCCACGGCGAAACCAATATTGAGCGCGAGGCGCTTGATATAATTGTGCGGCGAAAACAGCTTTTGGAAAAAGAAAAAGAGATCAAATTTATGTTGGATTTTAGATTTGGTTTAGGCACATATGACGAAATGCTTTCTATGCGTCGGGCTATACGCAAAGAGCGCGAAGAAACAGTATATCGCCAAATGGAAGCACGACGGCAGATTGCTAATAATGCAGTGATTGGCGGCTTAGGCTTTGCAATTATTGGCACATTGAGCGGCGGCATATACTTGCTGACTTTGGCATTATGATCCCAGCGCTTGTGCTGTCGGTTACTTTAGCTAGTTCACTGCTCAAGCCCGAAACCATTTCATGTCATTTATGGAAGCGGATTACTGATCCATCAGGTCAGAAAATCTGCGTTTATCGCGGCAAAAATTCAACGTTTGGTTATCACTACGTCACTGACACCGGCGGCGTTGGCGATTGGGCGCAATGTCCAAAGGTTTTTCAATGCGAATATTCACCAAAGCGAAAAAAGCCGACGATTGGCGAGATCATGCAAGGAATACAAGGGGGCTTTAAATGACGATTATTGATACAGATCACGACGGCGTTATCGATGCCAATGACGTGCAAATTTCAAAAGAAATATCTGACCTGCAAGACGCAAGCCGCAAGCACTTGGCGCAATTGCGTTTGGCTAGGTCAGCATTGATCGGCATGGGCGTTTATACAGTGTTACTGTTTGCACCGTTCGTTGATGATCGCCGGGTTGAGTTGCTCACTGATGTTTCCGAATTGCTTTATATATCGCTGGCGTCAATCGTCGGCGCTTATATGGGCTTTACTAGCTGGGCGTCACGCAAATGATCGGCGCATTAATAGGGCCGCTGACGTCACTGGTCGGATCTTGGATGGACTCAAAGGCAGAGCAGCAACGCGCAAAGCAAACTGTCGCCAGAGTAAAGGCCGAGAGCGAGGCGGCTGTTTTAGTCAGCGCTGCGACTAGCACAGCCGATTGGGAAAAGCTGATGGCCGAGGGGTCAAAGTCTAGCCTCAAAGACGAATTTTTTAGCGTAATCTTAGCAGCGCCTTGCATCCTTGCCTTCTGCGGCGAGTGGGGCCGTACCATTGTTGCCGAGGGATTTGTCGCGCTAGAAGCCATGCCAGAATATTACCGATATTTTCTAGGCTGTGCCATTGCCGCCAGCTTCTCAATCAGAGGCGCAACTAAGTTTATGAGCCGCCCTAAATGACCACCGCCAAGGTCATTCCGCTGCATCCCCCAAAATCCGACATCGATGAGCAGTGGCAGATTTTGGAAGCGCAGCAAAAACAAATCAAAGAACAATTGTTAAAAATTTTGGAGACAAAGCCCAAATGAGAAATATCACTGAAATCGTAATTCACTGCACTGCGACAAGACCAAACTGGATGGCCGACAAGCCGGTTGAAGATGTTGTAAAAGAGTTGACGCGCTGGCACGTCGAGGACAACAAATGGTCAGATTGCGGTTATCATTACGTCATTCATAGAGATGGCACGGTCGGCACTGCGCGACCTGTTGAACGCTCTGGCGCGCATTGCAGGGGGCGCAATAAGCAATCTATAGGCGTCACACTCTGCGGCGGTCGCGGCGGTGAAAGCACAGATAAAATTCTGGATAACTTTACAGAAGATCAGGAAACTGCATTGCGTGATTTAATCGGCGATTTAAAAAAGAAACACCCCAAGATACAAAATATCTCAGGGCATAATCAGTGGTCAAATAAAGCGTGTCCATGTTTCAGCGTGCGCGAGTGGCTGGGCTAAACATTCATCCCAGCATAAAAAGCAGCAGCCATTAAAGCCGCACTGACAGCGCCATACAGCGCCTTCTTTGGCAGCTTCACCGATATGCTATCATCAGGTTGTTCTGGCGGCAGAGGCGCAGGCCACATGCTGTCGGGCTGCGACATGATTTTTTCGGTGGCAAGCATAATTGGGTCAGGCAGTTTTGGCGCTGGTGATCTGCGCTTGCGCTTGGCTGGCTTGGCAATCGGTTTTAAAAACAGATCGCCGCGCGCTGCCATAATTGACAATCTGTTTTGAATTGCTTTTGGGCTACGCGACAAAGTTTCGGCCATAAAGTCAACCGATCTGCCTTGGCTGTTTAGATCGATCAACGTTTTTTCTTGATCTGGCGTCCAAGCAGTATTTGATTTAGCTGTTTTGACGTTTTTCATTTATTTTCCTCCAATTTCATTTTGCCAAGCCGGTCAGACCGCAGATAACCGCGCAACATTATATTTTGGCATATTTGCCAAGCGGCGTGCTTTGATCTGCCTGTCATATTAGCGACTGCCTGATAGGTCGGGCATTTGCCGTGCACAGCGTGATGCGCTGCGATCACTGACAAAACGACCGATTGCTTGCGTGTCAGCTTAGTGCACATTGAGCGGCAACGGGTTGACTGAAATTTCGTCCAGCATGTCATCATTCGGGTCGTTTAAAACAAACTCAAACATATCAGTGCGCGCAACCAACAATTTTTCTTCTTTCAAAAAATCACTAATCATGTTTCCGATGACGTCTATAAAATCTAAACATTTATCGACGTGTTCAGCTTCCTCGTTCTTTCTATTGTATATTACGGCTTCGCAATACTTCCATTGGTGTCCCCTTTTGTTCATTTTCACATGCAAAGATGGGTGTATGGTCAAGGTACTCATCGCAAAGTCCCCCCAATATTACCTGCATAACATTGGTCGATCAGCGCGCAGCCTGCCCAACTGGCGGCGATCATTCCGAGAAATATTGCAAGCACCGCAATAAACTCAATTAGGATGGTTATTTTGTTGTAACTTTCCTGTGTAGCTCTGTGGGGTTCTGTGGGGGTCGGTTGGCACAACTTTTCGCATAAGTTGTTGATCTTGCTAGATTGCGGCAGTCCTGCCGGGGTCGCCATTACTATTTTACTCATTTGATTACACCATCTTTTTTTGATTGTTGTTTCACTGCAGGGTCAACGTTGTAACACTGCCACTAATATTTCAACTATTGTTTTGCGTGACGACACCTCCTGACAGCGCAGCGCGCCGGTTATATTTGCGAATATACCGCTCAATTTCTTTGAGGCTCTCGTGACCAGTATACGCCCCTATTTGTACGGATGTTGCGCCCAATTCGGCCCAGCGTATTGCGCGTGATTTGCGCAGGCCGTGCGCTGTCCTGTTATCCAGCCCAATATCCCGCGCTTTGCCTGCAAACCAATTGCTGACCGCGTGTTCTGACCGTGACGCGCCTTTTTGCGTGCAAAGGTATGTCATGTGCTTGATCGGCTGCGCATCGATGCTGGCGTGCAACATTCGCAAATCGTCAGCGTCAGGCTGCGCAAAGTCAGGCAGTCGGCGCGCAAATGGCACGTCAACAGGTCCACCGGTTTTCCCCTGTTTAAAACTTAGCCAACCGTCTTTTGTGACATGACCGCGACCAAGTTTTACCACGTCGCCAATCCTCGCGCCTGTCCAGTATAGTAATTCAAGCGCAAGCCGCTCAGAGCGCGCCAGAGGGTACATCTTGCGGAAATGGGCTATATCATGCAGCGACCAAGGCTCATGGCCGTCAGAGGCCGCGACAGCGTCTTTATTAATGCCGACGGTCGGATCAGCTATGCCATATTCTTTGACGATAAATTTTGCAAAGCCGCGCCACATTTTTAAATGATTGCGCTGGGCATGACCGGCAAACCGCGACAAATCTTTCTTGACGTGCTTTTGCTCTAGGCCGCGCACTTGCGCAGTGCCATAAAGTTCAATCACGCCATCCAGCCGAGCGCGCCTGATCGACCGAGTTGCTGGTGCCAGCAAACTAAATTCATGCGATGATTTATATTTTACAGCCGCCTCGGCCAAGCTGCCGACATAGGCTGGCTGTTCAACAACATCCTGCGACAGCCATTGTAAATAATAATTATACGCGGCGGCATAGGCAGTCACAAAGCGATCATCGCGCACGCTGCAATCTGGCATTTTCCAGACGTCAGGCAGCTTGCCGCGATAACCTTTGGGCCGAAAATAAAACCGATCATGCCCGTTTTTATGCGGTCGTGTGTTGGCTCTATTCAGCCACTTGTACCAAATATTTGATCGCATTCTTCTGCACCTCGCGGTTTCTTGCCGGTTGATTTAGGTAAACCGCGCGCAGCTTTCTTTATATCGACCCTCAAATATTTTTCGCGGCCAGCCAACATGCGCGGCGCTGGTATGGCTTTGCTTTGCTCTAATTTGGCAAAGTCACTGTCGGAAACGCCCAACATTTCAGCCGCTTCCTTTTTTGTTAATAATTCCTGTTTTATTCTTTTCGGCATTAAGTTCACCCCTTACAAAATAGTTCATAACGCTTCTTGCACCCCAAATCTTATGTTTGGCATCCCCCGGCTTAGACGTAATGTATTGCTGAAGTTCTTGGTCGAATACTGTGTTAAATGGCGGAGATACCCCAAGTCTATTTAAGCGGTCGGCCATTGCGGCATATGACAAGCCCTCGGCGCGCATATCTTTCAAATGGCTGTTATACAAACACATAGTGCGTTCAAGCACTTTTGCCGATTTGCTTTTATTTGCCAGCGACGGATCGGGCGCACCAAGTTTGCTGATCATATTTCCAGCGTGACTAATGTGCGCTTTGCCATTTGCTATGTCAGCTTTGATCTGTTGCAACGCCGCGCGGGTTTTGCCTGCAATCACTTGTATATCATCTGATGCAAATTGCACCGCGTGATGAAGATTTTCGCGCGTCAAACTTGGCATTTCAATGATCCGAAAATCAAACGATTGCTGTTGCAACCAGACCAAACTTTCCAATTTGCCTTTTGCTGTTTGCCGCACGTTAAGCGTTATTATAGGCGCGTCGTTGTTTTGCGCATATTGTACTGCGCGCTTTAAAGTTGGCCGATCTTCTGGTTGCAACTTACAATACGGCGTTTGCTCAACAAACATTTTTGTTTTAGCAAAATGTTCGTCAGTATATTTGCGCATTTTACTGCGCATTTCGTCGGTTGCGTCTTGCCGCATATATGCAGCGCATAGATTTTGCATTTTGATCCATTCCCTTAATACATTATTATCATTTAAAAACAATGAGTTAGGGGGGGGGAGTGCGGAGCCCGACAGGTAATCAACCCATTTTCTTTGCGCCGATATTCTGATGGCGTTAATTTTGCCGATTTTTTGCGCATAATAATATTCATATTTATCCAAGGATATTGCCCCTTCGGAATAGATAAATACCTTTTTATCGCGCGTGTATGTCTCATTTTAGTATTGATTCTCCAATCTGTTCCACTTTTCAACAACACTTTTTCATAGTATGCAAGTCTAAATTTATAAAATGGTAGAAAAATATGACAGAGAAAAAGCAGTTTAATGTCACGCTTCCCGCACATGTCACCAAAGCAATGCGCATAAAAGCCGCTCAAAACGGTCATTCATTGGCGGATGAAACTGAGCTTGCATTGCGCCAATGGCTGCAAATAGACGATGATTTATTGCCTGCGCGGGTCAAAGCGGCGGGACAGGTGGCTTGATATATTGCGGGATCGATCCCGGCTACAGGACTGGCGGCGTTGCGCTTTTGTCAGGCAAATGGTGCGAATTGCACGACCTACCTTTATTCTC
>Ga0213863_10001957_pt1 | contig 14802 bp, 12 predicted proteins | sample PICome_8_FD_160128 | JGI IMG/M metagenome (GOLD analysis project Ga0213863, IMG submission 160128) | Coastal seawater microbial communities near Pivers Island, North Carolina, United States - PICO497 | ecosystem: Environmental > Aquatic > Marine > Coastal | place: USA: North Carolina... | reverse complement strand
AACACCTACGCAAAAGCTCTTTGATTGCACATGATGAATTCACAGTATTGAAACGCTTATTGCGTTTACGGAAGGGTCAGAGTGCTCTCCCTCTTAATCTTTATTGGCCCCTTGGTTCGCATCTTACCTAAGCCATTCTGAATAGTATCAACCATGGTGACCTCTCCCATCATCTCCATGCTCAGAGGTATTTGATAGTCCAGTGAATGCAATACGACAGACTTACCGGCGAGCCGCATTTCCATGCCATCGGGATCTACCCCGGCAAGATTGAATGCCAATTCGATTTCCGCACAATGATAACCTTGATACTTAACGATGGTTTTAAAAAACACCTTAAAAGTTCCCTCCATTTGCTTGAGCGCACCAGCATATGAGTTTAGTTTGGAAGGGTCTATTTCCCAGGTCTCACCAACCTCGCGCGGAGCCCCCCCAAGAATCAGCATATCATTGTAAGCGTTTAACTCATCAGCAATGATATCAATACGGCTCACTTGGTCTGGCGTGGCCTGCTCGGCCTCAAGCTCCCCTTGCCAACCATCGCCTGACCTTGCAAACAAAATGACTTGCTCATGCAATGCTCCCTCTTGATCGGGCTGAGGAGAAGGCTTACCGCTGATAATGGCCTGGGAAGAGACTTCGTCGGTTTGAAATTCAACCCTTACGTGAGTTTCATTAATGAACCTACACAGATAGGCATGCTCGTATTCTCTGGTCATCACCCCCCTCGCTACCTGATCCCGGATCTGAATATTCACTGAGGCATCAGCTATGGTTCTCGTTTCCTCCACCCAGAGCTTGGCACCATTTGGCAACAACCAGTCTCCGCTGCAAAGAACGTGAAGCTCATCAAACAAATGACGATCCACTGAATTCTTGTCATCAAGCTGTTCGGCAGACTCTGCCCCCGGCCGCTGGCAAGAGGACAGGAAAAACGCAGCTCCAATCATGGCTAAGGTCACGATACGGCGGGCATTTATAAAATGAAACATGCGACTGAATATACTAACTAACTCAAATCTCTATGGGGAGGATTTTTTCCGCGGCCTCCTACCCATGATTTTGCGCATGAGGAAATCAGGCACTAATCTGATACCCCAGGCCATACAGGCTATTTTTTTTCCGGGGTAATGCCTCGGTTTGGCATGTTGCAGCGCGGCAATCGCCTCTGCTACTACTTGTTCGCTGTCTACATAGACTGACTCACCTCCCGGAGTAACATTTGATGCTTCTCCACGCTGGGCGACTTGCCCAAAACCAGTATGAACCGGTCCGGGGCACAGAGCCAAGACCTTCACCCCATGATCCAGTAGCTCAATTCTAAGTGCCTCGGAAAAGCTGGTTACATAGGCCTTGGTAGCGGCATAAACAGCAAAATCGGGAATAGGCAGTATGCTTGCCAGCGAGCTAACATTAATAATATTACCCGAGCCACGCTCGATCATGCCGGGAAGAAAAGAATGTGTCATGTGGGTGAGAACCTCCATATTAAGGCGAATCATTGTTTGCACCTTTGACCAGTCAGAAGACGCAAACTCTCCATAATCGCCTATTCCGGCATTATTGATCAGAAGATCAGGGCTCAGACCCAATGACCGGATTGAGTCTGATACAGCCTTCCGTTCATCGAGTGCGGTGAGGTCAGCCTGTAAGCACTGCACCTTTGTTTCAGGAAATTGCGCCTCTAGCTCGGCTGCCAGAGAGTGCAATAAATCGATGCGGCGAGCCACGAGAACAAGCTCTTTGCAAACAGGTGCCAGTTGACGGGAAAATTCAGCGCCCAGACCAGAAGAAGCACCGGTAATCAATGCGCACTGATATGAGAAACTAGATGGCATACAGTATCAGGAGTTGCCGGTCGGCGGCTGCTTCTTTTGATTTGCGTCAACTTTGACTACACGCAAGGGCAGACGCTGAATGAGTTCACCATCGATACTGATATCAATGAAGTAAACCCCCACCTTGTCGAACTTGAGACCTTGGAGGTTAAGAATCAGATTCCGGTGCAAAAAAGGTAATTTCTCAGGCAAATCAACCGGCATTTCAGCTTTGATCGGCATTTTGGGGTCAGTGGATTTTCCGTCACCATCGATAATGTTCACCGTTAATTGGTTTGCACCATTATCGTCAGGGGTAATGCAAAGGCGCAATGCAAGACAGCAATGAGGCTGAACTACTGGCAACTTGGGTGCCGCCAGCACATCAATCGTTCCGGAAACAACCATCTTGCCGTTATAATCAGCGGCAAAATCACAGAGAGTAGCAATCTGAATATCCATGATAGGGAGAGAAATAAGTTAAATGAGAGAGATGATGCTATGAGTATGTGAGGTATTGAAGAGGCTTAATGGTAATTAGCTCACTGACATTTCCGGGTGATACAATCATTCAGAACTTCCCGATTGGAGATCGTCGATCTGTTTGCGGAGATCTTTGAGCTCCTGAGCAAACTTGGGCAAGCGGGCAATATAAGCGAGTTTTTTCTGTTCTTCACGCAGCGGCCTTGCAGGCATTCCTTTGTATACGGTATCCCCCTTGAGGTCTTTGAGCGCCCCGGTCTGGGCCGTCAGGACCGCACGGTCATGCACTTTGATGTGCCCACCAACACCAGCCTGGGCTGCAAGCGTCACATAATCACCCAGGGCACTGCTACCAGCCATTCCTGACTGGGCCACAATCAAGCAGTGTTTGCCTATGCGGACATTGTGAGCTATCTGGACAAGGTTATCGATCTTGGTGCCCTCACCGATGACGGTTTTTCCAAATCTGGCCCGATCTATGGTCGAATTCGCACCAATCTCAACATCGTCTTCGAGAACGACAATCCCGACCTGATCGACCTTCTCATGCCGACCTTCAATAAGCTCGTAGCCGTATCCGTCCGAGCCTATCACGCATCCAGGCTGCAAAATGACCCGATTACCAATGACGCAATCTTCTCGCACGGTGACATTTGCATGTAGTAGACAGTCCTTGCCAATTTGCACACCTGAACCCACGACAACGCCTGGGCCAACTTCGGTGCCATCACCAATGACAGCCCCCTCTTCAACAACCGCACCGGCCTTGATGCACACCTTGCTGGCATCAAGTGAGACGTTTTCAGCCACAGACGCATGAGCATCAATGCCTGGCTTGAAATCACGCTTAATGGAGACAAAACGCTTTACCACCATAGCAAATGCCAATGAGGGGTTTTCAACTTCTATAAGCGAGACGGATTCAGACGGAGCAGGTTCCGATGGCAATTCTTTGGGAACGAGGACAACGCCTGCCTTGGTTTGCAGATAATCCTGATGGTATTTCTCGTTACCGAGAAAAGAGACGTCATCTTGCTTGGCCTCATCCAGAGAGGCCATGGAGGAGAACTTCGAATAAGCACCGGAATGAAGAATTGTGCCCCCGGTAAGATCGGCGAGCTCCTGAAGAGTGAGTTTCATACAAAATATTGTTAGGGCAAGACCTTTGGATCAGTTTCATTGAGCTGCAAGATAATCTTGTCTGTGATGTCGACAGCACCATCGAGATGAAGAAAAAATGGCAAGTTTCTTGTCGTCTGCCCTTGCATCTCAACAACCATATCAAATTTCTCCTGCTCAGCATAGGCGCTCACTGCTTTCCGAATACTCTCCAAAATGAATCTGGATGTCTTGGTTTCCAGTTCAGAGAGCTTGCGCCTCTCGCTACCCCAATAACTCAGCCTTTCTTCCTCCAGAGCTTTAATTTCACGAACAAGATTTTTATAGGACGCATCCATTTGCGTTTTCTGCTCTGCACTCATGGAGTCTTTTTGCTGCGTATACTGCTCCACCATCTTTTTCTGCTTACTGACCAGCTCATCGATAACAGCTTTGCGCTCACTGTTTTTGCTTTTGATATTCTCCTTCAGCTTTTCAAGCCTGTCTTCAAAGCTAATAGTGTAGTCCCAATGACTGAAAATCTTGCCAGCATCCACGCTCGCTATTTTCATCTCGTGGGCATGCACCAACTCAGCAGCCAGTAAGGCTGGCATGAGCAAAAGCAGTGCTAATTTCATAGTGAAATCAATACGTGGCTCATCAAAAACAGGCAAGCATTATGCAGGATTCTTTATCACTATGTGCTTTTCACCTGCAGAGTATTCACCTAGAGCCATGGGTGTCAGCTCAGGATTTTCACTTTCCAACCCAAATCTCACATGAACCCTCAAGCTCCAAACAATAGCACTTTACTGGATACAGAACTACTGGCTCCTGCGGGCTGTTTTGCCTCTTTGCAGGCGGCCATAACAAATGGTGCAGACGCGGTCTATTTTGGTCTCGCCCAGCTAAACATGCGTGCCAGAGCCAGAAGGTCATTCAATGTGCCTGACCTCAAGGAAATCATGACCCGCCTGCATGACGGCGGTGTTAAAGGCTGCCTGACCCTCAACACGCTGCTCTACGAGCACGACCTTGACCTGGCGCGCAAGATGCTTGAAACCGCCAAAGAGCACCATGTTGATGCGGTGATTCTCTCCGATATGGCCGCCATGCAAATGGCCAATGAACTGGGCTTGGAGGTTCACCTCTCCACCCAGTTGTCTTTATCTAATTATGAGTCCGTCAAATTTTACGCGCCATACTGTGACCGCGTAGTTCTGGCACGTGAGCTCAATTTGAAGATGATTCAATCCATTTACGGCAAAATCAAAGCCAACGGCTTAAAAGGCAGGGATGGACGCGAGATGGAGATTGAAGCCTTTGCCCACGGCGCACTGTGCATCGCCGTGTCCGGGCGTTGTGGAATGAGCTTATTTACCTCAAATGCCTCGGCAAACCGAGGTGCCTGTGAGCAAAATTGCCGCAAGGAATACACCGTCACGGACACCGAAACCGGTAAACAACTCAAGATAGACAACCAGTTCGTCATGAGCCCCAATGATATCGCTACTCTTGATTTCATGGATGAATTCCTCGCAGCGGGAATCAAAGTCCTCAAAATCGAGGGGCGCGGGCGCAGCCCGGAATACGTCGCCACAGTCACCAGGGCTTACCGCAAGGCGATCGACGCCGTTCATTCCGGTGAGTTCAATAAGGAGTTTGTGAAATCGCTCTACCCAGAACTGGAAACAGTTTACAATCGAGGTCTCTCCAGCGGCTATTACTTGGGACGTGAACAAGGCTGGTCTGCTGACTATGGTAACAAATCCAAACGCCGTAAGGTTCTTGTTGGCAGTGTCGCCCACGCCTATCGAAAAGCCGGAGTCATCGAGGTGAGGTCATCAGCGACCAACTTGGAAAAAGGAGATGATATCCTTGTCATCGGTAATTCCACCGGTGTGATTGAAGGCAAAGTTGGCCAACTGCGCGTCTTACAAGAAAATGGAGAAATGCTTGAGACCGAGCAGTGCTCCAATGGCCAAACCCTTACCCTCAAAGTGGATGGCAAAATCCGCACCAATGACAAACTCTACAAGGTGGTTGATGCATAAAGGCCATCCGTCTGGCACTTGACTATTTTCGAGCTAGTAAAACATGGTCAAAATCCGTCATAAAAAACCGGAATGCATCGGCTGCAAACTATGCGCCGATGTCGCTCCCCAGTATTTCCAGATGGATGATGACGGGCTCGCACAGCTATTAGACAGCCGTCAACAAGGAGTATTTCAACTCGCTGACGGCTTTGACGAGGATCTGGAAGACTTGCGACTTGCCGAGGAAGGATGCCCGGTGGACATCATTCACATCGACAACTGATCTTCGGAGTTGCGAATACAAAAAAGCGGGGCCCACATGAAAGCGAGCCCCGCATTTGAGTATGATAACGTAGCGCTACTACAAAAGATCTGCAACCGCGTCACGCTCCTCACGAAGCTCTTGCACGGTAGCGTCAAGCTTCTGGCGGGAGAACTCGTCCAGTTCGACCCCTGCGACAACATCCCAGCGACCATCCGCATCGACGCGAATAGGCATAGAGGCAATCAATCCGGCATCAATTCCGTATGAGCCGTCTGAGCAAACACAAATACTTGTCCAATCACCTTCAGGAGTGGGAGTAGTTAAGCTGCGCACAGTATCCACTACCCCATTGGCTGCTGAAGCGGCTGAGGATGCTCCTCGAGCTGCGATAATAGCGGCCCCGCGTTGCTGCACGGTAGAGATAAACTCACCTTGGAGCCAATCGGTATCTGATATAGCTTCGGTAACGGGCTGTCCTTTGATTTTTGCATTGGTGTAGTCGGGGTATTGTGTCGCTGAGTGGTTACCCCAAATGCACATGTTGGTGACATCGCTGTTGTGGCAGCCAGCTTTGGCAGCGAGCTGGGACTTGGCACGGTTTTCGTCCAGACGAGTCATAGCGAAGAAACGATCATTAGGCACTCCCTCGGCATTGTTCATGGCAATGAGAGCATTGGTGTTACACGGGTTACCCACCACGAGCACGCGGACATCATCCGCAGCATTTGCGGCAATCGCCTCTCCCTGACCTGTAAAGATCCCGCCATTGACCTTCAGAAGGTCCGCACGCTCCATACCAGGGCCACGAGGAACCGAGCCCACAAGAAGTGCCCAGTTTGTTCCTTTGAAGCCCTCATTGAGGTCACTGGTAGCGACCACATCATTGAGCAGCGGGAATGCACAATCGTCGAGCTCCATGATCACTCCTTGAAGAGCTTTCATACCGGGCTCGATTTCGATGAGGCGCAGGTTGACAGGTTGATCAGGCCCGAACATTGAGCCTGATGCGATACGGAAAAGAAGTGCGTAGCCGATCTGGCCGGCCGCACCTGTAACGGATACAGTGATAGGTGATTTCATAGTGATAAAAAATGAGACGGACAGGCAATAGTCACAGGCAGCCCCTTAGGTCAAACCGATATCTTCACGAGCCGGGGAAATCAGGCCTGCATCTCACGGCAAAATTCAACATCAGCTCGTATTTGCGTCTGCAAATCCTCAAGGGATTCAAACTTTTGCTCCGCTCTGACAAACTCCAGAAATCTGACCTCCATATCCTGGCCGTAGAGATCTCCGCAAAAATCAAGCAGGTGAACCTCCAGCATACGCTTCGAGTCCCCACCCTCAACTGAAGGACGCACCCCCAGATTACCCACACCTTTCATAAGCTCTCCGCTTGCCAAGGTGACTTCAAGGCACCAGACCCCATCTGCGGGAAGTTGCTCGTTATAGACCTTAAGGTTGGCAGTCGGAAAACCGAGGGTTCTGCCTAGCTTCTGTCCTTCCACCACCGTTCCCAGAACCGAGTAATCCCTGCCTAGCATCGAATTCGCCGCCTTCATATTACCATCCCTGATGGCTTGGCGAATCCGCGTGCTGCTCACCCTCTCACCGTGGGCCATCACTGCAGCCACGGCAATCACCTCGATGTTGTTTTGTTCACCAAAAGCTCTGAGCCGGGTGACATCCCCCTTCCTGTTTTTGCCAAATTTCCAATCCTCACCCATGGCCAAAGTCTTGAGATCGGGTGCGCTCTCGAGCAAGGAGCTGAGAAAATGATCCGCCTCACACTCAGCAAAATCCTTGGTGAACTCGACCACCACCATGAAATCAACCCCGAGAAGTTCGAGTAATTTGCGTTTGTGCTCCAGTGAGGCCAAAATCCTCCTTGGAGCGACCTCGGGCGCAAGAACCCTAATCGGGTGCGGATCAAAAGTAAGTATGCCCGCAGCACCCCCTTCCGACTCGGCCGCGCTGGTAACTGAGGCAATCACAGCCTGATGGCCAATATGCAGGCCATCAAAGACCCCGAGTGCAAGATGCAAGGGACCTTTGATCTCTCTGAGTTCGTTAATACCGCTAATGAGCTTCACCATGGCTTGCCGAAGGCATTCATGACCCTATCACTATTTCATGGGAAGAACAAAAAACGCCCGCTGAGCCTGAATCGGCTCATTGGGCGTGAATGTTGAGTGATTAATTTCTCTCTGACGACTAGGGCTTGGCACAGCAAGCCTTCGTGCAGCCCTCTGGGCATGATGCCGTTTTGCAGCAGGACTTTTCACCGCAGCAAGATTTCTTGGAATCACAGCTAGTCGCACAATCTGCAGAAGATCCACCGGTGGCACAGGAGCTAAGAGCAATGGATGACATCGCCGCGAGCGACAACAAGGACAGGTTTTTGATTACTTTTTTCATTGGTTTTTTTGTTTTTTATTTGGGTTAATTCCAGGTTTCGAACGGATGTGCGCCTCATTCAGGGTAGCATCACTGTTATTGAGAGTATTGATATCCGGATTTATTCCACATATATTCATAGGGTGAGCAAGATCTGATGCCAAGCTTTTAAATGATGGCTACTTCTCCTGACTCGGTGGGGTTGGTTGAACCACTGGAGCCGGAGCAGCTGCAGCAGCAGGCTTGAGAATCCACTTGGACTCGGCAAGTCCATCAAGAGGGAGATTGTAAGTGATCTGGTAGGTCTTTGTGGCAGCATGATAGTCGGTTTGCCAGAAATCATTTCCGTGAACAGACTGGTCGAGTTTTTGTTCTTTGCCGTTCACAAGCTGAAAGAGCTCGAATTTAGGTGATGCAAGACCTTCAAAGCGTATCGGCACGTAGCCAACACCGCCTTTGATGGAAACCACCACCCTCGGCTGTTGTGCCCGCACAATTACCGGATAATTACTCTTCACGAGCCCTCCTTGAGCAGCCGCCTCAAGATGATTACCTAGAGCCTCACGGTGGGTTGTTTTCCACGATGAAGGGTTCGCCTTGAGATGATTTCTGAATACTTCATTGGGGCCATAATAATCCTGCGCATTACGCGGCAGCGTAATCCACTCCACATCGATGTGGACCTGATCCCCGGGTTTGAACTGGGACACCCCCTCAGGAGCTGTCAGCAGGAAGTCCAAGCCGGCGCCACCCTCAGGGCTGATGTAAAAGCACGGGAATTTCACCGTAGGATTATGATACTCTTTCCCATCAATCACCGCCTTGTATGAGCGAATTACCATCGCCCGATACCCCGTACCAGAGATGTGCCCACCAACGCTATGGTGATGAGCCCCAGGAAACGCCACCCACCAAGGCCCCTTGCCTTGGAGAGTCGTGCGCTCAACATAGACTTGATCACGTTTTAGTCCTGCCGGCACTGCCTGTTCAGCAATCAGCCCATCAACATTGCCATAGGCTATTTTGGGAGTGATATATCCGCCGGTTCGTCCCATTTTGAAAAGCCAACCATCAGCACTGACTGCCTTGTCAAAATTGTAACTAATTGCCGTAAACGTGCGGGCGTGATCATCGGTGCGCAGTGTTCGAACTGTCGCATCATATGCGACTTCACGCCCAGCCCCATAGTAGCCACTGTAACTGACCTCACTCATGCATGGTCCATGAGCCATGTAGGCCGCCTTACCACCGTTGATGAGAAGTTTTTTCTTGTCCGGAGTTTCCAAACCAAGCCAATCCCCGCCCCAGCCAGCATCCGTCCAAGCCCATTTGACTCCCTTTTCCCCTGCCCTGGCCATCAGCATTCTGACATCAGTGACAGCTACATCCGTGCAACTCATGTCCACATCCATGCAATACGTTTCCCCCCAACACCCGATCGCTAACTGATCCCATCTACCATTGCCCGCATAACCGACCAGAGAAAGCTGAGCATGGGAGGCAGAAGGTAGACTGCCGTAAAAGCCATAAGCAAACTTAAGCTTGTATTTTTTCTCATGCTCATGGGCGGGAAGCAGCATGTAAGCACGCACGTAGTCTCCCATGCTTGCATCATGCCAGTTTTTACTCAGTTGCACAGGTATGCCTGTGGGCACACCTGACTCATCACAAAGAATCGGGCAAACTCCGGTGATATTGGCGACACGGAACATTTCCATGAGGAACGGCACCTTGCCTTTGTGCCCAGCACTCACAGTGAGATCAATCTCATCATAATCACGGATATCAGAGTAACCTGACTTCCCTGCCCGCTTTGGCCGATTAATTGACACAGCGTAACAGTCAAATTCCTTGCGATAGACCACCGGCAGCTTGCCATTGTGCTTCATAACAGCAGTAATGCCACGTTGCTCGGCAGCATTCCTACCTGGCCTACAATTCAGGCTAAGCGTCTTCTGCTGACCCACCGTCCACGGACCTTGTATGGTTTGCTCGGTGTGCCAGTGATTCTTTCCACCTTGAAGGCTGATGCGCATTTTAGCATTATTCCATACTGGCAATTGCAGCTCGGGCCCTTGCTCAAAGTCGTTCACATAAGTCAGTCCTTTGCGCTGACCCAAGTTGGCTGCGTCCCTGCCATTCTGCCTAAGCTCATGTGGTGAGAGCACCCTGTTCCACATGCGCACCTGGTCAGCGATCAACTTGACGGATTTGCCGGAGTTGTCGGCCAGTCGTCCAATTCGCATTTCCCCATTGCCGAGTTTGCGCTTTTTATTAATTTCCACCGAGTCACGCCGGGTGCCATCCACATAGATGGCCATACGCTTGCCGTCATAGGTTAACGCAAGATGTTGCCAGCGATCAGGCACAATCGCGTGCCTGGTCGTAGATATAGTCACTCGGTTCTTCCATCCTCCGCCATCAATATTCATGGTTCCAAGTATCCTGTCCCCATGGATCTCCATACCGAAAAAACCTGCCTGCGCCCCGTTCTTGTTTTTAGACACGATCCAGCCACGATTTTTATGAATGTAAACCTTGGGCACTTTAATCCATGTTTCGAGGGTGAACTGCTCATGCTCAAGCTCTGGCTGGTGGGCTACCAGGTATGAGTCACTATGAACGCCATGACCCTTGCCCCGAACACCCTGCTGAGCTCCATCTGCCAATGCCAAAACGGGCTCGATCTCGGCATTGATCGTCAGGGATTGCGGCCATGCCACGATGTCTAATCTTGAATTGGCGACAAGCTTCTCTCCCTGGTCCGTGACAAATTCAAGCTCCAGCATATCATAATGTTGGACAAATCGGGCAGACTCCCACAGGCGCGCACTCTGCATCTTGCCACCCTCCGCTCGCTCGGCAGCTGCCTTACAGCGAACTGCGCGATAGAGCTTACCGCCCTTCTCCAGCTCGACTCGCAAATTGGCAGGGGCAAGGTTTTGCATTCTCTTGTCCTTGGCCAGCAGCGCATCCTTGTAGCCAATAGCCTCTGTGAAATCAGCATATTTGGCAGAGTTGATTGCAGCAACATCGACAGCAAAGCCATAGTAGCCGGTCTCGATACACAAAATGTCTTTGGAATTGCTACCCTTATGCTTACGTAACCCGTTCTGCCAAAAGCCAAAACCGTAATCCTTAAGCTCCACGTTGTCTGCTGAGCTAGCGCTGGATGTGGCAGCATTCTGCCCATTAGCTGACGGGTCGCAGTTTGAGGGCTGAGTGCTCATCAATAGCACAGTGGCCGCTGATAAAAACTGCAGGTGCAAGGTAGTAATTCGATTCATGTTTCTGAGGTGCCAAGAGGCTACTATTGCCCTACTGGACAAAAGTCACGCATCTATCATTAAAACGAGGAATATTTGTCCATCGACACAGGCTATCCTCATCAAAAGGACGATAAGCTCTCCGGGAAACGACGGTAGTTATGGCTCTCATGGTTCTTGACTCCCAGACCCAGCGCTACTAGCGTGCCGCCTCCGCAGGCGTTTTGGAGATCACCAGAACAAGGCGGATCGGTAAAAACTTCCAACGACCAAGCCATCCAACAATAAGATTTCAACCATGAATATTACCGTCGACAAACAACCTGAATGCACTGCTACCCTGCGTGCAGAGATTCCTGCTGACAAGGTCCAGACAGAGCGCAAGAACATCGTCAAAGCCTTTGGCTCACAGGCCAAAATTCCCGGCTTCAGACCGGGGAAAACTCCCACTTCAGTCATTGAAAAGCGCTTTGCTGATGACATCAAACAAGAACTCGAATCCCGCTTGATCAGTGCTGCCTGCAGTGAGGCTATGAAACAGGACGAAGATCTCAAGGTGCTGAACTTCAAAAACCCAGAGACCCTTGACCATGCCCAAGACGGTTCCTTCAGCTTTGAAATGCCTATGATTTTGGCCCCGAGCTTTGAGTTGCCCGATTACAAAGGCATCGAGCTCAAAATCGGATCTACCGATGCAACGGACGATGAGGTTGAGCGCGAATTAAAAGGAGTCGCTGAACGTTATGCCGAATACAACGATGTCGAGGACAGGGCTCTTGCTGCAGATGACATTGCCATCATCGATTTCAGCTCGACACTGGATGGCAAGCCACTCGAGGAAGCACTGGGTGAACCGGCTGGCATCCTCGGAGGCAAAGAAGACTATTGGATTCAAATTAAGGATGACGCTTTCCTCCCCGGATTTGCCAAGCAACTTGAAGGTGCCTCCAAAGGAGATCAACTCAAGGTCACCAGCCAGGTCGGCGACAACTTCCCTGTTGAAAAACTTCATGGTAAAGAACTCGAATTCGATGTCGTCATCAAGGAAATCAAGGAGCAAAAGCTCCCTGAAATAGACGATACCTTTGTGGCGGAGACACTTCAGTTCGGAGAAGGCAAAACCCTTGATGACCTCAAGGAGCTCATTTCCGAGCAAATTGTTCAGCAAAAGAAGCAGCAAGCTGAGGAGTCCAAGGTAAACCAGATCGTCGAAAGCCTGCTTTCGAAAATTGATTTTGCCCTGCCTGAGGAAATGGTTGCTGCAGAAGCTCAAGGAAGTGCCGATGATATGGTCGCGCGTGGCGCCCAAGCAGGCATGAGTGACGAGCAAATCGCTGCCCAACAAGCAGAAATCATTGCTACCGCTCAAGTCCAAGCGCGCAACAACCTGAAAACAAATTTCATCCTCCAGGAAATCGCACGCGCAGAAAGCATCCAAGCTAGTGACGCAGAAGTTCTTCAGCGCATCAGCGCCATGGCCCAGCAACAAAATAAGTCAGCCAAGGCCTTAACCAAAGAGATGCAGCGTTCAGGACGTATATCGAGTCTCAAAAACTCAATTCTTATCGGCAAGGCAATTGACTTCCTCATCGATAACGCGAAAGTGGAAGAGGCCGAAGCGGAGGCTGATAAAAGCTAATCAGGCAATACCATTCATAAGGACAAGCTACTAATCAAACATCATCATTTCCATGGAATCGAAACCACAAAACAACTACTACATACCCACTGTCATTGAGTCCGATGGGCGCGGTGAGCGCGCATTCGACATCTACTCCCGCTTGCTCAAGGACCGCATTATTTTCATAGGCACCGGTATTGATGACGGGGTTGCAAACTCTGTGATTGCCCAAATGTTGTTTCTCCAGATGCAGGATCCCAAAAAGGATATTCACATCTACATCAATTCGCCCGGAGGCTCGGTAACAGCTGGTCTGGCGATTTATGACACCATGCAGTTCCTGACCTGTGACGTGAATACCTACTGCATTGGTATCGCAGCATCCATGGGTGCTGTCCTTCTTACAGCGGGCACGAAGGGCAAACGCTTCTGCTTACCCAACTCACACGTCATGATCCACCAGGTATCCGGAGGAGCTCAAGGAACCGCCGCTGATGTTGAGAGAACCATAGGTTTCATGTTCAATCTGAAGAAACGTCTCAATGACATCCTGTCCAAACACACAGGAAAAACCGTCAAGCAGGTTGAAAAGGATGCTGACCGTGACAATTACATGTCTGCAGAAGAATCTGCGGCATACGGCTTGGTAGACAAAGTGCTTGAAAGCCGCAAAGAGTTACCTGCTGATGATGACGCAAAAAAATAAGACATCACACTCATTATAGGTTAAAGTTCAGGCGTGTTGTTGGTGTATACCACACACGCCTTTTCTGTATCTACCTCAGAGACGAACTCACTCATCAAACCCCGCGTAACGGCAACAACCAAATTTCACTATGGCACGATCATCCAATATCACCATGTGCTCCTTCTGTGGCAAAAGTCATTCAGAGGTCAAAAAACTCATCGCTGGCCCCGCCGTCTATATATGCGATGAATGCATCCAGGTTTGCTCCTCCATTCTGGAAAAAGAGTTGGGCGAAAGTAAAAGCACCGTGGCAGAAACTCATATCAGCATGGGTGAAGTACCAACGCCGGAGGAACTTTCAGATCGTCTTAATGAATTCGTGGTAGGACAAGAGCACGCCAAGAAAGTCCTTTCCGTAGCTGTATACAATCATTACATGCGCTTGCGTCAGAACAATGCCAAGACCTCGGCAGAGTTTGCTGACGTGGACATTGAAAAATCCAATATTCTCATGCTTGGACCGACTGGTTCGGGAAAGACCCTACTCGCACGAACTCTGGCCAAGGTCTTGGACGTGCCTTTTACCATTGTGGATGCAACCACCCTCACCGAAGCTGGCTACGTCGGTGACGACGTGGAGAACATCATCCTGCGCCTGCTGCAAGCGGCGGATTTTGACGTGGAACGAGCCGAGCGCGGCATCATCTATGTCGATGAGATCGATAAAATCGGCCGCACGACCCAGAATGTCTCCATCACCCGTGACGTATCCGGTGAAGGCGTGCAACAAGCCCTGCTCAAAATTCTCGAGGGAACCGTATGTAACGTGCCGCCTCAGGGGGGCCGCAAACACCCTCAGCAAGAATACATCCAAGTAAACACCGAACGCATCCTCTTCGTCTGTGGTGGCGCATTTGTAGGTATCGGTGACATGATCAGCCGCCGTCTGGGCAAACATGTATTGGGCTTTCATGAAGGAGCAGATGAGGAAAATCAGGAAACCAGTGAAGCCGTTGACCTGTTTGAAAAAGCCGAACCTGAGGACTTGCTGCACTTCGGCCTAATTCCTGAATTCATTGGGCGTCTCCCGATTATTTCTTCACTACGTGAGCTCTCCACAGAAGAACTCAT
>Ga0213863_10001956_pt1 | contig 14804 bp, 7 predicted proteins | sample PICome_8_FD_160128 | JGI IMG/M metagenome (GOLD analysis project Ga0213863, IMG submission 160128) | Coastal seawater microbial communities near Pivers Island, North Carolina, United States - PICO497 | ecosystem: Environmental > Aquatic > Marine > Coastal | place: USA: North Carolina | collected... | reverse complement strand
AACGGTGCCCGTGCGGGTGGTCAGAGGATGGGTAAGACTGTTCAGCAGCTCACCTTGTTGCTTGCTGCTCTCAGTGGCTTGATGATCGCTTCATGTGCTCACATCAGCCCTGTGAACAAATCCAAGCATGGCCGCAAGCCGGTGTTTAAGCCCAAGGTGACGATCAAAAATGGTTCTGATCGGGAAATCGTGGTGGGTGTGGATGGTCCTGAGAGCCGCATTATCAAGATCCCTGCTCGTGCCAGCCGTGTGATTTATCTCAAATCGGGAGCCTACAAGTATGCTGTGGCTGCCGAGAACATCGACGCGGTCTCCGGTAAAAAAACCTTCAAGCCCAATCATCAGTATACCTGGAACTTCGGGGTCAATCCATTGAGCGGAGTCGCATTCTGACACGCTTACTTCAGCCAACTTGAGGGTGAAGATTTTCGTAGCCTTTTTGAATTTTGAGGTTTGGTAATGGCATTGGTAAAGGTTAAAGACAGGTCATGGCAAAGCTTCGCATCGTTTTCATGGGCACGGGGGATATTGCACTGCCAACAATGCAGTCTCTGATCGATGCCTCTGATCGGGCTGATGCTTATGAACTGGCAGCTTTGGTGACTCAGCTCGATAAGCCGGTAGGGCGTAAACAAGTTTTGAAAGCACCTGCGGTCAAGGAACTCGCCCTCTCTCACGACATTCCGGTGATGCAGCCCGAGTCTGCGCGGGACCAAGATTTTCTGGAGGCGCTGGCTGAACTAAAGCCGGATATCATCGTCGTCATGGCCTACGGCCAGATATTACCGCAGGCACTACTCGATATGCCATCTCTTGCCTGTATTAACCTGCATGCTTCACTGCTGCCGAAGTATCGTGGTGCCGCTTGTATCCAGGCGGCGATTGATGCCGGGGACAGCAAGACCGGGATAACCGTCATGCATGTGGTCAAGGCCTTGGATGCGGGGGACATTATTCTCAAAAAGGAGACCGAGATTGGAAAGCATGAGACTGGGGGTGAATTACACGACCGCTTGGCGGAACTCTCTCCGGGTGCCCTTGAAGAGGTTCTCAAGCAGCTTGCAGACGGCAGTGACCAGCGTATCGCCCAGGACCCCGATGAGGTAAGTTACATCTCCAAGCTGATGCGTGAGCATGGTGAGATGGACTGGAGCCAATCAGCCGAGGCTTTGGAACGGCGCATACGGGCCTATGACCCGTGGCCGGGGACCTCCACTACTTATCTTGATAGCAAGGGGCGGCAGCGCAGATTGAAGATTTTTCCGCAGGTTGAGGTGAAGAGCAAGTCCGGCCAGTCCGGGGAGGTGTTGGCCGTGGATGGTATTTTGTCCGTTGCCTGTGGTGAGGGATCCCTTGAAATCCAGACAGTGCAGCCTGATGGCTCACGGCAAATGAGCGCTGCTGATTTTCTCATGGGCAACGCGATCAAGGTGGGTGATACCCTGGGATCATCAGAATGATTGATCAATGCATCACGGTATCGCCCTGATTCAGTGCCTGCTTAAGAAAGGGGGCAGTGTTTGATTTTTTGGAGCGTGCGACATGTACCGGTGTGCCTTGGCTCACAATGCGTCCGCCCAGATCTCCCGCCTCGGGCCCGATGTCGATCAGGTAGTCAGCCTCAGCCATGATGGCGGTATGATGCTCGATGACCACTACGGTGTGACCCTCCTCTACAAGGCGATGAAGGACATCGATGAGTTTGTCCACATCCTGCTGGTGGAGGCCAATGGTCGGTTCTTCGATGAGGTAGAGGTTGGCATTAACGGCTCTGCTACCTCTGATCCTGGCGCGTCCCTTGGTGAGCTCTGATACCAGTTTGATACGTTGAGCTTCACCACCCGATAGAGTGGGGCTCGGTTGGCCGAGCTGGAGATAGCCTAGGCCGGTATCGGTGAGCAGGCTCAGGGTGCGGTGGAGTTTGGGCACGGCAGCAAAAAATTCCGCTGCTTGGCGGATATTCATCCTCAATACTTCTCCGATGTTTTTGCCGTTGTAGCGGATGTCGAGGGTAGCGGTGTTGTAGCGCATTTCACGGCAGGCTTCACAGTGAACCCATGTGGTGGGGAGGAAATCCATTTCCAGTTTGATGCGGCCGTTGCCCTTGCATTCCGGACACTGACCTTCCTTGTTATTAAAAGAGAAGCGTGAGGCACTAAATCCACGTGCTCTGGCCTCTGGCAGCTGGGCGAAGAGCTGGCGGATGGTGTCGAGTATTTTGACATAAGTGGCGGGGCAGGAACGGGAGGTTTTTCCAATGGGGGATTGATCCACTTCGAAGCAGGATTTGATCTTGTTGAATCCTGCCTTGGAACGGTAGCTGGCTCCTTGTGAGGTGTGGTTACCTGCTGCGTGGGACAAGCACCCGCGCATGAGTGATGATTTTCCACATCCTGAAACCCCGGTAAGTACCGTCAAACAGGAGAGGGGAAAGCGAGCGTCGATGTTTTTAAGGTTGTTGGCATGGCAGCCTGTGAGCCTGAGCCAAGCATTTTGATCTTTGACTTTGGGCAATGAGCGGCGTGCGTGTTTTGGCCGCGGTGCCGTGGGGCTTGCCGGTTTGGCCAAGTGACCGCCCTCGACTCCCGCACCTGGACCGAGCTCGATGAGGGTATTAGCGCGGGAAATGGTCTCGTCATCATGTTCCACTACCAGCAGGGAGTTGCCTCGCCGACGCAGTGATTCCAGGGTATCGAGCAGTTTGACGTTGTCACGGGGGTGGAGACCGATGGTGGGTTCATCAAGCACATAGAGTACACCGCGTAGGTTTGATCCCAGCTGGGCGGCTAGGCGAATACGCTGGGATTCACCACCTGAGAGGGTGTCTGCGGAGCGATCCAGCTGGAGGTAGCCAAGGCCGACATGGTCGAGAAAATAGAGGCGTTGGATGATTTCAGGAAGGATGTCACGCGAGATGAGTTTTTCACGGCCACTGAACGACCATTGTTCCAAGACCTTGATCGCCTCGGTAACAGAGAGGGCGTTGATATGGTGGATCGGCCAGTGATGTATCAGGATGTGGCGGGAGTCTTCTCGAAGACGTGCACCGTGGCAGTCAGGGCAGGTATGGCGTGATGCGCTGTCTGAGGAGTTCAAGTTCTCGTGAATTTCAGCTTCGAGCTCGGAGTTGAATTGATCGGGTTTATGTTGATGAGCAGAAGTAGTGTTAATACTTCCATAACCTCTGCATGTAGGACACCAGCCACGGTGGGAGTTGAAGGAAAAGTGGTGAGGATCAGGCTCTTCGAAAGACTTACCCGTGACGGGTGAAACGCGTGCTGTGCTGAAGGTTTGCAGCTCAGGTTTTTTGCTCTTGGTGGGCCGTTGTGAAAGCGTTGCACAGGTGCCCTTGCCGATATGAAGTGCCTGCTCGGCGGTTTCGCACACGGCATAGATATCGTGTGGTTGATAGCGTTTCAGTGCTTGAAAGCCCTCGGTCTTGACCAGTTTGCCGTCAACGAGGAGCTCCAGAATTCCTTGTTTAGCTGCCGCTGCAGCGATATCGGTATGGTAGCCTTTGCGTGCCCGGACCAAGGGGGCGAGGATGAGCAGGTATTGATGTTTTTTTCGGAGCTGACGGATTTGCTTTTCGATGGTGTCAGCAGTTTGGGAAATGACAGCCTCACCTGATTCAGGACAATGTTGGATGCCCAGCTTGGCGTAAAGGAGACGTAGGAAATGGTAAATTTCAGTGACGGTTCCCGTGGTCGATTTACCTCCACCTCGTGATACTCGCTGCTCGATAGCAACGGTGGGTGGTAGACCGGTGATACGATCAACATCCGGCTTCTCGAGTTGGCCGGCAAACTGACGCGCATAGGGAGACATTGAGTCGAGAAAACGGCGCTGTCCCTCGGCAAAGATGATATCGAAGGCCAGTGTCGATTTGCCCGAACCTGAGAGTCCGGTAACCACAACGAGCTCATCGCGGGGAACATCCACGGAGATGTTTTTGAGATTATGCTCCCGCGCTCCCGATATCTGAATGGCTGATGTAAGCCGGTTTTTCTGAGTGCCGCTTTTGACGGACTTTGCTCGCGAGATTTTTTTGGCAGTTGGTGTGGTAGAAGTAGATCTCAGTGCATCGGCAGTAGGGGAGTTTTCAGATAACACTTCCTCCGGGTTGCCCGTAAAAATGATATTGCCACCTTCTGCTCCGGGCCCCGGCCCGAGATCAATGATGTGGTCTGCAGCGCGAATCACATCAAGGTTGTGCTCGATCACCAATAAAGAGTGTCCGGCATCAGTCAGATGGTGGAAGACCTCGAGGAGTTTCTCGATATCGGTAAAATGAAGTCCGGTGGTAGGCTCGTCGAGAATGAGGAGCTTGGCCGAGGACTTGTGGGCCTCGCTCAGTATTTTGCAGAGTTTGAGGCGTTGGGACTCGCCTCCTGACAGGGTATTCAGGGGCTGTCCAAGACGGAGGTAGCCAAGACCTACATCGACCAGTGGTTGCAGGGTGTTGACCACTTTCTTGAGAAGGCGTGACTCTTTACCGCTTGTATTCTCGAGCTGCGTTGTTGCTGAAGCAATAGCCTCTGTGATGGTCAGTTCCAGAGTCTGGGCGATGTTGAGGCCGTTGTACTGGTAGTTCAGAGCTCTGCTGGTGTAGCGTTTGCCATCACATTCCGGGCAGGTGATGAAGAGGTCGGAGAGGAACTGCATTTCGACCTTTTCAAAGCCATTGCCTAGGCAACGCTGGCAACGTCCGGTGCCTGAGTTAAATGAGAAATAACCGGGGGTTCGTTGATGCTCACGGGCTTCGTGGCCCATGGTGAAGAGCTGGCGGATGGCATCAAATGCCCCTGTGTGCACCGCTGGTGTAGATCTGGGTGTACGTGTCAGGGGTGACTGGTCGACCTGCTCGACGGAGTCCAGATGGTGATGACCTGTGATGGACTTGATCGATGCTGCTTCCTCAGAGTTGATGATGCCGAGTTGCTTCGCCAGATTGAGGTAGAGGATATCGTGGGCAAGGGTTGATTTGCCAGAGCCTGAAACTCCGGTCAGGCAGGTAAAGACTCCTAGCGGCAATTCAAAATCAAGATTGCTGATGTTGTGTTTGATAGCTCCCGTGATTTTAAGCCGCTGTTTTGAGCGGCGGCGTTCTGTGGGTGCCTGAACCCTGGCAGAGCCGCAGAGATAAGGCAGGGTCTTTGATTCTGGGAATTTCCTGCTGATGGTTTTTTGCTGGGCCTGTTGGCCGGAGATCTCGGCAACGATGTTGCCTCCATGCTCTCCAGCGGCGGGTCCCATATCAATCAGGTGATCGCATGCGCGCATGACGGTTTCCTCATGCTCAACAACGACGACGGTATTTCCCTTGTCACGCAAATCGTGCATCACCTTGACGAGTTGATGAATGTCACGCTGGTGAAGGCCGACAGTAGGTTCATCCAAAACAAACAGGGTGTTGGTGAGTGCCGCGCCCAAGCAGGTGGTTAGGTTAACACGTTCAATTTCCCCACCGGAGAGGGTGTTGGCAGGCCTGTCTAAAGTCAGGTAGCCGAGGCCGACTTGGCAGAGGTAGTGAAGGCGTGATTGGATCTCGGTGAGAGCATGACTAATAGAGCTTTTAGGAGTGCCTTTGAAACGTGATTTAAACCACTTGTAGAGCTCGTTGACTGGCATCTTCCAGAGCTCGGGTAAGGTTTTGCCATCGATCTTGAAGCAAAGGGCATCAGGCTGGAGGCGGCTTCCCTGGCAGTGCGGGCAATCCGTGTATGCCCGATACCGGGAGAGAAAGACGCGAACATGCATTTTGTAGGCCTTGGTTTCTATCCAATCAAAAAACCCTTTGACTCCATACCATTCGCCATTTTCCCATGCATCTTGTGAGTCATCACGCTCACCATAAAGCAGCCACTGCCGCTCATGATTTTCCAGATCTTGGTAGGGGGTATTGATGTCAATGCCCGCCATGCGAGCGGCTTGCAACAGGTCTCGTTGGCATTCCGCACCGCGGGCGGTGGTGAAAGGCGTGACACAGCCCTGCTTGATACTGAGGGATGGATCAGGAATGGCCTTACTCAGATCAATACCAATAGTGCGGCCAAAACCTCGGCATTTGGGACATGCACCCAGTGGAGAATTAAACGAGAATAAGGAGGAGCTCGGTGGACGCAGCTTAAAGCCGGTGGAGGGGTTGGTCCATGTGGTCGAAAATGATTGCGAGGTATCCTTGAAGAGGACTTGAAGGTTTCCCTTGCCTAGGGTGATGGCATTGTCGATGGCCTCCTGAAGACGTGCTTTGTTGCGTGGTTGAATTTGAAGCCGGTCCTGAATGACCAAAATCGATTGACCAAACTTGAGCTTATTATTGGGCTCGTCAGTACGGTAGATCTTACCTTTGTGATAAATACGGGTGTATCCTTGCTGGTTGAGTAAGGTTAGTACATCAGCCGTAGCTGTATGCTTGGTGAGGGCTACGGGGAATGCAACCATCACGCTTTGATTTTTCAGCTCGGTAAGACACCACTGGGAGATCGACTCTGTGGTGTCAGGTTCGATTAGCTCACCGGTTTGAGGATCATATGCCTTGGCGAGGTGGGGAAAGATGAGCTTGAGGTAATCATTGAGCTCAGTGAGGGTGCCGACCGTTGAGCGCGTTGAGCGAATGGTATTTTTTTGTTCGATGGCGATCGCTGGCGGGATACCCTCGATGCGATCTACGGCAGGCTTGTCCATACGATCGAGAAACTGGCGCACATAGGGTGAGAAGGTCTCCACATAGCGACGCTGGCCCTCGGCATAGAGGGTGTGAAAGGCCAGAGATGACTTGCCCGAGCCAGATGGGCCGGTAATCACAGAGAACTTACCCAGCGGAATCTCTAAATTAAGATTCTTCAGGTTGTGTTGTCTCGCACCCCGAATACAGATGCAATCCGCATGGGAATCCGCATGGGAAAGGGGCTTCTTGACACTCTGTTTTTTTGGCACGGCCACAATATGCTACCGCAATACCATCTTGCCAATCACCACTTGCTCCATGCACCACTTTCTGACTATGAAAAATAGTTTATGAGCCGATCAATGATATTTCATCAGTGGCCACCCAGCATGTAGTCGACAAAATCCTGCCCGCCTGAGCTGGCTGCTCGCATTTCCTGTTCAACGATTCGGCTTTGGTTTCCCAGTCCCTTGACTGTCAGTTCTTGTTTGATTTTTTCAAGGTTGTTGAGGTAATGGCCGCGTAGCTTGCTTGTTTCTTTGAAATAGTCTTTCTCAATATTGTCTTGTATGCGCAGCCTGCTCTCGTAAGTGCGCAGCACTTTGTCCGGCATGCCTTGCCGTTTAAAATTATCCGGGATTCGATCATTTTGAACCAGTCTTTGCATTTTTTCGATGCTCGGCGTTAACTGCTCCCTTTGATTCCTAGGCAGCCCCATCAGGTAAAATTCGAGCTGGTGTTCGTAGCTCTTGATGTTGTCTTTGAATTTCTGATCATATTCTTTTTTAATGCCTTTGGTGAGGCCAACGCATTTATCGCGGATTGTTTCGAGTTCAGGGCAGCTCGCGAATTCGATTGGTTTTGGCTTGGGCCTGGGTTTTGGCTCGGGGATCACGGGAGTGGATTTGGCATCTGTGATCCGGCTTGGGTCTGTTTGGTTGGGTTTCGAGCTTTGCTGAATGGCATCTCTTTTTTCCCGTAGCAGAGCCTTTGTCTCTTCCTTTCTTTGCTCGTTTTGTTTGATGATCTCTGCGTTCTCAGCATCACGCGTTGCTTTTTTGTTTTGGTAAACTTCCCAAGCACCGTAAATTGCAGCAAGCAAGACAATGATCACCACCACATTACGCGCTGCCGATTTGCCCGACTTGGTATTAACGACCGGTGCAGCAGCCGGCCTCGGCGTAGGAGCCTTGTCCTGTGATGGAGTTGACGCCGTAATGAGAGGGTTACTGGTCTTGGACCCTTTATCTCCGCTGATAATGGCGTCAATGGCCTCGGCCATTGATTTGGCCGTGCGATAACGCAGTATCGGATCAGGGTTCATGGCCTTGCGAACAATGTCATCAAACTTCGGGTCGCACTCAACGAGATTGGCTGCCGGCATGTAGGGCTTGCCCGGTAATTGGCTGGTGAGAAGTTCGTAGAGCATCACACCAACCGAATAGAGGTCAGTGCTTTCATCAACCGCACTTGGATTATGAACTACTTCCGGGGCGGTGTAGCCAGGGGTGCCGAAGGCCGAGTCTGCCTCGTGGTCTCCTACGGGACGCGCCAGGCCAAAGTCACTGATTTTGGGAGATAGGTTGGCAGTAAGTAGTATGTTGGCCGGTTTGATATCCCGGTGAAGAATGCCATGCTGGTGAGCATTGTCCAAGCCATGACAGATTTCACAGATAATCCGCCCGGCTTCTTCAGGATCAACTTTTTTCCCATAAGAAGCATGGTAGAGCGATTGTCCATGCACCATTTCCATGACGATATAGAGCAATCCGTCAACCTGCCCAAAATCGTAAATTCCGATGAGGTTGGGATGATTGAGTTTGGCCATGCTTTTGGCCTCGGTTTCAAAAGAAGTTCTAAAATTGGCATCCTCTCCAAAGTGGTGAGGCAGAATTTTGATGGCGACTTCGCGATCGAGGGATTTTTGACGTGCCAGATAAACAGCGCCCATTCCTCCTTTGGCAATCAGAGAGATGATTTCAAAAGCTGGCAGGAGCTTTGCTATTTCCTCCGGTTGGGGTGGTGTAAAATCGCTACTTGGTGATGAGTCCATAATGATGAAAACAATGAAATGTGAGAATGGCGGGAATCAACTTTTGGTTTTATGATCGTCAATACGGATGCTATCGCAAGATGCGTAGTGTATAAAGTAGTATTTGGGTGATAACGGGCTTTACTGGGAGCTGAAAAATCTCTCTTTGCGTTGTTGCTGCTCATTCTTGATTGCGATGGCAAGCGGGGGCGGAAACAGGTTGTCTGGGGTGAGTGCTATATGGTCAAGCAAGGTCTCTGAGGGACTCAGGGTTTCACCACGGTTTTGGGTGTAACCTCGTCCAATGTGCACCCCTGTGCTGTCACGCATTTCAAGATGCAAGTGTGCCGGGTAATTGTTGTTGGCAGTGCCAACGGTGCCAATCACCTCGCCCAGAGGTATGAGGTGCCCATGGGGAGCATAGCTTTTTTCCAGATGTGAGTACATCGAGAGCAGAATCTCACCCTGTTGGTTCCTATGAGCGAGTATAAGGGTATTACCCCAGGAAGGTGAGGGCTCCCCGCGATAGACAACCAAGCCATTTGCTACCGAATAGACAGGGTCTCCGAGATCTGTATTCATCCCTCCGATGCCATTGATGTCGTCCCCTGTGTGATGCCCGCCGCGTTCTATGTTGTTATCCCAGTAATGCTGGGCATTGTAGGTGAGTGCACCATGTGAACTTCCCATGGCTGCAGCCATACGGGTGGCAGTCGGTATAAGGGCTCGCTCAAAAGCGCTGAGCTGGATAAACCTCGGATCAAAGGCTGGGGCTTTTTGAGTTTTAAGGTGTGGAAAGCCAAGCGGGGCATCGGCCTGCTGAGCTGATGCTAATGACTTTACAGGTACACTGTGATCTCGCTTTGTATTTGTGTATGCGAGGATTACCCAAGCAACGACTGCGATAAAAATAGTGATCACCAGGGCATGTATCACTCTTTGCCCGGCATTTTGAGATATGCTCGGGAGCATGATCAAAAGTCTAGAAGTATTTCTGCACGGCGATTGGCACGCCTGCCTTGAGGGAAGTCCTCTCCGCTCGCAGTGGTATTGGGGAGGCGAGGTTGTGATTTACCGTAGCCTGTAATTTTCATTTGCTCTTTATCGATACCATTTTCAGAGAGAAAGCGCATCACTTGCTCAGCACGCGCCTGTGACAAAGCAAGATTGTATGGGTCTGATCCTAGTGCATCAGTATGGCCGGAGATGGTCAGTTTTTTGTCCCTGCTGATTTTCAGTAGATCGGCCACGATGGCAAGTTGCCGTTTGGTTCGAGAAGTGAGATCTTTTGCATCCAGATCAAAGTAAATGGCAAGTGTGTCGCCACCTTTTGGATTTTTGATGAGTGGACTGTAGTGGATATCACCATCGAGGAATTGTCTTGTGTAATCTGCTAGAAGATTGTCCAAATTGATCTCGGTAATGAGCCAAGGCGAGTTGATGTCCTTACGTTTGCTAGTGATCGAGAACATGGCATTCTTGCCCGTGTCTTTGGACTGCAGCCGGACAAGCCAGCCGGAGCTTGTATCCTTAAGAAACATTTTACGTAAGGCTTTATCTTCCAGCAATTCGTATTCACCTTCCTCAAAAATGATACACAGACCTGCAAGCTTCGCGTATGATATTTGTGAGCTGTCGATATGTTTGCTGGCGGCTGCCGGATCGAGCCGCTTGATGGCTTGGAGGAATTGCCTGATGGCAATGAGCGCGGACTGGTCACCCAAGGGTGTTGTTGTTCCTTGCAAGTCATGGTCGTTTCCAACTCCGTTGATGCTCTCCTGATTTTTTTCTGGAAGAGTGATACTCTTAATCCTCCATTTTCCTGTTTCGGTTTTCTCAAAATCGATGATAATCTTACTCTTATCGGCGAGGTTGAGAGACCATCTTTGAGGATGGCCTTCGACCTTGGAAAATGGATTGGAGGGGTCGAGCTTGAGTTGGGACCTAGACACAAACTCGCCAAGTTGTCTTGCCTGCTCTTGGGTGAGATTATTTTTCCCAAGTAAGTTCAGCAGTGGTTGAACGTCGCCGGCCTCGTTGGCTTTGAGGGCCACTTCGCTGATCTTGCCAATGAGTTCCTCAGGCGTTGTTTCTGGTTCTTGGTGGATATCATCAATCAGGTTGATCTCCGCACTTGGCGCAGACTCCTTGCTTTTTTTACTCACAGAATTGTCGCTGGAGCACTTGTTGATAAGCACTAACGCGGTTACAACAGCAATAATGAGAACCAGCGTAAAGTAAATGAGTGGTGTTTTAGAACGTGCCTGATCCATGGCGGGCATGGTAGCTGCAAAATGAGGAACTCCAACTCAAAAAAAGCTGGCTTGCATCAGTAATGAGTCTGCCTGGTAGGCAATTGAGATGACCGCTTCACTTTTTGTATGTTGGGCACTTTTTGATTTGCTGTCGTAGAGTGATGCTGAGTTGATCTAATTCTTCGTATTTTTCTGGTTGTTGCGCAGCAGGATCAAAGCGTAGAGCTGAATGAAGGGTAATCGCAGGTAGCAGGGTCTTTTCCAAGTTCTCTAGCGATGGATCGCTCGACTTGAGGAGACCATGTAGCCATTCACACATGGGTGTGCCAGTGGGCCGGCGACCAATTTTTTTCGCGACCAATGGCTCCAGCTTGTGCAGAGAGGTGTAAGGAGCATTTTTGGGGCGTTGGTAAGGGTTGAGAGCGGCCTCAGTCTTGCGTTGGCGAGAACTCCACAGCCGCCATGATACCCAGATGGCTATGAACGAGAGTATGACAGCAACTACCGTGTATACCCTGTTTTTGTTGTCCTCTCTTGTACGCCAAATGAGGAAGTCCTCACTGAGGAGTTGCCACCTGTCAGCTAGTCGCTGTCGCCAATGATCCGTGTTGGCAGCCTCCATCGCCTGCCATGATGGAGGAGTAAGATCCACATCAACCCATTTGCCGGCTGTTTGGCCACCTGGGTTTGGTTGCTCCATCCATACACGGCTCCAAGCATGAGCATGTAAGCCACGCATCACCCATTCGTTTTCGTCTCCGCCTTTTTCGTGGACCGCATAGCCAATGCAGTAGCGTGCGGGAATGCCTGCTTCCCGGAGCAACAGAGTGGTGGCCGTGGCAAAATATTCACAGTGTCCCGTACGTGATTTTTCCAGAAAGAGGCTGACCGAAGTTTGACGTTTTCCACGGTCAAACCTTGAGGTGGTGAGGTGCGTGCTGTATTTGAAATGATCCATGAAGAAGTCTCGCAGCACGGTAATCTTGGCCTGTGTGCTGAGCGTCTGGTCATACAAGTTGAGCTTTTGGCAAATTCGTTTAATGCCATCCGCTTCAGCAGGTGGGATCTGGAGGTCCAAGTTGAGTTTGGGGGTGGCTTCGTTCGCGGGTGGTTCTTCAGTATTAGAGAAATCACCCTCCCAGACGGCATATTCTACTATATTGTAATTTGGGTTGGCAATACGTATGGTTCCCATTGAGTTGCATTCAAGGTAAGTTTCCTCATCCAGATCACCTATGGCAAGGAATCGGCTTGGAACAGGTAGGGGGTGTTCATCAACTTTCGCATCTACTTCACCGATAATAGTCAGGGGAGCAATATCTGGTAGCTGAGGTGAAGCTATTGTGAACCAGCGGATGTCACGCTCGCCTTCTATTGCGGCAGCACTGGGGTTGGTTCTGTAGCCGGAATCCTCATATTCATTTTTTGAATCATCCGATGCTACATATGAATAAGTCCATATTGCTTTTGAGTATTGGTTGTAGGTTGCAGCTCGGATTAACCGAGGTACACCACCATAGTGAACCGTCATTCGCCACAGGATATTAGGGTTGAGTTTAATCCTGCCTAGCCTGCCAATGCTGGTTCTGGATTGGGTCGATGAAATCGACTGGTTGTGCATGATCTGCGTGCCACCTCCCCCTCTGTAGTAACGCGATATTTTGTACATGCCCCATTGCCCAAGCCAAGATAGTGTCAACAGGAGAATGAATGCTGTTGCCCAGGCCCATCGACGATGTCCGCTCTTTCTGGTGTATGCATAAAGACAAATGCCTATCAAGAGAGATAGCCCAATGTAATGATAAAGATCGTGACGACTGGCTTTGGCAGTAGCAAGTATCGCCATGGTGATATACAAATAACCCGTATTTAATACACGGGGGCTTATCTTGCGCCCCTCTTTAATATCCTGAAGCATTTTTCTTCTCGCAAAGATAGAAAAGGTGCTAAGAGGGATGTGATTTGCCGTCCCAAATCTCTGGGCCAGCTCCAAGGGTAGCAGAATAAACGGAGCCCATACGAAGAGGGTGTGGAGTTTGCCAATGCGCATGCCATCGATCCAAGAGAACATCGCAATAATGACAGCACATAGAATACATAAATTCCACGCTCTGATATAGGACTCATATTTGAAGTCCCAGCGAATATTGACGACCCACCTTGATTCCAGCAGTATGGCAACTGGGAGAGCTGCGGACATATGCCCTGTGAGATAGCCCCAATAGAGTAGGGCTAATCCGGCAAGTAATCTGGGAGGGGAGGTAGACATTCTGTCGCAGTATCAGGATGCAATCATCGAGAGATCGGCTTCTACTTCATCGGCGCGTAAGCAATGAATGGTGATGGGGGAAGGGTAGAGCTCGAGAAGTTGCTGTGCCTCATTCAGATCTCGGCAAACAGAGAAAACTTTGAGCTCCATGCCGGCACGGTAAAGACGCTCCACGGTGTCTCGCCGTTGCTCGCACCATCCGGTAAAGATGCAGATGGAGGCGGTCAATTCATCACGGTATTGTAAAACAACTTGCTGCAGGGAGCTGAAATCATTATTTGGCTCACATTGAACGCCTGCCAATACCTCCAGTATGCCATCAACCCGGTCTTCACCACGCCCCGAGCTGACAACAAATGCCTCACCATGAATAAACATTAAATCGAGGAGGCTCTCGTTGGTGTCAATGCTGGCTGCAAATGAGGCTGCTACTGATACAGCCTCCTCAAATAAATCTGCATGTTCAGGTGCCACGAAGGTATCCAGGATCAAACCATAACGTGGAAAAAAAACATCCTCGTATTCCTTGACGATTGGCTTGCCCGTACGAGCCCAGCTTTTCCAGTGAATATGCCGTATTGGATCACCGGGTCGATACTCACGCACACTGGTGAAATCCCCGGATTGCCCAACCGTGTTAGACAGGGCCTCTCCTCCGAGTTGAAAGCGAGCATTTCCGGGGAGATGTATGCCGGGAACAGGGTAGCGATGAGGGAGCACGGTGATTTTGTCATCAATGCATTCCGTCCTATGACAGCGTTGAAAGATGCCCATGGGGTCGGGCAGGAGAATACGAAGATCTTTCAGCACGATGACACCGCGTTTTTTAGGTGTAAGGGTGAGATGGATTTTTGCGTCCCTTCCCGGTGGCAGTGGCTTAATGAACGGGGATGGCTTGGCTGCAAAGGTGGTGAGTTTTTTCTGCAGCCACTCCCATCGATAGAAGCACAGGGTCCGGTCAAAGATATTTCTACTTTCTTCCCCCGGTTCTCTTGCGTTGCCAAAGAGTTCACGTCCCGGTCGATTATCAGGAGCCATTTCAAGAAAGTTAGCACCCGCGATGGTTCTCTTTCCCGAATTGTGAATTTTAATATGGTATTGTAGGGGTTCACCTGCAGTTGCCAATCTTGGCAGCCTACGGGTCACTCTTACTTTTGCTCTGCGAAATAATAGCCATAGAATGCTGATGGAAAGCATCGCAAAGATCATGCCACGCAGCTGGTAAACCGGACCCAAGGTATACATAGGCATCAAGGTCCAGGAGATAGGGATAAGAAGTATGAGAAGGATGCCTGCTGGTCGCATCCTCTGACTAAAAAAATGAGCGACTGCCGAGTTGTTGTAGTAGATCCTATGGATCAGTCTCATAAAAAGGGGAGATGGTCCGCTAGCCGCCATGATAATCTTTCCTGTTAAACGGGAGCTGGAGTTTGCTCGAGGATATTCTCGATAATTGACCGTCCTGTGAGACCATTGAATTTGGCTTCCGGCGATAAAACAAGCCGGTGGGCAATGATGTCGGGAGCAAGTTGCTGAATGGTTTCGGGAGTGACAAAGTCCCTTCCCTCAAAAAGTGAG
>Ga0213863_10001954_pt1 | contig 14806 bp, 8 predicted proteins | sample PICome_8_FD_160128 | JGI IMG/M metagenome (GOLD analysis project Ga0213863, IMG submission 160128) | Coastal seawater microbial communities near Pivers Island, North Carolina, United States - PICO497 | ecosystem: Environmental > Aquatic > Marine > Coastal | place: USA: North Carolina | collected... | reverse complement strand
CCTGAGGCGCGACCGAGCGCCCGTCTTCGTCTAAACGAACCAACGCGTACCATCGCTTGGTGGTCGTTTCGGTCGTTGTGGTCGTCGTTTGCATTAAACTCGGGTATACCGAGCTCATATTCTACGTAAACGAAAGAAGAAGGATTTTTGCTTTTTGTACGCGTCTTTTCGAGAAGAGAATTGGACGACGACGCGAGCGAAGAAGAGTAGACTAAAAGGAAATATCTTTCAGAGGCAAATTTCTCTCTTCAACTCTTCTTTCGCTTCTCCCTCAACACCAACCAAAAGAAGGTAAAGAAGAAGTGCGACAGAAAACACTTCGCGTTTCTTTTCAATTGCACGTCTTCTGTGCGTGTTTTATCGCGCGAACGAGTTTGTTCTCACCACGAATAATGCGTTTCTCGAATGAGGAAATATATACTCGAGCGAGAAGATAAAATATATTTGCCAGACAGAGAGAAAGAACAGCCCAAGAATAGAATTTTTAGAGAGAAAACAGCAGAGAAACAGAGAGAGAGATGAAAATTCCGAGCGCTTGTGGCCCCTGGTTCTTCGCCTTATCCGACGGAAAAAAAAATTGTGTTTAGGGTTTTCATTTTTTTTTAAAGGCAAGTCTATTAAATTCTTTTTTTGATGAGAAACACAAAAAAACATCATCGCGAGAGGAAAAACGCCGCAATATAAAAAGTGACTCTTCTTGTGTTTTTTATTACATTTTAAAGAGAGATGTTCTTGAGCAGTTTGAACAACAACGCGAGGACGACGACGACGACGAGCGGTGGTGGTGGTGGTGGAGTCTGGTCTCGCGCTTTTCTCGGGAGCAGTCGTAGGAGCAACGTCTCAGCTGCGCGTCGTCGTTCTTCTTCTTCTCAACGAAATCATCATCATCAACAAAATCGACGAGTCTTGGTCGTGACGGCGGCGAAGAAAAAGAAGAAAAGTAGTTCCTCAAAGACGACGACGAGCAATGATGGCAAAGAGAAAGAAGAATTGGATGATTCGTCGACGGCGGAAGCGTTGCCGAGGATCGAGGGCGATCCGACCGTCGATGTGAGCAGCGAAGATGTTATTGGGGAAGATAAAAGAGCTGATGATGCTTTCGAGGAAGGAGGGGCTGCTGATTCTTTGGAGGAAGAAGAAGTCGTCGCGGTTTCGGAGATACCGAGGCCGAAGAAGAAGAAAGGGACGAAAAAGTCGCAAATGGTGTCCTCCTCTTCGTTTAATATCGCGAGCGCGGACCCGACGTTACTCGGCGCCGGTGTTGGGGCGATTGGATTGATTGCGTATTTTCTTTGGACGAAGATGCAAAAGCGAAGGGCGAAGAGTTCGCCGGAGGGGGAGGACGAGGAGGTGTTTGATATGGGCGGCAGCGGTGGTAGTGGTAGTGGTGGTAGAGGAAAAGAAATTGGTGCTGCGCAAACTGCTACTGGTGGTATCGACAAGGCGTCAGATTCCGATTTTTACGCTTCGTTGAACAAAGCGGCGAAATCGGGCGGGGTTGAAGGTACGGGCGAGAACGCTCCAGTCGGCGCTTCTAACTTGCCGCCTGGATTGCGCATGTTTACCACCATGGATGGCGAAGAAGGCGAAGATGGTGGCGGCGCGTCGACGTCGACTTCCTCCGAGAAAACAAAAGAAAAAGAAAAAGTAAAACCGAAACAACCACAAAGAGTACAACCGATGAGCAGAGAGTTCAAGCGCTTGTGTAGAGATTGCGTCGACGAATTGAGACGGTTCCAAACGGTCGATTTGAATGGGCGTAAACTCGGCGACGATGGCGCAAAAATCATCGCCGAAGGCATCGCGTTCAACGAAACCGCGTCGTGCGTTGACTTTGGCGCGAACGGTTTTGGTGAAACCGCCATGCTTGCCATTACCGAAGCCATGTCGCAAAATAAGAAACTGCGCATGGTTTCCTTCGCCTCCAATCCGTTGCTCGACGTAGGCGTCATCGCGTTGGCAAACTATTTGAAAACCGATACAAAAATAACGACGTTGAACATAAACTCGTGTTCGTTTGGCGACGATGGTGCCAAAGCCTTAGCGGAGGCGTTGAAATCAAACACCTCGATCACTTCTTTGGAGATGAACAACAACGCCATCGATTACGAAGGTTCCACCGCCTTGGCGCAAGCTTTAGCACAAAACGACACGTTAGAACACGTCTCTTTACAAGGTAACTACGTCGGTGCCTTAGGCACAGTCGCCTTAGCAAACGCTTTGGTGGACAATAGCAGCTTAAAATCGCTCACGTTGAACGGAAACGATATTGGAAACGAAGGGTGCGTCAAATTATGCGAAGCTTTGTCCAAGCGCAAGACGAAATTGACCAACTTGGACATTGGAAACAATGCCATCGGTCCAGATTCTGGCGCTGCGTTGTGCGATTACCTCAAAGATGACGACGCGTTGACCCACTTGAATCTTTACATGAACGAACTCTCCGACGACGGCGCGGTCAAAATGTCCCCCGCGTTGAAGGACAACGCGACTTTGAAAAACCTGGACATTGGCGGGAACAACATCGGCGCTCTCGGTGCTATGGCTCTCTCCAAATCCTTGAAGGAAAACACCGCGTTGACCACTTTAGAGCTCGGTTATAACCCGATAGGCAAAGACGGCGGCATCGCACTCGCTGAATCCCTCAAATTCCACGCCAAAATCGAAACGCTACGCGTCGGGTGGTGTAAAATTGGCAAAGAAGGCGCCGCCGCCCTCGCCGACACCATCACCTACAACGAATCCCTCACCACCCTCGATTTACGCGGCAACGAACTAGGGGACGACGGCGTCCGCTCGTTGGGCAAGTCATTAGCCGTAGTCAACGAACATTTAAGCACGTTAGATTTAGGCTACAACGAAATCAAAGACGAAGGCGCGTTCGCCTTGGCCGCGGCGATTAAAAACAACGCCGAAGGCGCTTTGGAAAACGTTTCCGTCAACAACAACTACATCACAAAGTTAGGCGAAGTCGCGCTCATCGAAGCCGCCGAGTTAGTCGCCGAGTTGAACGAAGATAGAGAATTGTACGTACAGTTTTAATTTATTATTACACCACCATAAGAAGACATCATCATCAACACTCCATCGAAACGAAAGAGAGCGAGAGCGAGAGGAAAATTTTCTTCCATCCATACTTTGGGAAACTATTCGTCACAACACAATGGCTTCCCCCGATTCCGACGCAGACGCAGACGATAGACGCCCCCACGCTTTAGATACCTACACAAGGAGAGGCGTGACCTATATGTTTGGACCAAAAGTTCTCACGCATCCTATACTTTTAGCCATCGATCAGGGCACCACGTCGACGAGAGTCATCAAATACGAACTCCTTGGTTTTCATTACAAAGAACGAGACGGCGAGCGCAAAGATTTGAGACCAATCCAATCCGCGCAACATCCACACAAACAGATACATCCCAAACCCGGATGGGTGGAACACGACCCGGAAGAAATCATCGAGAACATAAAAAAATGCTACCGAGAAGTCGGTGGCGCCTTTACCATGGCAGTGGGAATCACAAACCAACGCGAAACAATCGTCGCCTGGGATTCGGAAACCATGAAACCGTTACACAACGCCATAGTGTGGTGCGACGCGAGAACCGCGGAGATCGTCTCGCGGTTTTCAGAGAAGGAGAAACATATGGTGTTTCAGAAAACAGGTATGCCAATATCGACGTACTTTTCCGCGACTAAAATGAGGTGGTTGTTGGAGAATTCAAAGGATGTGCAAAAAGCGGCGGCGCGAGGTACGTTGCGATTCGGGACCATGGACAGTTGGATCGTGACGAAGTTGGGAGCGAGGCGCGACAGTAATAACCAGGAGTTACCGAATGTGCACGTTACCGACGTGACAAACGCGTCGAGATACTTGTTAATGAACATAGAGACGCTGGAATGGGACGACGATTTGTTGAATTTGTTTGGGATTAAGAAAGAGTGGTTGCCGAGGATCGTATCGAGCGCGGAGCGCGTGAGCGGATGGGCAGGTAACCCCTCAGTCACGAAAGACAAAGAAAAAATCGAGCTAGAAGTTTATGGTATTTTAGGAGATCAACACGCCAGTGCGCTCGGACACCGTTTACGAGAGGGTGATTCGAAGAACACGTACGGAACTGGGTGTTTTGCCATGCGAAATACCGGGAAGACGATTACTCGATCCAAACGAGGTATTCTAACCACCGTGTGTTGGAAATTGGGTAAGGACGAGGAAGCAGAGTACGCGCTAGAAGGGGCGGTGGCTGTTGGTGGCGAATGTATTCGATGGCTCAGAGATGAAATGGAGTTGGTGAGCGATGCGAATGAAGTTGAGGAGTGTGCGAAAACGGTAACAGATACTGGAGGCGTAACGTTTGTGCCCGCGTTTGGCGGCTTGTTCGCGCCGCACTGGCGGGACGATAGTCGCGGCGTTATCGTTGGATTGACGAGATACGCAAAAAAAGCGCACATTTGCCGAGCGGCACTGGAAGCAATAGCTTACCAGTCCATGGAAGTACTCGAAGCGATGGAGTTAGACTGCGAAGAGAATAGTAAGAGCAAGAAGAGGAAGAAAACTTCTTCTAGCGATGGTGATGCGAAACTCCTATCCGTGGACGGCGGCGCGAGCGTGAACGATACGTTAATGCAAATACAAGCGGATGTTTTAGGCAAAAGTGTGCGCAGGCCGGCCAACATTGAGACAACCGCATACGGTGCGGCGCTCGCGGCGGCAATTGGCGCGTACAAGAGAGGGGTATACAGCTGGTACGGCAATAGTAAAGAGCCGATGACGGTAACAGACGTTTTGGGTGAAGACAATCAAAATGCTAACGATGGATCGAAACTCTTCGAGTCGAAGAGCACAAAAGAGGAGCGGGCAAAAGGGCGAAGTCGATGGGAGGACGCGTTACAGCGCACGTACGGATTAGATACGTATTGCGATAAAGAATAGTCGTATAACATGTAGCGCGATGCGTGCTTCTTCTTTGTTACGCCTTTTGTATTACCAAGAAACAAATTTTCGTCGTGTTCTCGCCATGTAAAATTCCATCCTCTGCTTTTCGCAAACGAATTTTTCTTTCTCGAGAAGCCGAATTACTTACGCGCGTGACATCGCGCTTTTCTCGACCGGCGGTTACGCGCCGAATCGCGTCGACGACGATCTCTCGTCGTTCTTTCAAACTCTCTCGCTCGCGAAAGAGAGATTATCGTAAAGTGAAAGATCTCGTGCGTTACCTCCCGATGTACACACGTGCAAACACATCAATCACATCAGCCATTCAAACTCAAATTCTCAAACTTCGGCTTCGGAATAGCTTTTATCGCCGCGTTGCTGTTTTGCTTTTGGTGTTGTTGTTGTTGTTGTTGCTGCTGCTGCTGCTGCTTCGGCGGCAGTTTCTTGTTTTGTTGCGGTTTCTTTTGCGGTTTCTTCTTATTTTGCGTCAGCGCTGCCGCTGGAGGCGGTGGCGCCGGTGCCGACGGCATCGCGTCTCTCCTATAATCCGGATCCAACAAATCTGCATCCGACCCTCTCTTTACTATGGGTGGATCTAAATCTCTCCTAAAATCTGGATCGTTCGCATCCGCCTCTCGCATTCTATGTTTCCTCCTCCCGTTCCCGCCGGCTTCGTCGTCGCTCTCGTCCTCCGAATCCGTCCCGTCCATCTCCCCGTTCCTCACGTTCTTTGCCTTCCTCTCAAACTCGTAATTCCTCTCCCTCGCCTCTCTCGTCGCCGTCTGAAACTTCCCTTCCTCTAACTCCAACGCCATCTTCAAAAACGAAAACTTCCCGGCGTTGACCTTCTCCAAGTTGTTCATCTTCGCCTGCTTCATCTCCTCGCGAAGTTCCGCCAGCGCTTTCGACGGTTCCGGCATCCGCACGCGTCCGTGTTTATCCAGCCACTCTCTCTTCTTCTGCATCCTCTTTTCCGACAACTTTTTAGGTTTATCGCCGCTCTTTTTCTTCGTTTCTCCTCCTCCTTTCGACGAATCGCTCTTTCCTCTGTTGATGTTATTGCTCGCGTTCGTCTTCGTCCTCGTCGGCGCGGATATCCCGAGTTTCTCTTTCCTCTCCCGTTCCTCCCATTTCAATTTCGAGGCCTCTTTAAACCGTTTATCCACGATCGCTCGTTTCCTCTCCTCTTCCCATCGTTTCATATCCGAGTCCAAAAACTTATCCTTGTTTTGTTCTTTATACGCTTCGAGTTTCTCTTGATCGATGGCTTCTTTCGTTTTCGCTTTTCCCGTTTTCTCGTCGAGAGGACGGAACACGAATTCGCCGGTCTTTTCGTCTCTGACGCGGAGGAGCTGCTGACCGCCAATGAGGACGACTTTTTGATCGTCGCTCGCTTTATTCGGAGGAGGCATGGTTTCAGAGTAAAAGAGAGAGAAGAGAGAGACGTTTGAACGCGCGATTCGCTCGCGCGAAAGAGAAGACCAAAGTTCTTCTTTAGTGTTGTTCAGATGATGAAAAAAAGTGAAGTAATTGAAGTTGATTTGGTTTCAAGAGTATTCGTATTACGCTCGATTCGAAGTACTGCTTAAAGTCTGATTGATGCCTTTAAAATGAAAAGTGAAGGAAACGAAGTTGATTTGGTTTCAAGAGTAGTATTGTCATCAGTATTACGCTCTCGATTCGAAGCACTACATGTAAGTCTGATTAAGCGACCAACAACCGTTCTTTCAACGCTCGCGGACTTTTTCTCGGGCGCATGTTCTCTCTTTTCAAAACAGTGCACGTGATTTTACCAGACGCTACAACTCGAAGGTCGTCGTTTGGCGCATCCGCGAGGCCGACCACGCGTTGGTCGAATTCGCACTGCACGTCTCTTCGAAGAAATCGCACCGAGGAAAAGGAGAGGAGAGAGGATGGATGTGCCCCTCGAGATGATTGAACAATCATATCCTCTATGACGTCGGTGAATATGGTCACGTTGGAGATTGAAGACACGACGACGACGCATTCGTCTTCAGATTTTAAAGACTCGAGCGCTTTCGGGCCGCCGATTAAGTCGGTTCTGTTTCGTTCGAACCAACGAAGGACGTCGACGTGCCACACCGAACGATGGTTTAATTCAGACGCAAAGAAGCGGATATTCGTCGCTCTGCGTCTGTCTGTTTCGCTTCTACTACTACTACTACTACCACCACTACCACTACTACTCGCACTATCGCTACTTTCTCTATCCCAGTTGCTGCTCTTCCTGCCTCCTCGACGACTCCTATACCGCGATTGACACGTAAACGATACCGTCGTCGTCGCAAAGTCGTCGTCGTCGTCATCATCACCACCCATCTTCCGTATCAAGTGCTTCACCACCCAACTCTTCTCCCTCTCGTCGTCGCTGATATTCTCTGCTATCACCGTGCTCTCCACTCGAATACGATCGCCTAAAATTGCCGGCGATACGTACTTCGCCTCTTCGATGTGGTCGCACCACCAAGCGCCGAATTCGTCGTCGTCGTCGTAAAACTCGCCTCTTTCTTCGCCTAAATCTTCTCTCGTCGTCAAAGTCGTCGCATCATCATTCCTCATCTCCAACAGCATATTTTCAAACGCTCTCGCGCAAAACCGGAAATAATTCGCGTAATACACCACGGCGTAATGGTCGGTATCTTCGATGTAGACGTCGAAATCACTCGTCGACTCGTTACGACTCGACGACACCAACACAGCCGTCCTCCTTCTCGTCGCGTCATCCTTCCTCAGCTTCCTCTCCGCGTGGTCCCGTTGTCCTCGCTCCTCGGCGTCGTTTGCCCTCCTCCTCCTCCTCCTCCTCGAAAGAACAGAAGACGCGACGCCGCTGCCGCTGCAAAGACAACGCATCACAGATATCTGTTTTCGTTGGGTTTCATCACTGCTTTTGTTGTCCCAAAAATCTCTCCCTTTTTTCCCACTCCTCCTTGATGCGTAATAAATACACTATATACGTCTCTCTTCTTTAGCACCCGAAATGAGAGCGCACTCTCGAGACCGAAACGCGAATATATATGTAGAGTTTCGATGTATACTACGAAACAAAGGACGAGAGGAGGACAGAGAGCGCGACGAGAGATATCTTAGCACTGCTTTGTCCAAAAACTCTAAACCCTAAACAAAAAGAGCGAATTTTTTTCCTCCTTCACATTACAAACCCCCACAGATTACGACGCTTTATTCGAAAGAGAGATACATATATTTGTTCTCTCTCTTTCTCTCTCTCTCTCTCTCTCTCTGTACTTATATTGTCCGTTTCGAAACTCTCTCTGTGTATATATTCGTGTTTCGGTCTCGAGAGTGCGCTCTCATTTCGGGTGCTGAAGAAGAGAGACTCACACATCATACGTATCATACATATCAGAGTGTTTGGAGGAGAGATTTGGATTGGATCGACCCCGTAAAAAAAAAGAGTTTCGGAGCGGTTGGAAAGAGGGAGAAAATTGAAGAGAGAAGTGTAAAAGAAAACAAAATGCCCACATCATTAGCGAAAAAGAAAAAAATGGCGTTCCAAACCTCGATCGCGTTTAAAGACCTGGAACGCGCGAAAAACGACCAGAGTTCCATGCGAGTGAGTGTGCACCAACTGAGCGTCGAGGCATCCGTTTTTAATGACGCAGGCGGTACGAATGGTGACGACGGCGACGACGGCGGAAACGACGAAAAGAATCAGATGTCGTTCGCGAACGTGTATAAAAAAGAAAGCGAATTAGTCGTGGCAGGTTTCTGGTTCCCGACCAAAGGCGAGAAAGTGACGTGCGACGTGTTGGACGTTTTTTTGCTCTTGTGTCCGAACGGTGCGAGCGTGGCGATGAGGAACGTCGTCGCAGAGGGCGAGGACGAGGTGAACGGGAAAGCGTTGAAGCGGTTACACGAGGAGATGTTGAGTAAGAACAAATCCGCGGTGGTTATGTTGCCGAACGAACGCGAGTTGCACATCGTCGCGGTGAGGAAAGACGGGATGATGAAGGAGGAAAAGGAGAAGAAATCGAACGTTGCTGGAGCTCCTAATGCAACAACAGGGGAGAAGAAAATAAGCGTAGGATTTTACGAAGACGACGAGGACGAGGATAACGAGAAGAAGAAGAAAAAGAAAGAAGAAGAGGACGCGTCGTCGACGTTAAAGTCGGAGTCGGAGTCGTACTTTTTAGGCTTTGAAATTCCGAGTAAATCCGTCTTCGAGGCGAATCTTTTGTTGGAAAACTCGCAGTTTGTGGTTATTTTAGATTTAGACGAGACGTTGCTCCAAGCGGCATCGGAAGGTACTTTAGAGCGGGCGATAGAAAACGAGCGGAGGAAAATGATTGAGCTGGACGGGAAGATTGAAACTTTGAGCAAAGGCGGCGGCGGCATAAACAACAACATCGACGAAAATAATAGAGATGAGCTGTCTAAATATCGAAGGGAACGGCAAGAGACCGAACAGCGAAGACGGTTTCTCATGGAGGACCATCGGATGTTGAAGGAGTTTCGAGAAGGAAACGCGGTTCGTCAAGGCGCACTTTTAAACGCGAAGAATGAGAAGGCTTTAGTTGTAGACAAACTTAACCCGAACGAGCTTAAAATGATTGAACGACCGGTTGTTCGTTTAGCTTCGAAATACCGGGGCGGTTTGAACGGTTTCACCATGTTTACTCGAATCGACCCAAACGATCCAAACAGTTCAATTTTAGTTCACGTGCGGCCGGGATGGTTTGGTCCACACGGTTTAAAAGAAGCGCTATCGGGGATTAATCGCGCGAGTAAGAAAAGGTTAGCGGAGGTATACGTGTGCACGACGGCGGAGAAGGAGTACGCGATGGAAATGTGGAGGATTTTAGACGGTGATTTTTCGCTCATCGACGAACGAGACGTGAGAAGACGCGTGGTATCTTTGTATGGGTTAGGAGGAGGTGCGCGGAAATCGTTCAAGATGGCATGGGAAGGGAACGCGAAAAAGTGGCCGCACGCGCTTTCTTTGATCATTGACGACCGATCGAACGTTTGGGCGGAAACCGAACAGCCGCACGTGATTACCGTGCACCCATTTCTACCGAACGGGTACATCGAACCCGAATCAAACTCGATAGAAAAGGACGCAGACGCGGCCAATAGCAACGGGAATAATAGTAATAGTCATAACGTGAATCCAGCTGCTGTTTTGAGGAGAGAACGAGAAACCTTTCTCGAGCGCGAGCTTCCCGGGAAAGGAGGCGTCCTCGGATCCGCTTTGGGAATGCTCAACGCCGCGAGAACGAGATGGTTTTACGAGTTTCAAAAGTATAGAAAAGATAAGCGCATGCGAATGTTCGAAGAGTCGTTCGAGAGTAACGATACTGACGACGGTAAAGTAGAAGCAGAAAAAGAAGACGCGCAAAACGTTTCAGCACCACCCGCAGAGAACGGTGCACCGGGTGGAGACGGCGGCTCTCCGGCGCAAAAGATGAGTAAAAACGCATCTCTCGAACTGCCATCTTTGAATAAAATTCTTCCAGAAATCATGGCGAAAGAAGCTCAAGAGCTCGCGTCGGCGTTAAAAGCGCGCGCGGGCGTGTCGAGAACCGCCACTGGCGCCGGTTCCGCGCTCGATTCTATCCTAGCGCCTCTTCATCGCTCTATAGTTGAAAACGAAAAGATGAAAAAAGAGAAGCGAGAGAAGGAAGAACGCGAGAAACGAGAGCAGATGCAGAAAGAAAAAGAAGAGCGAGAGAAGAGAGAACGAGAGGAGCATGAAGCGGCCGAGGCGAAAGAAAGAGCGGAACGTGAGGCGGAAGAAGCGCGGTGGGAGGAGGAACGCGTGAGGAGGAAGAAAGAACGCGAGGAGAAGGACGAAGCCGAGGAGCAAAAGCGGAAAGAGAAGAAGAGAATCTCTGGCGGCGGTGGTAGTGGGAAGAAACTCGACAAAGACGAAACTCTCGACGAGGCTGGACAGATTCTCGAGGACGCAAAAAAGAAAGAGCGCGCCGCGGAAGTGGCTTTGAAAAAAGCCAAGAAAGAGCAACAACGAATGTTGAAAGAACTGGAGGTAGAGAAGAGCCGCAAGTCGGCGGCGGAGAAAAGAAAAGCAACGAGAGAAGCGAAAAATGGAAGCGCGTCAAAGAAGAAGAAGAAGAAGGATGGCGAGGAAGAAACTGGTCTCGTTCTGGACGACGAGATGGACCCGGAGGCATGGAACGCGACGCTCGATGAAATTCCGTGCAAAGTGTGCAAGAGTAAAGACGACGATGAAAAAATGCTCCTTTGCGACGGTTGCGATTGCGGGTTCCACATTTTTTGCTTGAAACCGCCGATGAAGAAAATCCCAGAAGGCGACGACGATTGGTTTTGCAAACCGTGTAAAGCGGGCGTGGAGAGAATGACGAAATCGGTGGAAGCGAAAGTCGCCTTACGAGTGGCAATGCAAGAGTTACCAGAATCGTATCAGGAGGAAGCTATCAAAATTTGCAAAGTCGCGAACGGTTTAGATGAGGATGCGGACGAAGAGATTGTCATCGATGTCGCAGAGTTAGAACCAAAAACGTTGTGGCGACTGAATTTGGTGTGTGATCGCGCGAAAGATGAGCAGACTTGATGTCGGTGTGATACATTCAATACGCCTCTAAGTACAGTATAAATAATATTCAACGTTGTATTAGTATATAGATAGATCTAAGTAGTTGCAGCATTGTTGATTTTAATTGTCATCCATATCGAAGCCTCCGCTATCGCGACGAGGGCCTCGACCTCTTCCTCCTGATCTTCCTCCTCTTCCTCCTGATCTACCACCTTGTTCCTGTGCCGGGCGTCTTCCACGCTCTTGGTTATCGTCGCCAGCGAGTTCGGGATCTTCCTCGAGTAACACCTCTCGTCTCGAAAGTTTCATTTGTCCTCGCCCGTTGATCTCTAACAGTTTCACGTCCATTTTCTCGCCTTCTTTGATCACGTCGACGACGTTCGCGACGCGTCCAACTTCGAGTTCGGAAATGTGACACAATCCGTCCACGCCTGGAAAAATTTCAACGAAACAACCAAACTCTAAGATTTTCTTAACTTCGCAGTTGCGATAAATCTTACCGACTTCCGGCTCGAGGCAAATACCTTCGATGACTTCTCGAGCGCCATCGATGTCGCATCCACCAGGGCCGGTAATCGTCACGTTCCCGGCATCATCGACGTCAATAGAAGACACGCCTGTTCGTTCTATGATACCCTTAATCGTCTCGCCTCCTTTACCGATGACTTTCCCGATAAACTTCGGGTTAACGGACATTTTGGAAATCTGCGGCGCGTTCGCGCCCATCGTGCCTCTCGGCGCCGGGTTGGATTTCTCCATCTCGCCCAAAACGTGCACGATGCCAAGTCTGGCCTCCTCGAGCGCGTTTCTCATGACATCCAAAGTTATTCCTTCGACTTTGATATCCATCTGAAACGCTGTAAACCCGTCGGAGTCGCCTGCACATTTGAAGTCCATATCACCTAAAGCGTCTTCGGAGCCGAGTATATCGGTGAGCACGATAGCCTCCGGATGCTTTTCATCGCCGAGAATCAATCCCATGGCGACGCCGGCAACTTTCCTGTTATTTTTGATAAGAAAAAGAGAAGAAGACGATGTTGAAGTACATACATCTGCCGAGAGCAAAGAGAGAGAGAGAGAGAGAGAAAGAAAGAAAGAAAGAAACAAAATGTATGCGACGGCGCAAATTGACCATTGAACAAAAACGCGTTCGCGCCCGACTCGAAAGCCGAGGTACTTGCGTATTTTTTATGCGCTCAATGATCGAATGCGTAATCGCAAGATGACGTTGATGTCGCCGGGTTATGACTCAAAATCACTTCACGCGACGCTTTTCAGCGCGCAGCTTCTTCAGCAAAAGTGCGTTCTTAAGACCACGGCATTTTTGAAGAACAAAACAGAAGAGAACAGAAGAAGAAAACAGAAGAAAACGACGAAATCATTTTTTTTCTCTCACCTTTTAATCGGCACGCCGGCGTCTTGCAACGCCAAACAACCACCACACACCGTCGCCATGCTCGAACTTCCGTTGCTTTCAGTCACCGTGCTTTCAATTTTAATCGTAAACGGAAAGTCGTCGTCGTTTGGAATAATCGGCAACAGCGCTCTTTCGGCTAAATTCCCGTGTCCAATCTCTCGTCGATTCGCGCCGCCGACTCGCCCACATTCGCCCACGGAACTCGGCGGAAAGAAATAATGCAACATGAATCGCTTATCGTCAGCATCCTCCAACGCGTCGTCTACGCGTTGCCCATCCGATTTACCTCCCAACGTCGCCACGGAATAACACTGCGTCTCGCCTCTGGTAAACAACGCGCTTCCGTGCGTTCTCGGCAACACCCCGCACTCGGCGACAATCGGACGAATGTGCGTCAATTTCCTACCATCCTGACGTCTTCCATTCGTTCTAATGGCTTCGCGCAAAGCAGCAGACTCGATTCTTCCGCACGCCTGAACAACTTGCGCGCTATCAAAACCATTTTCTCCGTTCTCGTCTTTCTTCAACGCGTCCACGGCTTTTTGCCTCAACTCGCCGATCGCTTTTCCTCTCACTTTCTTAATTGGAATCAACATCGCTTCTTTCAAATCCTCCGCGACTAACGCCTGGACTTTCTCGTCGATCCCCTCTGGCGTTTGAATCAACATATCTCCACCCATCTTCTCTTTCCCAACTTCTTTGGCCCACGCTTCAATCTCTTTCGCGGCTCTCGCGATTTCCTCTTGCCCGCACGCGATGCCCGAAATCATCTCCTCCGTCGTTAAAAAATCACCAAACCCTTCAATCATCAACACCGCCTCTTTCGTCCCCGCCATGACTAAATCCAACCTCGACTGTTCCATCTCACTTTTCGTCGGGTTCGCGACAAACTTTCCATCGATATACCCGACTCTACATCCCATCACCGGCGTTTTCATCGGCACGTCCGACACCGCCAACGCCGCGCTCGCCGCGCAAATCGCCAACGCGTCCGTCGTCCTCTCGTTATCGTAACTCAACACCCACTCCAAAATCTGCGTCTCGTAGCCGAACCCTTTCGGTATCAGCGGCCGAATCGGTCGGTCCACGATTCTCGATTTCAAAGTCTCGCCTTCTTTCAACGTCCCGTCCCGTTTCTTAAACCCGCCGGAAAATTTTCCGGCGGCTGAAAATCGCTCCGTGTAATTCACCGTCAACGGTACCCACCCGCCGTCCGCGCTTAACTCTCTCGCAGCGCACACCGTGGAGTATAAAACCGTCTCGCCTTCCGTGCACACGACCGCGCCGTTCGCTTGCGCTCCGACCTTTTGCGTTTCTATTTTGATTGATGATTCGCCCAGTTTCACGGTTACAGATTTTGGATGTCGAACCGCCGAACCGCCGACGTAGCCGTCGTCCACGTCGCAGTGTCCTCCTCTGACGCTTACACAACGAATCCTCCTCTTCCTTTCCCCGATGCGCGAGAACTCTCGTCGTCGTCTGTCCGCGAAGACGCACTTTTGGGACGACGACGTCGAGGCGCTCGTGGCTCCCATCATGCGAGACGTCGTTCCCGGATGGCAACTCATAAACATTATTATAGTATTAGTAGTATTATTTTTTACGAACGAACTCTCTCTCGCGTTCGCTTTCTCTGAAGAAGAAAAACGTAAAAAAGTTTCCTGCACCAAAGCTCAGTCTGGGGGCGTTTCTTAAGAAATCAAAAGAATCCTCAAAAAGAGCAGTCAGTCCTTTGCTGCACCAAATGTTTTGGCAAAAGAGCAGTCCTTTTTTTTCACCTTTTTGTTTGTGCTTGATGAAGAATCGTTTCTCAAAGTTTTTCGTCTGTTCTCTTTTTCTCTGTTGTGCTTTTTTTCACTTTCTCGTTTTGCTCTCAATTTTTTTTTTTTTTGGGAGT
>Ga0213863_10001949_pt1 | contig 14816 bp, 11 predicted proteins | sample PICome_8_FD_160128 | JGI IMG/M metagenome (GOLD analysis project Ga0213863, IMG submission 160128) | Coastal seawater microbial communities near Pivers Island, North Carolina, United States - PICO497 | ecosystem: Environmental > Aquatic > Marine > Coastal | place: USA: North Carolina... | reverse complement strand
CTTCTCGGGGTAGTGGAACCCCGTCGCCCCGATGGTGGCGACGATGAACCCGACCAGGACGAGCGCTTGGTTGATCTTCTGCTGCATGGCGGCTCCTGGGCTCAGAGGGACTGGGCGACCTTGACGACCGCGTTGGTGATGTTCACGAGGGCATCGCCCACGATCAGGCCTGCGGCCAGCGGCACGCCCTTGTCCTCCACGAAGCGCGGTCCCTTCTTCTTGGTGACGAACATGCTGATCAGCCCGCCGAGGCCGAAGACGATCATGTACTTGAAGGGCAGGTACAGGGAGAGCCCGATCATCACGCCCAGGCCCGGGGAGACGAGGAGGGAGACCACCAGGCCCAAGAGGGCGCCGGTGAGGTACTTGCCGAGGGGGATGTCGCCGGACTGGACGATCTCGATCGCCGCCTGCAGTGCGCCAGCTTGCGGCGCGCCGAGGACCGGGATCCCGGCGGCGAGCTCCTGGTCGGAGCCACCGTTGGCGGCGTAGGCCGCCTGGACCTCGGGGCCAGCCTCCACGGCGCGCTCCCACATGACCTGAGCCTGCTCCGGTCCGAACGCGTAGGCCTCCCAGAGGACGAACACGACGAGGAGCGATACCCCCGGTCCGATCCAGCACGTGGCGATCTGCGCGATCTGCTGCTTCAGCGGGCGTCCGCCCACGAGGTACCCCGTCTTCAGGTCCGCCATCATGTCGGCGCACATGGAGGTCGCCACGCAGACCGCGGCGCCTAGCGTGACCGCGGGGATGATCGAGCTAGTCTCACCGGGCCCGAGGATGCCCATGAGGATCGCGATGGCGATGAGCGAGAGGCCTGAGAGCGGGGACCAGTCCGTGCGCCCGGTGGTCTGCGCCACCACGAGGCTGGCGAGCCAGAGCCAGGTGATGCCGGCGACGGTGACGAGGCCCGCCTCGACCCAGCTGACGGCGTCGCCGCCCGAGACCTTCGCGGCGGCGAAGAAGAGGACCCCGCCGATCAGGGTGCCGGTGCCCACGACGTTCATGGACACCTCTTCCCGTCGCCCGCCGGCCTCGTCGCCCCCGCCGCGGAGGCTGGCGAGGGCGGCCTTGAGCGCGGGCAGCGCGATCACGATGCCCGCGATGGCTCCGCCGAGGATCATGCCGATGCCGACCTTGTTCGCGGTGAAGTTGCGGAAGCCGTTGGCGAGCTGGTCGGCGGCCTCGTAGTCGTCGCCGAAGACGCTGAACGCGGCGAATTCTGGCTCCACCCAGCCGAGCCAGACGCACGCGGGGATCAGGACCCAGAAGTTCAGGATCGTGCCGTACAGGATCGCGAGGCCAGGACGGCCCGCGATGAAGCCGGCGCCGAGGGAGAGCAGGCTGGCGGCGAAGACCAGGCGGATCCCCGCCGGGAGGCCGAGCGCCTCGCCAAGGTGGAACGAGTCGGCGATGACGGCGCCGGATCCCGTCCAGTCGAGGGTGAGGCCGGTGAAGACCGCGGCCACGACGATGCCGATGGTCAGCAGCCGGGCCTTCTCGATGCCCGCGCCCGGCGAGCGGAGGATCGTCCCCACCGCGATGGCGGACGGGAAGCGCAGGCGCTCCAGGTCGATGATTTGCCGGCGCAGCGGGATGATCATCACCACGCCGAGGAGCGAACCGGCCACCCCGGCCATCACGACCGAGGACCAGTTCACGCTGTCACTCAGCCGCGCCCCGTTCCGCTCCAGCAGGAACAGCACCGGGATCGTGAAGATGATCCCGGAGTTCACCGTGTTCACGGACGAGGCGATCGTCTGGAAGACGTTGACCTCGAGGATCGACCCCTGGCGCAGGATGCCGCGCAGGATGCCGAAGCCGATGATGGCGCCGACGGTGGATCCGACGATGGTGAAGCCGATCTGCAGGCCGGCGAACACGATGCCCATGTTGAGCACGAGTCCGACAAGCACGCCGCCGATCAGCGCCTGGGGGGTGAGCTCTCGATAGGTGCCTCGAGGTGTCACGCGCTGCTCCGTGGTAAGGGGGGGAAGGGACCGGCGCCAGCATGCACGATCGGCGAGGCTGGCGCACGGTCGCTGTGATGCTCTTCGAAGGTCCTTGCGCCGCGGGCGACGGGACGGGGCCCAGATCGCCCGGAGCGCTCGTCGGGAGCGCGCGGCGACGAAATGGGTCCTCTGGCGGGTCCATGGCTCGGGGCCGCATCTCGTCTGCGAGGGATCCGCGTGGCGGCGCCGGGACCGCTGTCCTTCCCGCGCCCGGCGTGATGCCTGCGGCGCGGTTTCGACATGGCGCTCGATCCGGCAGGCGAGTACACCGGGACCCATGATTCGCCCTCTCGGCCTCTCCGCTCTCCTCGTTCTCGCCGTCTCCTGCAGCAGCACTCCCGTGGCGCCGTCGCCGGGAGAGGTCTTCGTGGAGGGGTCCCTCCAGAACCTGGCGACGGGGCTGGGGTTCACCGAGGGGCCGGTGTGGCTCCCCGCGGATGAGCGTCTCATCTTCAGCGACATCCCTGCCGCGCAGCTCATGGCGTGGAGCGAGGCGGACGGACTCTCCGTCTTCCGCGAGTCCCCCAAGCCCAACGGAAATCTGCTCGACAACGAAGGGCGCCTGCTCACCTGTCGCCACGGCGCCCGCGACGTGGTGCGTACAGAACTGGACGGATCCATCACCGTGCTCGCCACCGGTTGGGACTCCAAGCGCTTCAACTCTCCGAACGATCTGGCGGTCGACGGCTCGGGCGCGCTCTGGTTCACCGACCCGCCCTGGGGCCTGCCGGATCAACGGGACGGCCGCGAGATCGAGGTGAACGGCGTCTATCGGCTCGACGTGGAGACCGGCGTCGTCGTGCAGGTGTCAACGACCCACGCGATGCCCAACGGGATCGCTCTCTCGCCCGACGGGGACGCTCTCTATGTCACGGACACAGGAGGACACCCCGCTCACCCGGACGAGGCCATGCGACGCTCGGAGGGGAACGTGACCTGCTACGCGGTCGGAGACGACGGTTCGCTGGCGGTGAGGTGGCAGGCGCCGGTGATCAGCGACGGCATCGCGGTGGACGAATTCGGCCGTGTTTACACGACGACCGGGCAGGGGGTCGTCGTGCTCGACCCCGCGGACGGCGAGGTCGTCACGACGCTTGAGCTCCCCGAGCAGCCGGCAAACTGCTGCTTCGGTGATGCGGATGACCGCACGCTCTTCATCACGGCGCGCACGGGCCTCTACAGCGTCCGAACGGGTGCGGCCGGCGCCCGCTAAGGTCTGGGGATCGGCCGTCTAGCCGCCGACCGTGGAGCGCAGGAAGCGCTCCACGCGCTCGCTGACCTCGGATTGGAAGAGGACTCCGGGGCTGTTGTGTCCGCCTTCGCCCTGGATCCACTCCGCGCGCGTGCTGGCAGCCTCGGCGAGGGCTGTCCCCATCGCGATCGGGATCAGCTCGTCGTCGGGCGAGTGGGCGACAGCGAGGGGGACGGTGACCCCGTCGACCTTCGCCAGGTTGTCGTACTTGATGCCGGGGAGCCAGCGCAGCGGGATCCAGGGATAGAGGAGCTCCGCCATGTCCGGGACCGAGGTGAAGGTGCTCTCGAGGAACAGCCCGGCCACGGGTTGGCGCAAGGCGAGCTCAAGGGCGATGGCGCCGCCGAGCGAGCGGCCGTAGGAGACGACCTTTGAAGGGTCGAAGCCCCCAGCGGTGGTGACCCAGCGATAGGCGGCCTCCGCGTCGAGGTAGGTGCCCTCCTCGTCGGGAGACCCCGTGCTCGCGCCGTAGCCCCTGTAGTCATAGAGCAGGACCGAGAACCCCATGGCGACCAGCGCCCGTGCTGATCCGCCCCGACCCTCGATGTTGCCGGCGTTGCCGTGGCTGAAGACGACCGCGCCGACGGCCTCCGGCGCGGGCAGGAACCAGGCGCTCAGGGTCTCCCCGTCCCTGGTCTCGATCGAGATCGACTGGCCCGGAAGACCCAGTTCCTGCGGCGTCCGCGATGGCGGCGGGCCGGGGAAGTAGATGAGCCTCGGTTGGAGCACGAGGACCGCCACGAGGCAGACGAGGTAGATGGCCGCGAGTCCACCCGTGATCCGCAGGAGCCGGCGAGGCATGGAGTTAGCGAGGCTCCTGGCGCCCGAGGTTGTAGCCGAGGCCCCTGAGCTTGCGTTCGAGCTCCTCGGAGAGCGGCGCAGTGTTCGACGGCCGGCGGAGCTTCGAGAACTCGGAGGCCACCTGGTCAACGTCCTTGGGCGCGGCGGCCTCAGGGGGTGACGCAGCGTCGAAGGCGCGGTGAGAGGCGGCTCGTTCGCCGCCCTTGACCCGCGCGCGCACGGTCACCACGCCGTCCGCAGCCATGCCCTGCTGCTCGTCGGGGATGAGGTACTCCCCTCCCTCGATCCAGCCGCCGTTGCCCAGGTGGAGCAGGGAGGGCTCGTCCAGGCGCAGGCCGCGCTCCTCGCCGTCGGTCAGGTTCGCCGCGGCGAGCCCCTGCGGCCTCTGGACCCCCGCCAGCCCCAGCAGCGTGGGGCCGAGGAGTCGATTCTCCACCCGCTCGGGGATCCGCGCTCCCGCGGCGATGCCCGGTCCGGTCAGGATCAGCGGGACGTGGACGCTCTCTGGATAGAGCTGCCCGCCGTGACCCATGAGCCCATGTTCGAGGAACTCCTCGCCGTGGTCGGAGGTCAGCGCGAGGAGGGTGCGATCCATCGGGCCGCGTCGCCGGAGCGCCTCGAGGAGGTCGCCGATGGCGAGGTCCGCGTCGCGCACCTCTGCGGCATAGCAGCGCCGCCGCCAGTCCACGAAGTCGTCGATGGCCGCCTCGTCGTAGGGGGCCCCCTTGATCATCAGGTTGTAGGCGCGGGTCACGGCGCCGAGATCCTCATCGGTGGGCGGCGTGGAGAGGCCGAGGGCCGCCACGGAATCGGCCGAGGGCCGGTACGGCGAGTGGGGCTCGACGAGGTGGACGTAGAGGAAGAACGCCTCACCGGGCTGGCGCTCGGCGAGCCAGGCCTTCGCGCGCTCGAGGGGAATGGCCGCGTGATCCCAGCTGTCGTCCGTGCCCTCCCACACGTCGAAGCCGCGGCCGAACCCGAGCTCGGCGTCCATGATGGGGTTGGCGACGAAGGCGGCGGTGGCCCACCCCGCGGACTGGAAGGCGGCGGCCACGCTCGGGACGTCGGGTGAGATCGAGGAGCCGTCCTTGCCGATGAGCCCGTGCTCCGGAGGCAGCTTGCCGGTGAGCAGGGAAGCCGTGGAGGGCCAGGTCCAAGAGGACGTCGCCAGGCAGCGCTCGAAGAGCGTCCCTTCCTCGGCGAGGGCGTCCATGGTGGGAGTCACCGCCTCCGCTGCACCGTAGGCGCCGAGGGCGTCGGCGCGCAGGGTGTCCACGACCACGACGACCACGGCGTCCACCGCAGGCGGGGTCGGGTCCGCAGGCTGGCAGCTGCTGAGGCTCGCCGCGGCCAGGCCCAGAGCGAGTGGGATCCGCGCGAGCAGGACCCGTGCGAATGGGACCCGTTCGGCGGTGATCCAGCCTGCGTGAGCCCAGGGACGGGTGGGGCGGGCGCGGCCTGCTTGGTTGAGACGGGTGGGTTGCATGGCGGACGGTCCGCGTCGAGGCGACGCTCGGCTCCCATCTTACGTGGGGATCAGGACGATCCCCCTCAGGTACGTCGCCAACCGGGGTCCGAGCTCTCGAGCGCGGTCGGCACCGGGCGCTCCTTGATCGGCGTCGGCCGGTGGCGAAGAATGCTGCCGCTGATGCCCACGACCCTGAACAAGACCATCGCGTGGGGTGGGGCGCTGGCCCTGCTCGTCCTGCATCTGGATTTCTGGCGGGACCGGGGGACGGCACTGCTGATGGGCTGGATGCCGCAGGAGCTTGCCTGGCGCATGGGGTGGATGCTGCTCTCGACCCTCTACCTCGTCTGGTTCTGCCGCGCCATCTGGGTGGAGGAGGACTGACCCGTGGATCCCCTCACCACCTTCTTCATCGCCCTCGTCGCCTACGTGGCCCTCGTGCTGGGCGTCGGGATCATGGCGACGCGCCGCGCGGGCTCCTCCTCCGAGGAGTACTTCCTCGCCGGCCGGGGCCTCGGGACGCTGGTGCTCTTCATGGCGCTCTTTGGCACCAACTGCACGGCCTTCGTGCTGGTCGGGATTCCAGGGCAGGCGTACCACGACGGGCTGGGCGTCTTCAGCATCAACGCGCCCATCATCGCGCTCGGCATTCCGCTGACGTTCTGGGCTATCGGGTCGCCGGCGCGCCGGCTCGCCCGGGAGCTGGGGGCGATGACGCCGGCGGAGCTCTACTCACGCCGGTTTGGATCCCGCGCGGTGGGGATGGTCATGTTCGCCTTCTTCACGGTCTACACCCTGCCCTACATGGTCACGGCGATCCGGGGGGCAGCCGTCACGCTGACGGTGGTGACCGAGGGGCAGGTCCCCGAGTGGATCGGCGGCGCCGCCGTGCTCGTGGTCGCGCTCGTCTATACGTCCCTCGGCGGCATGCGCGCGACCGCGTGGACCAACGTCGTCCAGGGGGTGATCTTCCTGGGCTTCATGATCGCCGCCTTCTTCGTCTTCGCCAACGGCGTCGGCGGGGAGGAGGGCATCGGCGGCGCCATGCGCGCGGTACGAGACCACGACCCCGAGCTCCTGGGGGTCAAGGACACGGGCCTCTACGCACCGGCGGCCTGGACCTCGTGGAGCCTCGCGATCTCTCTGACCGTGGTCGCCTTCCCGCACATGCTGGTGAGGCTCATGGCGGCTGACTCTGACCGGACCCTGAAGAACATCTGCCGGCTGTATCCGGTGGCGCTCATCGCCCTGTGGGCGCCGGCGGTCATGGTCGGGGTCTTCGGCGCCGTCGCCTTCCCGGGGCTGGAGGGCAAGGAGTCCGACCGCATCTTCTCGATGATGGTCACCGAGTACCTGCCGCCCGCGCTCTCGGCCCTGGGCTTCCTCGCGGTGCTCGCGGCGGTGATGTCGACGCTGGACGCGCAGATCCTCACCCTGGGCTCGATGCTCTCTCGCGACATCCTGCGGCCGTCGAAGGACCCCAAGGGCGACGTGCGCCGCGGCCGCGCCTTCGGCGTCGTCATCGCGGTGGCGGTGTTCGTGCTCTGGAGGGTTGGGGGGCAGTCGATCTTCTCCCTCGCCTCTGTGTCCTTCTCGGGCTACGTCACCTTGACCCCTGCGCTGTTCCTCGGGCTCCGCTGGCGGCGCTTCAACGCGGCGGGGGCGCTGACTTCGATCCTGGGGGCGAACGCCGTCTACTTCCTGGCCCTCGAATCCGCGGGCGGGCTGGGCGGCGCCATGTCGCCGGCCTGGTTCGGGTACCTCCCCGTCATGTGGGGCTTCCTCGCGGGGTGCGCGGGCGCGGTCCTGGGAACCTACCTCGGCGGTCAGCGGGGCGTCGGGGTCGCGCCCGCCGCCGGGACCTGATCAGCCGCTGGCCTCGGGCCTGCGGTAACGCGCGACGAAGCGCCGGAGGGGCGGGGTCTCGTCGTCGAGGTAGTCCTCGAAGGAGTGCTCGACGAGCCCGAGCTCGGTGAAGTGCGCGAGCTCGGAGCGGAGCAGCGGCCACGGGAGCTCGCCCGGGTCGTCATCAGCGTCCCGTCCGCGGGCGATGATCCAGAGCTCCCCCCCTGGAGCCACCAGGGGCGCGAGTGACGCGATCGCCGCGGCGCGGCGGCCGGGGTGCAGCACCTGGAGGGTGTAGACCTCGACCACCAGCTGGAAGCCCGCCGAGCCATGGAGCGGCGGGGTCAACAAGTCCCCGGCGAGCCACCGGATCGGCCGGTCGGAGAACCTCCCGGCGGCCGCGCCGACGGCGCTGGGCGAAACGTCGAAGGCGGTCACCCGCGCGCCCCGATCCGCGAGCCAGGCGGCGTCATCGCCGTAGCCCGCGCCCGTGACCAGGACCTCGGGGTGGGCTGGCAGATCGCGGGACCAGGCCTCCCAGCGAGCGGTGAGGTTGGGGTTGGGGACCCGGTCGCCCCAGAACACCAGCTCGGGCCGCTCGACCGCCTCGCGGTAGAGGTCCTCGCACCACCCGTCTGGCCGCCCGTCATGGGCCGCCTGCGCGCGGAGGGCGCGGGCCCTTGACCGCGGGTCCGGGCGTCCCGCGGGCTCGGGCTGATCGGGGGGGGACGGTTGGGACACGGTGGGGGGGGATGGGGCGTCCAGACTACAGGTCGGTGGCCTCGAGCGCGCGCGGGGTCTCAGGTCCCCAGAGCGGGCCTCGCGGTCGCCGCGGTCGCGTTCTTCGGGAGGCTGGGATACGGTCCTTCCCATGGTGCCTCTTCCCCTTGTCGCGATCGCCCTGGCGTGGACGCCCTCGTCGGCGGGGCTCGCGGGACGGGTGGGCGGCACGCCGGACGGTCCGGACTACGCGGCCGAGATCGCGCCGATCTTCGAGCAGCGCTGCGTCGAGTGCCACGGGCCCGACCGTCAGGAGAGCGGGCTCCGGTTGGACCTGCTCCCCCGCGTGCTAGGTGGGGGAGACTCCGGCGAGCCGGGGGTGGTGGCCGGGGCCGCCGACCGCAGTGAGGTCCTGCGGCGGGTCACCACCGAGGACGAGTTCGAGGTGATGCCGCCCGCCGGCGAGCGCCTTAGCGACGCGGAGGCGGCGCTCCTCCGGCGGTGGATCGACGCCGGCGCGCACGGACCGGAGGGTGGGCAGACCACCGGTGATCCCACGTGGGCGGGGGAAGCTGACCGCCGCGCGCACTGGGCGTTCCAGCCGCTGGCGGATGGTGGCAGCGTCGAGGGGGGCGGTCCGTCGACGCTGGATGAGTTCATTCGAGCCGGGCTGGAGGGGGCTGGGCTGGCGCCCTCACCTGCGGCCGAGCGGGAGGTCCTGATTCGTCGACTCTACCTCGACGTGCACGGCCTGCTGCCCGCGCCCCAGGACGTGGCCGCCTTCGTGGGGGACTCCCGCCCTGACGCCTGGCCGCGGCTCGTCGATGAGGTCCTCGCGAGCCCGCGCTATGGAGAACGCTGGGCCCAGCACTGGCTCGACGTCGTCCAGTACGCCGAGACGAACGGCTTCGAGATGAACACCCCTCGTCCGACCGCGTACCACTACCGGGACTGGGTGATTCGCGCGCTCAACGAGGACCTGCCCTACGACCGCTTCGTCTTCCAGCAGCTGGCGGGGGACACGGTGGGAGAGGACGCGGCCACGGGCTTCCTCGTGGCGGGCGCCAGCGACGAGGTGAAGAGCGAGGAGGTCGCGTACACCGCCCAGCAGCGGCAGGATGAGCTGGCGGCCATGGTCAACACCACCGGGACGGCGTTCCTGGGGCTGACGGTGGGCTGCGCCCGCTGCCATAACCACAAGTTCGATCCCGTCAGCCAGCGCGAGTACTACGCCATGACCGCGGTGCTGGCGGGGGTTCGTCACGGTGAGCGTCCGCTGACCTCCCCGGAGATGGTCCGGCGGCGTCAACGGGTCGGGGAGCACCGCGCGGAGCTCGACTCGCTCAGGGACGGCCTCCACGCGCGACGGAGCGCGGTGACCTCTCGCTGGAACGAGGAGCGCTTCGAGCCCAGGCCCGCCACGGCGGTCCGGTTCACGGTCGAGGCCACGAACAGGGGCGAGCCCTGCATCGACGAGCTGGAGGTCTGGTCCGGTGGCGAGAACGTGGCCCTCTCCGCGAAGCCATCGTCCTCGGGCAACCTCCCGGGCCACCCCCGTCACGCGCTCGAGCACGTCAACGACGGCCTGGTCGGCAATGACCACAGCTGGATCTCGGACGCGCCAGGCGGCGGGTGGGTGCAGCTCGATCTCGCCGAGGGGCACGTCGTGGACCGGGTGGTGTGGGCGCGCGATCGTTCGGGCCGCTATGACGACCGGACACCGACCCGCTACCGCATCGAGCTCCGGGACGAGGCGGGCGCGTGGATGAGGGTGGCGGGGTCTCAGGATCGACAGGAGTTCGGTGAGGAGGGGGGGGACGCTAAAGCGCTGGCCGCCTCACCCGCGGTGCTCGAGTCCCTCGCCACCGCCGAGGAGGCCCTGCGGCTGGCGCAGGCGGCGCCCTCCGCGATGGTGTACGGAGGCCGCCTCGAGGAGCCGCCGGCGGTCTACCGGCTGTTCAGGGGGGACGTGACCGCCCGGCGGGAGCTGGTGGTACCCGACATCCCGGCGATCCTCGGCGGCCTCGAGCTGACCGCGGAGGCCCCGGAGTCCTCCCGGCGCGTGGCGGTGGCGCGAGCCATCACCGAGGAGGCGGGCGCCCTGGCGGCGCGCGTGATGGTGAACCGGATCTGGGCCCACCACTTCGGCACGGGGCTCGTGGCGACCCCCGGTGACCTCGGCGTCAACGGCGCGCAGCCCACGCACCCGGCCTTGCTCGACTGGCTCGCGGCGCGCTTCATCGAGGGCGGCTGGTCCATGAAGGCGCTCCACCGGCGGATCCTCCTCTCGGACACTTACCGCCAGTCCAGCGCGCCGAGCTCCGCTGCGCTCGCGGTGGACGCCGACGCGCAGTGGCTCTGGCGCTTCCCTCCCCGACGGCTCGAGGCGGAGGTGCTCCGCGACTGCATCCTGCAGCTCGGCGGCAACCTTGACCTGGGCATGGGGGGGCCCGGCTTCAGCCTCTTCGAGCCCAACGAGAACTACGTCCGCGTCTACCTCCCCAAGGTGGCGCTCGACCCAGAGGATCACCGCCGCATGGTCTACATGCACAAGGTGCGCATGGAGACGGTCCCGGTCTTCGGGGCCTTCGATGTGCCTGACGCCGGCCAGGTGTGCCCCACCCGGGGCCGGTCCACCACCGCGATCCAGGCGCTCAACCTCTTCAACAGCCCCTTCGTACTCGCCCAGGCGCGCCGGATGGCGGCGCGCCTCGAGGTGTCCGGCCCGGACGCCGTGGAGGCGGCGTACCGCCTGGCCTATGGCCGCGCCGCGGCGCCTGGCGAGGCGCGGGCGGCCGGGGCCTTCATCGAGCAGGAGGGTCTGGCGGCCTTCTGCCGCGCGGTCCTCAACTCCAACGAGCTGGTGTTCCTCCCGTGACGCGCCTCAGCCGAAGGGACCTGCTCGGGCACATGAGCTCGGGGTTGGGCTTCATGGCCGCCTCGCACCTCCTGAAGGCGGACGGCCGGCTCGCGGAGGACGCGGTCTCGATCGATCCGGGCGCGCCCTTCGCCGCGCGCTCGCCGCACTTTGCGCCCAGGGCCAAGAACGTCGTGGTGATCTTCTGCAGCGGCGCCCTGAGCCAGGTGGACTCGTTCGATCACAAGCCCGAGCTGATCCGCCGGCACGACACGCCGCTCCCGGGCGGCGACGGGCTGATCACCTTCCAGGGGGCGAACGGGAACCTGCACCGGCCCCTCTACGACTTTCGACCGCGGGGGGAGTGCGGGAAGATGACGAGCGACCTGCTCCCGCAGCTCGGGGACCTCTCGGACGACCTCTGCTACATCCACTCGCTGCACACGAAGACGGCGACCCACGGGCCGGGCGAGAACTGCATGTCGACGGGGTACATCCTCGATGGCTTCCCGAGCATGGGCGCCTGGGCGACCTACGCGCTGGGGAGTGAGTGCGCCGACCTCCCGGCCTTCGTGGCAATCCCCGACCCCCGCGGGGTGCCCCAGAGCTCCATCAACAACTGGGGCGCTGGCTTCCTGCCGGCCGCCTTCCAGGGGACGCCGTTCAACGCCGCGCGGCCCGTGCAGAACCTCGCGCCGCCGGCGGGGCTGGACCCCCGACGTGACCGGGCGACGCGTGACTTCCTCCGGCGACTGAACGAGGCGCACCTCGATCGCTATCCGGGGGACGCCGAGCTCGCGGCCCGGATCGCGAGCTATGAGATGGCCGCCCGGATGCAGCTCTCGGTGCCGGAGGTGACGGACCTCTCCACCGAGTCCGCGTCCGCGCGGCGCATGTACGGCACGGACGACCCCAACCCTTTGAAGGCCGGGTTCGCCCGCAACTGCCTCCTCGCCCGGCGGCTGGTGGAGAAGGGCGTCCGCTTCGTCCAGCTGTTCAACGGCGCCTACGCCATGGGGGAGGGCAAGGGCAACTGGGACGGGCACCAGCAGCTGAAGACGGACTATGACGTGCACGGGCCGATCCTGGACCAGCCCGCAGCCGCGCTGATCCGGGACCTCAAGCAGCGCGGCATGCTCGAGGACACCCTCGTCGTGCTGTGCACCGAGTTCGGCCGGATGCCCACCTTCCAGGCGGGCGCTCAGGGCCGTGACCACAACCCGTCGGCCATGACGGCGATCCTCGCCGGCGCCGGCGTCAAGGCGCCGTTCACCCATGGGGCCACGGACGACTTCGGTTGGAAGTCGGTCGTCAATCCGGTCAGCGTGCACGACTTCCACGCGACGATCCTCCACCTCCTCGGGCTCGACCACACGCGACTCACCCACTACCACAACGGGCTCCAACGCCGCCTGACCGACGTTCACGGCGAGGTCATCACCGACATCCTCGAGGGCTGAATCCGGCCTGGAGAGGATCGAAGCGCAGCGCCACCGGCCCCACAGGTCAGCGAGGGGTCCTTGGGATACGGACCCCTCCGGTCATCGCTCGAGGTCCCACACGACGACGTCAGCGCGCTGGATGCCCTCGAGGCGCAGGACCGCCTCATCCACGACTCCCGCGCCGTCGCCGGGGCCCAGGACGAGGTCGTTCAGGCGAAGCTCCCCGGAGCTGACATGGACCCAGGCGCGCCTCCCCTCGACCGACAGGCTCGCCGCCTCGGAGGGGGCAAAGGTGCCCAGAAAGAGGCGCGCGTCCTGGCCGATCTGGATCGGAGCCGACGAGGCCTCGCCGGCTGCGGTCGCGGGTCCAACGGCCAGGGCGAGCTTGCCCTGGCGCTGGGCCGCGGGGATGTGCCGCTGGTCATAGCGGGGTTCGCCGCCAGCTTGAGCGGGCTCGACCCACATCTGGAGCAGGTGCAGCGGCTCGTCTTCGGAGGCGTTGAACTCGCTGTGGTTCACGCCTGACCCCGCCGACATGAACTGCACGTCTCCGGGCCGGATCACGGAGCCGTTGCCCATGCTGTCCTCGTGGCGGAGCTCCCCCTCGAGGACCACGGTGACAATCTCCATATCCCGGTGCGGGTGGCTCAGGAACCCGCCGCCGACCTGGACCCTGTCCTGGTTGAGGACGCGAAGGCTGCCCCACTGCATGAACTCCGGATCGAAGTAGCTCGCGAAGGAGAACGTGTGGCGCGCGTCGAGCCAGCCGTGGTCGGCGTGGCCGCGATCGGCGGAGCGGCGGAGCGTGATCATGGCCTCACTTAGCCCCTCACTCCTCCTCTTCAAGCACGAGCGGGATGGCGCCCGACGTCTCGATCGTGATCGGCTCGAGTCCCTCCCATTCGGGGTCGCCCTGGACGTGCTGGCCGAAGATCCGAAGCGGAGCGGCGAATCCGCTCCTGTCGGCATTGAGCGGGGCCGCGGAGATCCGCGCGTCGGCCTTCAGGGTCGGCGGGAGGTAGATCAGGAGTCGGCCCCGCACGTCCGACCTCAGGCGGTGCCCGCCGTGGAACCCGTAGCTGTTGGTCCAGCCCCTGGAGCGGGTCCCTTCAGGCAGGGAGATCCTGCTGGGGGCCTCGGGCCGGAACTGGAGTCGGAAGGCCGTCCCCGGGGTCGGCGGAAGGAACTCCACCAGGTGGACCTCCAGGTCCTCGAAGGTCAGCGCGGTTCGCTGAGCGTCCACCGAGACGGAGGTCTCGAAGATGGTGACGGGACGGTCATGCCCACCCTCCGGCGGCGTCGAGCCGAGGCTGAGGATCGGGTGGCTCGGCACCAACGTCGCCTCGAACGTGGCGTGCCCGTGGTGATCGAGGACGCGGGTCTCCCTCATGGTGACGTGCGGGAGACGGATCCCTGACTGCTGCGCGCCGCCCGCCGGGTCGCTCCAGGTCAGGGTGGCCTCGAGGTATCCGCCGAGGCCCACGAGGCGAGGGAACTCGACTCGAAGTGGCTGGCTTCGAACCAGCGGGCACACGACCTCCTCGTGGGTAACGTCGGGGTCGAGCGGGAAGCCTCGGCTCCCGTAGCCGGGCGCGGAGACGAGGAGCTCCTCCTGCGTCTTCCCGTCGCCCTCGAGCCGACCGAGCCGGACCGAAGGCCGGGGGTCGTCTTCGGAGGCGGTGAGGGACCCGTGCACCTCCGACTGTCCGCGGCGGTGAAGGTACGCCGCGGATTCTCCGGGGGAGAGTCCGACGACCGAGAGGCGGACGCAGGGAGCCGCGGAGTCGCCGCTCACCTCGGGAGTGGTGGCCCCAGGCACGCGCGTGGTCGCCGCCTCCCGGAGCCGCTTCTCGGGGGCGGGGAGCGGAGTCGGTGCCTCGGCGGGCGCCCCCACGCCGGCCGCCGTCCTCGAGACCTCGTCACTCTCTCGGTCCCCCTGCCCCGTGAGGAGGATCGTGAGGACAAGGGCCAGGAGCAAGGTCGCGGCGCCGAGCAGGGCGGTCTGGAGCTTCAAGGGAGGGGAGGGGTCATTGGCGCGCGGGCGACGGGCGGTACGCGCCCAGGGCCGCCGCGTTGGCGGCTCCGCTCAGCCTGGGGAGCCGAGCTCCTGGAGGAGGTCCCGCCAGGCAGCGGCCTCCCGCTCGGGGGCGGCGAGGGCAGCACGTTCCTTCGATCGTCGCGCGAGCTCCTCGGCGAAGTGGGGCTCGCCCTCGACGCGGAGCATCAGTCGCGCGAGGCCCTCTGCATCCCCCGGCTCGAACAGGCCCGGGTGCCCCTCGCCGAGGAGGCCCGTGTTCCCGGGGATCGCGCTGGCGAGGACCGGGGTCCCGAGGGCGAAGGCCTCGGTGATGACGTTGGCGCCGCCCTCGCTGCGGGAGGGCACCACCACGGCCCGGGCGCCGCCGAGCAAGCAGAGCGC
>Ga0213863_10001939_pt1 | contig 14855 bp, 10 predicted proteins | sample PICome_8_FD_160128 | JGI IMG/M metagenome (GOLD analysis project Ga0213863, IMG submission 160128) | Coastal seawater microbial communities near Pivers Island, North Carolina, United States - PICO497 | ecosystem: Environmental > Aquatic > Marine > Coastal | place: USA: North Carolina... | reverse complement strand
GATTATTCATCCGCAGAACGCGCACGCGCCTTCCGTGCACATCCATATCAGCTGGACGGAGATGAAGGTGGAGGATGAGGCTCTGGCCAGCGGCTACTGGCGAATCATGGCGGACTTAAACCCCTCGGTCATCCACGAACCATACCGAGACCAGTTCGAGCAATGCATGAAGGAGACAGCTCCCGAGCAGTATGAGGATGCTGCCGCACAGGGGGACCGGTATTTTTATATTCCGGCACTTGGGCGGCACCGCGGGGTGACCCATTTTTACCTGGAAAGCTACGCCACGGAGAACGCAGCTGCTGATAGGGACTTTGCCAATGTTTTTGGTAAGAGTGTCATCGACTGCTATCTGGAGATTCTCCAAGCCGCCTTGGCTACATATCCGGATGCGGATGATGCTGCACGCTCCGAGCAGCTCGCCTACCACACACTTTACCTGTTCCAGGTGCTGACCCTGGACCGGGGCACTACCTCCGGGCTGTTAGTACACGACCAGAACGATCTGGGAATCATGGGCTCCTTGCCAGCGCGTGTTGACCGTGAGCTTTTCGCCTCATGGGAGAGCAAGGTGGAGTCTCCCCAGGACGAACTGGTGCGGGGGCTCATGCAATGCTTGCAAGATGAATCGCCATCACCTGTTAGCGACGAGGTAAAGCTGGCACTTGCTAGCAAAGTGCGTGAGCACTACCGCCAACACCCTGAGGCATTAGCCCTGCAAGCCTCAGCAAGCGTCATCCCGCCGACGGTGGATAACCATCGCTAAGTGAGACTTAAGCCACAGGTGGTTGGGCTGCGGGTTTGTCCTTAGCCTTGGTCTGGATGCGGAGGTCACGCAACTGGAGCGGGTCAACCGGGGATGGGGAAGAGGACATGATGTCCATACCTTTGTTGTTTTTCGGGAAGGCAATGACCTCGCGAATGGAAGATTCACCACAGACAAGCATGGCAAGGCGGTCGAGACCGAGGGCGATGCCGCCATGGGGCGGGGCACCATATTTAAAGGCGTCGAGAATGTGGCCGAACATGCTTTCTTTTTCTTCCTCGGTGACTCCGAGGGCGGTAAACATGGCAGACTGAAGGTCGGCTTCATGGATCCGGATGGAGCCGCCGCCAAGTTCGTAGCCATTGAGCACGACATCGTAAGCCTCAGCACGGAGGCCTGCAAAGCGCTGGCTCTCGTCCTCCACCTCGGCCGTAGTGGCTTCAATCAGTTTGGGCACGTCTTCAGTAATCGGGCGGGTGAAGGGGTGATGCACGGCGTTCCACTTGCCTTCTTCCTCGTCGTAGCCGAGTAGAGGGAATTCAGTGACCCAGAGGAAGTCGAGTTCGTCATTGCCCTCGAGGATGTTCTGGAGCTCCGCGCAGCAGAGGCGGATGCGGCCGAGCACCTCGCAAACAGTTTCCCAGTCGCCAGCACCGAAGAGAATGAGGTCACCCGGCTCGATGTTGAGTTTTTCTCTCAGAGCCTCGACCTCGGCATCGGTCATGCGCTTAACAAAGGGGGAGCGCCAGGTGGAGCGGTCCTTGTCACGGGCTTGAATGTAGGCGAGGCCTTTGGAACCAGCCTCGATGGCGGTCTGGGTGAGTTTTTCAATTTGTCCTTGGGAAGCACCGGCAAAGCCCTTGGCGTTGATGGCCTTGACCACACCACCGGCAGCAATGGCACCGGAGAAGACGCGGAATTCACAGTCCTTGAGTTCTTCGGAAAGCTCGGTGAGGTGGTAGCCGAAGCGGCGGTCAGGCTTGTCCGAGCCATAGGTGTTCATGGCTTCCTCGTGGGTGATACGATCGAATTTTGTTGGGATATCTGCATTCAGCGTGTCTTTGAACACTTTGCCGAGGAGCCCTTCGATAAGTGCGTGCATGTCGTCAGGCGTGACGAAGGAAGCCTCGATATCAATCTGGGTAAATTCCGGCTGGCGGTCTGCACGCAGGTCCTCGTCACGGAAGCAACGAGCGATCTGGAAGTATTTCTCAATACCTCCACACATCAGTAGTTGTTTATACTGCTGGGGTGCCTGGGGCAGGGCGTAAAAGCAGCCTGGGTGCATGCGGGAGGGTACCAGAAAGTCACGCGCGCCTTCCGGCGTGGATTTGGAGAGGATCGGGGTCTCTACCTCACAGAAGCCGTCTGCGTCGAGGAAATTGCGGCTGGCCTGGGTGATGCGGTGGCGCTGGCGCAGATTGTTGGTCATGCGCTCACGGCGCAGGTCGAGGAAACGGTATTTCATCCGCAGGTCCTCGTTGGAGAGTTCCTTGTCGAGCTGGAAGGGGAGCACCTCGGACTTGTTGACGATGGTGAGCTCACTGGCTGAAATTTCAATACTGCCGGTGGCCATGTCCGGGTTGACGGTAGAGACACCCTCGATAATAGGGCGTTCTTCAACCTTACCGGTCACTTGAATGACGTCCTCACTGCGCAGTGACTTGGCGAGCTCGGCGGCTTCAGAGTTTTCCTCAGGGCGGAAGACACACTGGGTCATGCCCTCGCGGTCACGCAGGTCGATAAAGGCAACGCCACCGTGGTCACGGTTGGAGTTGACCCAGCCGATCAAAGTTGCGGTTTCACCGATGTTGGAGTGGTGGAGTTCGTTGCAAGTATGGGTTCGCATAAGAATAGTGAATGTTGAATAGTGAAAAAGGATTGCTACGCGATGAGCGGGCCGTCGGGAGAATCCAGATGACTTTGGATGGTCTCGACCAGGTTGGAATTGGGATGAATGGTTTCCTCGCTGCGTGAGGACAGGTTCTTGAGCTGCATCTCGGGGAACTCAGAGCCGACGACGAGGGCTAAGCGAGCCCCGGATTGCTCGGCTTTTTTGAATTGCTTGCCAACACCGAGCTGGATCATCGGGTAATCAACCGAGATGCCACTGCGGCGTAGCTTGGATACTACACCCAAGGCCTCGTTGCGATTATTTTCATCAGCAACAATGAGATATACATCGCATGTGGCATTACGAGCCAGCCATGCTTCCATCTCGAGTTTTGCGTTAGGTGTTGCCTCAATAAAATTGCGGATGACCATATCTCCCATGGCAAAACCTGTAGCTGGTAAATCAGCCGAGCCGTTTGACATCGTTGAGAGGAGACCGTCATAGCGCCCGCCGCCTGCAACCGCACGCATGGACTTCTTGGTATCAAAAATCTCAAAGACAGCACCGGTGTAATAGGCCAGACCGCGGACAATTGTAAGATCGAGCTCAAGGAATTCTCCCAGGCCACGCGCGTCGAGGTTTTCTTTGATCTCGTTAAAAGCCTGAGATGCATTTGCGGGGTTATTGATAAAGCCCTCGACCTGCTCCCGAGTGAGATTGAAGCCGGCAAGCTGCTCGTCCAGAGCCTCAGGCTTGAGTTTTTCGAAGCGGTCAATGAGTGGTAAAAACTCGGAGGGGTCAGAAATGTTGTGATCGTTGCAGAATGTGAGCCAGCTCTCACGATCGGAGGCCCTGATGACGAAGTCACCTTCTCGAAATCCGAGGGAAAGCATGGTGTCGATCGCTAATGCAATCAGCTCAGCATCAGCACTCGCCGATGACTCGCCAATGATATCCGCATTAAACTGGATAAATTCACGGCCGCGGCCTTTTTGGGGTTTTTCGTAACGGAAGCAGGGACCGATCTCGAACCATTTAAGGGGCTTTGGGTAGTCACGTTGGTTGGCTCCCACAATGCGTGCCAGTGAGGCGGTGAGCTCGGGACGGAGGGTGATATCGCGCCCACCCTGATCTTGAAAACGGAAAAGCTGCGTGGCAATTTCACCACCTGTTTTCTTCAGATAAAGCTCGGTAGACTCAACAATGGGTGCCTCATACTCAGAAAAGCCATAACGGTGTGCAACGTCCCTCCACACTGAAAACAGGTAGTTGCGAACCGCGCAGTCACGCGGAGTAAAGTCGCGAAACCCGGGCAGAGACTGGAAGGACTTGTCGGCCATGAGGCGGGGAGATGGCATATAAGGGCGTGATATTCAAGAGAAATGGCGAAATAAGCCGCTTACCGCCAGGAATAAGAGCAGCCTCAGAGGCTTGGCAAATATGCAAGATGAGAGGTATGTGTGCCCTTAAATTAAGGGCTAGCCTGTTGGAAGCTCATCGAGCCCCTGCTCATTACACCGTAGCCTCTCTTGCCAGGGCTCCCGCGTAGTCGCGGTTCAGGCGGGAGATATTCTCGGCACTGATTTCCTTGGGGCATACAGCCTCACACTCATAGAGGTTAGTGCAGTTACCAAAGCCTTCAGCATCCATTTGACGAACCATTCCAAGCACGCGCTTGTCTTTTTCCGGAGCTCCTTGTGGCAGGAGATTGAGGTGCGCTGCCTTGGCGGATACAAAAAGCATCGCACTCGCGTTTTTACAGGCTGCGACACAAGCGCCACATCCGATACAGGCTGCAGCGTCCATGGCAGCATCTGCGCGAGTTTTGGCAACAGGCAGATTGTTGGCATCCTGGGCAGATCCCGTGCGGACGTCAATAAACCCTCCGGCGGCAATGATGCGGTCAAAGGCAGAGCGGTCAACCATGAGGTCGCGCTGCAGAGGGAAGGCTTTGGCGCGGAAAGGCTCGATCCAGATAGTATCGCCATCCTTGAACTTGCGCATGTGTAATTGGCAGGCGGTGACACCGCGCTCCTTGGAGTGGGGGATCCCGTTGATGGTCAGTGAACATTGCCCGCAGATTCCCTCTCGGCAGTCATAGTCAAAGTGGATGGGCTCATCACCATCTAGAATGATCTGCTGATTGACAATATCGAGCATCTCCAGAAACGAGGCCTCTGTGGGGATGTTTTTAGCCTGATAAGTTTCGATCAGGCCATCATCATCAATGCTTTTTTGACGCCAGACTTTGAGTGTTAAGTTCATGGAATGAGGTGGTAAATGATTCAATTATTCGTTGCTCTAAGCATAACTGCGGATGGCGAGATGGACGTTTTCGAACTCAAGCTGTTCTTTGTGCAAGACAGGAGGCTCACCAACGCCATTGAATTCCCATGCTGCGACGTAGGCATACTTCTTGTCCCGGCGTAGAGCTTCGCCGGGTTGGGTTTTGCCTTCCTTGACCTCTTTGGAGTCCTCGGTGAATTGGTATTCAAGGCGGAAGTGGCCACCGCATGATTCCTCACGGTTGAGTGCATCCGTGCACATGACCTCGGCGAACTCGAGGAAATCGGCCACTCTGCCCGCTTTTTCCAGCTCGGTGTTAACGCCATTTGCATCTCCGGGAACACGAACATTCTTCCAAAATGCCTTACGAATCTCAGGAATGCGTCTTAGTGCCTCTTCCAGGCCTTCCTTGCTGCGCCCCATGCCGCACTGCTCCCAGACAAGTAGGCCGAGTTCCTTGTGGAAACTGTCCACTGTGCGGGTTCCGTTGATATTGATGAGTTGGTCGATACGCTCCTTGACTGAGGCTTCAGCCTGTTTGAACTCTTCCATATCCGTGCTGATGGTTCCAGGCTCTTCGCCCGCGAGGTAGTTGGCAATGGTAGTTGGGATCACAAAGTAACCATCGGCAAGTCCCTGCATAAGGGCTGAAGCGCCCAGACGGTTGGCTCCGTGGTCTGAGAAATTTGCTTCGCCAAGGCAGTGAAGCCCGGGGATGGTCGTTTGCAAGTTGTAGTCAACCCAGAGCCCGCCCATGGTGTAGTGGACAGCGGGGAAAATTTGCATGGGTGTCTTGTAAGGATTGTCACCGGAGATTTTTTCATACATCTGGAAGAGGTTGCCGTAGCGCGCGCGGATGACATCTTCTCCGAGGCGCTCAATAGCGTCCTTGAAATCCAGATAAACGCCGAGGCCGGTTGGGGCAACTCCGCGGCCTTCATCGCAGACCTCCTTGGCCGCACGTGAGGAAATATCACGAGGGGCCAGGTTGCCAAATGATGGATATTTGCGCTCCAGATAGTAATCCCGGTCCTCCTCGGCAATGTCTTCAGGCTTTTTGCTGCCATTGCGGATTGCCTCGGCATCGTCCTTGGATACCGGAACCCAGATGCGACCGTCGTTGCGGAGTGATTCCGACATGAGGGTCAGTTTGGATTGATAATCTCCACTGACGGGAATACAAGTGGGGTGAATCTGGGTGTAGCATGGATTGGCCATGAAAGCACCACGCTTGTAGGCTTTGAATGCTGCGGTGACGTTACATCCCATGGCATTCGTGGATAAATAGAACACATTGCCGTAGCCGCCCGTTGCAAGGCACACGGCGTCTGCCTCGTGTGATGAGATTTCACCAGTTACCAGATCCCTCACCACAATTCCCTTGGCGTGACCCTTGACGAGAACCACATCCATCATTTCCGTGCGGGTGAACATTTTCACGCCACCTTTGGAAATTTCTTTTTGCAGGGCCTGATAACAACCGATGAGAAGCTGCTGGCCTGTTTGACCTCTGGCATAAAAAGTCCGTGATACTTGGGCCCCGCCAAATGAGCGGTTGTCGAGAAGTCCGCCATATTCACGTGCAAAGGGAACCCCCTGGGCGGCGCATTGATCGATGATGTTGCTCGATACTTCTGCAAGACGGTGAACATTTGCCTCGCGTGAACGGAAGTCACCACCTTTGACGGTGTCGTAGAATAGGCGATTCACAGAGTCGCCGTCGTTTTGATAGTTCTTGGCCGCGTTGATGCCACCCTGAGCGGCAATGGAGTGGGCCCTGCGCGGGCTATCCTGGTAACAGAAACATTTCACCTGATAGCCGAGTTCAGCAAGTGAGGCAGCAGCAGATCCTCCTGCAAGCCCTGAGCCTACGACGATGACTGTGTATTTTCTCTTATTGGCCGGGTTGATGAGCTTGGAGTCCATCTTGTGCTTGGTCCATTTTTGCTCGATGGGGCCTTCCGGTATTTTGCTATCTAATGACATGGTGAGAAAGTGTTCGGTTTGACGTATTCAGTATTCAGGAAAATCAATAGGAGCAATCGTCCGCGTCGGCCGGGCAAGCTGATGCTTTTGCCTCAACCTTGGCTTTGGTGGCTTCCATTTCCTCTTTGCCGTAGCCGAAGAAATAGACGCTGATTGGAATGGAGATGAACCCTACAAAGATAACCAGGCTGTATGCCTTGGAGAAAAGCTGCACGGCGGGTGCGGTTTTTTTGGTCCGCAGACCAAGAGTCTGAAAAATGGAGGCCACACCGTGAGAAAGGTGGGAGCATAGCAATGCCATGGAGAGGATGTAGAAGAGGACAACCAAGAGGTTTTGGAATCCGGCAATGGTCATGGCCCAGTTTTCCTTGTGGTCTGCAAGTAAGCGAAGGTCATGCTGGACTCGCACTGTGTAGTGCAGGATGTGGAAGACGAAAAACACAAGTACCGTGAGGCCACTCCATATCATCATGCGCGAGGAGCGGGATGCAACCATGGTAGCGTCGTGCTGATAGCGGCTTGGTCTCGCAGCACGGTTGGCAGCCGTGAGCTGAATGGTGGCAATGATATGAAGTGCCAGAGCTACAAGCATGGTGATGCGGAAGATCCAGATTCCCCAGCCATGAAGCATGCCGTGGAGGAATTCAGCGTAGTGGTTAAAATCCTCTGAGCTTTGGTAGATCAGCATGTTGCCAACGAGGTGGCCTGCTAAGAAAAAAACAAGATAAGCGCCGGTCAGAGCAACAACGATTTTTTTCCCGATGGAAGACTGCCAAAAACGGCAGATGGAGCATGTGGATGAACTCATGAATTTGTTTGCTTTTGGGAACGCGAAGTAATCTAAGACGCAGTTTATAAATAATCAAGGTCAACAATGCCCAATCAGGACATGATCATTCATGCCTCTGGATCGCATTCATAACAAAGGCCTGCAGGTTGGTTCCTACAGGCCTTGAGAAGAATCAGCTGGGCGCTCTCTTAGTAAGAAAACAGCTCGCCGGCGTCAAAAAAGCGTTCCAGCTCAGCCGCGGCGGTTTCCGGGCCGTCTGAGGCGTGGCAGACATTAACCATCATATCCTCACCAAAATCTCCCCGGATCGTGCCCTCAGGGGCCTCGTTGGAGTTGGTTGGCCCCAGGAGGTTGCGGACCCGTTCGATAACATCGATACCCTCAAGTGCCAGGGCGATCACCGGCGTGCGGCTCATGAACTCGGTGATTTCAGGGAAAAAGGGCTTGTCGGCCACGTGGGAATAGTGATCCCGCAGTATGGCATCATCGAGCTGCATCATTTTAATACCGCGGATCAGGAAGCCTTCTGCCTGAAAACGAGCGAGGACAGTGCCGACGATGTTTTTTTCAATCGCGTCGGGTTTGAATAGGATCAGAGAAGTTTCAGTAGCCATGCCCGTGGCTTTAGCGGGGAAGGGGCACTTTGGCAACCGTGAAAGAAGCTAATTGAGCTCACTGGGCAATCAAGGCCATGCAGCACCGGCTGGGAATATAGATGCTGAGTTTGCCATCCTTGTCGGCCGAGTACGTCAGTGACTCGTCAACACGAGCAAAGCCGCCATTTTCAGCCGAGTCGCTGTTGAGCGCTATTTGGTAATTGCCCTTGCGGCCGATGTTGAGCTCGTAGTCCGGGAATGACTTCGCCGGGTTGAAATTGAAGATGAAAATCACATTGCCTCGCTCAGCAGCCAGAATTTGATCATCATTGTGGGTGTGCAGAGTCTGGGCCGGAGCACAACCTAGTAAATTGAACTTCTTGGCCAAGCTGATCATGTTCTGATCAAACTCATTGAGGTGTTGGTAGCGAAGCTCGGCATTGTCTACCAATGACCACTGACGGCGGCAGTAATGGTATGACCACTCATTGCCCTCACGAGGGAAGTCGAGCCACTCAGGGTGCCCGAATTCGTTACCCATGAAATTCAGCCAGCCCTCACCACCGGAGATCAAAGTGAAAAGACGTATCATTTTGTGCAAGGCAATGCCCCGGCTGATGATGTCATTGTCATCATCAATGCCCATGTGCCAGTACATATCCTGATCCATCAGCCGGAATGCGATGGTCTTATCTCCCACGAGTGCCTGGTCGTGGCTTTCAGCATAGGCGATGTTGGCTTCACCATAGCGCCGGTTGGTCATCACTCCCCACATTTCTTCAGGATTCCAGTCTTCATCCTTTTTGTGTTTGAGAAGTTTGATCCAGTAATCGGGAATGCCCATGGCCAGACGGTGAGTGAAACCTATGCCTCCCTCCGAGGTGGGACGGCATAGCCCGGGCATACCACTCATGTCCTCTGCCACGATAATCGCTCCGGGCCGGAGTTTGTGACAGAGCGTGGTCGCCAAGGCGAGGTAGAGAATTGCGTCTTCATCGGGGCCATCGAGGAAGTACTTGTCATAGTGGTCGAAGGCGACCGTTCCATGATGATCGTAAAGCATCGATGTGATGCCATCGAAACGGAAGCCGTCAAAACGGAATTCCTCAAGCCAGTAGCGGACGTTGGAAAGCAGGAAGCGGCAAACTTCTTCCTTACTGTAGTCAAAGCATTTTGAGTCCCACTGCGGTTGGTCTCCTTTCTGGCCGGCGTGGAAATACTGATGATCCGTGCCATCAAATTCATTAAGCCCTTCGGCGAGGTTTTTGACCGCATGAGAGTGGACGATGTCGAGAAGTACGGCCATTCCCATGCCGTGTGCGGTATCAATAAGATACTTGAGGTCCTCCGGGTTTCCGAAGCGGGAGCAGGCGGCAAAGAAAGAGGATACATGGTAGCCAAAGGATCCGTAATAGGGATGCTCCTGCACGGCCATGAGCTGGATGGTGTTATAGCCGAGTTTCTTAATACGTGGCAGCACATCGTCAGCAAACTCGCGGTAGGTGTGTAGCCTGGGCTCTTCACCGCCCATGCCTACATGAGCTTCGTAGATGAGTGGGGCGCCAAGTGAGGACGGGTCAAATTCGTTTTGCCAGGCGTATTGCTTTTCGGGCAGCCAGACTTGCCCCGCATAATCATGGGTGGTCTCATCCTGAACCGCGCGGTGAATGGTGGCGGGAATGCGGTCACGTGCTGACCCGTCAGCACCATAGACGTGTAACTTGATCTTGTCCCCGTGCTTGAGGGTTTCACCGGGGAGCTCAAGCTCCCATATGCCGTCGTCAGCCTTGGTCAACGGGTGCTTGCCTGAATCCCAGTCATTAAAATCACCAATGATAGAGAGGTAGTGCGCAGCTGGTGCCCACTCTCGAACTATCCAGATCTTTCGCTTCTGATGGTAGTGAATCCCCAGCTCCTTATGAGCCTGCGCATATGCTTCAATGCTTCCGGCATTTTCATGAATCACTTCCAGCCGCTCATTGAGCCTCTTGATACGCCATGAGATGTGATCCGCGTAGGGCTCGAGCCAGCAGTCATCCTGGACCAAGCGGGGAACCTCCGGTGAATCATTACTCATGGGCGGTATGCTAAGCACAGTGGCAGGACAACGCACGGAAATTGTGAGCGAGCAGATCGTGGCCGCTATTGCTCAGCTGCCAGGTTGAGTGCTTTGATGACAATCGCTGGTGTAAGATACTCGGGCAGCATAATTGCCGGCTTTGTGCTGTCAGCGGGGTAGATCAGATTGGTTGGTAATGACTTCCTGCCCGCCCGGTCCATGTCCTTTTTGATGATCTGGTCACCGTCAGTACTGTCAGCAGTGACAACCAGAACGTTGTATTTGCTCAGTAGGTCGTTTACGGCATCGGATGAGAACACACGGCTCTCATTTTGTTGGCAAAGTAGTCACCAGTCAGCAGTGTAGTCCACCCAGACAATACGTCCTTTGGAGCGGTTGAGCTCAACAACTCCCGGATACCAGGACGATCCGGTCAGTGGTGTTGCCGGGGCGCGCTCCTCAGTAGCGGACTTGGTCATGAAGAATGCCCCTGTGGCGACAAGGATGGGGAAACTGATACCCCAAACATATTTTTTGACCTTCGGGGTGTAGGGAGTGCCGAAGCGGCCATAAGCCCAGACGGCGAGGCCGATGACCACAGCAGCCATGAGCAGCCATGAGGCGCCCCCTGTGCCGGTGATTTTGGCAAAACTGCGGAAAAAATACGCAGCCGTAGCAAAGAGGGCAAAGGCCATGAGCTGCTTGAAAGTCACCATCCAGGCGCCCGGTTTGGGTAGCTTGTTGATGAGTTTGGGGAAAAAGGCCAGGACCACATAGGGAGAGGAGATACCGAGGGCAAAGACTGAGAAGATGAGCATGCCCTGCAGTGGTGGCTGCTTGAGTGTGTAACCCATGACCGATCCGAGGAAAGGGCCACTACAAGGAGTGGCGATGAGAGTGGTGAGCACACCGGAGAAGAATGACCCTGAGTAACCTTTTTTGGCCTGGAGCTCACCACCGGCGCCTGTAAGTGATGTGCCAATCTCAAATACGCCCGCCATATTCAGGCCAAACAAATAGAGCAGCATGATGATGGCTGCCAGGAAGATAGGACTGGTCAGTTGTTCGCCCCAATTGACATCACGGCCAAAGGTGAAAATCAGCACATAAATAATGCCGGCAAGAATCCACATTGAGACAAGCACACCTGTCATAAAGACAAGACCGTGGATTTTAATTTTTTGAGGTTCGGAGCCTGCTTGTTGAGCAAATCCCATCACCTTGAGGCCCAGTACCGGGAACACACAAGGCATGAGGTTAAGAAGCAATCCACCTATAAAAATGAAGCCCAGCGCGGTGAGTAAGCTATGAGCTTTTTCCTGGGAGCCATCCAGTAATACAAAATCAATTTTGCGCTCCGCATCATAGAGCTCTGCTGCCGCAGCTATTTCTTCCTCAGTCGGAGCTCTGTTGCTGGGGCCGTGGGATGAGGAAACCTGTGCTGCCGAGACACTTGTTGTTTGCTCTGCTGGAGTATTTGCCAGGGGAGTGGTGAAGCTAAGCGCCGTCTGATCACCAAAAAGTAGAATGCCTGATATGCTTTCACCAGGTTTGGCGGACGCCTTGAGGGGGGCCTTGAGAACATATGCGTCACCCAGATCGTTGAGTGTTTGTTTTTTGCTCGCATCGGTCAGGCCAGCGTTATCTACATAGTGCAATGACTTGATGATAGCGACGCTGCCATCTGTCGTGCTAATGTGGAGTACTAGGTTTGAGTCTTTGACCTTGGCTTCGATGTAGAAGCGCTCGCTACTTTGGGGGATTTGCGCGCGTGCTGATTTGAAATACGCCTGCTGATCCGGGGCCAGGATTTGTGCATCTCCAAGCGGAATCGTGATTTGAAGTGGCTCGGATTCGGGAGGTGCACAGCCTTGGTCATCACAGAGTTGCCAGGTGGGAGTAACCACAATATCAGCCCCTGATGTTGCGGTTCCGGCTACTGATATGTCTGCCAGCAGGGTGTATTGTTTCTCATAGATGTAGAATTGGGTATCATCACTACTGTAGAGCTTTGGCGTGGGCCAATGAAGTTGATCGAGTTTGAAGCCATCGGGCAGCTGCCAGTCAAATTCAAGCGGTAGGCCGGGTCCTCCCGGATTCTGGTAATAAGCGTGCCACCCGTCAGCGTGTTCCAACTGGATGGCGATCGTGAAGGATTCTCCTGGCGCAGTTTGGCTTACCTCGGAAATGATTTCCGCCTTGGTCATGCTATCTTGCCCAAATGGAGAACTGCTTTGGGATTGGAGCAGCCCGGTAGTAATGGCAAGTATGAGGAGAATAGAATTCAGGTGTTTCATGTCAGACGGTATGCAATGCTTATTGTAGAAGCTCCTGTTTGGTATGAGTATTGGTAGCCCAACTTGTTCCCGTGAATTTGATCAAGCGATCTCTGGATCAGTTTCCTGAGGTTCTACGCTGACGACGTCTTCATGCATTTTACGCTCCCAAATATATCTTCTAAACAGAACCTTCAAAGCGGCGGTAAGTGGAACTGCTAGAAGGGCCCCAATGAAACCACCCAGAATGAGGGACCAGAACAACATGGAGAAAATCACCGTCATGGGGTGGAGTCCCACTGAGTCACCAACAATCTTGGGTGCGGTGACCAGGGAGTTGATTTGCTGCACGACAAAGAAAATCGCGATCACAGACACTACATAGACCCAGGGGTTGTGCCCTAGAAAGTTGTGGTTTTCCGCATGGCTGTAGTGGACAAAGGCAATCATGCACGCTGGTATCAGGCAAATGATGTTACCGATGTAGGGAATAACACCAAGGATGGCCATGAATAAGCCGATCACGAGCGCGTAGGGCAGGCCGAAAATCCACAAGGCCAAGCCAACGAGCAAACCGTCAATAAATGCCACTAACATCTGGCCGCGGAAGAAGGAAATCAGATAACCGTTGATTTCGCTTAGTGTCTCGACGACCTCGTTTTTGAATTTAGATGCCTTGAGTGGAACGTATTCGTGCCAGTGGGCCTTGATGCTCGAGCTCTCCTTGAGGAAGTAATAGAGATAAACCGGAGTCATTACAAAGCCGATGGTGAGGCCCAGAATGCCGAGGATCTTGGATGAGCCCTCGCTGAACCACCCTGTGATGGTTTGAACAATTTGGGCTGCATATTTTGAGAGTAAATACTGCCAACGATACTGATACTCATCCTCCGCATACGGGTCATGATCTACTTCGCTCGCATCGCCGTTAGTGGCGTGCTCAGCGGAAGTCTCGATATGGACGGCACCGGTTTCAGGATTTACTTTTTCCGATGCGTAATCAATGGCCGGCTTGAGCCATGGAGTATCCTTGATACTCGTCATTTTAGCGGTTGCTTTGCGGGCAATTTCCTCCTTGTCATGGAAAGCATCAGAAACCTGCTTGGCAATAGGGGGTACGATCAAGAAACCAAGAGTGGTCAGAAAAATAATAAAACATGCGAATACGTAGATCACGGCTTTGAGACGGGACAAGCCTCTGTGTTGCAGCCAAGTGACGATGGGGTCGAGGAGGTAGGCGACGATGCCGGCCACGGCTAGAGGAACGAGAACAGGCTGCAGGTAGCCAATGGTCTCACCGATGAGCCAAATCAGCCCCGCGATCAGTAAGCCGATGATGAGTAAGGCGATGCCGGTGAGAGCACGCCATATGGTCTTGCTTTGGAACCGTGTCGGATATTTTGGATTCACGAAACCGAATCCTAATAAGTAGAGTGAAAATTGCGATGGTAAAATCCCGTCTAAATTATACCCCGCACGGGCATTGTAGCGAGGCTCACTGATGGGGGTGTCAGCTTGCTGCAGACCTCAGAGTAAGCAGGGCGACTTCCGGACTGCAGGCAAACCGAACTTTAGCACCCACTGTGCCAAGGCCGCGGCTGACAAAGAGCTGTGAGTCCCCCTTGGTGTATGATCCGTAAATGTAGTTTCTGCCGTATTTGACTTTCACCGGGGCGTAACCGACCAGTGGCACCCTGCACTGGCCTCCATGGGTATGGCCGGATAGTTGGAGATCAACAGGGAAGCTGGAACGTAGCGAGTCAAAAACATCGGGCTCGTGAACCAGCGCCAGCACTGTTTCGTTTTTGTGCCCGCGGTAGCAGGCCGGAGCGTTGACCTTGCCGGACCAGGCAGAGTCCGTGCCGATCACAAAGAAGTGTTCGCCCTTGATCTGAATGCAAGAGCCATCGTTGTGCAGGAATTCAATACCTGCTTTGTGAAATGCTCCACGGAATCTTCCAGGGCTTGCACTCCAGCCGTCATGGTTGCCCATGGTGGCGTAGATGCCATGTCTGGCTTGAAGACCGGAGAGGGTGTCCATGAGGGGATCGATCACCCTGGGGCGGCCCTCGATGTAATCGCCAGTGAGCGCGATGATGTCCGGTTGGGCGGCATTGACTACGCGCACGGCTTCCTGCATGAGCTCATCCTGCTCTTCCGGCTTGAAGTGAATGTCGGTGAGTTGAGCAACTTTCAGGCCGTCAAGTGCCTTTGGAAGTCTGGGTAGGTGGATGGTGTTTTGCGTTACCGAGAGCAGCTTGG
>Ga0213863_10001935_pt1 | contig 14878 bp, 12 predicted proteins | sample PICome_8_FD_160128 | JGI IMG/M metagenome (GOLD analysis project Ga0213863, IMG submission 160128) | Coastal seawater microbial communities near Pivers Island, North Carolina, United States - PICO497 | ecosystem: Environmental > Aquatic > Marine > Coastal | place: USA: North Carolina... | reverse complement strand
ATTGCCAATGACAATATTAGCTATTATGAGAAGGTCTAATACATTTGATGCTTAGTATTAAAAAGTTTGAAAAAGAAGACTTGGAAATGATAGAGACTAATTTTCATTTTCCAGAAAGCTCAAAAGCGGCTATGATGAAAGAAAGTTGCATTAGTGCATACACAGCATTGCAAGGAAGTAAGGTATTTATGATTGGTGGTGTATATGGATTGTGGGAAAACGTAGGTGAAGCTTGGTTTGTTATGTCAAGTATAGCTTACAAGAAACCATTTGCAGCTGCTAAATACTCTAGTTTATTGTTAGACCATGTGCAGGATGATGCAAGTTTAAAACGTATACAGGCAAGCGTGCATACAAATGACCAACAAGCTATAAGATATGTAGAGTGGTTAGGGTTTGAGAACGAAGGTTTAATGAAGAAGTATGGTCCTGATGGTTCGGACTATTATCGTTTTGCGAGGGTAGCGTAATGGCAGTATTAAAAGCAGTTCTCGGATATAAAGGTAATATGGCATCTGCTAAAGCTGCAAGGCAGATGGGCGAATACAATGCTAAAGTAGCTGAAAATGAACAGGTATTAATACAGCGTGCAACTAGGCAAAAAGAAAAAAACCTTAGAAAACAATCAGATAGATTGGTTGGTATGCAAAGAGTCGCAGTAGCTAAGTCAGGTGTGCAAATGTCAGGAAGTGCTTTGCAATCCTTGGCTGACACATTTTTCAATACAGAAATGGATGCAGTAAATATACGTTATGCTGGGTCTATAGAAGAAGCATCTAAGATTAATGAAGCTGCTATGGCAAGAGCAAGTGCTAGTGCTAGGTCACAACAATACAAAACTGCTGCATATATGACTTTACTAGAAGCAGGAGAAGATGCAGCAAAAATGTCTTCTGGTGGTGGTGGCTCTAGTGGAACAGGATTTGGTAAAAAAAGTTATTCAACGTAAGAATAAATGTAGGTGATTAAATGAAGATACCATTATATAACAAAGGAGTTGGTGCAACAGGAATTACAGCTGGTGGTTCTTTAGGTCCAAGAGCTACATCAGGTGCTTTTACTGGCGTTGGTCAACAGCTTGCAGCATTTGGTAAAGAAGCAGATAGAATAGCTACAGATTTTTTTGATGCAGAAGCACAGTCGGTTGCAGATGATGCAATCACTAAAGCTAGTTTAGAATATAAAGAAAAAATATCTGAGTTTAATAGAACAAATGGAAGTTTAAGTGTTGCAGAATATGATGACAAATTTAGACAGTTTAAAAACATAGAATTAAATATTGCAAAAAATAAGTTTAAATTAAGAAAGGATTTTCAACAAAAGTTTGATAATAGTTTAGAAATAATTGCAGCTAATGGCAAAGAACAAGGCAGACAAAGTTCTTTTGCAAAAGGAACTAAAGTTAGAGCACAAAACGCACAGAATCACATAAGCACAATTATAGATGAGTTGGTTGTAACAAAAGAACCTGGAGCAGTATTAAAGCTAAAACAAAAATTAAAGGAACAAGAAAAAATTAACCTTGCTAATGGTTACACACCTTTTCTTAAATATAAGACTGCTGAAGAAGCACTTAAAGAAGCTGATAAACGTGGTTTGTTAGTAGACATAAGTGATGAAGGTAAAACATTAGAAGAATTACAAGCTATGCAAAAAGAGGTAATAAATCCAGAAAGCAAAATATATAAAGGTTATAGTGCTGGTGAAAGAGATACTTTTTCATCTAAAATACAAGGAAGAATTAATGAGATAACTGATGGTCGCACATCAGAATTAGATATAAGTTACAAGGCTACTGAAGCACAAATTATATTAGGTGCAGAAAATTCAGATGAATTAATAAACGAGTTAGAAAAAAAATATCTTGCTTTAGGTGAGCCAGGAAAAAAATTGTTTTTACCTTTAAAATTAAACTTGTTGATAGAAAAAGGTGCAGCTGAAAGAGTAAAGCCATATGAGTTTCAGTCTGTTGAAAGTATGCAGACGGCTATAATGAATCAGGAAGCAAGGGCAAGGTCAGCAAAGGGTGACAAAGCATACGAAGAAGTGCAGATATTAATTAAAATGAAAGAAAAATTTTCATCAATAGCTACTGCAAGAACTGGTGATCCTGTTTTATATATAAAAACAAAACTAAAACAAGAGTTTGGAGAAGTGACAACAGGGTTAGATGTTACAACAGAAAAGTTAGTATCCATGCAAAAAAGAATGGGGTTTGCTGATAAAGATATTAAAATATATTCTACTGAAGAAATTAAAAGTATCTACAATGAATACGATTCTATGGAACCAGCAGAAGCTTCTAATTTTTTAAAAAATTTAGTAGAAGAAGCCAGAAAAAAAGGTCACGAAAAATATTTAATCCCACAAATGATGAAAAATGGGTTTACTCAATACGAAAACTTAACAATGATAAATCCAACATTATCTATAAACAATACATTTCTTTCAGCAAAGAAGTCCCCTAAAGAATTTATTGATAAAAGAGTTGAATCTGCGGACCAAAAATCGATTACACAAGAGGTTAATCGTGAGTTTAATAATTTTAGAGAGAGTGCAGTTGGTCAGTCGCAATATGGAAGTATTTTATCAGGCAATGGTAGGTCTGATGGTATTGATGGTATTGAAATGGCAATAGCAAAAACAGCTATATATATAAAAGCGACAAACCCAAGTGTGGCTAATAGTGAAGCTGTAAATCAAGCTATGTCAATAATTAATAGCAGTTATGATATAAGGACAGTAAATTATGGTGCATATCGAATACCTAATGATAAGGTAATGAAAACAGATCAAGACAAGGTTCATAGAGCACTTACTTCTGTAATTTCTGATAAAGTGTCTTTAGAAAAAATAGTAAAGTTACCACCAGGTGCAAGATCATTTAATACTTATATAGGTCAAGCTGGTACTGGCTTGCGTTGGATTACAAACGAAAGTGAAACTGGTGTATTTTTGGTTAATGCAAATGCAAATGGATCACAGGTTATAAGCAAAGAAACAGGTAATAGGATTGAATATACTTGGGACCAACTTATAAACAAAGGCACACTGGCAGAGCAAACAGCTAAAGAAAAAAGAGATATTCAAATATTTGGTGTAACAAAAGAGGAAGTACAAGGTCTTGATTCTGAGCAATTAAAGGAATTAAGATTAAACAAAGCAAAAGAAAAATATCAAGCAAGTCAGCAAAAACTAATAAATTTGGGTAAAAGATAACATGTCAGGTTTATATTTACCAGAAACACAAGATGACAGCATAGCAAGAGATGATTTTTTAAATTACTCTGTCTCGTCTAACTTAGATGTTTTAAGCACTACGCTCGAAGAAACTTTTTATTACAACCCATTTATGTCTGGTATGAGAAATGTAATGTTAAGAGTGCATCAAAAGTCTGGTGAAACTATAGACAAGGAAACATGGAAAAATAGCGAGTATTACAGAGATGGATTAAATTACCCAGAGTCAGGGTTAACTAAGACAGCAGCAATGTTTATTGCTAATAGATTTGATGAAAGAGCAGAAAGGCAGGAAATACTATCTCGTGCAAGAGGTGGATTTGGTATGGGAGCAGCCAGATTTGGAACAGCTCTTATTGGTAGTATGTTAGACCCTCTTAATGTAGCAGCCTCTTTTATACCAGGTGCAGCAGTCAGAACATTTGTAAATGCTAGGCGTGCAGCTAAAACTAAAGAATCTGTAACTTTAGGTAGAATTGCTAAAGAAAGTGCTTTTCAAACAGGGAAAACAGGTAAAAGGTTTGTTGCAGGTGCTGGTGAGGGTATTGCAGGTGCTGCTTTAGTAGAGCCAATTATATTAAGTACAGCAGAGCTAGAACAAGATAAGGATTATACTTTATTAGACAGTTTTTTAAATGTTACTATTGGTGGTATTTTAGGTGGTGGGTTACATGTTGTTGGTGGTAAATTTTCAGATAGGTTACAAAAAGCTAGAAAAGAAACATTAGAAGCTGCTTTAAATGCATCTATTGCACAAAAAGCCAGTGGTAAGCCAGTTCAAGTTCAATCTATTTTAGATGCTGATGGAAATTTAAAACCAAGAAAATATGACCCAAAAAACAGAGAGCCTGAATTTGTAAACTTTGCAGACGAAAAGTCTATGCTAAGAACTTTAGATGATATAGACAATGAATTTAAATTAAACATAAAAGCAAAAGGTGTTAAGTTCCCTGACATTATTAGTCCAAAAATTAAACAACCTAAAAGGTTTAGTACTTGGGTAAGAGAAAAAGGTATAAATTCTAAAGACAGAATGATTAAAGAATTTGATGAAAACATTAAAGCTGGAGCATCATTTTATAAAAAAAATGATGGACAAGGCATAGATGTTTTAGCAAGAGACGCAACTGAAGAAGGTTATTTTGCAACCGAGCCAACAGAAGGTGAGTTTATATCTGCGTTGCGTGATGACATAGATGGGCAACAAAGATACAGTTTTAATGACGAAGATGCTGTTATTGCATATCAACAAGCACAAGAGCTTAAGGCTTACGCAGATGAAAATAATATAAATTACAAAGGTGTAAGCGACACAGATTTTATGGCACAGATTAAACAAAACGATCAGTTTAATGCTTATTATGAACAAATGTTAGGTAGGGTTGATGCTGATGGATTGGAGCCTACTTTATTTGATGAAGCTATGACTGAGCAAATGGAAGCTATGAAAAGGTTAGACGAAGCTATAGAAGCAGAGGGTCAAGATATATTTTCAGGTCCTGATCCAGTGGCTCGTGAACTGGAATTAAAAGAATTAGACATAGAAGAACAACAGTTGTTAGATGAAATTGAGCATTATAAAAAATCTAATTTAATTACAGACACAGATGCAGAAAATATTAAAATAGCTAATGAAGATGTGCAACGAGCAGAAACATCATTTCAATCAGCAGCAGAAGCTGCTGCAAGATGTTTAGTAAGGTAGTGTAATGGCAAGAAAATGTTTAGATGAAGTATTAGCTGCTGCTGAAGCAAAAGGTATGAAATTGCCAGGTAAAGAAGCTGAGTCTATTTTAGACAACATTGAAGGCGTTATTAAGAGAAATAATTTAAAAATAAAAAGTCAATCTGATTTAGACGCAGTAATTGAAGAAGCTCTCGAAATGGCAAAGACAGCTAAAATTATTGCAGCAAGAAGGAGGAATAACGCTTTAAGAAATGCAAAAATTCACGCTAAATTAATAAACACAATACGAACAACTGAACAAAATCCTTATAAAGTTTTGCGTGGTATTATGGTAGGCAATGCTAAAATGCACAACATGCTTAGTATAGACGCAGAAAGCAGGACTGCCATAGCAGATTTGCAGAGTCAGTTATTGATTGGTTTAGAAAAAAATGATTTAACAGAAGCTGCAAAAAAAGGAATATACGATAAAGAAGTACACATGGCTTTGCATCCAAAAGAAGGTGAAGAACCAAATGTATCAAATGAGGCAAAGTTAATTGCTAAAATTATTAGAAGGGTTCAGGACTATACTTTATCAAGAAAAAATAGAGCTGGTGCTTATATTAATAAATTAGAAAATTATATAACAAGACAGTCACATGATGCAAAATTAATGAGTGACGCTGGTTATGAAAAATGGAGAGATGACATTACTCCATTGTTAGATGACTCAACTTACAAAGATGTTGTTCCAAGAAAAGATGGTAAAGATGCACAAGAAGAATTTTTAAAAGAAACTTATAATAGTTTAATTTCAGGAATACACAAAAGAAGTGATGGTGAATACACTATTAATGGAAAAAAAGATCCTATCACATCTTTTACTGGGCAATCAAATTTAGCAAAAAGTTTGAGTCAATCGAGAGTTTTGCATTTCAAAGATGGTGAAGCTGCTTTTCAATATTCAGAAAAATATAATAGAAGAAATTTATTTGAAACTATAATAGATGGATTAACGCATGATGGCAGATCTATAGCTTTAATGGAAAATCTAGGAACAAATCCTAGAATGATGATAGAAAGAATTTTAGACGATATTGATGCAAAAGCTGCGTCAGACCCAACTATGAAAACTAGCAAGTGGCAAAGAAACGCTGCAATGAAAGAATTTGCACAATTAGATAATTCACTTAATGCTGTAGGTATTAGTGAGGGTGTTTTTTTTGGTGCTGATTTTCAAAGCGTAGCTTCAGGGTTTAGGATGATACAGGAGACAGCTTATTTAGGAGGAGCTACTGTTGCTTCTATAACTGATGTTGCGTCAAAAGCAGCTTTTTTGGCATCTAATACTGAAAGAGGGTTTTTTAATAATTTTGGCACAGCTTTAAAAGACATATTTGAAGGTTTGCGTGGACCTGAACGAAAAGAATTTGCTATTAGACTTCTTGTAGGTGTCGAAGGTATGACAGGTAATGTTTTATCTAGGCATGGTCCTGAAGATTTTGGTCCAGGTTTTATATCTAAAATGCACGCATTGTTTTTTAAATTAAATGGTATGAGATATTGGAATCATGCACAGAAAGTTGGTGTTGCAAGAGTGTTGGCTTTTGATGGTGCAGCCTCGGTAAAAAAACAATGGAAAGATATTGACTCATCATTTAAAAATTTTTTAGAAAAATATGACATTAATGAAAAAGAATTAAAATTATTTAAAGACGTTGATATGAAAGCTAAAGATGGCAGGGAATATTTGTTTCCTGATTTAGCAGATGACATACCAACAAATGCACTTGATTTGTATATTCGTGACAAAACAGGCACAATGGATATTACAGATAACATGCGTGCAAGCACAAGAGATGAGTTAAGAACCAAGATAGGCACTCTTTACACAGATGGTGCAGATACAGCTATTCCTACTCCTGGAGCTAAAGAAAGAGCAATCATGAATCAAGGCTACGCTAAAGGAACTATTGGTGGCGAAGTTATAAGAATGATTATGATGCTTAAAGGTTTTCCTATAACTATGATTACTAAAGGTTTAACAAGACAATATTACACGAGTGGTTTTACAGGAACTATGAAGATGATAGCAGGTATGAGTGCTATGGGTTATGTAGCAATGTCAGCTAAAGATATTTTAAAAGGTAAAGAGCCAAAAACAATTTTTAGTGATGATTATATGAAATCAGCAAAAGTTATTACTGCTTCAATGGTTCAAGGTGGTGGCATGGGAATATTTGGTGATTTTATGTTCGGTGAATTTAATAGGTATGGTCAATCATTTACAAAAACATTGGCTGGTCCTGCTTTTGGTGTAGCTGATGATCTTGCATCATTGTTTCAAAAGTTTGTTAGAGGTGATGACGCAGCTAAAGATGCAGTAAAATTTGCTATGAGAAATACACCATTTTCTAATTTATTTTATACAAGAGTTGCTGCTGATTATATGGTTTTACATGGGTTAATGGAAACAATGGACCCAGGTTATTTAACAAAAATGGAAAGACGTTATAAAAAAGATTATGATCAAGAATATTATTTTCCACCATCACAATATGCACAAAGGTTTTAATTTGATTAATTTACAAAATACGATATTATTAACGAGAAAGTGGACTTGTACTCCATTTTCTGCTATTGGAGACTTATTATGACAGTTAGTAGCACAAAAACAATTAAGAGTGCCAGTGGTGATGGTAGTAACGTCACCTTTCCTTATGATTTTAAGATATTTGCAGACGCAGATTTAACTGTAATATTAAGGTCGGCTACAGGTACAGAGACAGTACAGGAACTAACAACGCATTATTCAGTAACAAATGCAGGTAATGCGAATGGTGGTAATGTTGTTTTTGTTTCGGCTCCTGCTAGTGGAGTTACTGTTGTTATTAGAAGAAACATAGCTCAAACGCAGACTACAGATTACACAGCTAACGATCCTTTTCCAGCAGAAAGCCATGAAGATGCGTTAGATAGATTGACATTTATTACACAGCAACAGCAAGAAGAATTAGATAGAAGTATTAAGTTATCAAGAACTAATACTATGACATCTACTGAATTCACAGTTGGTGCCACAGATAGAGCAAACAAAATACTTGCTTTTGATAGTTCTGGAGAGATTTCTGTTACGCAGGAGTTAGGTAGTTATAAAGGCACAGATGCAACAGTAACAACAGAAGCGTATGCTGTAAGAGATATAATAAAATCAACTACTACTGCACAACTAAACAATGTTTACATATGTGTGGCAACGTCTGTTGTTGGAGATAGCCTAACAGATACTGACCATTTTGAATTACTGGTAGATGCAGTAAGTGCTGCTGCTTCAGCGACTACGGCTACTACTCAGGCAGGGATAGCAACTACAAAAGCAGGGGAAGCATTGGCATCTGCTAATACTGCAGAGTCACACAAAGATGATGCAGAAACAGCTAAGACTGCAGCTGAAACAGCACAAGCAGCAGCAGTAACAGCTAAAACTGCAGCAGAAACTGCACAAACTGCAGCAGAAACTGCGTTAGATAATTTTGATGATATATACCTTGGTGCTAAATCAAGTGACCCAACTGATGACAATGATGGCGATGCTTTAACAGCAGGTGATTTGTATTTTAACACAACAAGCAATGTATTAAAGTATTACACAGGTTCTGCTTGGGCTGCTATCACTTCAGGTATAACAGATGTAGTTTCTGACACTACTCCACAACTAGGTGGCAACTTAGATGTAAACGGAAACAATATTGTCAGCACATCTAATGGTGACATAACCATAGACCCAAATGGCACAGGTAATGTTTTAGTTGGTAATTTTGAATTTGACGCAGACCAAACAGTCGGTGCAGGTCAAGATGATTTTGTAATGACTTACGATAATAGTACAGGTCATGTTTCTTTGGAAGCAGCTGCAGCTGGTGGTGCAGGGTTCTTTCAAGGCGATAATGGAAACAGTGGCGATACGACAAATGGTAAAAAAGATATTTTTAGAACCCACGAACAAGAACTAAATACAAATACAACTATAGCATCTGGAGATAATTGTGGTTGTTTTGTTAGTCTTTCAATAGCATCTGGTGTAACTTTAACCCTAAGTGGAAATTTGGTGATAGCATGAGTTCAACAATAAAAGTCAATAATATTCAAAATCTTGCAGGAGATGATAGTGGAATAGACCTATCAACGAATGACCAAATAATTTTAAAAACTGCAAATACTACAGCCATAACAGTAGATAGTTCTCAAGCAGTTACAAATGCAGGAGCAACAACTATAAATGGTGCTTTATCTGCAAAAGGTGGTGTGGTTTTTAATGAAGATAGTGCAGATGTAGACTTTCGTGTTGAATCAAATAATAGTGCTAATATGTTTTTTATTGATGGTGGTAATGATAGAATAAAAATCAACACAGACCAAACTGTATCTACTGCTGCAGCAGAAACCTTTGCTGTAGATGCAGGTACATCTGGTGGTTATGGTGGTGTTTTTTCAAGTAATACATCTGGTGGATTTTCTGCTATTTTTCTTAAAGCTGAAACTAATGTAAGCAACCTTGCAATATTTGCTAAGAGCAGTTCAACTGTTGGTTCAATTTCAACTAATGGCTCATCTACTTCATTCAACACTTCTTCAGATGCCAGATTAAAAGAGAATGTAGAGGATATGACTGGTGCTATAGATAGAGTAAAACAGTTATTACCTAAAAGATTTAACTTTATTGCTGATGATACAAATACTTTAGTTGATGGTTTTCTTGCACATGAAGCACAAAACGTAGTTGCTGAATCTGTTACTGGCACACACAATGAAGTTGATGATGATGGCAATGCAGTAATGCAAGCGATTGACCAAGCTAAAATTGTGCCATTGTTAACTGGTGCATTGAAAGAAGCCATAGCTAAAATTGAAGCATTAGAAACTAGAATAACAGCATTGGAGAGTGAATAATGTCAGAAATAAAAGTAAATAGTGTTGTTAACTCTACTGGCGATAATGATAGTGGATTAGATTTATCTACTAATGACCAAGTTATAATAAAGACTGCAAATACAACTGCTGTTACTGTTGATAGTTCTCAAAATGCAACATTTGCTAATAAGTTAAACACTAGTAACTTAGGAACTGGTGCTGTGTTGCAGACAGTAGTTCAACAAGAAACTGGTGCTACAACTTTTACTGCAAGTGGCACAAGTGATTTACTACTTCTTGCTTCTAATGCAGGTGATTCAACTAGTCACCTATCATTGAGCATTACACCTAAGTTTACAAGTTCAAAGATACTACTTTCTACAAGTATATTTTTTGAGGGTGGTTCAGAAGCTCACCAATATTTATGGAGCTTTTACAGAGACAGTACAAAACTTTCTGCTCCTATTGCAGGAAATAGAAGAAGTGGTATTGGACAAACTGCTTTAGGTTATTTTCTTTCTGATTTAAACAGTACTCCTGATGTAGTCAATTATATGTATTATGATAGTCCTAACACAACGTCAGCAATTACTTATGCAGTATCTTTTAATCATACTACATCAGGTGCTATAGTGTATCTAAATAGAACAGTAGATGATTCCAATGATTCAGCACGTGAACGTGGTTTATCCATACTAATAGCACAAGAAATAGCAATTTAGGAGTAATTTATGAGTACATTAACAGTAGGAACAATATCAGAAAAAGTTGTAGATGCAGGGGTTTCTATTGATTCACTCACTATTAAAGATGGTGCTTTAAGTCTTGCAGTTGCACAAAAAGCAAATACTTTTACTGGAACACTAGCTTCAGTTAGTGGTGTTCTGAATTTTGATACATACAATAATTTTTTAATTACTTTAGCATCAGGTTCTAATTCTTTAGCAAATCCTAGTACAGAAGCAGGCAATGTTGGGCAAACTGGTGTTATGATACTAATACAACCATCTAGTGGTTCAGCAGGTACAGTATCGCTTGGAACAGATTATGAAACAGCAGAATCAGCAGGGTTAACTTTATCAAGTGGCAACAATGATTATGATGTAGTGCCATATATAATTAAAGCAGACAATTCTATATTAATCGGTGTTCCTGCACTAAATTTTGGATAATTTATATGTTCAGTTCTGAATCTTGGCTATCAAATCAACAAGCAGGTTTCTATAATGGTGTTGCTACACAGTCATTGAGGTTTGATGATGGCAGTAGTGCTTATTTAAGTAGGACTTTCAGTACACCTACTAATAACAAAATATGGACTTTTAGTACTTGGGTTAAAAGAGGTAATTTAGGCATAAACTACCCAACTATGTTCAGTAGAGCGATAGATGCGTCTAACTATTTCCAACTACGATTTGACCTTACCTCCGAACTTATAACGGTGTTTGACAAAAATGCAGGTGCAAATTCTATATTACTTCAAACTACTCCAAAATATAGAGACACATCAAGTTGGTATCATATTTTAGTTGCCTATGATACTACTCAAGCGACATCATCAGATAGAGTAAAGCTGTATGTAAATGGGGAGCAAGTTATAGATTTTAACACAGCAACATACCCAGCACAGAATTATGCACCTAAAGTTAATACGGCAGGAGAGCACAAAATTGGGACATATTCAACGTCTCAACACTTCGATGGCTATCTGTCAGAAGTAAATTTTGTAGATGGCTCACAACTGACACCAACATCATTTGGTGAAACAAAGAATGGTGTATGGATACCAATAGAATATACTGGCTCATATGGTACAAATGGTTTCAGATTACAATTCAATCAAACTGGAACTGGTACTGCATCATCATCAACAATAGGTGCTGATACAAGTGGCAACAATAATCATTGGACATCTAGTGGTATAGTCGCATCTGATTGTAATATGCCTGATAGTCCAGAGAATAATTTTGCTACGTTAAATGCTCTTGATTCTTGGAGTGCTACTCTCTCAGAGGGTAATTTAGAACATACAGTTAGTTCAGCAGTTTATTCTTTGAGTAGGTCAACCATTTCTTATTTAACTGGGTCGTGGTATGTTGAGATACGGAGTGGCACTGGGAATACAAATAATGGTCAATTTGCTGTAGGACTTTCTTCTACATCTGAAGCATTATCTGGAATAACTGGTACTGGTTCTAGCTATATAGGAGGTAGTGCGAATTCTTATGCTTTTTGGAGCAATGGTGCTTTGTACAATAATAATTCTTATTCAATTTTGTCAACTACATATACAGCTAACGATATTATAGCCATAGCATTTGATGGAACAACTATAAAGTATTATAAAAATAATGTTCATGTTTCTGATGCTAATCAAACAGTAGGGTCAGGGCATGAATATGTTTTATCTGTAACTACTCATTCAGATGATTCTTGTATTGTTAACTTTGGACAAGACAGTTCTTTTGCAGGAAACAAAACTGCACAAGGCAATTCTGATGGAAATGGCATAGGTGATTTTTATTATGCACCACCATCAGGCTATCTAGCATTATGCACATCTAACCTACCAGAACCAACCATAAGTCCTAATGCTGATACACAAGCTGATGATTATTTTAATACAGTTCTTTATACTGGTAATGGCTCAACACAAAGTATAACTGGGGTTGGTTTTCAGCCAGATTGGCTATGGATAAAATCAAGAAGCACTACAGATTCTCACGGAATATTTGATTCTAATAGAGGAAGCACTAAAAGACTATTTGCAAATGCTTTAGATAAAGAATCAACACAATCAGCAGGAGTAACATCTTTTGATAGTGATGGTTTTTCTTTAGGTAGCAACTTAGGGCAAAACAGAAGTTCAGCTACACTCGTTGCTTGGAACTGGAAAGCAAATGGTGGCACAACCTCAAGCAATTCAGATGGTTCTATAACAAGTACAGTACAAGCAAACACAACGGCAGGGTTTAGTATTGTCCAATATGTTGCTACTGGTTCAAATGCTACAGTTGGTCACGGATTAGGTGTAGAACCTGATACTGTATGGGTTAAAAATAGAGATACAGACTCTCGGCATTGGATGAGTTATTGGAGACCACTCGGAGGTACAGATAGAATGATATTTAATACTGGAGCTACAGCAAGTACAAGTACTTCTTTTAATAATACCTCGCCAACTTCTACAGTATTCTCTATTGGAACATCTGCTCATGTAAATGATACATCTGATAATTATATAGCCTATTGTTTCGCAAGTGTAGAAGGCTACTCAAAGATTGGCAGTTATACTGGAAACGGCAATGCAGATGGTACGTTTGTCTATACTGGATTTAGACCTGCTTTTATAATATATAAGAAAACAAGTGGTACTGGTAATTGGGGAATGTTAGATAATACAAGAAGTACCTCTAATTTAACTCAAGCGTGGGTAGCATCAAACTTAGCTAATGCTGAAACTAATGAATCTACAAGAGCATTAGATTTTCTTTCAAATGGCTTTAAGGCAAGGGGAACAAATGCTGATTTAAATACAAATTCTGCAACATACATATATATGGCATTTGCCGAAAACCCTTTTAAATATGCTAATGCAAGATAGGAGAATATAATGGCTTGGTTACACAATGGAATAACACTAAAAGTTGGCAAGAGTTGGTCAGATGGGAATTATAAACACCCATATAATTGGGCAAGTGCTTGGTCAGCAGAAGATAAAGAGCATTGGGGTGTAACGTGGCAAGATGACCCTGATACTAGTTATGATAATAGATTTTATTGGGCGAAAGATGTTCCAAGAAGTCTAACAGATATTAATGAAGTTGATGAAAATGGTGATGCTTTATTAGATGCAGATGGTAATCAAGTTGTTACATTAGGTTTAAAATCTATATGGGTTGCTAAGACAAAACAAACTGCAAATAGTTTACTTTCATCTACTGATTGGTATGTAACAAGAAAGTCTGAAAGTGATGTAGCAATACCATCTACAATAAGCACATATAGAACAGCCGTTAGAACTGCAAGTGGCACAATAGAAACAGCAATAAATGGTTGTGCAGATTTAGATGCTTTTAAGGCTTTGTTTGTAGTACCAACTGATAGTGATGGTGAGCCTAGTGGGAAAGCACCTATATATAATTACCCAGACGAGGTGTAAATGGCTAAACCATCATTACAAGAAATTCATGTTACTTTAGAAAAACACATAGCTGTATCTGAAGAAAGATTCAAAGAAAGTATTTTGAGAATTAAAAGAATAGAAGTTTATATGATTTCTTCTATATCAGCGATAGTTTTATTACTCATAGGTTTATTAGTGAGGTAGAATGGTAGTTGCAGAAATTCTAACTGGTATTGCTCTAGTACAAAAATCAGTAGAGTTTATTAAAAGCAACATCAGTACAGTTCAAGACATATCAGGTATAGCTAAACAGATAGATGGCTTTTTTCTAGGCGAAGAACAGATGAATAAAGGTCAAGGCAAAGGCATGTCTATTGCTGAACAGTTTGGTTCAGTAGAAAAGTCAGCAGATGATTTTATTAATCGAAAACTCCTAGAAGAAAAAAGAGAAGAATTAAAGTTCATAATCAACATGAGGTTTGGACCCACAACCTGGGATCAAATACTAGCTGAAAGAGCAGAAAGAATTAACAAGGCTAAAGAAGCACATAGGCAGCAAAGAATAAAAGCTAGGCAACAACAAGAAGAAATATGGGAGATTATAAAATGGGTTGGATATACGCTTATTGGCATTGGTTTAATGTTAGGTGTCTTAGTTGTAACTGTAAAAGCGTTTGCTTACGAGTACAAAAGTAAAGATTACACAAGGCAACAGAAAATATGGCAAGGAAAAGTACAAGAAAGAAAATACACGACTTGTAGATTAAAGAAAAGAGTTAAGTCTCAAATTACTGGACAACAAGCATGTATATATCAAGGTGGCAATAAAACATACGAGATGATGATAGAAAGAAACTGCCCTAAACAATATAAATGTATTTACAATCCTAATGGTGAGGAACCAGATATTGATAAAGTAATGGAGAGTCTGA
>Ga0213863_10001933_pt1 | contig 14889 bp, 7 predicted proteins | sample PICome_8_FD_160128 | JGI IMG/M metagenome (GOLD analysis project Ga0213863, IMG submission 160128) | Coastal seawater microbial communities near Pivers Island, North Carolina, United States - PICO497 | ecosystem: Environmental > Aquatic > Marine > Coastal | place: USA: North Carolina | collected... | reverse complement strand
AGTTGACTACCCTTTTTACGTGTTGACTTTCCCCCAGAAATTTTAAACCATTTGCACACTTTCACGTCATGGCCGAACACCACCAAGGCACCATCGCGTCTTCTCCCGCTGCCATTTCAACCAATACTTTAGACCAGCACTTCACCGAATGGTTCCACGCGGCCGATGCCGACAAAAACAATCAAATTTCCGGCAACGAAGCCGTTGCATTCTTCACCAAATTCGACGGTTTAGTGAAGAAAGATCTCATCGAGTTGTGGGAAATCGCGGACGAAAAGAAGCGAGGATTTCTCACCGCGCGAGAATTCATCGTCGCCTGCGGGGTGGTGTCGTTAAAACAAGCCGGGGTGAAAGAAATCACAGCCGCGCACGCGCACTTGTTGAGGAACGGAGAGACGAGAGGGTTACCCACGCCGGTTTTGAAACGTGGGGAGCGTGTCGTGGTAGGGGACTCGAACGAAGCAGCGCCGGCGAGCCGCGCAGCGACAGAAACGCAACACGAAGAAGAGAACAAGACGACGACGAGTAGTGGAAGACCGATGTTGAGCGACGATATATTTGCGGCGTACGATCAACCGCCGGGTGTCCCGGTCGTCGCCGCGGGTGGATTTGATGGTTTCGGCGACGCGGGAGGAGGAGTGAACGGCGGGTTTAATACCGCTCCGGGTACGTTTAGTGCCGATGCGTTTAGTAGTGCACCTTCTTCGTCAGTAACGGTGGGAGGGTTTGGCGCTCCCGTTCCTTCTGTATCTGTATCTTCTGATTTCAATAGTGGTTTCGATTCCAATTTTCAAACGTCGTCGTCGTCGCGAGCTTTCGCTTCTACCGCTCCGGTGCCTCCCCCGAGCGCGATGCCTCCTCTGCCGCAAAAATGGCCGGCGATGGGACCAAGCGATTACCAGAGGTATCAAATTCAGTTTTTGCAAAGCACGAATAACGATCCGACCGCGTCGATTCCGGCGCAAGTGTGCGCGCCGATGATTGCGGCGTCCGGGTTGGAGAAGCAAGTTTTGAAGCAAGTTTGGGAAATTGCCGACGCGAGGAAGATTGGCGCGTTGGCGTGGCCGGAGTTTGTAGTCGGAATGTACTTAGCCGACGTCATTAAGACCAGGGGTGTGCAATGTCCAGAGATGATGCCGCCGATGCCGTTCCCTCCGTTTGATCAGAACGCGGCTGGTTTGTTGACAAACATCGCGCCTTCGATTTCGATGGCTCCCGCCGCTGCTGCCGTCGCCGCTCCTCCTCCTCCTCCTCCTCAACAACAACAACAACAGCAAATGTTCGCTGGCATTCAAGCACCTGTCGCGCAACAAGATACGTTTAACTTCATCCCTGGTTCGCAGCTTCGCGACGAGTTCAATACCGTCTCGGCGACGGCGAGTACTACGTCTCATCACACTCACGGCGACGCGACGTTCACCTTTCGTGGTCCGCAACTCGATCTCTCTGCCGTTCCAGACGCCGAGCGACAGTTCGCGGAAGCGCAATTAGACGCCGCAAAGCAAGCCGATGAAAATTTATTCGCGCAAGAAACCAAAGAATCCGAAAATAAAATGTCCGCCAAAGCCGCCCAAGAGGCTTTAGGTAATTTAGCGTTGTTTCGAAGGAAGTGCGAGGCGAATTTAGCCGAGGCGGAGAATAAAGCCTCGGTCGCAGAAAGCGAAGCGAAAGAGTTAAAGAAGAAAGTCGAAGAGGCGATGAAGATGTGCGAGGAGTTGATTCAGAAGAGTGAACAAGGTGGTGACGCTTCTATCGCAAAACGATTAGAGAAAGCGAGAGAGGAAAGAGACGCGTTGCGAGCGCAGTTGGAGGAGGAAAACGCGAAACTTCGAGAATTGAGCGGGAATAGCGCGACGAGTGCTTCGAACACGTCCGAGATGGAACTTGAGATTGAAAATACGGAAAAAGAAGTTGCAAAAATTAAAAACGACATCGCGCTAGCGCAAAAGCGATTACAACTGGCGAGTGAACGCGCGGATTTGACGACGCAACTGGCCAACGTTTCCGTGGCTGCGGAGGAGAAAGCGCGAGAACAACTTTCTCCTCATCCTCAACCATCAGCCATGACGCCGAACGGTTCTTGGGGAGGCGTGCAAATTCCTCCTTTACCACCGATGCCAACGCCGACGCCACCGACGCCGGAGACCGCTAAAATAGGCTTCGACAAATGGAACGAATGGGACGCGACCAAGACGCCGCCAGTCGGAGGGAAACCGCCGCAACAAAAAAAGCAACCACAACTTCAAGATGATTTATTCAGCCATTCACCTCCAGTTATTCCACCAGCTTCGGTGAGTACAAAACCAACACAGCAGCAACAACAACAACAGCCAAAACCGACGGACAGCTTTGATTTCTCCGCGCCAACGCCGCGAGATTTCGCCCCTCCCGCGGTCGCCGCCGCGTTGTACTCGCAAACCAGTTCCGGAGGCTTCTTCTCCGACGACGAGACGACGCCGAATCATTCGAGAAACCCGAGCGGTTTGGACGGGATTAACTTTAGCCATACTAACAACGCCGCGACCGGAGGAGTAAATAATGGCATACCACCATCACCAGCTCTCTTCAATCATCAACAACAAACCGGCGGCGGCGTCGCCAAGACGCCGGAAAACTTTATCGCTCCGTTCGCCGTGGAGGATGAAGGCGACGACGACGTCGAGGATAGTTTCGACGATCCTTTTGCATAGATAGAAACGAGAGAGAAAGAAAGAGAGAGAGAGAGAGAGAGAGAGAGAAAAGAATACATGACTAGCGCGTTAAAACTACCACCACCCGCGAGGTGCCAAACCATGACTTTTTCAGACAAATTTCTAAACCCTAAATATTAGCCTGACCCAGTCTCCCGCCAATTCTCAATTCTCGTCACACACAGACTCCTCTTTCTTTAAAGCGCTTGCGGAAACACGAAAGAGCCTTCTTTGCTTATTTGTTGTTTTCGAGGAAGAAGAGGAGATATGTTTAAGCGCTCAAAATCTAACAACAACAACACCACCAACGCCGGAGGAGGAGGATTAGGAGGACAAGGCTCGGCGGCGAATGCGAATAAAAAGCTCAATTTTACCGTCGTCATTCACGAGTTGATTCTCCCGATATTTGACGATGCGAATTATGTTTCTCCTAAGAATAGGAAGAAGAATACGAATAACAGCGATGAAAACGAGATACCGAAGATTCAAACGACGAACGCGTTGAGAGCTATCGCGTGGTACCGAGGGAATAAGAAATCAGGGGTGACGAGAAGTATCGTCGCGAAACCTTATTCTTACGGAAGGCCAATTGATGGTGCCAACGCTTCTTTCGAGGAGGAGGAGGAGGAGCAAGTGCTGGAAAAACACGACTTCGAAAACGAATCGTTCCAATTCGAGGCGACGATGACGGGAAACAAAAAGAAATCCTTACGATTTTTAATACTCGAAGCGAACAAGAACGAAGCGGAAGCACCGAAAGAAGGGGTGAAGAAAGTGGCGGGGATGCACGTCGGGACGGTGGATTGCGATTTGAGCAATTTTCTGAAACCGGAACGACGAGGCGGGAGGATGGGCGCGAAGGTGACCGTAGAGGTTGAGTTGGAGCAGAATTTTCTGAAAGGGAAAGGGAAGAGCGTTTTGAATTATTCGAAGACGCCGAGAGGTGGGAGAGCGAGACTGACGATGACGATTCGACACGATAGGGAAGATTCGACGGAAGGGAGCGCCTTCGCCGCGGAGGCGGAAGGAGGCTCGGAGAGTATTAGCAACAATCGGTTCTCGAGAATAAAACAAGAACATCAAGCAGCCAGCACTAGTCGTGAGAATACCCTGAACAGCAACAATAATAGCACTGATGGTAGTAGTGGAGACCAAGATAATCGACCGATATCCACATTTTCCGTGGCTGATGTCGTGAAACCTGGGCAGCGACCTGTTGGAAACGTCTCTGCAAATCGCATGCCGCTCGCGAAAGCATCGTCATCCTTACACGCGTCGCGATTTGGCGCTGGTGGGGCTGCAGGGATTGTTGCCAACACTGCGAGACCAGCAATGTCTAGCGAGAATGACGCGATGATGATGGATGCGTCCAAATCTACCGCTAAGATGTTTGCCCGAAATCGATTCGAGAATGTACCATCAAACGCTCACGAGCAACTGCAAGCGGATGAAGCCGATGAGGATGGAGAATGGAACCCGTTTTCAAGTAAGCACGAACATCAGAAACATCAACAACCGAAAGAAGAAAGAGAAAGAACCGAAGAGGAAGATTGGAACCCGTTTGCGCGACGCGGAAACGGCGTGTCGACCGGCAACTTGGGCGCATCGATAAGCGCGGCGGATAAAAGCGAGACGCCTCGCATGGGCAATTCGAATGCGCAAGACAATACTTACAAAAATAATGATAACAAGGAAGTCGATAGCGACGGCTTTCTCCTCGATTCGGATTTAGAAACAGAAGATGATGATGAATTCGATACTGACGAAGATAATGAGGAAGAAGAAGAAGAAGAAGAAGAAGAATTCGATGACATCGACGATGCGCTCACGCATCGCACTTTTCAAAACGACGAGACGTATGACGATGACGATGATCGATGCACAACGCCGCCTCTTACGCCTGGACCTACGCGACCGCCACCGACGCCACCGCACAGAAAGACTTCGTACGCGGGAAGCTCTGTCGATCACCGCTCTGAGTTACGAGATCGCGAGGACTTCGCATCGCACGGCGTTCCTAACGCCGCGGGTGGTCCGATGTTTGTGGACAAGTCTCCTGAATTTAGGAGACGGTCGTTGAAGTTTCGCACGGATAAGCAGTTGTTTGCAGACGATGTTCTCGAATCGAAAGGCTCGCCACCGTTTCGAAACGCGCGCACGAATAGTTTGTTAGTGGACGTCTCCTTGGATAGTAATGGAAACGATTTGCGCGGACGATCTTTGAACAATTCCATGGATCGATCCAGAGGCGATTTTGATTGGAGCAGCACACCCATGCCGCAAGCCGCAGCGGAAAGTTTATTGTTGCAGTCGCAGAGACAAAACAATATCAACAACGCTACTTCTCACACGGCGCGAAGTGATGCGCCTTCATCGCCGACGAAAAATTCTGAACTCTCCATGGTTGAGCGCATTTCACAAGATTGGGATTTGGAGTACCGCGCGGGTATTCGTGTGAGTTCTGACGGCAATCGCTCCGAAGGCGTTCGCTCGTCTCTCATGAACGCGGGAAGTCAAAAAACCACTCGCACGTCGATCGATCATAAGAGCACCGCACAACAACTAGAACAAGAATTGGAAGTGGTCAAAACGAGATACGAGCACGAAATTTCCGAACTCAAAGACGACCTCTCCGAAGAGCAACAAAAGAACCAGAGAATATCCGAGCAGCTCGAACGCGCGAAGAAGAGCTTGGACGAAACAAAGTTAGAACTCGGAGCAACGCAAGTTTCTCACGCCAGATTGGAAGAGGAAAACGAAAAGTTGAAGAATCTCGCGCAGACTTTGAAGCAAAACGTTGCCGCCGCGCAAAGCAGACGAAGCAACGACGAGAGCGCCGATATCGCCGCGGCGCAAAGTTCTTTAAAAGTTGCATCGTTAGAGCGAGATGAGGCGAGAAATGAAATAAATCAGTTACGACAAGTCATCGAAACGTTGAGAACGGATTTAAGCAACGAAAAAGCGAGAACGTCGTTAGAATTTGCCATGCGCAAGTCATCGTTGGGTGACGACCAATCTGATGTCATCATGGGAGAAGCCAGGCACGCGTACTCTTCGACGAGCGGGAACGATTCAGATGGGGATATGATTCCACCGTGGGCAAAAAGAAGCGCGACTGTCGTCACAAAGTTTGACCGCCTTAAATCAACCAGGGCGATCGTGGACGAAGACTCGACGGATGATGAGGAAACGGACGAGGAAGAGGTTGAGGACGATAACGATTTGAAAGCGAAAGTAGTTTCTCATGATGAACAAGGAGAAGGATTGGACCATCATCACACATTGACAAGGACGAAGACGACGACGACGACTGTAACGGAGTACGGCGCGCTCATTGAAGCCGCGCTCGTTCGAACGCCGCAAACGACGGAGAATTTCGTCGTCGCCAAAGCGTTATTTGCGTATGCCTTTCAAGACGATGAAGCGTCAAGAGACGAGAGATGTTATCGCGTCCTCGATGCATTCAGTGGATGTATTCGAGGGTACGCGTTCGATGAACCAAAGCAGCTCGTTGCAATCTGGGTGCAAATTGCCGCCTTTGCGAGAGGTTTGAAATCGAAGGGTAATACTCTATCCACGGCTTGGGAAGATGCCAGGAAATTGAGAGACGAAACGTTCACGTTTGCATTTGAAGCCGTGTGGCGCCGCGCGATATATCCATCCATCATGTGCACGAGCGACGACGAGTGTGCGGCGGAATCTTTGGAGAAACGAAACGAACTGAAAGGTGACGGCGAACGCGTTGGGCGCGTCTACGTTCGCGCTTTAGATCGCGCTGCGATTCTTCTAGGTGTCAACGAAACTGCGAACCAAGCGCCCGGCTTGGCCGTCGCCAACGCGGCCATCTTACGAGCGATACTTTCTCGGTTAGATAACGCATTAGTTGGAACCGTTTTATCGATGGAGGATAATACTAGCGATATCGTCGATCACATCGAAGATATTGCTAATCTTGTCCCGGGAAAAGGCGTCGTGAGCTTCTCCGCCGGAGCTCACTTGAAACAGTGCGTCTCGCTCGTCTCTCGATGGTCGGAATCCATAGGCGGCATGTCAACTTCCAACAACGCAACACCATTCGTCGCGCTTTCAAACAGTCGATGCTTAGCGGACGCAATGATGGTCCCAAGAGTCAACTTAATGGACGAATCAGTCCGCTCGGGCATCCAAGGTCAACTCACGAACGTCATGATTAGCAAAATTCTCGAAAAACGAGTCAAGTGCGAATTGGACGACGACCGCGTGGACCCGAACACGGCTGCCGCCATCGCCGAGTGCGTCATTCGCTTGAGCAAAGAAGACGCAGAAGAGGCATCAAAGAAGACAAAAACACCAACAACAATAAACGCCTCTTCCTTCTTAGACTTTAACGCGGACAAAATTGGTGCCGATCAAGTCTGGGACGAGCGTCAGTTTCTCGACAACGAATCCCGAGACGCGCTCGAGCGCGCCAAGGCGTCCTCCTTCCCGCAGTTTGCCGATCGTTGGGAACATCACCCCCGACAACAACAGAAAGAAGAAGAACAAAATATGTAAAATAAAGAATATCCGCAGCAGGTAGAAGAAGAGAATTGAATGTAGTCTCTACAACGTGTATTTTAATGAAAAGCAGAAGAGCAATAGAAGATTACTTGTTAATGTTGTGGGACGTGTTTGTCGTTTTGACACCCGTTATCTAACGCGTAGACTAAACACTCGAGGTGGTTGTTTTCGCGAGCGTAATAGCAAGTCCACGAATCCCACGGCGCGCCGTTTTCGTGCAAGTATTTGAGAATATCGAGATGGCCGGATTTGGCAGCACATGCACACGCTAACTTGGTACGTGGACATTTCTGTTCCATGCAATACTTCACAATGTGAAGATGACCATATTGAGCTGCTTCGTTGATCGTAAACTCGTTCCAATCAAACTTTTTCACTTCTCGTAACCAACGAACCAACGCGAGGTTTCCCGTATCAGCTGCTTGATAGCAGAAATAATACTGCGCTTCTTTTCCCTCGATCTTAACGGTCTCTTCCTTTACCACTGGTGGATTACCACTGTAAGTAGTAAGCTCAAAAGTCTCCTGCAACTTCCTCCCCGATCGTCTGCACGCGTCTCGACTTTCTGTGTTCACCTCTCGAAACACTCTGAAAGACAACTCGTCCAACTCCCATAAAATATGCGTCTCGAAGATATCTTCGTACTGCTTCTCCGTGACAACCTTCCACAACGGCGTCGGCGCGTACTTCACCAATTCCTCTCTGAGCTCTTTCAACTCCTCCTCTTTCTTTCGCATCTGCGTCTCGAAATACGATTCGCGCGCTTTCCATCTTTTCGCCGCGTGGGCTTTTCGCGTGGGCATTTTATAGAAGCGCTTTTATAAATAGAACACGTCACACCGCGTATTCTCCATGCTACTTGAGACGCACCAAGTACCGGCACCCCCAAAAAATGAAGCGTATGAGTAGGAATGGCGCTGAATGGTGCCAAAGCGCTTCGAGCCAAAAAATTTTCGCCAAAGTGCTTCCAAAGTGGTGCAACGTGCAAAGCGCTTTGAGATTTCACCACCTCTTCTTGAAGAGGGGGGGTTGTTTTCATCTTCGCGGACAAATTTTTCCACCACAAACTGACTCTTGGGTGGAAACAATCATCTTTAAAGATGAGAACGAAGAAGAAGAACAAAAACGACGAGGACGACGAGGACCCTTTACACCACCTCCCGCGCAAAAACTGGGAAAAAGAATGCGCGCTGAAATGCGCCAACATCAGTCGCACTGGCTTTTTCGTCAACGCGCAAGGGATGAAGATACGATGGTACGCGTGGGATGCCTCCGGGAATGATGGTCACGGGAAAAAGTCGTCGTCGGGAAAAGACGCGAAGAAGAACGACGGACGACGAAGAGCAACTCTTGAAGAAAAGGACGAAGAAAAAGACCAAGAAGAGATCGGCGTGGTGGTCGGCGCGCACGGTTCCGGAGCGCACGCCATGTTTGAATGGCTCCAAAGCATTCCAATGGGAACCGCGAGGAACAAGTATAAAAACAGCTGGATTGAAAGGATGAATAAAAAAGGCTTGACGTTTTACGCGTACGATCACCAAGGCGCCGGGAGGAGCGAATGCGCGAGAGGATGCAAGGCATTTATGGAACGCGAATCGGATTTAGTGGAGGATAACGCGCGGTTTATGAAACTCGTGCGAGAGAGGCACTGTGGTGGGAATACTAATGATGACGAGAATACTCGCGGGAGTCGAAGAGGGAGTCGAAATAGAAACGGGAGTAGCGGCAACAACGGCGGTAGAAAGAAAGTGTTCGCGGCGGGCGTTTCGATGGGCGGGTTCGTCGTCGCGAGAGCGGCTATCGAGTATCCGAAGTTATTCGCCGACGGTGTCGTCTTATTGTGTCCAATGCTCTCGTTGAAAAAGCTGCGCGCGCACGCGTCGAACAGAATCATTCTGAAAATCTTGCGCTTGTTCTCTATATTCACCCCGACGTGGGAAGTTGGCAAAACACACAAGAACAAAAAGTTCCCGCTCTGTCAAAAAGAGATGGAAGACGACCCGCTCTGTTGGCCGTCCGGCGTCCGAGGCATTCGCGCGAGAACGGCATCGGAGTGCTATTTCGGCACCGTGCGCTTAAACAAACCGGGCGTGATTGAAAAGTTCACCCATCCGGTCATCGCGTTCCACTCGGTCGAAGATCCCATGACGGATTGTTCCGGTTCCGAGTCCTTCATCGAGCGCTGTCGATCGAAGGATAAAACCATGGTCAGATGTTCAGATGTGTTTCATCACGACTTGCAGCACGTCAGCGGGTACAGCGAACCAATCGGGGAGGAGATGTGCCAGTGGCTCGCGAAACGAGCGTAAGCGAGCGAGCGATGACATATATATCATCACATATAAAAACATGTATAAAAAGAGAGCAGAAAAGAGAAAGAGTTACGCTGAAAAGTGTGACTGTGGTGATATCGCGCGATAAGTGATACCAACGCGCTTTTCCCACCATCCTTCGTCCACTCTTACGCGAGTAGTCTTCTCGTAAACTTGTACGTTAAATAGCCTTTGAGAGAGAAAAGTTCTTCACACAAAACAACTTCCTCATTTAAAAAGAAACAACGCACCACCCGCTCTCTGATACTCCTACTCCACTAAATCTACTGCACTACTCGCAAAACACAGAGAGAGAGAATCTTTTCTTTGAAATGAACACCCCCAAGACATCGACTTTAAGTTAACGCGGCGCAAACTTCGAGAGAGAATGATGAAACAATCTTCTCTCGTCGTCCTCTTCTTCGTCGCATCATCCATTCGCGGAGGAAAAGGAGGAGTTTCCTCCGTCGTCGGCGCCTTTACCGAGGAAGGTTTCAGCGCTGAAAGAAGAAGAAATGACTGCCCGGCTTTGTTCTCTGGAAAAGACTGCGCGGAGGTGAAAACAAACCTCCCGGAATGCGTCGACGGTGCGTTCAGTGGAAAGTGGATTTCTTTACACCGAAACGTGGTGCGTTTTCCCCGAAAAGGAGGAGAAAGGGACGAAGACGAAGACGATACAACAAACGCTCATCGGGACGATTATTGGCGCGTACCGCGAGATATATCGGAAGAAACTGCGTCGTTACTTCCCGAATTTGATATATTTGGGATGATGGGTAATAGAGGGAACGACGAGTATTCTTCGAACGCCGCGGCGGCGAAGTCGTGCGCGCTCGTCTCCTCCGCCGCGAGCATGTCGGGGTCAAATCTCGGCGCGGAAATCGACGCGAACGAAATTGTCGTCAGATTTAATAACGCGCCTACGAGAGGTTACGAAGCGGATGTAGGAAAGAAGACGAGTTTTAGATTAACGAATGCCATCTTTCAAGGGTATCGAGAGAATGAAAAAGAGGCGGTGTTGGCGAAGTGGTGCCAAGATAAAACGAGTCGCGTGCCGTGCGGTAAACGCGAAGAGTTGACGAGTTTGATCGAGAAGAAAGCGCACGCCGTGAATCCGCGTTTTTTTGAGTACGCTAATTCGAGGTATTTTCGAAAGCTCGGCGAACATCCGACGAGTGGCATGGTGATGACGTTGCTCCTGTTGCATAGGTGCGAAAAAGTCACGCTGTACGGATTCAACGGGAAAGGGTTGAAAAGCTGGTATTACCCGAAGAGAAGGAAAGGTGAAAATGCACCGAAAAAGAAAGAATGGTTGAGAGAGAAGCGGTGGACGGTAGAAGGAGATTGGATATACGCCAAATCATCGAGTGTGGACGGTATGGAAGACGATCCACTCAATCGAGAAAGAGAAGACTTATTAAAGGAGAACGCAGAAGAAAGTACCGGAAGGCGACGAAGAAGACAAGGAAGACGACGCCGCTTCTCTCGCTCGGCATCCTCGTCGTCATCGTCGTCCTGGAACCTCCTCTCGTCTCGCGTTCAGCGCAGAGGTCTTCTCCTCGCGAATACCAACAATAGAACGAGCGCTTTGCCTCTCCATCCTCCCGTTCTTTTCCATAGTAGTAGTAGTAGTAGTAGCAGCAGCAGCAGCAGCAGCAGCAGCAGCAGCAGCAAACACCGAAGATCGCTTCTTCACGCCGTCAAAGCCGAGAGAGCGTGCGTGCGCCAGTTGCAGTTACTCGGGTTCCTCGAAGAAGTTGACGCGTAAAAGAAAGAAGGAATCCGTCGCTCGCAGTAAGTCGTATTCGTATGCTTGAAATTTAATTGAACACTTCGTATTTTGTGAAAACGAAAAGAAAAAAAACGATCCGAATGCCTGAAATTCCCCCCACTTCCGAAACGACTGTTTGAACGACTTCAGTCGGGATGCTGAAAAAAATAGCCATCGTCACCTTCCTGGGCGCGTCATCTTTGTCCGTCAGTTTTGCGGTCAAGTGCGTTTGATTTATCTCTCTCTTTTAATCTCTCTTTCTCTCTCTGTTGAATGTTAACTGACGCGTCCTCTCTTTTTCCAATTCTCAATCTGAACAACAACAACAACAACAACAACGAAAGGTTTGGCCAAGACTTCACGGACACGTTGCACAAGAAACCAGAACCTTTGAAAGGGCCAGAATACTCTCTGGACGACGAAGGGACCGGGTTGTTCGCGGACGACATGCAGCAAGCGTTCGCGCACGGATTGAAATGCGGGTCGTGCTTTGCCGTCCTGAACGAGACGAAGGCGATGTTGACCGATATCGTGGACGAGGCCGGAGGAGAGGCAGAGTTGACGAGAGAGGAGATGCTGGAGAAATTGTTGGAAAAAGTGGACGAGGAGGATTTGTGCGATCAGATTGGAGATTTGTACGGGGTGAAGTATGAGGACGGGTTGACGTTGGCGAAAGCGTGGGAGGCGCTCGTGACGGCGTCCACGCTGAAGGAGAAAGTGGCGAAAATGGATTTGGACGAGAAGGGTGTGGTTTTGGAGAAAGGGGACATTGGGAAGCACGCGGTGTCGGTGTTGGCGGACGCGAAAGCAGACATAGATTTTGGTTTGCACGGGAGAGATACGGTCGTGAAATTGGAGCAAGGCGAGGCGGAGAGGTTCGATCCGAAACGATTGGCGTATCACATTTTCAAGCAACACGAAATCGAGGACAAGGATTTGTCGGAGACGGATAAAGAGAGCATACGAGAGAGAATTTTAACGCACCCATGGTCGAGTAAGAGGCAAAAGATGGTTTTGGGAATGCAATGCGAAGCGATGGTGAAGAGCGCAACCTTTAAGGATTTGGTGAAATTATTTATGATTGACGAGGAACACCACTGGCAAAGTTGTGCCGGGACCGGCGCGTGTAAATGGAAGGGTGGAATTAAAAAAGGAGATAAGATGGTGAATGAGCACGAAGAGTTGTAAAATGATCATGAGTTTTTGGCATTTGTATTATACTTACTTTCATTTACGCGCGCGGTACAGTTGTGTGTAGTAAATCAAACTTTTAGGAACCGCCACTCGTAGTTGTCGTACTTTTGCATCGTCACGATAATCTTCCTCTTCTTAGCGATGACTCTCACCGACGATCGTTCGGGGATGATTGTTTTGTACAGTTTCGGTAAAAACACTCTGTACGCCGCTTTGGCGCACACGGCCCAAATCTCAAACGCTTGCTCCAAAAATTCCATCTTGACGTTTTCGCTCTCGATTTCCTCAGGGAGAATGAAATAGATTTTGATTTGAAAGCCAACGTCTTCGTGAGAATAGGTTTGTAAATCAACTCGCGGAAAGTTTTCGGACGGGAGGAGTTTGGAGACGTCGATGATGCCTACTTTTTGCCACAACACGGGAGGGAGTCGCGGATTTTTCGTCTTGTTGGTTTTCGATTTGTCCTCCAAGGCGTTACCCCTGTTTGACGTATTTGAAGACGACGACGTTTTCGTCTCTGATGCGAATGTTCCTAAACCAATCTCGTACGGGTTCTCCGCGCGCATGCGAAGGCTTTGTTTGTGCGACTTCGTGGAAATTGCGGCTATTTCTTTGCCGGCCGTTCGATATCCCAAAGGCAGAGACGCCACCGGGCCGACGTGTAACGCCGCGTATCGTCCAGAGACGAAAACTGAGCATCTAGGCCATCGACACCCGCCGTTCTCTTTCGCCAACGATACTTCGTTTGGTCCGTGTTCCCAGGAAAGAGTCGTTTCTACCAGTTGCGGGTACCCGTTGAAATAATTTGTTTTCGGAAGCGAAGAGAGTAAAGGATCGGTCTCGGCGGAAACGGCGGTACCGCAGCAAATCCAAATTTCGTCAAACACTTCAACTTTGGGCGTTTCGTACGATGCTTCCTCGACTGTCATCGTCAGCGCTTGAAAATCATCGTCGGCGTCGACTTCGATGATACTTCGCGCGCGTTTCGCCGCGAGCTCGCGTTTGGCTACATCGGTCAGTTCAATCGTCGTCGAAAACTGCTTCGTCGTTTCGTCAAAACCGATGGACACGATCTCCGCTTTCTCTACCACACGAAGTTTTGGTGAACTACCATCTTGTTCTGTCGATGAGTTTGTCTTCTTCTTTGATGCGACTGAGTGACTTCTCACGCGCTTCCACGTGACGCCGTTAATCGTTCCTCGCTCTTTCGCTTCGTCTATGAATTTTGCGCGGTACTCAAAATCTTCACTATTATGGAACGGTCGCAACCCTTTCGCGCCGAAGTACTCCGGTTCCACATCAAATTCGCGTCTTTTGAAACTTTTTCTGTGTAAAAGCGTGACGGATTTCACTTTACTATTTTCCACCGCCCCAGATGCAACCGATGCCGCCGTCATGCCTCCGCCTACTACCAAAAGCCGCTTCCCGTTTAACGTACCCTCGGGATCGAATACGTTTATCGACTCGCTCGTTTTCACCCGACCATTCCCACCATCTTTCACCACGAACGCTTTCAATTTTTCCGGAACCACCGCTTCTTTCCTCGCGCAACACACCACTACCTGCGCGGCGACGAACTCTTTCCCTCCTTTCGTCTTCGCCAACATCCCGCCTCGTTTCAACAACCCGGGATATTCTTCGTTCGCTTCAATCTTCCTCAAATTCACCACCTCATCCTTTACAATCGGCACGGATTTTAAAATTCCACCGTCCTCGTCGCTTTGAATCTTTCTCGCGCACGCCTCGGCGTACAACCTCGTCGACGGCAACGGCGCGAACTTATCGCTCCCAGAATACGCCAGTTCCTCGTTCCTCCCCATCCTCGAGCTGAAACTTTGAATCGCCATGGAACTGCTCGCAAACGGCGTTTGCGTGATTGGATACCGCACGTGCGTCATTCCCAAACGCATCGCGCGGTCGGCCCAAGATTCCAACCACCCTCCGAATCGATCGACGACGAGCGACGCGCGTTGACGGTTTTCCGGGAAATGCGTCAACGTTGTCAATCCGCATCTCCCGGCGCCGATAAAAAGTGACGGGTAAATGTCTTTTTTCGCCATCTCCGACGGCGAGATGAAGAATTCCTTCTCGTCGAGCGCGCCGTCGTTGGAAGAAGACGTCATTTCCTATCCTCGCGTTCGTCTTCTCGTGACCTTCAGAATCCACGCGCTCCGGCTTTAATATGCAGACAAGACGCGTCTGATCTCGGTCTTTCTTTTTTTTTTCCGAGTGGTAATTTTGAGCGTTTTTTTTTTCTTTTTTTTCGAAAAAAAAAACAAGAAGGCGAAAAGACACCCAAGAGAAGAAGAAGAAGAAGAAAAGGTTGGAGTTAGTACTATTAACGCTCTACTACGTAAACGTGTGTTCTCTTTCAATTAAAACA
>Ga0213863_10001932_pt1 | contig 14890 bp, 15 predicted proteins | sample PICome_8_FD_160128 | JGI IMG/M metagenome (GOLD analysis project Ga0213863, IMG submission 160128) | Coastal seawater microbial communities near Pivers Island, North Carolina, United States - PICO497 | ecosystem: Environmental > Aquatic > Marine > Coastal | place: USA: North Carolina... | reverse complement strand
AAACCTCGTGAATTTGTGATAAAGGCAGCTCAGTGGTTTGCGCGATTCCGAGCTCAAACGCCGCGGCGGCTGCATCGGCTGCGTCGCCGGTAAGAGTTTCTGGGTCGCCAACGCAGACGAGTTGCACAAAGAGACCGCGCTGATGCGCCAGATTAGCCAGGCAGTAACCATCACCTGCGTTGTTGCCCGCACCGACGAAAACGCTGAGGCGTTTAGTTTGCGGCCAGCGCTCAAGCAAGGCCTCAAGCGCGGAGTCTGCCGCGCGGCGCATGAGTTCGGCGCCGGGCGTTCCTGCTTTTATGAATTCGGTTTCCAACCGGCGCACCGCCTGCACTGTAAAGAGCTCAGGCGCCAAACGCGGGTAGACGAGGCTCATGCTACTTATCGAGTCGCTGTATCAGTCGGCGTATGAGCCGTAGCGACGTCTCTAGCTCTTCGATGGGGATGTCTTCGGTGTTGCGGATCGCCCAAGGGTCCTGCACCTCCCGGAGCGCATGATAGGCACTCTTGCCCTCTTCTGTTAGCAGAACGAGCACCGAGCGTTTGTGCTTGGGGTTGGGCTGGTAGGTAATAAGTCCGTCTTTAGCCATAACGTCGGTAATACGCTGAACTGCCTGTCTCGACTGTCCGAGCACTCGGGCAATACCGGGGACCGTAAGCCCCGCGGTAGAGAGCGCGACCACGCCAATGACTTTCCAGCGAGCACTCGTTAGGCCGAGATCTTCTGTCATCGCGTCGCCTTCGGCGACGAGCAGGCCGTTGAGACGGAATACCGACAAAACTATATCTAGGAACAGCATCCGCTTGGGGGAATGAGCGCCACCATTGCTAGAAACCGGCACCGCGCTGCCGCCGACTCTAACTAAGGTGGGCCTGGCGTTTGCTGTTGGCTGCTGGGAATCGTTTAGGGCCAAGGAATTCTCTCTTCTCTTAGTTCTTTCAGTTCTTCCAGTTCATCTGGATCTTCACTCATTCTCTACAAGCTAGTCGCTTCTCATCGTTCGATGAGGCGACTGCTTAGCGAGAACAGCTAAACCGCTCATCCACAGCGCAATTTGTCAGCATGCTGTCATTTAACTGGATCTAGGTCAATGCCTAGAATGAATAGGCTTGGCGTCTTCGCCGGTCAAACTCTGTGAGCACCGCCTGCGACTCACTGTTAGGCGGTTTCGCTGCGAATCGGCAGCATTCTGCTAAACGTTCATCAGACTCAGTTGGAGATCGCTATGCTCGACATTCTTGGATCGAAAAAACACACGCTCGTTTTCGCCAGCATGATGACCCTAGCGGTCGTCTCTGCCCCTGTCGCAGCGCAAGCGCAGCTCTCGGGCACTCAGGAACAGTTACGCGAGATTCTGTTCCCTAGACCAGAACAGGTCTCCATAGAGGGCAGCGCCGAGCTCAATGCCGCCATGGACAGCGCGGTAGCGGTGCTGCAGGTCACAACGCAAGACCGCTCTTTGGAACAGGCGATGATCGACAACCAAGCTCTCAGACAGCAGTTAAGCCAAGCGTTTATTGCCGCGGGGATCGACCCCGACACGATCTACAACGCCAAATTTTCTAGCACGCCACAGTCAGGATTTTTCAGCAGTAAAACCAATAGCTATGAGGTGGGCGCTCGGCTGCAAGTGAAAATTCAATCAGAGACGCATCTGCAGCGACTCGCAGCAGCCGCTGACGAACATGAGGAGGTCGAGCTTGGCAGAATCAGCTTCGAGCACACCGAGCGGCAGGACTATGAGCTGCGAGCACGTACCCTAGCTCTTGAAGACGCCATGGCGAAAAGCAGGATGTATGCGCAGGCACTCGGACTCACACTCACGCCGGTCAATTTTTTCAGCAACAGCTATTCGCCCCGAGCGCAGCGCCAGGACATAATGCTACAGCGCAGTGCAGCGGCAATGAGTGAAATGAGCGCGGCGCCGGCACCTAGCAATTTCGATAGCGTAGACTACCGTGCCTCGGCCACCGTGACGTTTGCTGTTAGCCGCGAATGATTAGTGAGTAAGCGAGTACATGAGGTAGTTGATACCCAGGCGATAGGCCGCGTTGGCATAGCGGGTGGGGTAGTCGGGGTGATAGGTGTGTTCCCACCCATCACCCATATCGGAATTCCAATTGATTAGCACCATCACGCGCCCCTCGTCGTCGAGGATCGCGTGATTACTCGCACTGTTAATCCCCTGCTCGCCGTATTCGTCCGAACGATACAGCGCAGGGATCATCTGCGGGCCATCGATGTCGTAGTAAACGTGGAAGATCTCATGCTCCGGGGGGAGCTCAACTATTTCGCGGTCGGGGAAAACCTGTGAAAACGCAGCGTAGAACGCATCCCACTGACGCTGACCCCAAAAGTCATCGATGAGCAAAAAGCCTCCGCGCAGGAGATACTGACGCAGGTTTTCCGTTTCTGCGGCGCTCAGCACGATGCCGCCACCCTGCCCCACTTCCAACATATACAAAAACGGATAGTCGAAAATTTGCTGATTGTCGAAGCCTAGAACAATGGGCTCGCTCATCACGCGAATGTTCGTAAGACGCGAGACCCCGCGGAGAAAATTGATGTCGGCGTCAGGGAAATCTATAGCCCACGGCCCGTCGCCCATGCCGCCGCGAAAACCGCCGCGAAAGCCGCCCCCATTGAAGTAGGTATTAAAGCGCACGCGGACGAAGTTGAACTCCCCCGCCTCGTCGAATAGCGGCTCCAAGTCCGCCGGTCCGCGAGCCAGCGAGGGATTTCTTTCGGCACGCTGCGGCGCACCCAGCACCTGCGCCTGCGCGTTCAGAGTCAATGCCATACCAAGAACAAGAAGGCAGGCACGAGCGCTAGTCCGCGCAATGCGCCGGTGGAGAGAATTCAAGGAAAGGGCGCGGGACAAAAGAATCATTGAGCCTCCCCACGGAGTCCTGCGCAGTAATCTTTATCGCTTACCGCAGGTGTGAACCAAAGATAGTCGGCGCTGGCAATCGAGTCGTTTTTCTCTAAATAGTCGGAGGCACGCTCTTCACCTGCAACCGCCTCCATGAAGGCGACCACCGAAATTTGCGAGCGCTGCAACTCGACGTCCGCGGCCAGCAGATAGTTCGGCACGCCAAGGTCGTGCCTTGCATGATAGTTTCCCGCGATCAGTACCGCAGGCTGCGCGACATCGCTCAGGCTTGCGAGCGCCCCAGCCATTGATTCATCGCGCCCCTGCTGCACCCGCAGCATCGCGGAGAATTGCGACTCAGGCAGCATGCCGCAGTGACTCGTGTCGATATCGCTGAGCAGGCGTTCGCGCGCCTCCGGCCCAAGCACCTCCGGCGCACCGGCAGCGTCAGCCGCGTACAGCGCTGAAATCTCGGACCGGCTTATGTTCCCGGCCAACATTGGCAGACTGAGTTGATAAGAGCCCCAAACAAGCTCGCGATAGGCCTCCCAGTTCCAGCCACGGGTATCCCATTCGAGATAGCTGGCCAACTGCTCACCGTTGTCAAAATGCCTAGAGGCAACGCTCTGCAAGCGAGGATCGATACCCCGAGGCAGCATCTCCCAGACAAGCCCGGGCGCTGCACCTTGCTCCTTAACAGCCTGAACCGTTTGCCATTGCAGCGCGTGATGATCGGGGTTGTCATGCTTCTCGCCGAGAAGCACGTAGCGCTGGGTTTCTAGCTGGGCCGTGAGCTCTGCGGCAGACAGAAAGCGCCCCGTAGCCGACTCCCAAATGCGCCCCACTAGAGCGTGATCGGCGCGCAGAGGACTGACCCAGCCCCCGCCCGGCGCTGCTATCGCGGTCTTACCGGGCATTGCGGCGGAGCTACAAGCGGCGAGGAGCGCGAGGGCGGCAACTAGGCCGGCGCGCGTGAGGTATCCGAGCAGCGAGTGCTGCTGACAACTGCCTAAATTCAAGTCACTGCTCCTGCGGGGTTTGTGTTGCGCTTAGGGTAGTCGAATTCGACTAGCCGAGCCTGCGCCGTGTCGCTCTCCTGCCAGCTTTCGACGGCCAACTCGAACTGGAGAAGCCCGCAGGTAGGGACATTTTCTAACTCTTCTATACCAAGCGCGCCTACACCGAGCTCATTCACAAAATCCGTCACCGCCGGGTTGTGGCCGACAAGCATCACCGACGAATGACAGTCCTCAAACCGGCTCACCGCTTGCCGAAGCATGGGAGCGCCGGCGAAATAGAGCTCTGCGCTATAGCTAATTGAAGAATCTAATAAGTTCAGCCGCTGCGCAAAAAGCGCCGCGGTATGGCGCGTGCGTTCGGCTGAGCTGCTTACAATCGCGTCGATCGACACTTGCCTCTCAAGCAGGCGCCCAGCCACGAGGTCGATGCCGGTGCGTCCAGACTGCGCCAACGGACGAGCAATGTCCTTAAGCTGCGGGTCTTCCCAGCTCGATTTCGCATGTCTTAAAACGAAAAGTGTCTTCATTGCCTTCGAGTGTAGCAAGCCTGGGTAATTTGTTACCACGAATAGATAACGACCACTTAATGCCCCTTGGTTTCTGCCGATAGCCTAGCTCTAGCCCAGCTGCGCCGTGATTGATTCAAATTGTATCAAAATGGCGTCAATCAGCATTTAACACTACACTTGCCAACCTCAACTCACTGAGTAAGCGGCGTGGGCATGCTAACGAGCAAATGCGCTCTGCACCCGGCGCGCAGCAAGCATCAAGACAGCCAACTCAGCGCTGTTCAACCAAGGAGAATTTTATGCACCGCTTCATGAGAGCAACGGCCTTGACGGCAGCAATGACCCTCGCCAGCTCAATCGCCTCTGCGCAGGAAGAGAACACTGTCGCTACCAATTTGGAGTTCGGCGCTATCTTTACGTCTGGCAACTCTGACGATCAGAACGTGAAATTCAAGGGCACGGTAGATTGGAACCGAGGCGACTGGATCTACGGCTTCAGCTCCGACGGCTTCCGTTCATCGAAAAATAGCGAACTCAATGCCCAGCGCCTCTATCACGTTGGCCGCGCTGGCCACACCATCAACGACTTTAGCTTCATCAATGCTCGAGTCTCCTATGAAGACGACCGCTTCAGCGGTTTCGATAATCAGTCTGATTTTTCCGTCAACTACGGACGCAATCTCCTGCGCAGCAGCAATTCGATGACGCTAGCGATGAATGTCGGATTGGGTATGCGCCGCTCGGTTCAAATGGATCAGAGCAGCAACGAGGCCATCGGTCGTGTGGAGGGCAACTACGTGTGGAACCTGTCGCCCACTGCGTCATTCTCACAGGATTTCAGCGTAGATGCCGGTAGCGACAGCAGCATCATCCGTTCCGAGAGCGGCATTCAGTCGCAGATCATGGATAATTTATCGCTGCGCTTCTCTATCAAGCTCAAGCATCAGACCACCGTGCCCATGGGGCGTGAGAAAACCGATACAGAGACTGCGGCCACCCTAGTGCTTAGCTTCTGAGGCGAGCCCCAAGCGTTTCGGAGTTGCGGCGAAAACTAGGACTGAAATCACAAGGCAAAACCGAGGGTAAAAACTGGGGTTAGCAACTGGGGGCAGAAATTCGAGGTAAACCCCGAGGTAAAAACCCGAGGTAAAAAAAAGCCGCTGTAGAAACAGCGGCTTTTTCAAAGGTCGGTCGGTTTACTGACGCGTACCCGATACGCCGAACGCGCCGAAGTCGCTGCCGAACTCGCCGCTCACTGAATCGCCTTCAACGGTTCCGTTGAAATCCAGAACCAGAGTCTGGCCTTGAGCATCAACCTCTGCTTCGAACATGAACATATTGCCTTCGAAAGTAATGCCTTCGATCGCAGTCTCGCCCAGGCCGTCGGCCATCATCATGCCAGTGCCGTCTGCGTTAACAGTTAGCGTGGCTGGCAGGGCGCCCAGTGGTGTGTTCATTTCAACAGACCAAACGCCTACAGCAGGAGCTGGCGCGCTAGCGCAGCCAACGAGAGCGGCAAGTGTAAGAGCCATAAAACCGGCAAGAATCTTCTTCATAATGTATTCACCTTTTGTAATTCATCTGTTTCAAGAGTTGACGTCGTTTTGTCGCTGTTCATTCCGAGAACGCCGTTAGGCCGCAGAAGTTAAGTAGACTACAAGCTCGCCATTGGCATTCTCTATCGACTTCGCCTCGCTCTCGGTGGATGCATTATCCCGCCGCTCTGCAACCTTAAAGGCCCCAAGAGCGTAAAGGAAGACACCTGCCGTTAGCCTAGCAAAACCTAGACAAAATTCGCGTCGCTGCTCTAAAGGCTCTGGGCCACCCAGCGACCATCCTATTGTGCTGTTAATCTGGGCTGAGTCAACCGAATTCCCCTCGCAAATAAGGGCTGCAGTCCGCGTTGAAGTCGCTCAGACCCTGCTATAGACTCTCACAAACCTGCGCGATTTCGCGTGTTTAGCTAATAGACAGAGGAAAACCCATGGCCAACTTCAAAGTCAACGGCGAGGATAAATCGCTTGATATAGAGCCCGATATGCCTTTGCTTTGGGCACTTCGCGACGAACTCGGCATGACAGGCACAAAATTCGGCTGTGGCATCGCCTCCTGCGGCGCCTGCACGGTCCATATCAACGGCGTCGCCGTGCGCAGCTGTGTAACCCCAGTGAGCGCAATCGAGGGCCAAGAGGTAACCACCATCGAGGGGCTAGCGAGCGCCGCTGCCGGCAGCAATCCTTCGGTGGCAACAGCCACGCTCACCGATCCCGCCCTTACCGCAGTCCAGCAGGCTTGGATCGATCATCAAGTGCCGCAATGCGGCTACTGCCAATCGGGCATGATCATGGCGGTGTCATCACTGCTTGCGCAAAACCCCAACCCCAGCGACGCCGATATCGACAGCAGCATCACCAATGTTTGTCGCTGCGGCTCCTACCCCCGTGTGAAGCGTGCGATTCGCTCGCTCGCCACCGCTTAAGAGGACACCTAGATGAATTTTTCTCGCAGACGCTTCCTCCTAAGCTCCGCCGTAGTTGGCGGCGGCGTACTCATTGGCTATTCGGCAACGCGCCCTAGCCGACACCGCAGGGCTAACGACGAGCTCGCCAGCAACGGCGAGAACTTCGTCACCTCGTTCCTGAAGATCGACGCGGATAACACCGTAACGGTTTATGTGCCGCACTCCGAGATGGGCCAAGGCGTCCATACCTCGCTGTCGATGATGGCCGCGGATGAACTGGATGCAAATTGGGAACACGTGAATATTGAACAGGCCCCGGCAACCGATCTGTTCGCCAATGGCGACCTCGTGACCGGGTTCGCTGGCGAGTTAGGCGCGCCTAGTTTCCTAGCGCCGCTTATCAGCGTAAGCGCGGTTAAAATCGCTGAACTCGGCAACCTCCAAACCACAGGCGGCAGCTCTTCGGTCCGCTTCACCGGCGAACACAGCATGCGCTATGCCGGCGCCGCTGCAAGACAGCTTTTAGTGACCTGTGCCGCCAATCGTTGGCAGGTACCTGCCGAGGAATGCAGCACCGCGCTCAGCCATGTCCATCACAGCGCCAGCGGTCGCTCGCTGAGCTATGGTGAGCTCGCAGCCGATGCCGCACAGCTAGAGCCCACGAGCGAGCCGGTCCTTAAGACCCGCGATCAGTACACGCTAATGGGCAAGGCAATCTCACGTAACGATATTCCTGCGAAGGTCGATGGCACGGCGCCCTACGGCATCGATGCTAAACCCGAGGGCATGCTGTACGCCGCCATTCGTCTTGCGCCAGTATTCGGCACCAAGCTTGTTTCGGTGGATGCAGGCGATGTGCTGAGCCGCCGAGGCATTAAGCGCATCGTTGAGCTCGAAGATTCCGTCGCTGTGGTCGCAGATAGCTACTGGCGGGCAAAGATGGCGCTCGCGGATGTTAAGTCGGTGTTCGAAGAGTCTGCCAACGACAGCGTTTCTAGCCAGTCGATATTCGAACAGTTCGATGCCAGTCTCGCCAGCGGCGACAGCGACGAAGATCGCGAACTCGGCGACAGCGAAGCCGCGTTCGAGTCCGCAGCCGACGTCATAGAGGCAAATTACCGCGTGCCGTACCTTGCCCACGCGCCCATGGAGCCTATGAACTGCACGGTGCATTTGCATGAAGACGGTACGGCAGAGGTTTGGACCAGCACCCAAGATGCACTCGGCATAAAGAGTCGCGTTGCCTCGATTCTTGGCGTGAGCGCCGCCGACACGACCTTCCACCACAGCTATGTGGGCGGAGGTTTCGGTCGCCGCTTGCCCTTCACTTGGAATGTGATCGACCACGCGGCGCTAATCGCAAAAGAGTTCAACGTGCCTGTCAAGACCGTCCTTAGCCGCGAAGACGATATGCAGCAGGACTACTACCGCCCTGCGGTCGCATCTAACTTCCGGGCTGCTTTCGATAGCTCAGGCTTGGTTCGCGCATGGGAAAACCGCTTTACGGGTCCGATTCAAACGCCAGGCGCGTCGCACATTCCCTACGCGATCGATAATCAGTCTATTCGCGTGGTAGACGGCACGACTCACGTGCCTATCGCCGCCTGGCGCAGCGTGGATCATTCCCAGCAGACGTTCTTCACCGAATCGTTTATCGACGAAATTGCCCATCGCTCGGGTAAGAATCCCTACCAGTTCCGCATGGATCTACTTAAGGAGCATCCTCGTCATCAGCGCGTGCTGCAAACCGCTGCGGAAGCCGCCGGCTACGGCCGCAACCTGCCTGAAGGTCACGCACTCGGCATCGCTGTGCAGGAAAGTTTTGGCAGCGTCGTCGCGGAAATCGCTGAGGTATCGATGGACACAAACAATCGCCCGGTTGTGCACAAGGTAACCTGTGCAATCGACTGCGGCTTTGCAGTGAACCCTGATACCGCGGCCTCGCAAATCGAAAGCGGCATCATCTTCGGACTTACCGCTGCTATGTACGGCGAGATCAAGATCGACGGTGGCCGAGTTGCTAATAACAACTTCCCTGACTACGAAATGGTGCGCATGGCAACGTCGCCTGAAATCGACGTGCATATTCTCGAGTCTGATAACACGCTCGGCGGCTTCGGTGAGCCGGCCACACCGCCGCTCGCCGCTGCGGTCACTAACGCGATCTACATCCTAACTGGCGAGCGTGTACGCGAACTGCCCATTAAGAACCATCAGTTCCAGCGACCCTCACTAGCCAAAGTTTAGAGAGGCCAATATCTGGTCAAAAAGCCGCCAGAGCCTCAGCGCTCCGGCGGCTTTTTCGCTTATTAGGTTTGGTTTTAAGGGTTATAGTGCAGTCTTGCACGAGTCACTGAGGATGCCGCTATGCTGTTACTTACTGCCGGGCTAGGCCTGTTCATCGTTCCGCATTTTTTTCGGGAAATGCAATTAAGAGATGCGCTGGTTTCACGACTGGGCGAAGGGGCTTACAAGGGCCTGTTCAGCTTGCTTAGCCTGCTGGGTCTCGGCCTGATTATCTACGGCAAAAGCCGCTCGGAATTCATTCAGATCTGGACGCCTCTTTTCGACACTCGCTGGGTCAGCTTGGTCATCATGTTTCCAAGCCTCGTGCTCGTGACCGCGGGCAACCTGCCCGCTTCGGCGCTGCGGACTACATTCAATCATCCCATGCTGCTGGGTGTTGTTCTCTGGGCACTCGCCCATCTATGGGTGAATGGAGATCTCGCGTCGATGCTGCTTTTTGGCGGCTTCGGGCTATGGGCAGTTATCAAATACTGCGCGCTGCCTTCTCGGCCGACCATTGCGCCCAATCGCTGGGACGCGGCGGCCTTGGTGATCGGGTGTGCCGGCTATGTTGTCCTCGTTCTCTTTCACGGCTCGCTCTTCGGCGCGGGGATCGCCCTATGACAACACCTCGCTTAGTGATGATGCGCGATGCCGTGATGGGCGCTGGGTTGGCGATGCTGATCGGCATGGCGTCCGCAAACGTCAAGGCAGCCGAGGTGGGCGATTCCCCACCGAGCTGGCAGGGCCTTTGGGTAGCCGCCGGCACGCCGTTCGCGCTGCGCTTAGAACAGTCCGCACCGGGAGAGGCCATCGGGCTACGGCAGGTAGAGCCACTGGGGTTTGAATGGACGGCGACTTCGGTACGCGAAGAGGAAGGAAAACTGCTAGTAGACGTGGAATACGCCGGTGTTGTGGGCACGATACAGGTGCAACTGCGCAGCAGCGACAGCGCGCTTGCCGCGCCGCTGAGCTGCACACCGGAATACATGGTTGTTTGCGTTTTAAGTAAAGGACAGCAGGCGCTGTTCCTGCGGCAGAACTAAGCGCCTCTCCCCACCCTTTACCCGAGCGGTTCTAGATTTCAGCAACCGACTTAACGATGCGGCCGACGATGCCGTATTCGATAGCTTCCTGTGCGCTCATCCAATAGTCGCGATCAGTATCCTTGGCCACGCGATCCAAAGGCTGACCCGTCTCGTCGGCGATGAGCTGATTGATTCGCGCGCGCATCTTAACGATCTCCTGCGCTTGGATGGCGATATCCGTGGCAGAGCCGCGCGAGCCCCCGGAAGGCTGGTGCACGAGGAATCGCGTGTTGGGCAGCGCGAAACGATTCTCTTTGGCCGCCGCCAAGTAGATCGTCGTCGCCGCGCTCGCGACCCAGCCGGTGCCTATCACGCGCACCGTTGGCTTGATGAATTTGATGATGTCGTAGATCACGTCTCCAGACTCTACGTGCCCGCCTGGAGAGCTGACGTAAATCGAAATTGGCTCATCGTTCTCAGCCGCCAGAGCCAACAGGCGTTCGGTAACGCTGCGAGCAATCTTGTCGTTAATCTCACCGAAGATAGTGATCGCGCGGGAGTTGAAAAGTTTTTCGTCAACCAAGCCTCCGCGCGCCGGCTTTTTTTCTTCGCTCTTGTCAGCGTTTGCGCTGCTAGGGTTTGAATTCATCGTGGTCATTAGAGTCTCTCTTAACTGTAATCAAAAACTTGTTGGCTTGGCTTTATTGTGTAACGCGTGAAACAGAGCGCGGCTAGCGCCTCGTTCGACGCAGAGTTAAGTCCTTACTCCATCTGCTGCATTTCGCAGGCTGCGGTGCTGCGCAGGTGGGCAATTAGCCGAGCATGATCGCGACTGCCCTCTGGGAAGTTGTCACCGTAGCCCAGCATACGCGAGCCCTCTACTCCGTTCACAATAATTTCTTCAATCTGCCTGTCGCTCTGGCTTTGCAGCCAGACGCAGTCAAATAGGTCTGGCGCGTCTGGTGCGCGCAGCGCAGCAGTACCTGCCCCGGCCTGTGTAGGTGAGGCGCCGTGGCAGAATTCACTGCAGCTGCCTGCGTAAAGCGCCGCCCCTCGCGCCATGGCAAGCTGCTGAGCTGAGTCGTCAGTTTCGCTTTCCTGCGGGCCACTGCAGGAGGACAGCAGAAGGACCGCAACCAATAAAAAACAGTGCGCAGCTTTCACCGGCGCCTAGACCCCGCTCGCCATTGCTTTTGAACTCGAAGTCTCTGGTCCGAGCGGCTTAAAGAAAATGAGCAGCTGAGGCAGCAGAGTGAGCGAGCCAACAAGGGCGACAAGCATCGCTAGGCTCGTGAGCAGTCCGAACACAATAGTTGGAATGAAGTTAGACAGCGCCAAAATTGAGAAGCCGGCAACAATCGTCATCGACGTGAAATACATCGCGCGACCAATACTGTTATGGCAGAAAAACATCGTCTCACGGTAATTGCCGAAACGCTGGTATTCGCGGCGGAATCGATGCATGTAATGGATAGTATTGTCGACGCCTATGCCAACTGAAATCGCTGCGATAGTGATCGTCATGATGTCGAGGGGAATACCTAGCCAGCCCATAATGCCCAACACGAACGCAGCCGCAATTGCATTGGGAATGATGCAGATCATCGCAATGGCAAGCGAGCGGAAGAGGATGAGGAACATCAGCATGATGACTAACATCACGACACCCAGCGTCAGTATTTGTGACTCATACAGGCTCTGGAGGACATTGTTATAGAGTACGAGTACGCCCGTCACGTTGACCTGCTCGTCACTAAACCCGAACTCTTCTTCGATCCCCCGCTCCACCCGCTCAAGCAGTTCGTTGCGCTTGAGGTTGGGGTCGGACTCCTTCACTCGAACGTTGAAACGCAGCTGATTCTCGTCAATCGCGATAAACGGCTTCAAGACCGTGTCCTTAAGCGACTCGGGGATTCGCGAATACAGCACCGCCCATAGCACACCGTCGATAGGCTCGTTGCCATTGAGTTTGCGCGCCAGCTGCACGACGGCGCCAAAGGAAAGCACCTTCCCCGTTTGCGGATCTTGGTCTAAATAGTCATGAATGCGTTCGATACGATCCATTTTTGGCGCGGTGAACCAGTAGGCATCACTGTCGGTGCTCGCTTCGTCTCCGAAGCCATCGTCAAAGGCGCCGAAACCATCATCAAAGCCGTCATCGAAACCATCATCAAGCTCTTCACCAAACCCAGCCGGCTGCTCTAGGTCGATGATGACATCGAAGGACAGCGTGCCGCCGAGTTTCTCATCGAAAAGCGTCATGCCCTGATAGATCTCGGTCTTCTCGCGGAAATAGTCGATGAAGCTGTTTTCCACCTTGAGCTGGGCAAGCCCCACAATGCTCAATAGCGTGATCACTGCATAAGCTCCAAGCACGCGATTGTTGAGTTTGGCCGTCAGCTTAGCGAGGCCTGTCGTGAGGCCAAGTTTTAAATCCGCAGAGAGTTTGGTCTGATCGACTGGCATCAGGCTTAGCGCTGCGGGAAAGAATCCGAACACGACGATAATCGCCGCGAACACGCCGATGACCATCATCCAGCCGAAGGAAATAATGGGCGAGATACCGCTGACGATTAGCGAGCCGAAAGCCACGGCCGTAGTGAGACCGGTGTAGAGGCAGGGCTTAAACATCGACAGAATCGCGTGGCGCAGGAGCTTATCGTGGCGGCTGAAACGCCGCGTTGCGCGCAGTTCGCGATAGCGCACGGTTAGGTGCACGGTAAGCGAGATCGTAATGATCAGCAGTAGCGAGATGAAATTGGACGACACCACGGTCACGCGCCAATCCATTAGACCAAGAATGCCAACCATGGTGACACCGGCGATTGCACAGCAGGCCAGCGGCAGTGCGATCCAACGCAGTTTTCGGAAGATCAAACCTAGGGCGAAAATGATAAAGGCGAGCACCCCGAAGCTAAAACTCGAAAGGTCTCCGCGCACGAAGGTAACCAGATCGTCGGCGATCATTGGCGCACCGCCTAGATAGATTTGTGCGTCGTTGCGATAGTCGTCAAGCAGCGCTCGAATCTCGGCGATGGTGGCGGTCTGCCGGGCGCCTGTCATTACTGTATACGCCGAGTATTCGTCCTCCACTGCGTTAAGCGCTGCTAGGCCGGCGGCGTCTAGTTCACCCGCGGCCTCCTGAGCGCGCAGAGACGAGCGCCGCTCCAGCAGCTCCTGCGCTTTGAGGTCGAGCTCAAAGCTCACCAGCATCCCCGCGGTCTTGCCGTCTGGGCTTACCACGGCGTTGCTAAACACCGGGCTGCTCATGAGCTCGGCCTTAGCTGCGGCAAGGTCGATGTCCATTTCGAGCGTGAGGTAGTCTTCGGAAATGCCGGTGAGCGGAGTGTCTTCGAAGATGGGCACGTTGAGTATGCTGTCGACGGATTCGACGCGCTCGAGGGTCAGCAGCTCGGCGCGCAGTGCGCCTAGGCGGTCGAGCACGGGGCGGGAAAACAGCTCCTCAGTTAAGGGCGTGTAAGCGACGATGACAGACTCGCGAATACCGTAACGAACCCCTACTTGGCGGGAGTACTCGAGCTCCGCATCGCCTTCGAGCAGCAGCGAGTCCGCCGATGCATCGAGCCGGAAGAACTGGGTGTAGTAGGCGAAGCCCGAGGCGATCGCCAGGAGCAGTGCTAGGACCATCCAAGGTCTGTCGAAGACCAGGGCCGAGTAAATACGGGTGAGCGAGCGTTGTAATGGCATGCCGCGAACTATACTCCGAAACCGGGTGTTATTCGATCATAGGCTTACGCTCTGCCAACGCTGGCTGGCCTTTTATCCTTGTGCAAATTTCCTGCAACTTATTGTGTCCGATCAATAAATGCGACTAGGATTGCATCCGTCGACTTGTTAACCTCGTTATACAGAAAAGCTAAATGCATCTTGATAATTAGTTCTAGCTACAAATTCACGAAAGGAGTACTCAGAAATGCGTTTACTTCCACAGATCTCAAACCGCGCGCCGAGCACACGAAGCGCCAAGACCCTGAGCGCAGCCGCTCTACTGCTGGGGTGCTTGGGCTTCGCTAATTTCGCTGCCGCCGCAGACGACTGGCTTCGCTCGATTCCCGAGTTCGATCTGAGCGATCAGGCGGGAGTCAACCACACCCTGGCGCAGTACGCCGACCGCGACCTACTTGTGCTCTACGTTCAAGGCGTAGGCTGCCCCATCGCGCGCATAGCCGTGCCCAGCTACCGCGAAATTCGCAGCGAGTTCGCCGATCGCAACATCGAGTTCCTCATGTTCAATTCGAACATCCAAGACAATGTTCCGCGTATCGCCAAGGAAGTGGACGAGTTCGGTATCGACTTCACCGTGCTCAAAGACGAGGATCAGGCCCTTGCCAAGGCTCTCGGTGTCGAGCGCACCGCCGAAGTCTTTGTCGTAGACCCCAAGACCCAGGAGGTGTTCTACCGCGGCCCAATCAACGACAAACTCGGCTACGAGACGCAAAAGAATAACGCCAGCGCGCACTACCTAAAGGACGCGCTCAATACCGTGCTCGCCGGCGGCACGGTGAATATGGATGAAGTTCCAGACTCCAAAGGCTGTCTGGTGGCGATCTTCTAGGCATCGAAAATCTCTGATTAGCCCGCGGGACCCCACCAAAGCGAATAACGCCAGCGCCGAGAGATTAGCGCTGGCGTTTTTGTTTCTGCAGCGGCGCTTTGCTGCTACATTGCGCGCATGACCCAATCCTCACAGCCC
>Ga0213863_10001931_pt1 | contig 14892 bp, 14 predicted proteins | sample PICome_8_FD_160128 | JGI IMG/M metagenome (GOLD analysis project Ga0213863, IMG submission 160128) | Coastal seawater microbial communities near Pivers Island, North Carolina, United States - PICO497 | ecosystem: Environmental > Aquatic > Marine > Coastal | place: USA: North Carolina... | reverse complement strand
TACCATGGCATTAATTAAGTCCTTGTTAGGACATACACCTGAATTTGGCGAAGAGTGTTTTGTAGCTGAGAATGCCACCATTATTGGCCAATTCAAATGCGGCGACGGCTGTAGCTTTTGGTACGGCAGTGTCGTGCGCGGCGATGTCAACAGCATCACCTTCGGCCATAAGGTCAATGTTCAGGATAATGCTACCGTCCACTGCACCTACGAGAAATTCCCCACTGTGGTCGGCAACAATGTGAGCATAGGCCACAACGCCATCGTGCACGGCTGCACCATCGAGGACAATGTGCTCATCGGCATGGGCGCCATCGTTATGGACGACTGTGTGGTCGGTGAAGGATGTATTGTGGCGGCCGGATCGGTCGTGACCCAAGGAAAGAAATTGGCCCCGGGAACGTTGTGGGCGGGGGTGCCGGCGAAAGAAATTGGTCCCGTACCCGAACGCCTGCGCAAAGGGGAAATCGAGCGCATTGCCAACAATTATTTAAAATACAGCTCCTGGTACAAAGACGATGAGTAGTTATTTGAGTTTTGAATCGGACCGCCTCTATCTCCGTCCGACGACCGAAGAAGATGCCGCCCTCGTGCTGGCCAATTAAAATTGAGCGCCATCACCCACAGAGAAAACACTGCGAGCATCAAAGTACTCGAAGCTCTGGGGTTCACACACCTAGGGCAAAAAACCGTGGCAGGGTACGACGGGCCTTCCGAATATTTCGAGGTAGAATTATAGTCCGAGCTTGACTTTCAGGTTGCCCAACATGGCCGCCGTCATGGCTTCAAGATCGTACTTTGGTGTCCAGTTCCAATCTGCCTGAGCCGCACTATCGTCGATACTAGCAGGCCAACTGGCCGCGATATTCTCGCGGAAATCCGGTACACAGTCCATTTCAAATCCTTCAATGTGCCCTGCAATGCTCGCCGCAATGGTCACTGGATCGAAGCTGATGCCCGCCAAATTATAGCTGTTGCGCACCTTTACCAGTTCCGCAGGTGCCTCCGTGAGCTCAATGGTCGCGCGAATGGCATCGTCCATATACATCATCGGCAATGCACGGTGCTCGGATAAAAAGCTCGTATAGCGACCTTCTTCCAAGGCCTTGTAATAGATCTCGACGGCATAATCTGTGGTTCCGCCGCCCGGTTGAGATTTCCAAGAAATGAGTCCAGGGTAGCGGATGGAACGAACGTCCACGCCGTATTTATTGAAGTAGTATTCACACCAACGCTCGCCCGCAAGCTTGGAGATGCCGTACACAGTTGAGGGCTCCATAATGGTTTGCTGCGGGGTATGTTCTTTCGGCGTGGTCGGTCCAAAAACGGCAATGGAGCTGGGCCAAAAAATCTTTTGAATGACTCCTTCACGGGCCAATTCCAGCACGTGTAGCAAGCTTTGCATGTTCAGGTCCCAAGCCTTCATCGGGAATTTCTCCCCAGTAGCGCTGAGCATGGCCACGAGGTGGTATACGGTATGGATCTTATATTGCTCACATACTGCGCGCAGGGCATCGGCATCGCTGGCGTCTAGGATTTCAAAAGGGCCGTCTTGGAGTTCGGCAAGGTCGCTGCGACGAATGTCGGATGCTACAACGCTTTCGTTGCCGTATTTCTGGCGAAGGGCCAAGGTAAGTTCAGTCCCTATTTGCCCACAAGCGCCTAGGATAAGGATGGTTTTGTTCATGCTCTGAATGTGATAAAGATCAGAATTAGGTCCCTCAAAGATAACTTATCTTTGCACTATAAATCACCCGTCTATGGATCCAAATGCTGGGAAAAGAACGCTCGTTAATAAATTGAGTCGAGAAGAACTGCAGGCTAAGCTTGATGCAGAATCCTTCCACCGTACAACGGTTTCTTTTTACAAATATGTCATCATAGAAAACCCGCAAGCCTTGCGTGATGAATTATTCGCGCAATGGTCGGAGTGGGATTGTTTAGGACGTATTTATGTCTCTCGCGAAGGTATTAACGCACAAATGAATGTTCCACAGCACCATTGGGATGCCTTTGATGCCTTTATACACGGCATGGAATATTTCCATGATGTACCCTTTAAATTGGCCGTGACGGATAAGACAGAAGGAAAGTCATTTTTGAAGCTTGTCGTCAAAGTTCGAGAGCAGATTGTAGCAGATGGACTTCAGCCGGAAGATTATGATGTTACAGATGTTGGCGCGCACTTAACAGCGAAGGATTGGAACGACGCCATAGAGAAAAACGATCCAGTGGTGGTGGATATGCGGAATCACTATGAAAGTGAAATTGGTCATTTTGAAGGCGCTGTTCTTCCTGAGGCCGAAACCTTTCGTGAGGAGCTCCCTATGGTACTGGAAAAACTCAAAGGTCAGGAAGACCGCAAGATCTTATTGTATTGTACCGGTGGCATTCGTTGCGAGAAGACCTCTGCTTATTTGAAGCACCATGGGTTTAAAGATGTCAACCAATTGCACGGCGGCATCATTGATTATGCACGCCAGATTGAAGAGGAGAAATTGCCCAATAAATTTCACGGCATCAATTTCGTTTTCGACGAACGTTTAGGTGAAAGCATCTCGGATGAGATCATTTCAGAATGCCATCAATGTGCCCAGCCTTCTGCAAACCATGCAAATTGTGCCAATAAAGCGTGTAATCTTCTATTTATTCAATGCGAAGAATGTGCAGAAAAACACGAAGGTTGCTGCACGCCTCAGTGCATAGAAGTTATTCATTTGCCCGAAGAAGAGCAGGTTGAAATCCGCAGAAAAGCGAAGGAAACGAAAAGATTCCACCGACATACGAAGGTTAATTTGCGTAATGCCTTTTCGGAGAAGTAAATTGGCACACAGAAACTAGACAGAGAACCACCATGCAAGACAAGAGAGCACACCTGCAAGAACTTCAAAAGCAGAGCAAAGTTGGCGGCGGCGAGAAACGCATAGAAGCCCAGCACGCGAAGGGTAAATTGACCGCTCGCGAGCGCATTCACTTTCTTCTCGACGAAGGGAGTTTCCAAGAGATGGGAGCGCTCGTTCAGCACCGAAGCAATCTATTTGGTCTAGATGAGCAGAAAATTTTAGGAGATGGAGTCGTTACGGGGTACGGTACCGTGAACGGCAGACTTACCTACGTTTATGCACAAGATTTCACCGTTTTAGGCGGTTCACTTGCCGAAGCCCACGCAGAAAAAATCACAAAAGTGATGGACCTTGCGATGAAAACGGGTGCTCCTGTGATTGGTCTTAACGACAGTGGTGGGGCACGAATACAAGAAGGTGTCGTTTCGCTCGGGGGGTACAGCGATATCTTTTACCGCAATGTTCAAGCCTCAGGCGTCATACCACAACTGTCAGCTATGATGGGACCTTGTGCAGGGGGCGCAGTATATTCGCCTGCCTTGACCGATTTTATCATGATGGTCGAGGAATCCTCCTACATGTTTGTAACGGGCCCAAATGTTGTTAAAACTGTCACGCACGAAGAGGTTACCTCTGAAGAATTGGGTGGGGCAAGCGCTCACGCGACGAAAAGCGGCGTAACTCAATTTACGTATCCAAACGAAATTGCGCTGATTGAAGGATTGAAAAAAGTACTCTCCTACATTCCACAAAATTGTGACGAAGAACCACCTTCGTTGCCCTATACATCGGGTGACGAAATACGCATGGGGCTTCAGCACATTATCCCAGATAGCGCGAACCAGCCCTATGATATTAAAGAGGTGATCAATGAAATCATTGACGCAGATAGTTTTTTCGAGGTACACAAAGACTTCGCTGAAAATATTGTTGTGGGCTTTGCCCGTCTCGCCGGGAAGTCCATTGGCGTTGTAGCCAATCAGCCTGCCTATTTGGCGGGCGTATTAGACATTCAGGCTTCCACGAAAGGGGCTCGATTCGTCCGCTTTTGTGATGCCTTCAACATCCCCCTTTTGGTGCTAGAAGATGTACCCGGGTTCTTACCTGGAACAGATCAGGAGTGGAACGGCATCATCACCAATGGAGCGAAATTGTTATATGCCTTTTGCGAAGCTACGGTTCCACGCATCACTGTGATCACACGCAAAGCTTATGGCGGTGCGTACTGTGTGATGAATTCGAAACAGATTGGTGCCGATATGAACTTTGCTTGGCCTACCGCGGAAATTGCGGTTATGGGTGCTAAGGGAGCGGCAGAGATTATCTTCAGAAAAGAAATAGCGAGTGCTGAAAAACCTGAAGAGAAATTGGCGGAAAAAGAAGCGGAATACGCAGAAGCATTTGCTAATCCGTACCGTGCAGCTTCTCGCGGGTACGTGGATGAGGTAATTCTTCCAGAGCAGACTCGAGAACGACTTATTCGCGCCTTCACAATGTTAGAAAATAAAGCGGTTCAGTTGCCTAAGAAGAAACACGGTAACCTCCCGTTATAATGCTTGTAGATACCCACTGCCACCTTTACGACGAAGCTTTTGACTCGCGCGAGCAGCAGATCGAAGACTTGGCCCTGAAAAACGGGCTAACGAGGATTCTCCTGCCCAATATCGATGTAAACAGTCTTCCTAAAATGGATGCGGTAGCCGCAAAGTACCCGGCTTTAGAGATTCAAAAGATGATCGGTTTACACCCTTGCTATGTAAAGGAAGATTGGTCGGACCAATTGGATCAAATAGAAGCATGGTACCACCAAAAGCCCGAGGAATTTTGTGCCGTTGGTGAGATTGGCCTTGACCTCTACTGGGACCAAAGCACCCTTGCAATACAGATCGAAGCATTGAACAGGCAGATCGATTGGAGTGTGGATTGGGACTTACCTATCGCACTTCACGTACGCAGCAGTTTCAAAGAACTCTTTCCTGTACTCGAAGCCGCTCAAGAACGTCATGGCGGAAAAATACGCGGGGTTTTTCATTGTTTTTCCGGCGGTAAGAAGCAAATCAACCGGGCATTGCGCTTAGGAGAATTCTACTTTGGTTTGGGCGGTTCCATTACCTACAACCGCAGCGCAACCGATCCTGTAGTCCTGAGCATACCACAGGACCGAATCCTATTAGAAACAGACGCTCCATACCTAACCCCTAGCGCATTTAAGGGCCAGAAAAACGAGCCTGGATTTATGCTGGACGTGGCGCAAACAATCAGTGAAATCAAAGGTGTATCTTTAGAGGAATTGGCGGCGCTCACCACGGCAAACGCGGAAAAACTCTTTGGATCATGAGGAAAATTTGCCTGATATATACCGGGGGAACTATTGGAATGCGACAGAATCCAAATGGAAAACTGGCACCGGTGGATTTTGAGGAATTGCGTAAAAGTATTCCGGCGCTGAGTTTATTGCCTATTGAATTGGTCGTTAAAACCATGGACCGCCCGCTGGACAGTTCAGAGATGCACCCTTCCGTTTGGGCGAATCTTGCCTCGGAAATTTATGCCCTCCATGACCAATTTGACGGCTTTGTAGTATTGCACGGTACGGATACAATGGCCTTTACCGCCAGTGCACTAAGCTTTATGCTGCGCGGCTTAAAAAAGCCAGTCATCATTACGGGCTCACAACTCCCTGTGGGAGTCTTGAGAACGGATGCTGTAGAAAATTTGCTCAGTGCATTAGAGTTTGCAGCGATGGAAGCCGAAGGTGCAGCTGTCATTCAGGAGGTTGGTATTTATTTTGAGTATAAACTTTACCGCGGAAATCGTGCATACAAAAGATCCTCTAACGAATTCAATGCCTTTAGTTCACCTAACTTTCCTGCCTTGGCAGAAAGTGGTGTCCGAATGACCGTGCACAAAGAGTTGCTTTGGCGTCCTTATTCAAAGCTAGAATTGCACAAGGGCTTTTCTAATGAAGTCGGTGTTGTGACCTTGTATCCGGGATTAGATTTTAGCGCTTTACAGGTCCAACCAAACTGGCGAATTCTATTATTGCGCACTTTTGGCGCTGGAAATGCACCAAACAGCCCCGATTTTATTGAATTTTTATCAAGGTGTAGCGACAATGGTACCGTTATTGTAAATACCTCGCAGTGTGTTAGCGGTGCTGTAGTTCACGGCTTGTACGATAGTTCCTCTGCTTTGGAGCGTTTTAATGTGTTGAGCGCCAAAGACATGACTTTCGAATCGGCCCTGGTTAAATCCATGCTGCTTTTAAGCGAATCGGCAGATTTAGCGGAATTTGGATTGAAGTTTTCCTCAAGTCTTGCTGGAGAACTGACAGAGTAGTGTAAGGACACCAATTTTTTGTATTTTCGGCGACGCATTACCTACTGAAACTATGTAAGCAGGTATTGCAATAACATTAAAATGTATTTAAACAAATAGTAAAATGAAAAAAGCACTCTCTTTGCTTGCTATCGTTGCCCTTTCATTGGGTACGGTTAACGCCTATGCTCAAGAAGATATGGCGACAGAAGAAGTAGCAGTTGATTCTGCTGCATCTGAAACTATGGATTCAGCTGATGCAGTTGTTGACTCTGCTGCAGCGACTACAGATTCTGCAGCGACAGAAGAAGCAGCTCCTGCTGAAGAAGCTCCCGTGGAAGAAGTTCCGGCTGAAAAAGGATTCACTCAGATTTTGAAGGAGAAATTCATCGAAGGTGGTGCATTCTTTATGTCGTTCGTACTACTCGCCTTAGTTTTAGGTTTAGCGTTGGTTATCGAGCGTATCATTTACCTCACGTTTGCTCAAACCAACACAGAAAAACTTCTTGAAGAAGTTGAAGGTGCGTTGAATAACGGCGGTGTTGAGGCTGCTAAAGAGGTTTGTCGCAACACGCGTGGTCCAGTAGCTACTATTTTCTTTGAAGGATTAGATCACTACGATGAAGGAATGGATATGGTTGATAAGTCAATCATGAGCGTTGGTTCTGTAGAGAATGGAAAATTAGAGAAAGGTGTTTCTTGGATTTCATTGTTCATCGCCTTGGCACCAATGCTTGGTTTCATGGGTACGGTAATCGGTATGATTGGCGCATTCGACGCAATTGAAGCAGCAGGTGATATCAACCCTTCTCTTGTAGCGGGTGGTATTAAAGTGGCACTTTTGACAACGGTATTTGGTTTGATCACTGCGATCATCCTACAGATTTTCTACAACCTTATCGTTGCAATGATTGATGGCATCGTGATCAAGATGGAAGACGCTTCTATCTCATTCATGGATCTATTGGTTGAGCACAACAAGAAAAACGCATAATTAAGATGCTTAGTAAACTTCCATTTATTGGACGTGTCCTAGGTATTGTACTGGGAGTCATTGGTGTTATCATGTTTATCATGGTTTCATTAAATGAAGACAGTGCATCTAGCTATGTGTCCTACGGTTTATTCACTACCGTTGTAGGTATTGTGATAGCTGTATTGAGCTTCGTGCTCTCATTAACGGTAAACCCGAAAGGGATCCGTGGTGTGGGTATCGGTTTGGCGGCTGTGATTGTCGTTGGTATTTTGAGCTACGTGCTCGCTGACGGATCCGACTTTGCCTCTTATAAGAACGTAACTGAAGCAGAAACGAAAGTTGTTAGCGCGATGCTAAATGCATTCTACATCATTGGTGCCGGTGCGGTACTTGCTGTAGTCTACTCTTTGGTTTCTAGAGTTTCTAAATAACTATTGATATGGCAAGAAATAAAAGAGCCATACCAGAAATTAATGCCGGATCGATGGCGGATATCGCCTTCCTTCTCTTGATTTTCTATCTGGTAACCACAACGATGGATACCGATAAGGGGATCAACAGGAAGCTACCACCTTGGGATGAAGAGATCATAGAAGACCCACCGATTATCAAGGAGCGCAATATTTTCACCGTTCTCGTGAATTCGAACGATCAGTTGCTAGTAGAAGATGAATACATTGAGATTTCACAATTGCGTGAAAAAGCAATGGAGTTTATCGACAACAACGGTGATGGATCTTGTACGTACTGTAAAGGGTTCAAGATACCGACTAGTGCGGATAATCCAGATAAGGCTGTCATCTCACTCCAGAATGACCGTGGTACTTCATACGGTATGTACGTGAAAGTTCAGAACGAGCTCGTTGCGGCTTATGAAGACCTTCGCGAAAAATATGCGGAAGAAGAATACGGTAAGTCGTATAGAGGGATGGATCCTGAGGAAGATAAAGACATAATCAAGGAGATTAAGACGGCATATCCTCAGAAAATTTCTGAAGCTGAACCTTTAAATATTGGTGGCTAATGGCAGTAATTAAGAAAAAGAAGGATAAGGCACTACCGGCGGTAAATACCTCGGCGCTTCCTGATATTGTATTCATGTTGTTGTTCTTCTTCATGGTTGCTACGGTAATGCGTGAAGTGGATTTGAAGGTGAGTGTAAACAAACCTCAAGCAACAGAAATTCAGAAATTAGAGCGTAAGTCTTTGGTAACTTATATCTACGCAGGTTCTCCTCGTGCAAAGTTCCAAGATAAGTTTGGTCGTTCACCTCGTATTCAACTAAACGATGCTTTTGCAACCATAGATGATGTGCAGTCATTTGTCGTTCAAGAGCGCGAAAAGAAGAGCGAGGAAGACCGTCCTATGATGACCATGTCTATCAAAGCAGATAAATCTGTTAAGATGGGTCTTATTTCGGATATAAAATTGCAATTGCGCAAGGCGCAAGCGTTGAAAATTAACTACAGTTCATTGCAACCTAAAGACGTGGATGCGTTGTACAGTTCAGAGAACTAAGTAAAGAGAAAAGCTGTTTTGGCGGAGAGCCGGTTCCTTTTGGAACCGGCTTTTTTTATGCCTGATTTGGACGCGATAGCATCCAAAGTCCTAGAGCCAATGGCAACAGTCCTATAACGGGCCAAACGTCACCAATCAGGGAACGCTCTGTGAGTAATTGGCCGTTGTTGAGGTACGCAGTGCCCAAGGCAAATCCGTTGTTAATGAAGTGAAGAGCAATGGGCGCCCAAAGCGTACCTGTCCAGTGCTTTACGTAGCCGAAAATCACGCCCATGAAAAGTATAGGCAGAAGACTCAAGGGTTGCATATGTATGAGACCAAAGCAAAGTGCGGTAAGCAGTATGGCACCGTGGTGGGACCACTTTTCTGTAAACAGGCGCTGAAGTACTCCTCGAAAAAAGAATTCCTCACCAAAGGCGGGCGCAGCTACCATTACAATGGCGTTCAGTAACAGGGTTTGAAGAGTCATGTTAGAGAGCAAGCGTGCTAGGGCCAATTCTACTTTTGCTTCCTGAATTTCGAGGCTATGAACCCACGGCGCATCCGGAAGAAGTAGCGTGTTGAATTGGCTCAAAAGGTCTATAGCAAAAAATGATCCTACAGCTACGAAGAAGAGTCCTGTATAGAACCGTCTGCCCTTGATTGCTGGAGCGGTAAGTCCAAGGAAGTCTAAAGGTTTTGTGCTGACCCAAAATGCAAGAATGATTGGGGGTACAAGAAATAGGCCAATGCTGTTAAAGAACTGCAGAAGGCGTAATTGGTTTGCATCTGTGCCATTGAGCGCATCTGTTCCCGTAATAAGTATGCCTATGCCTGTAAAGATTGTTGTGGAAATAAGAACGAGCATTAGAAAGGCCATGCCCGTACGTAAAGGACTCCATAATTCTTTGTTCGCGTGCGACATCGCTTTGTACTTTTGTGGTAATGGTAAAGATAGGCGATATAGAGCTAGGGGAGTTCCCTCTGTTGCTCGCACCCATGGAGGATGTGAGTGATCCCCCTTTCAGGAAGTTGTGTAAGGACAATGGAGCGGATGTGATGTATACGGAATTTATATCCTCTGAAGGCCTTATTCGCGATGCGGCAAAGAGCGTCAAGAAATTGGACTTTTACGAATACGAGCGACCATTGGGGATTCAAATTTTCGGAAACGAAATAGAAAGCATGCGCCAGGCTGCGGCCATTTGTGAGGAGTCAAACCCTGATATAATCGATATTAATTACGGGTGCCCGGTTAAGAATGTGGCATGTAAAGGTGCAGGAGCAGGCATTCTTCAAGACATACCTAAGATGGTGAAGATGACGGCGGAGATCGTGAAGGCCGTCAATAAACCGGTTACGGTTAAAACGAGACTGGGCTGGGATGAAAGCACGAAATACATTGTCGATGTAGCAGAACGTCTTCAAGATGTAGGAATTCAGGCCATTAGTATTCACGGCCGCACGCGGAAACAGATGTATAAAGGCGAAGCGGATTGGTCTTTGATTGCTGAGACAAAAAATAATCCACGCCTACATATACCCGTTTTTGGAAATGGCGACGTAGACAGTGGTCCCAAAGCAATGGAATACCGCAACAAATATGGTGTGGATGGCATTATGATCGGTCGCGCAAGTATTGGCTATCCATGGATTTTCAACGAAATCAAACATTACTTTGAGCATGGTGTAGAAGCCAAAAAACCAACGGTAGAAGAACGGGTAGCGGCAGCGCGCGAGCATTTTGAAATGAGTTTGAAATGGAAAGAGGAGCGCTATGCTATTATGGAAACGCGTAAGCATTACACAAACTACTTCAGAGGGCTGAGCCACTTCAAACCGTACCGTACGCGATTGGTGACCTTAGAGAATCCCAACGATGTTTTACTGACGCTCGATGAAATTGAATCGGAATACATTGCGAAATACGGTAACGATCAGGAAGGTCCAGAATCGGTTTCTACGTTGACTTACAAAACAGAGCGTTAAGCCCGGTTGATTTGCTGAATCACTTTACCAGTGGACCACAGGGATATGGAGGTTCCTATGCTTAAAACGATTGTTGTCGTGAGTAAATAATGCTGCCAAGACAGGACAACGGGATAATACTCTTGAATGTATCCAGAGCCTAGAGATACGACACCAATGTACTTTTGAATGAGTATAATTGAAGTGCCAATACCCAGGCCAACCGCCCAACCTGCGAGGACTATAAGTAGACCGTTTTTAAAGAAGATAGCGCGTAGTTGTGCATTCGAGGTTCCCATGGACCAGAGGGTATAAATGTCATTTTTCTTCTCGAGCGCAATAATGGTTAGGGCAGAAACGATCCCAAAGCTTGCGAGAACGACTACGAAGGCCAGAATAGCCAATACCACCAGTCTTTCGGAGCGCATCACTTTAAAGAGTGTGGCCTCCTGTTCTAATCGATCTGCGATGATGGCGCGGTCTCCAAAGTACGCTTCGATTGATTTTCTCAACGCATTATCATCATCATAGACTTCTAGATAGGAAGGGTGTTTAGCACCGGTAAAGGTTTGTACCCAACTTCTTGGCGCGATGGCTTTATTGACATCATAATCCGGCTGCACAGTATGAATGGAGGTGACAAATACATTTTTTGCTCGCACTGCATCACTGAGGTTGAGCGCTGTGGTTGTGGCGTCTATTTTAGGCAAGTAGACCGTAATGATCGGCGGAGGGTTTGCGTTGGAAACGCCAAGGTGGTAGGCCACTCCTGCTCCTAAGGCCAAGGTGTTTTCACCAAGATCTAGGCTTGGATCGGCTTGAGTAAGGAGGTGTTCGTTTAAACGGTGCTCCCGAACATATTCATCGGAGACGCCTAGTATATAAGTGATGTGTTGATTCTCGCCTTGAGCAAGTAACACACGTTGCTCGTAAACGGGTTCAAATATGGACGCTGGATAACGGGCAGCCTCTGTATTGAGGTAAGCAGAATCTTCTGCTGAGAGCACGAGATTAGATCCATTGGCAGGGCTGATTTTGAGCGGGGGATTGGCATCTTCGAATTGGTCTGCTACAAGATCTTCAAGACCGGCAAAAGCACTAAGCACTACGGTCATCGCAGCCGTACCAAGGGCCAGTCCCGCTAAGGCAGTTAAGGACATCAAGCGTATCGCTCCCAATTTGCCTAAAGCAAAGAAGTACTTTCTTGCGAGGAATGTAGAGAACGACTGCACAGCCCTTATTTAATGGGACTTTCGCCGTCGCCGCGAAGCAAACGTTCGATGTTTTCTTCGTATTCCAAACTGTCGTCGGTGCGCAGAATGAGTTCAGGAACGACGCGTAATTGGTTCCCTACACTATGGCCTAATGCCCCACGGAGTTTCGTGTTGTTCAATTGTAAGAATTCCTCGACTTCCTTCGTTTTATCCACAGGGAAGATGCTGATGTAAATTTTTGCCACACCTAAATCGGGGCTGACGCGCACTTTAGACACGCTCAGTAGTGTGCCGGAGAAATGTTCACGGGCCAATTTTTGAAGGATGGTTGCCATCTCCTTCTGAAGAAGTTTGGCAATCTTGAGTTGTCTAGTGCTTTCCATAATACTGCAAATTTACGCATTGCCACGTAAGCACTACCTTCGTGAGCAAGCAAAAGAAAAATGAATGCATTCCTAAGGATATTAAAGACCATGCGTCCCTTTGCAGGGATGCTCTTATTGGCGTCTTTTTTCAATCTATTGACGGTGGTTTTTAGCATCGGATCGGTAGGGGCATTAATTCCTATTTTGAATCTGATTTTCGATACACCAGGTACAGATCTTACTGGCGCTGCACAGTGGAAAGTTACTCTAGCAGAGACGATACAAGCCTTAAAGGAAAGTCGTGGCGCATTGTACACTCTACAAACCGTCGTATTGATCACTTTAGGAATCTTTGTAGCGAAAAATCTATCGCGGTACGCCGCACTCTGGATATTAGCCCCTGTACGCAATGGTGTAGTCGCGAATTACAAGCAAGCACTACACGACAAATGGTTGGCTATGAGTTTTCGTCAGCACCAGAAACTTCAGAAAGGCGACCAGTTAACTCGGGCAACGGCAGATTTGACTGAAATAGAATGGACCATGCTCAAAGGCATGGAGGGATTGGTTCGTGATCCGTTAATGATTTTGGGTACACTTATTTTGTTGTTCTCCATGAGCCCTCGGCTGACTTTGATGGCCATAGCAATCATTCCTATTTCAGGTGGATTGATCGCAACAATCGGGAAAAGTTTAAAGAAAAGTGCACAGGCTGCACAGAGCCAATTAGGAAATACCACTTCCGAACTTGAGGAGGCACTAACCAACTTTCCTATTATTCAGAGTTATGTAGCTGAAAATAGACGCGCAATGCGCTTTGGTCAAAGTGTGGATTTGTGGCGTAAATTCATGATTAACGTCTATCGAAAGCGCGATTTAAGTTCGCCTATAGCGGAGGTATTGGGCGTTGGCGTACTACTCGCCGTTCTCTATTTAGGTGGACAGGAAGTGTTGAATGGCAGGTCATTGACGGGTGGAGAATTGGTCGCTTTCGTCGTACTCTTTTACCAACTCATTCCAGCATTTAAAAACCTCACGAATGCCCTTTATGACATTCAAAAAGGCAATGCCAGTGCAGCGCGAATTTTTGAAGTTTTAGATGAAGAAGAAGCCAAGGATGGGGATCTAGAAGTGGAGTCCGGCCATTGGGAGCAAGGATTACGCTTTGAGAATGCAACTTTTGCCTATGAGCCAGGAGTTCCTGTAATTAATGGGCTACACCTGGATTTATTACCAGGAAAAACCACTGCATTAGTAGGTCCTTCTGGCGGTGGAAAAAGCACCCTGTTGCATTTATTAGCAGGTTTTGATTATCCCCAAACCGGAGCGTTAAATTTCGCGGACGTTCCGTTAAATGCTTTTAAGCGGGCTTCCTATCGCAAGCATACGGGTTGGGTGCCACAGCAGCCCTTATTGTTTAACGATACCATAGCTGCGAATGTGAGTATGAGTGGAACGCTCGATAAGACACGGTTAATGAACGCGCTTGAAGCTGCACATTGTTTGGAATTTGCTCAAGAATATTTGGCTAATGAGACATTAATAGGCGAAGGCGGAAACCAATTAAGTGGCGGACAACGTCAACGTTTAAGCATTGCGCGCGCCTTTTATGCGGACCCTAGTTTATTACTTCTCGATGAAGCAACTGCTGCATTAGATAACGAGAGCGAGGCCCGCGTTCAAGAGGCATTGATAGCACTTATGAAGGGACGTACCACAGTAGTAGTAGCGCACCGGTTGAGTACTGTTCAGCACGCCGATCAAATCGCATATGTCGAGGCAGGTCGGGTGGTCGAATTGGGTACGCATTCGGAACTTCTTCAGAAAGCGGGTAAGTACGCGGCATTGGTTAACTTAGGTACATTAAACGCAGAAGCATGAGCCACCATTTAGTCCAGATCGAACACCTTGGCATTGCAGTAAAAGATATTAAGGCAGGCAATGCACTTTATACAAAGCTTTTAGGCGTGCCTCCTTACAAAGAGGAAGTGGTAGAAAGTGAAGGCGTTCGTACCAGTTTTTTTAAAGCTGGACCCAACAAGATTGAACTGCTTGAAGCCATGAATCCGGAAAGTCCCATCGCAAAATTTATAGAAAAACGTGGCGAAGGTATCCACCACGTTGCCTACGCAGTAGAAGATATTACGGCGGAAATGGACCGGTTAAAATCTGAAGGGTTTCGTTTGTTGAATGATGTGCCTAAAGCGGGAGCCGACAATAAATGGGTCTGTTTTCTGCACCCAAAAGATGCCGGTAGGACGTTAATCGAACTGTGTCAAGATCGCGGTTAGTTCCTTCTTCAAATTGCCTTCTTGGCAGTTAAAAAGCAGGGTCCGAAATCCCAATGCCGCCGCACTGTCTAAATTTCCTTGGGTATCATCAATGAATAAGACTTCTTCGGGTCGCGCATTCATCCTTTTTGCAACCTTCTCAAGGTACGACGCGTCGGGCTTGCGTTCATGAATTTCGTGCGAGAGAAAGCGTCCATCAAACGCATTGGTAAACTGCTTCCAAAGGAATGGACCGGAAGCAGCGGCGATGGCCTCTATGTGTGTTGCATTCGTGTTGCTGACAAGCGCTAAGTCATAGGTCGTACTCAGTTTCTTTAAGAATAAGGTTTCGTCCCTTAAATCTCCGAGCATACTCATCCAGGCTTGCCTCACACATTGCGCACTCTGTAGAAATTTACATGAGGCGGTGAGTGATTGGAA
>Ga0213863_10001923_pt1 | contig 14932 bp, 9 predicted proteins | sample PICome_8_FD_160128 | JGI IMG/M metagenome (GOLD analysis project Ga0213863, IMG submission 160128) | Coastal seawater microbial communities near Pivers Island, North Carolina, United States - PICO497 | ecosystem: Environmental > Aquatic > Marine > Coastal | place: USA: North Carolina | collected... | reverse complement strand
CTGTAGTGTTAATATCTGTGTTGAGCTGTGTACGTTTGTGCACCCGTCTATATTGACATGGTAGAGGTCGGCGGTTCGAATCCGCCTGGTCCTACCAAATATAAAGGCGCCCGCCTGATGCGGCTCTTTATTCCCTAGAAAGCGATAACTCGATTACGAGTTTTTGTTTCGCCATAATTTTGTTTAATTGAGTTTGCTAGATAGGCATGAGAAAGAGGGGTGCACAACACCCCTCTTTATAATTGCACTTAGTTTGCCGTATAAAACTGCTCACAGATTTCAAACTGATCGTTGACTACTTCATCGATCATTGCCGATGCTTCGTTGTAAGTTGCCCCCCAAGATGCCCCTGCAAAATAGTCATCTATAACGGCTCCATGAGTTTCGACTGAAGAAGTAATAGACTTCAAGTAGTAAGTCCCAGCCTCCGTAGTGCCGCCTCCCATTGCAACAAACAAGCCGTTCATGAAGGTCTCGTGACCTGCCGCAATGACCTCGGCCTCCATCTTTGTAATGGCGGCAATGAACGTCGGCAGATTCTCCGGTTTTAGTTTTATTCTCATTGCTCTCTCGTAGCCAGGATCTAGGCGCGGGAATGGCTTCAGCGGAGCCCATGTTGTGCCGTACTTAAATTCTCTTTGACTTGCCATTTCAGCGGGCGCCTTACTGGCGTCGTATTTAGAGGCTCCGATAAGCGCATCAGTCACACTGCCAAACGCATTCCAGATCATCAATTGACCCACGTCATCACGTCCAGAAATCGTTTCGCAATAGCCCGCTGCATCGGTGCCAATGGCCTCAAACAAAGCGGTGTTGGATTTCACAGAATTGATGTAACTCTCTACATCCTTCGCCGAGACAAATAAGGTTGTAAAGGCGCCATTACCCATGGACTCTGACCCGTGGTCGTCCGCCAAGGCGGAAGCGACGGAGCAAGCTGCAATGCAGCCTAAAGCTATAAATTTGTTCATGATTACCCCTTGTATTTTTTTAAAATAAACACGAGACAGAATCCCGCCACTAGCAGTCTGATTACATCTCTTCAGCTGTCCAGATCAGCCTAGTCCATACCCTGACTCTCGGCACTTTTTATTTTTGTATTGTTTATGTGCATTCGTAATAGCTACATGACCGACCTATTTTAAGGGCGTATCTGACCCCGAATATTTATCACGGCGCACGTCTATCTTCGGCCTCTATCGAGATAAAATCCATCAAGCCTTGGTACAAAAAAACCATCGCCAAAGTATCGAGCTCACAATATTCCAACAGCGATTGCTCAGTCCGCACCCGAGAAGCGCAGCTAAGATCTTCGAACATCAATCTCGCATAAGCAGTTAATGCAGCACCACCGTCTCTTATTTGCTCAATTCCTGCAAGCTCAGCTTGTTGCTCAAGAGGTAAATCCGACACTAAATCCGGCAACTGCGAATAAGGGTTTATTACCACTCCCAAGTCGTCTTTTTTTACCCACGCTTTCGCAGCGATATTTAGGCTCGAAACATCACAAGCTTCCCCATAGATTGGCTGACTGTAGGTCTTTTGAAGAAAGGTGCTCGCGTTAAGAATGGCCGGCAACACCGCCTTGAGAGAATTACTTCCTAGCGTACTGGGGAAATATATGTACTCTTTAACCACCTTGAGCAAATCCACCATCGGACGGCTTGGCACCCATTTGGCGACTGCATCCTTTTTAGGTGCTGCTATCGATTCGATAAAAGCCTGCAGTTCTCTCGCGTCATGTGAGGTCTCAGCCTCAAGTTCCTCGTGAATGGCATTAAGCGTCGTCTTCTCGTGATTAGAGTACATAAAGACGGTTCCGTCGTCGGCACCAACTGCATCTCGTAACGCTCTTACAAACTCACTATTCGGATTGATTTTGGGGTCTGCCAGTAGGAATTGATGAGCGTGTGTAATGGCTCCATCCGAATCCATTCGGTGATGCGAAAATTGGAACGCAATGTTGTGATAAGGAGTGTGACCTCTAAAAAAGGGTAATGCTGCGCGGGTAGTCTCAAAATCGATAAAGTGCAGGGGAAACTGCCAACTCTCCATTTCTTCCTTTAAGCCAACTGCGTCGATGTATGGCATCTTGTCTTTATCGCGCGCCTTTTCGATTTGAAGCCATTGGCGTTGGTTTCTTGATAGGGGTACACCAGCTAATAGAGGATCTGGATTTTTAACATCTTCCTCAGTGAGGTCAGTAAGTCGAATGGCGCCCGCTTGCAGTTGCTTATCCTTGGCTCTGTTATCCCAAAGATCGAAAATTAAATTACCTGGCTCTATCGCAGGAATATTGGATAAGCCAGTCACACAGTCGTTAAAGCCCGATAGCAAATCGTCTTCCTCTCCAAGCGACTTGAATTCGCAATCGCCGCACCCCTTATGCAAAGAAAAAATAGGAAGCGCCTTTCCCGCGCAGACATCCGAAAGACCGTCCACGAGCGCTGAGAAGCTTCCTTTGAAATGAGGGCCATGCTCTTGGGATTGATAAATGACATCACACTCATGATCAACGGGTACGCTCATCAGCAAGCCAGCTTGAAGTGCGCTGTCGGGGACGGCAGCAACTTGTTTTGCTGATCTACGGCTTCCTTCACTGACGACTTGGAAACACTGGTGGAGGCCATCGATTGTGGCGCGGGCGGCCTTGTCTGCAAGCATTAGATTGGCAGTGACTGAGGCGTTAGGAAAAGCCCTGGACACGACGTATTTTTGAAATGCAACGTCATAGAGATAACTCCGCCACTTCGAAGATGGCTCGCCCTTTTGCGTGAGGAATGGACGCTCTTCGTTGCTGTTAAATGACTTCGCTTTGACCTCATGTATAACCAATCGATCAGAATTTTTCTCCAGCACGTCAACGCGAATGAAGCAGTTCTGATATCGGATAGCCGCCTCGAATATAACGCAATCACCGGCGCGTAAAAGCGCTTGCGTCTGCTTTACGGCCTCGCTCATATCTAATGTCACAATATCGTGACCGCCAGGAAAATGTGCCTTCGCAAATTCACCAACTTGAAAACCGCCGTCAGCCAAAGAGGCTAGGAAACTGTCTTCGCGTTTCAGGTTTCGGAAACGCTTATCACGGTTATAAATTAGCTTTTGAGGGCACTCAAGGCCCATGATAAAACGCGACTTAGAAAGCGTTTTAGATGTCATTCAATCTCCCGTGGCGCGGCGCACTCTTCGGCTTCGAGACGCAGAGCACGCATTAAAAACCTATGGCTTATCAACCGCATCAGTAAACCACCGCTCGATAACCCCCATACTCTCTGGACTGGGAAGCTTGTTGTACTTGCCGCGAACCTCTCTCAAAAGGTACAGGTCGCCCTTTCGATTCTGGCTTGTCGTACCTACTATCGATAAAGTCACTGCGATACAAGGACGCACACAGTTCGGTACGCAGGATAATCACAATGACACGTATCAGAATATGCTTAACTGATCTCCGTGCTTTACCAGCCGCGATTAATCTCAAACCGCTTGGTGAGCTTATCTTTTTGCTTAGCACACAGGCGAAAATAAGAGGCCTCAGAAAGGCAACTAGCCGCATCCTCATCAATGATAAAAGTCACTCTTTGATGGAGTTGCAAACTACTAGCAGGACAATATGAAGAGAGTGGCCCCTCGATTGCCTGCTTAATAGCTTTTGCTTTTTGTTGCCCGCTAGCAACTACCAACGCATGCTTAGACTCCAGTATCGTTCCAATACCCATGGTCATTGCAAGCTGCGGTTGATCATCAAACACGCCAAAAAAACGACTATTATCGGCCATTGTGGATTCAGCAAGGGTTTTCAGACGCGTTCGAGAACATAAGCTAGAGCCAGGTTCATTGAAGCCAATATGACCATTTGAACCAACACCCAAAATTTGGAGATCGATGCCGCCACTATTTGCTATCAACGCCTCATACTGTTCCCCAACGTCTATGGGATTTTGCGTCCCACCGCACGTAGGTAGATAGGCTTTCTTGATATCAATATCGATATGGTCAAACAGCTCACGCCTCATAAACGCCGAGTAGCTATGTCGATTTTCGGGAGATAAGCCGAAGTACTCATCAAGATTAAAAGTTGTAACTTCTTGAAAGCTCAGCTCGCCGTGCTGGTAGCATTTAACTAAACGTTGATAAATAGCAATAGGGGTGGAACCAGTAGCCAAGCCAAGGACAGCCGACGGCTTCTGAATCAAAAGTTTAGCTATCAAACTGGCACCCAGTTCCGCGAGCGCTTCATGACTTGGCACGATGACTACATCCACATCAAATACCCCACATCCGCGTCAATTTCCAAACGTGTCGATGCCATCTACCCAACTCTCTACAACTCGCCGAGCGTCATTTAAGGCAACAATATTTGCCCTAAATCCTTTTTTCAATCGACCCAAGGTGTCCCCCAGACCAATAGCTTCAGCAGGGTAAAGCGACGCCATTCGGAGCGCCTCGAGCCAATCAATACCGCACATATCGACCACATTGTTAACGGCACTGCACATGTCGAGATCTGACCCAGCTAGCACACCTCTATCGTTGTAATTGCAGCCATCCCGCGTACTTATCAGCTCACCATAAAGTGGAAATGACGCTCTGCTCCCTCCCACCGACGGCATGGCATCGGTTACTAAGAATACTTTTCCTGCGGACTTTGCTCGGACTGCCAACTTGAGGAGGGCTGGGTGCACGTGATGCCCATCGGCGATCAAACCAACCCAACTATCCTCACACTCGAGCGCACAGCCTACCATCCCGGGTGCACGTGTCTGTATTGGAGACATGGCATTAAATAAATGGGTGAATCCCCTAACACCTGCCGCCAATGCAGCCTTTGCCGCCTCGTAGCTTGCGTCGCTATGTCCTGCAAAAACACGTACGCCCCGTCGGGTTAGCTTACGAATATCAGAAGGAGACACGGCGTCAGGAGCGAGAGTAAGGAGCGTTACACCAGAGCGGAGGGAAGACACCAACTCGATATCACCTTTGCGAAGTGATCTTAGTTTTGAAGAATTGTGGATCCCAGGCCTTTCTCTGCTCAAAAAAGGTCCCTCCAAGTGGATACCCAGGACCTCTGGCACACACTCATGAGCATTATCGACAGCTCTTAACGCGTTTTGCATCGCCGAGGCAGCGTCAGAAATCAGCGTCGGTAGCATTCCAGTCGTACCGTAACGTCTGTGAACGCGGGCGATTGTCTGTAAACCCTCTATAGTCGGGAGGTCGTTGAATAAAACGTCACCACCGCCGTTCACCTGTAGGTCGTTAAAACCCGGCACTAGGGTCACGTTAGATCCCATGCATTGTACTGAAAGGCTTTCCGGAACCTCGTCCAGTGGCACCACATCCAAAATGTGGCCACTGTCGACTATCAGAGCATGATTTGACAACAGTATTTGCCCATCAAATATATGGCCACTTTTTAGTACCTTATGCATCTAGAGCCTCGTAAGCTGCTTGATACCCCAGTATGGCCATACCTCGAGTCCCGCTGGAATCACCAAAGACAGGAGCAACAACCGGTGGAGCAACACTGCCCCCGATTAAATAAGGGTCTATGGCCTTGGGTAGCAGCTCGTAGAGCTCAGAGACTTTGGACATACCGCCACCCAATACAATAATGTCCGGGTCGTAAATTAGGGTGAGTTGAGCCATCAGCGACCCGAGTAAATCTAAGTAGATATCAAAAGCTATTTGAGCCCGTTTATCACCTGACTGAGCCGCCTCAATTATTTGTTTAGGTCCACAAGAAATAAGGCCACAGTGCTCACCCAACCACTCGAGGCCAGGTCCGGAGACATATATGTTGTAGCAATCGAAGGCACCACAGCCGCACTTCCTATCAGGCAGCCTATGGCGCGCTTTTAAGCTAGATGGGATGGGCAAGTGTCCATATTCACAGGCCAATCCTTGACGTGATTGATATAGAGAACCATCAATACAAATACCGCCGCCTACTCCGGTACCAAGGACAACGCCCAAAACAATCTTACTGCCCTGCCCTGCCCCACCGCGTGCCTCCGAAAAAGTAAAAGCATTAACATCATTTTCAAACACGACGTCGCTAACCAATCGCTGACTAATATCATCTCTCAAAGCCCTGCCCGTGATAGCCGGTATGCTTGCTGATAAGGCATTACCATCTTTATCAAAGGTGCACGGTAGACCAATCCCCAAAGAATAGGGTTCTTGAGAACCCTTTACCTCGGCTGCGATAATTGCATCAATCGCAGCAAGAAATTCATCATAATTGTCTATAGGCGTATCAACGCGCGACGATTGCAATGGTGAGAAAAATTCATCAAATCGAGTTAACTCTATTTTTGTACCACCCACGTCGACGCCAAGAATCATGCGCCAATCTCCGAGTGGTCAACCCGTAACGGCTCACCCGAAAGTCCATTTCGTGGCTGATCAGCCGCAGATAACCGAGTCAGCATAGATTTAAAACAAGCTACTCCAAATGCCAGCAGTATGAGCCCAATGACCCGCTCCTCACGTAAGAGGTGACCAATGCCAAACAGCCCACTGTAGACAGCGATAACGCCCAATACCCAACTAATGCCCATTTGCTTCAAACGGTTCCCGTCATTTTTCACCTCACCCACAGCACCCCAGAAGCCGATGGGCTGTACGCGCTCGAAAAATTTATAGAGTTGGGCCTTATTTACCGGGGCTGTAAGAAAAGTTGCGGTAAGCGCAGCCACACACGAAACCAGTGAAATCCACGAGATCACATGGATCGGGTGTGAGGCCATTTGCGTGGGAAAGATCGAGATACTTGATTCGCCGAAACCAACAGTCTGGCCATAGATGTAGTTACCTAGTGCAAGGCTAAACCCAACTAACATACCGACGATTTCTGTCCAAGCATTTGCACGCCACCAGAACCAGCGAAGGAGATGTGGCAGACCTAGGCCCGCCATCATTCCTAAAAAGAGCTCCCACATGGAACCGATGCTATCTACCCAAGTCGCTACGTAAAGGCCCAAGACAGTCACTATCACCGTCGCTAGTCTGCTCATTGATAACTGGCGGCCTGGAGACGCGCTGGGCTCGATAAACCTCAAATAAACATCATTAACAAAATAAGACGCTCCCCAGTTTATAAGCGTCGAAACGGTCGACATAAATGCCGCCATAAGTGATGCCAAAGCCAATCCCTTCAATCCAATTGGTAACACGTCCCTAAGCAGTGCAGGGTAGGCCCGCTCTCGATCCTCAACAAACACGTGGACCTCTCTCTGGCGCTGCTTACCATTTTCGTCTTGATAGCTAATGCGTTCAGTGGTGCGGTAAAGCAAAGCGTATTCTGAAATCGCACAGGCCTGACGATCATTGAGACAGGCTGTCATCTCAACCGTGCAGTGCGATGTGTCAGTTGAGCAGTTATTGAACTGCTCGGCGGTTTCACTCACAAGCTCTCTTGGATAAATCACCAGTGCGGCTACCGCTACTATGATCCAAGGCCATGACCTGATGACAAAATGGGCGATGGTGTACCAAAGAGCGCCAAGCTCGGCTTCTTTATCGTCGCGGGCAGAGTAAAGTCGCTGAGTAGTAAACCCTGATCCATCGACAGCGCCGTTTGTCCACCACAGGACACCCAACGTTAAAACGAAGGCAGAAAATGGCATTCCTAGAGCACCAACGGTCGACTCACCGAGTGTTGGCACGAACGACTTCACTTGGGCATGAGAAAGGAACTGACTTTTACTGGCATCACTACCAATCGAGGGCTCCGGATAGAGAACAGCCAACTGATGCCACATCGCCTCCAATCCACCAAGTTGATTTACGACCATCACACTCAGAATCACCGACATAGCCATCGCGATAATAAATTGAAAAAGGTCAGTGAAGATGACGGCGCGGATCCCACCGATAGACGAGTAGGTCAAAGTTATAAAAATCAGCGTCAAAATCGTCAGCGTGTTGTCGAGTGAGTAAAAAATTAATGTGTCCGGAAAATAGCTCGACACGAGCTCGAAGGCTGGAACGCCCAAAATCAATTGCCAACTTATAAAGGGCTCTGAGATTTTTGCCATTCCTGCCAGCACCCAGCCAAGCGTGATGCTATTCAATATGACCGCACTAGACATCGCTTTTACAGTTCTGAGCACGGTCGCCGCGCGCCCTCCGTACCGTAACTCGACTAACTCAGCATCCGTAATTACACCTGATGACCGCCACTTCCTTGCAAAGAAGACGGTCATTGCAACGGAGCCGAGTACACCACTCCACCAGAACCAATTTCCCGCGATTCCGTAATTAGCCACCCAGCCGGTGATTGCCAAGGGAGTATCCGATGCGAAGGTGGTTGCGACCATTGACGTCCCGACGAACCACCATCGGAGACTTCTGCCCGCCACAAAGAATTCCTGTGCACCTTTATCCCCGGCACGATCTCTGGCAGACAGCCCAATTCCTATGGTTACCGCTAACACGGCCAAAATGATGATCCAATCGAGAGCAGCCAGTGCCATCATAGAATGACCACCTCATCAAAATAGAGCGTCTTCGCAACAAAGGAACGCGTCTCATACGACCAAACTTTCTCTCGATTCTCTGCAGTGAGTCTCACCGCCGTTACCTGTTTCGTAGCAAATGTAAGAACAACCTCTGCCCCACAGAGCGCTAAATCTGGTGCTGCATAAACAGCCACTTCGTGCCAGCCATTATCTGAATCGAACAACTCGACTCGAACCTTGCAAGGCCGATGCAGTTTCCTATGTGCTCCTGCATCAAATCCGACACGAACTTTCGAGACTTTGGTTGGCAAATCGAAACGAACTATCACATTTAGGTCACGGCCATCACACAGGTACCAATGCGGGTAGTCAAAAATCAAATCCGATGCGAGTCGTCCAGAAAATAAACGCGAGCGTGCAAAACTGGCCTCGGACTTAGACAGTTCCGGAAACTCGGTCTCAGCAATCAGTCCTAAATGTTGCACTACTGTAAGACGTGCATCACCATGCAACTCATTACTTGCAAGCAAACATGCTGCTCGGATTGTAGTGGTTGATAACAACCTGAGCGGTTGGTTATATCGAGCCGAATTGGCGCTGGGAGGCGCTCCGTCCAGTGTATAGACGATGGGCATACCGTACGCATCTATCGTGACGCTGACCTCCCCATTTTCCCATTCACTGGCACTGATATGAGGCTTGAAGTGACTCGTTGCTACCGCATAGCCGTTGCGCCTGAGGAGCCTGTCATGAGTCGGCAGTCGAGTTTTGAAGGACGTCCAATCTCTAACTTCGGGTGGAGACCAAAGGGTCTCGGATAAGGCTAGCATCCTGGGTAATACCATCTCATCTGCTCGACGTGCAGACGTCACATACTCAGTCCATAAATTCGCTTGGCCACCCAGTATTAAGGCTTTCTCTTCCTCGGACTCCGCGTAAGAGGAAGGGTCAAACTCATAAACTTGATGCAACCGAGTAAGTCCATGGATACTGGGCGGCTCGTCCAGGTTATATGATTGATAAAAATCAAAGTACGCGTGTTTCGTTGGACACATGATCACTGGATGACGTTGCTTTAAGGCCTCCCTAAGCTTTTCACCTCCCAGCCACGACATGATCGTGATGTCACCCGCCAACTCAGGTTCAACAACATCGTCCCAGGCGACGGGCGTTTTACCTAAATCCTTGATCATAGCTGCGACGCGACCCATAAAATAACTCTGGAGCTGAGTTTCGTCTGAGAGACCTAGGGTTCGCTTTTGTCTTTGACAATCGGGACAATTTTTCCAGCGCGATGTCAGCACTTCATCACCACCGATATGGATATAGGGTCCAGGAAACAAAGTAGCCAGCTCTTCAAATACACTCCGCAAAAAGGCAAACGATTCCTCGCGTGTACACAGAACATCCTCGAAAATTCCGAAGTGCGTGGGCACCTCCAATGCTTGACCGGAGCAGCTCAGCTCAGGGTATGCGGCCAATAATGAGGACACGTGGCCAGGCACATCAATCTCAGGAATCACCGTGACATGTCTAGAAGCCGCATATTCAATGATCTCTTTTATATCGTCAGGCGAGTAGCACCCTGAGTGCACGACCCCGTCTGTTTTAGCGTCAACATCTGACGTAAAACCCTGCACTGTGCCGGACCTGATCGATCCAATTTCTTTTAACTTGGGGAAAAGGCTCAAGTCGATGCGCCAACCTGCATCATCCGTCAGATGCCAATGGAACACATTGAGCTTGTAGGAAGCGATTACATCGATGTACCGCTTTACAAATGACACATCAAAAAAATGTCTACTGACATCAAGGTGCATACCCCGGTAAGCAAATCTAGGGGCGTCTTCAATCGATAAGCATGGAAGTGTAATATCCACGTCATCCGAATGTTGGTGAAGCAACTGTCTCAAAGTTTGAAGACCATAGAATGTACCGGCAGGAGAACCTGATTCGATACGAATTCCGGCTTCAGAAATAACAAGTCTATATGCCTCATTACCTAATCGAGGCGCATCAATTAGTCCAATGTCCCATGCCTGATTATGCTTATCCAACGCCCAACTCAAAGAGGTAAAAGATCCGAGAATTTCTTCGCAAATCGATACGAAAGAGGCCGCCTGTTGACCTGTAAAACCGATGGTAAGCTGATTAGGTACCCGATAAACCTCAGCGGAAACATTGAGTGATGCTGGTATGGGCAGCACATGCAGTCTTGCTTCCACATCTAATTCTTCAAGTATTGGCTTCATGGCTGTTCCGGTAGCGTCTGTTCAAACAACCAGCGAAGAACCTCCGGGTTGGCGTAGGTTGAAGTCCAAGAATCATGACCGACTCCCGGGTATTCGGTGTAACGGGGACGTCCCGAGACTTCCTCAAGAGCCTTAATCATATTGCGACTCCGATGGGTCTTAACCACCTGATCATCCCCTCCGTGAAACGCCCATACGGGAATATCACGGATCAAATGCGCACGGGTTTCATCGCCGCCGCCACAGATTGGTATCGCAGCCGCAAACTCATTGGGCCTACGCATCAGTAGATCCCAAGTGCCATACCCACCCATGGAGATGCCCGTTATATAAATCCGACTTCGATCAATAGGTAACGTTTGATTGAGAGTATCGATAAGGCTCAGCAATAAAGACATACTGGCCGACGGGTTCTGTGGCAGCACATGGGCGTTGTCAGACCAAGGCGTGTCTACCCATTGCTGACCATCTGCGACTTGCGGTGCGATAACAAAAGCGGGCTTATCAAACTGCTCCATAAATTTAACGATCGACCCAATGCCGTGCTTCAATTGCGCAGCATTCTCGGCACCACGCTCTCCTGCCCCATGCAAAAAAACAACCAAGGGGTACAACGTCTCGATCTCTACCGGCTTGGGCGAGTACATCCGATAAGGGAGCCTGCCCACGCCTTCATTGACATGAGAGTGAGCTGTGAGGTGGTCGGTCATGTTGTCAGAGACTCCACTCAGTGCTGAGGCTTGCGAGATGAGTGATATGAACATTACTAAGAGGTAGATACCGAACCCTTGGACAGAGGTAAGTCTTGCAAAGTTAGGCACTCTGTTTGACATCGTATCTCTCACTATTAAGCTCTTTGATTACCCAACCGGAAGCTCAGCCAGACCGGTTTGGGGGTCAACAATATCCTAGCCATAAAAAAGGCCGAGTCTCGGACTGTTAACGTCGCGATACTCAGCCTCATAAAAGGAGGGCTGTCCAAGGGAAAGCCCTCCTCGTCACACAGTAAACTAGAACTTGTAGTTCACACCGACATAAAACCGACGTCCAGAGTAGCGGTCGTCAAGCAGTCGGTCTTTCTGGCCCCAGTACTGATAATTGTTCTCCTCAGTGAGGTTGACCACTGACGCATTCAATTGGAGTTGATCGGAGAAGCTATAAGTCGCATTCATATCCACCTGACCGTAATCATCGGTAAATACAGTCTTTCCATTGGATTCGAACGCAGCCCAACTGTCCCGCCAGTTATAAGACACTCGGGCACTCCAGTCATCTGTCTCATAATAAGCAGAAACGTTGTACTGATTTTCCGACGCGCCTGTGAGCGGAATACGACGAGTCGATCCGTCTTGGCTCTCGAGTGTTGCCAGCGAGGTATCCGTGTATGTGTAGTTAGCGAAGACACCGCCGCCCCAATCAAAGGCTTGCTGGTAGAAGATCTCAATACCTTCTGAAGTTGCATCACTACCGTTAACAGGACCCGAGATACTGACCGGATATTGAGTGCCGTCGTAGTTAAGGTTCGTAATATAGCTGTCAGTAACTACGAAGGTATTGATATCTTTGCTGAATAGCGTTGCACCCAATATCGCTCCCTGCTCAAAGTACCATTCTAGGCCGAGATCGTATTGCGTCGCCTGATAAGGCTCTAGATCTGGGTTACCACCACTGCCTGAGCCGATGCCACCTTGAATTGGGTACCAAAAGAGCGAGGCGCCGAGATCAGAATACTGAACACGTGACATCACTTTCGCAGCAGAGGCTCGAACAACCAGGTCGTCTGCAGCATCCCACTTCATGTTTAGGCTTGGCAGCACCTGACTATTTCCACCTTTGCGGACCTCGGGAGTCTCGTCACGAAGCCCGTCAATATCGTCTAACGTGATGGCCTCCTGCTTCGTATCCGCGTAACGAACACCGATATTTCCGCTGATTGCACCCATAGCAAAGTTGCCTTGAACGTATAGGCTGGTGATCTCTTCTTTGACGTTAAAGACCGTAGCTTGATTAGTACTGATGGCCTCATCAAAGTTGCCTTCAACCCATGTATCAAACGTATCCCAGTCAACACCCATCAAACCTGTAGTACCAGTTCCAGCATTGCCCGTAAGGCTCTCACCCTGACCCACCCAAGTGGCTACAACATCTGCCCCAGGGTAATTTGCCGGATCGTGATGCCACGAGTACCCGCAGGTAGTACACCACCAATAGTCACCACCATAGTTATCGGGTGTACCCTCGTCGAAATACGCATTGCTATTGTCACGTGCGACCTCGTGGTCACGCCACTTGAAGCCAACGTCGAATGACTCGAAAATTGCAAGCTCGTAGTCGAAACTTACGTCCAGTTGCGCATAGGTCTCTTCGTCAGAGTGGTCGCCTGCGTAATCTGGTTGATGCCAATCAAACGCGTTGTAACCATTATGCTCGCCCTGTAGAACCTGCGAAGAGTTGAAGTCCCAGCCCCATGACGTCGTGGAGCCGTTGGTAGCACGGAAACGTTGATAAACACCTCGCGTAATGCCGCCCTCTGATTTAGTAGAGCCAACGTTAGCTCTTGCGTCCCATCCCTCGCCTGAAAAATCCATTTCGATATCGTAAGTATCGGACGTGGATTCTGATTCATAAATGAAGCCACCGCCTGCGTAAGATGCTAGGTAGTTGTCATCCGTAGGGTCAAGATCCTCCATCTGGAGCATGGTGATAGTCCCGTTATCCACACGGAAATCAGTAATCATTGTCTCCTTGTAGCAGCAGAACGTGGGCCATGCAGAAGAGAGAGAGGTCCAAAAATCACTTTGATAACCATTTTGCTCGATGATCTCGGAGTTCTGACCCAGAGTGGAACCGATATAGTTGAACGTCAGACCGAAGTTTTCAGTTGGTTTCCATTGCATGGTTAATTGATAGCCAAGACGCTCTCTTTCCTCATCTTTTTCACCAATAACTACGGCAAACGGCGCGTACCCTTGAATAGTGCGACCATCAACAGTTTCGAGCTGCGTCCACTCAACAGCTGTCTCACCACATGCACCGAATGGCGTCTCGGAACAAAAGTACTGCCAGTTCTCTGTTCTGGAATATTCGGAAACCGCGGATCGATTTTGCTGTGTAACAGAAGCTAGAATTCCGAAGGTTTCGTCTTCGTTTTTCCAATTAATGAGACCGCTATATTGACCTTCCCAGTCTTCGGTTACGTCGGAATAAGTACTTTCAAAATTGAGAAAACCTGAACCCGATTCCATCTCGAGGGGTTTTCTGGTGTTGATTATGATTGTACCGCCGATTCCGCCCTCATCGATGCGAGCTTCTGGAGATTTGTAAACCTCTACGCTCGAAATCAAATTACTAGGCAGCAGCGAATAGTTAAAAGAACGCGATGGGTTGGTCGCACTTTGTCCTGTAGCAATATAGTTGCCATTCAGCAGCGTCATCGTTAAGTCAGAACTCACTCCACGGACGCTTACAAACTGACCCTCACCACCGTCTCGGGTAATGGAAACGCCCGGAACTCGCTGCAGAGCGTCAGCAATGTTTTTATCTGGAAACTTACCGATATCCTCGGCAGTGATCGCATCAACAAATGCGCTGGCGTCACGTTTGATATCAAGGTTTTTTTCCAGTGTGCCTCGAATCCCCGTTACGATAACCTCTTCCATTACCAGGTCACCATCCTGCGCATTCGCGTTGACACCTGACCCAGCAATTAGTCCGGCACAGATCGCAGTGCGGATTATTCGGGAAAAGGCGCTACTGCCATGTATGGACTTACTCATTATTGTTCTCCTTTGCTACAAGTTTTGGTGCCGCCCCCCACACACTAAAGTGTCGGTTATCGCCACCGCCTGCACCACTTACTAACGAACCACCCCGAACTTTCTTCTACACCTTCGAGACAATACCCCTAATAATGCAACCGGTTACATTTCTAAGCGGCTAGTGTGCAAGCACCTTGAATCCGTCATAAGGACTCTCCTCCACCGCTGTTACGATTCTGATTCCTTTTCAGAAAACTCATAATGTAACCCGTTACAAAAAATATAACTAACGACGTCGCAACTGTCAACCACCAAAACAATTCTTTTCCAAATCTAGTAGTTGCCGGATCATTTACTCTAATAACGCCGAAATAATGGCCGGTCTTACCAAGGCCTCCATTACTTTGTAGCCCGCGATATTTGGGTGCACCAAATCATCAGCACTTGTGAACTGTGG
>Ga0213863_10001918_pt1 | contig 14959 bp, 7 predicted proteins | sample PICome_8_FD_160128 | JGI IMG/M metagenome (GOLD analysis project Ga0213863, IMG submission 160128) | Coastal seawater microbial communities near Pivers Island, North Carolina, United States - PICO497 | ecosystem: Environmental > Aquatic > Marine > Coastal | place: USA: North Carolina | collected... | reverse complement strand
GCCCTTACCTGATTGGTTGGCGCATCTGCGCGACGACCAGCGACTGTTTCTGAATCCTGAAGGGTCGCGTTGCCTTGAATGAAGAACGAGGAACCCAGCGCGCCTAGTCCGCCTAAGCCGATCAGGCCCTCTAGCTCCAGTCCTGTCATCGTGGACGATTCCGCATTGATGATCCCTCTTGCCCGATTGGTATCCGAGGCTGGCAGTTCGTAGAACTCGATGGGATTGTCGATTTCTTTATGGAAGACGCCGAGGGTCACGTTATTGCCATTGTCCCATAAGAAGTCAAATCTAAGATCGAAATTATCGATATCACTCGGCACAACGTCAGGATTACCAAAGGTCAATTCGTCCGTCAGAGGGTCGACGAAACTCGTTTCAGACACTTCTCGCAGATCCGGACGAATAACCGTTTGACTCCAACCAACCCGAGCCTGAAATTCATCCGCCCACCAGGCACCAAAGTATCCTAGGGTGAGTGAAGGGAAAAGCTTACTGTCCTCAAAACTCGCTCGCGCCAATGCTCCTGAATCCGTGGTGACCATCGGCAGCTGAACCGAGTAGCCGAAGAGATTCCAGGGCACCGCGACTTGGGCATAATCCTCTCGCCGAATCCCTGCCGACACCCGATAAGTTTGGTCTAACCAGATATCGGCCATGCCGAAATAGCTCGTGGTCATCGTTGCAGCCAGATAGCTCCTAGACCCTGCCCCTTGAACACGCAGTTCAAACTGATTATCGGGATTCAAGAGATTGTCGGTTGAGAAAACCTCCCCGAAACCGCCATCGATCGATACATTCGCAGAGCCAAGCCCAAATTCTCGCTGTGCATATTGCCGCGCTTTGCGATCGAATTGATAACCGAAAGCCAGCTCAATCATCAGCTTTTCAGACTCGATTGGCAAAACCGCTTTGTAACCGTAACTTAACGCATCGTCTTTAAGCTCGGTAAAGCGAAAATCAGCGGCAGAGCTATCCCGTTGGATCGTTCGACTCAGGACCGTGGCGGATACTGGATCAGTAACCGTATCCGCATTAAAACGCACCGCATTCGGTATGTCCGTTGATGCCTCTGACTCAGTGTACTGCCAGGTTACCACCAGCTCTGAAGGCAAGTAATTAAGGACCGGGATTGCAGACCGGGTCTCATCACCGAGGGTGTGCTCCCCTACTAGCTGGATCAAAGACAGCTCGCGTCGCTCGAATTCTACGCTGGAACGACTAAAACCAATACCATCAGACTTCGTACGATTTTCATTGAAAAAGTCTTCTACGGCCGCCTCATTGTCAGTATCGCGAATAAACAAATAGGCTGCACTGACTTCATGATCGCGACCATAGGCGACGCCCACGTTCACGATACTATTGAGTCTGACTGACTGAGTGGTTCTTGCTTCCGTCGAAAAACGTTCCGCAGGCTCAGCAAAATTATAGGTTTTTCGGGCACGTTGTCGCCAGCTTGATTCGTACCCGCCCGATAGTTGAAAGCCCAGTTCTAAATCATCGGTAGGCAACCAGTTCGCACCACCCGACATTCGAATGTTTTGATCGGGCTTATCGCCTGTCGACTGAATATCGACATCGCGATTGAGCAGCGTGCCAAGGGCGGCATTAATCGCTTGCGCCTCAGCAAAGGATGCGTCGGCTTGGCCGCTGGCTGTAAGCCCGTCCAGTATCGTCGCAGCACTGAAGTTACCCTTATATTGTTCAGCTGCCTGCAACAAGCCCAGCGGTAGTGCTCGAGTACCATCATCCTTACCGAGATCATCATCACGCCCTCCAGGAGAAGCTATAAGGTTGCCGCGAGACGCTGCGTTGAATCCCGAACCCAGCTCAATGCTGAAGTTAGCGCCCCGATCTGGAAATGCAGTCGTACGCACATCAATGGATCCGCCTGCAAAGTTCGCACGGATATCCGGAGAAAAAGTCTTTTGGACCGAGAGTCCAGATACCACCGCAGAAGGAAAAATATCAAGCGGGATCACGTTTCTCGTTAAATCCGGAGAAGGGATATAGGCGCCGTTTAAGGTTGTTGAGGAATACCGCTCGCCCAGGCCCCGAACATAGACGAATTTATCGGAAACTAACGAAACACCCGTCATCCGACGCATGGCATTGGCAACAGTGGAATCACCTAACCTACTGATTGATTCGCCATCCAGCACATCAACCACCGAATCCGACTCGCGGCGTTCATTCAATAGTTGCTGGGCGGCATTTAAAAATCTGCCTAACACCACCACTTCTTCAATGGGCTGACTAGATTGCGTGCGCGCTGCACTGTCCTCTAAAGCCAGAGAACCTGCAGAAAAAAGTGTCATTGCTAAGATAACGCATCTTCGAGAATTTATGATCGCTCGCTCCTTCAAAACAGACATATCGATCCCCTATCTAATTAAGCTGATAAAACCTCTGTACGAGCCTAAAACCGCGGCTCATGCAGATGGAACGTCGCTTTTTTACTGTTGAAACCAGAAAGTTTGATCCAAACCAAACGTCCAGCCAGCTGTCCAATCATTGGTCTCCGCGATAGCCCCAAGGATCTCGCGCGCCACCGCTTGAGCAGGCAGCGACGCATCGTTCACCACAACATCACCGGCTGGCACCGAATAGAAACCATTGCTGCTGCTGAACAAAATTAAATCCGTATTCGCCGCCTGCGTTGGATCAACCGGGGCCGATAGATCAGCAAATACGGTATTACTGTTGGCTTGCAGCCAGTCTGAAACGTCCTGGCCTGCAATGGTTTTGCTCGACTTGGTGACTGCAGCAAAGACGGAGTCTGAAATCGCTGCATTACCAAGCGCGAACCCATCCGAGGCGACCGTATCATCAACTCGTATCGCCCAGTGTTCACCTGGACTGACTTCCTCGCCATAGCCACCGAAGACAACAGCCCCTTGAATGGTCGGCCACAGCCCCTCTCGCAATCTCAACCCAGCACCCGGATCATGAGTCCCTTCACTTGGAGAAAAGATACACGTCAGACCGATGATCGTTGGTCGCGAGTTCAAACCACGTGCAAACATATCTTGGATAAATTCATCAGACTTGCTGGAATAAGAGCCGATGCCATCTGCCTCTACGCAACGGTTACCATCCGTTTCCTGCTGAATCACAAGCGCATTGGTTACAGACCCGATATACCCTTCATCGACGTCAATGGAATCGTCCCTCACATATATCGCGACGAAATTTTCGAAATTAACAGCACCACCAAACATCTCTATCCCATCATCGTAGGTAGAGTAGACCTGCAGGTTTTTAATAATCGTATTTCGACCAACGCCGCCGAAGGAAATGCCGTTCAACTCATCGCCATTAGCAACTTGTGCGCCGGTATGCTTGACAACGACATACTCCAACCTACCAGAGCTATCATCATCATTTGCGCCACCGTAATACGATTCGTCAAGACCCTCTGCACCTTCAGCTGCGATGTTGCACTCCCCGACCAAAGCCAGATCATCCCCGCGTGTTCCGGTGTATTCACATTTATTGCTGACCCCGAAACCATTGATCACCATGCCGCCCCACAACTGCACATCCTCTGGCCCAGCGGCGCCTTCAACGGCATCTTTGGTCGCAGTAAACGTGATCGGCTTTTCTTGCGTTCCAACGGCAAAGAGTTGCGACCCTCGATTGATGATGACGAACTTGGTGTTATCGGGCCAAGCTAAGGTTGCACCCGCCTCGATCGTCAATGTGGGTCCATCGCCACCCTCTACGACACCGGCCGCTGTGAGTTCTGCCGCATTTGAGTGGGCCTCACCAACAAACAAGCTGCCTTTAAAAACATGCACGCCGCCTGAGGCCAATTCAGGAATCGTGATATCGGTCGTAATGTTATTGCCAGCATCTGCAAATGCCGGAGAATAGGTACAGTTAACACCGTCAAAGTCCCCTTCAATCGTTTGGCCGCCAGAATTAACGTACGAGGCGCAAGGGTTTTCTTCGGCAACCGGTGCAGCGGCTGTATTGTTCGAGTTGGTTACTGAGTTGTCTGTCGAATTATCCGATGTCGACGGGTTGAGGTTGATATCTCCGCTGTCACATGCCGCAAGGGCCGCACAAACGAATAACGTTGCAACAAATTGACTTTTCATGGACTACTCCTAAGGCTCGTTTAGATAGCGCGCATTATGAGTAGCCAGTACGGCAGTCGAATAAAGACAAAAATAAGAAAGATTAAAATCGAGTAAGCGATATTAATACTCGTTAAGAAATCTTTATTTTTACAACTTGGGACGTTGCTGTTGGATCAACATCCAACAACGATAGATTCTTAGACGCGAGCCTTTACCGCACTAAATTAGGACCGATGCAAAGCGGGTCTATTTAAAGAGGCGCTGTGCAAGGAGGCGCTATGCAAAAAGGCGCTATGCAAAGTGGATCAATGTTGGTGAAACGAAAAGGCAGGAAGATGATGGATGCAATTTTAGAGGGTTGCACCTTTATGACCCCTAAGCGAACAAAGAAGGTCCTACTTATTATTAACAACACGTTATTAACAACACGTTATTAACAACACGTTAGATGGTGCCCGGGGCCGGAATCGAACCGGCACTCGCTAATGCGAACAAGATTTTAAGTCTTGCGTGTCTACCAATTTCACCACCCGGGCAGCCGGCCAGAAGTTTATCACGAATGCAGGCGAATCAGACCCTCTTGCATGCAACTGGCGACTAATTTTCCTTCGGCTGTAAACACAGAGCCTCTCGTGTAGCCACGCGCGCCATCTGCTGCTGGACTGTCCAGCGCGTAGAGGAGCCATTGATTAACATCCACCGGTTGATGAAACCAAATACTATGATCGAGGCTGGCAACTTGCATTTTTTCGCGATCATAACGACCGCGATGCGGCATCCGCGCCGTGCCTAGTAGCGCTTCATCAGACTCGTAAGCCAGCAATGCCAAATGCATACGAGGGTCTTCTGGAGCCGTGCCGTTGGCTTTAATCCAAACTCGCTGAACAGGATCTTGAGGAGAATCCTCCAACAAACGCTTATGATCCTCACGAAAACTCAAAAATGGCCGCTGCTTTAAGCCAGCGACCATCTGGTTCTCATCCGGCGGCGTCAGGTCGGGCATCTCGTCCTGATGACTCAGCCCAGGCTCGTCCAAATGGAATGACACATCCATATTGAAGATTGCACGCCCAGATTGAATCACCTTGATGCGACGGGTGTTGAAACTTTTACCGTCGCGAATACGATCAACCTCAAAGAGAGCCGGCACGCTTGGATCGCCGGGCCTCAAAAAATAAGCGTGAAGTGAATGTGGCATGCGGTCTAAGTCAGTCGTTCGCATGGCTGCTACCAATGCCTGCGCAATGATCTGCCCTCCAAACAGACGGCGATTACGATCAGGCGGATGAAAACCTCGAAACAGATCTCGCTCTATCGGTTCGAGGTCAAGCAAAATCATGAGCCGCTCGAGCGGCCCCAAGCCAGCAAATGACTCGAGCGTTGGTGGTATGTAGAAGCTTTCAGACATCAATTGACTAACGTGCTGACGAACCACCGTCCGCCATGTAAACGCCACCGGTCATAAAAGCCCCTTCATCCGAGGCCAGAAACAACATCATGTTCGCTATGTCGATTGGCTCCGCGTAACGCCCCATCGGAATGTTCGCACTCATGACCTCATGTGCAGTCTCCAAGTCTTCCGGCATCATCCCTGCTTCCAAACTACGCATCATGCGCGTCTCAACGGGGGAAGGGTTCACCGTGTTGACCCGAATCTTGTGCTCAGCGCCACTGAGCGCCGCTGAGCGCATGAGGCCAATCACCGCATGCTTACTCGTCACATAAGGGGCCAGCATGCTCGCGCCCTTAATCCCCGCGACCGATGAGGTAATAATTATGCTACCGCCACCGCGGGCTTGCATCACTGGGAACATCGCCTGCAGACCCAGCCAAACCCCTCTAACATTGACTGCCATGACCTTGTCAAACATCTCATCACTCGACTCGAGAAAGGGTTTTACCTCGCCTTCAATCCCGGCATTGGCGAGCAAAATATCGACTCCGCCAAAGACGTCAACTGCTTGCTGAACATAACGTTCGGTATCCGCTTTTTGGCTTACATCTGCCACACAATAGGCACTGGCGTTACTGCCGACTTGATTGCTAGCATCAACCAAAGCTGCTTCATCGAGATCCACTAACAACACTTTGGCGCCCTCTTCGATGAACCGTCTAGCCGCTGCTATCCCAATACCGCCTGCGCCGCCAGTAATCACCGCAACTTTTCCTTCTAATCGTCCCATCTCATCTCTCCTGACTGATACCGAAGATTAACAGAGCATCAGAGCCTTTGACTATTTTATGAATCAGGCCGCCTGTTCAGCGCGCTTTACCTCCTTGAGGAACGGTAAACATACAAATATGCAGATGATTATAGGCAATAGATGGGCTATCATTGCGCACCTGAGGCTGGGTGGCAGAGTGGTCATGCAGCGGTCTGCAACACCGTTTACGCCGGTTCGATTCCGACCCCAGCCTCCAACTTCTACAAACGGTGCTGCTGGCATTTCATCGCCCAGGGTCCTTGTAAATTTTTACTCTCTTCTCACGTCAGTCATCAAAAAAAAACCAGCCGGAGCTGGTTTTTTGTGCATTTTGATTCGAACTATCGGTTTACACATTTCAGCATTGCATACTCATTTCGCTGATTTTTCAGTTTCAACTTGTTTGACACTGGGGTGATCAGCCATCAGTCCGAGCACGTTTTGAATCTTAGGATGACTCTCTAATAAATTCTCATCATAAATAGCTTTCACCATACCGGAAGCCAAACCAAAGCAATAAAAGGTGTAAAAATCGGCCAGGGTTAATTGATCGCCAGCAGCGTAAGGCGCTCCGACGAACAAGCGATCAACCGCTTTCATTCCTTTCGCAAGATCGGCTTTTACCGCTGATTTAGTCTCATCCGAAACAGGCTGTTTAAACAACACCTCAGGCAGCAGACGTCGAGCCACCAGCTCAATATCTAATTTGAGGTGACAAACCAATTCCATCACCTTCGCAGCGGGCATTGCATCGCCCGGGAGTAAGGCCGGCTCTGGCTGCAGATGCTCGAGATAACTCGCGATGGCAATGGATTCGGATAGATAAACACCATCGGCCTCAATGGCCGGCATTTTCCCCATCGGCGATAGCTGAAGAAAATCTTCTTCTTGACTGGGCGGCCTTTTGACCTCCTCAAAGCCTAATGATTTCTCAATCAATAGTGCCTTTGTTAGGCTGTAGTAGTTGCTCATGCGTAGGCCATAAAGCTTGATCATGACGGGCGTACTCCTTTGTTTTGTTGAATCTTAATTGAGCATACCGTCCTTTGTCTGACTACCACAAACTCAAAATCTCGAACTCAGTTACAAGGCTGAAGCCACGATAGCAAATTGGTTCAGGGCGCTGCTCCAATTTTAGGTTGCCAGATACTCACTGAATACCAGTAGTGCCGTTTCAGTTTCTCTGGGGTGGGCGGACGAGCAACAAAGGTTCCACTTAAGGCGTGATCCTGGGGTCTGAAAACCTAGCAATCATCCGAGGCGAACCTCAAAATCTCTAACCGGACCTGGTGCGGAAACGATTTTTAGACGGTGAGGCGGGCTAAATCAGAGACCAACTGCCATGTAACCAAATAGAGAACTGCGCCACGTGGTAGCATTCGTTAGCCCGGCTTTAGCAACCAGTCACGGATGATTGAGCAGCCCACGTAGCATGTAAATCACTCGGACGCATGACTGCATCTGCAAACTTCATCCAAGCTAAGGATTGTATGATCAATCCGAAGCGCTAAGCCGTGCTCGGCAGTCAAGACGAGCCACGAAAAGCAATCAAAGGGACGAGATGAAGTCATTCATTCGACTAAAACGCCTCAGCACAACGAACCTAGTAATCTATGGTTTATTCGCTCTCACCTGCCGGCAAGACGTGATTGCATCCGAGGAGGCGTTCATTCTTGATGATGGTCGGATCGACGCGTTATGGGGAGGCAATAAAGCACTGTCCTTTTTCGATGAGCACGCAAACTACGAGGATTGCACCGATGAAATCGCCGGCACTGAGAGCTGTGACAGCGTCGATTGGAAAATTGTTGAAGACAGCGTTACAGGTGCAGTGCTCGAGGTCGTTTATCTCAACTCTGCTGGACACGCGGGTTTGGTGGTAGGCCCATCACCGCCCATTGACCTTTCAGGCTATTCCTCCGGAAGTTTAGATTTTGATATCAAAATTGTGTCAAAAGGAGATGCCAGTCAATTTTATATAAAAGTCGAGAGCGGGAGCGCCATCTCTGGCGAACTCCCTATCACCGGGATATCACTGGAAAAACCTGACTGGCAGAGCGTCTCAATCCCCGTCTCTACATTGACGGCCAGCGGCGATCTGCAAATGTCTGGCATTACTGCCCCCATGGTGTTTTTCCCCGCATATCGAACCGGTGCCGGCCTACACTACCGTTTAGACAATGTTAGATTTACCGGTTTCGATACGACCAGCAATCCGGCAGAACCCACCAATGGGAGCGTCGACTACACCCTAACAGCGTTCGGTGCTGGAACCATTGCCGATCGGATCAACCCGAATAGCTATCGCTGCGTCTTTGATTACGGCACCTGGATTTACAATGCTGGGGTTGTCGAGCCCGGCATATCCGGATGCAACACAGCAACCAGTACGCCAACAGGATCACCCACGCCCAGATCACCACAATTGGCTGGGCCCGCGTCCCTCAAGCCGACGGCAACCCATCGTTGGTGGGGTTCCGTACCCTTTTTAGGAGAAATGCGCATCGGGGAGCCAGCTGATGCTGCATACATCACACCTGATCCGTTAATGGCGCGGATATCAGAGCGCGGCGTCAGAGTCATGGGTATCCCTGGCGGCCTCTCAACTAGGGCGGACGGGTTTCTTTATGATCCGCCAGACCCATTTTCGGAGGTGTTTGACGGTATCGCAGTGGGCAACACCGAACATTCGAGCCTCGATGCCGTTATGAAGGACTCAAGCGACGGAACAATCACCGTTGAGTGGCGTTCCGGCCTGACCCCGGTCATGGATGCGGTTTTTGTTCATGGCTCTCCGCACATCTATTTCACTGTTTTTGACGGCCAAATGGTTCTGCGAACCCTACGCGAAGACGGCGGAGAAAAAGGTATCTTTTTAAACACCGATGGAAAACTAGGGATTTGGACGGCAGTTGCGGGCAATCGTAATGATTACCTGATAACCGGCAATGGAGAGACGTCATTTTCAGACGTCAATAGTAGAGAAATTCTAGTGGCAGATGAGACCGGACGCATCACGCTAACCTGGCTGCCAAACCCTCAGAGTGGCGCTTCGACCTCTGATATCGCTGTCTTTTCAGCGACAGCCCAGTCAAGAATTGCGAGTGTGACAATCGACCATGAAGTGGACCCAACCAATAACCAAGTCACAGTTACACATCGCTATCTAGACGCCGCCGGCAACCCGATTGACACATTGATGGGCCTGCACCCATTGCACTGGAAATTTTCTACTCCTTTCGAGGCGGTCGCAAAAACCAGAAGCGCGCGGGGCGTTATTCAGTTTGTAAAGGGGCATCAGTTTAGCTATCGAATTCCGTTCAGCGGCATTTTGCCCTCTCTGCCTTATCTGCCCGAGACCCTTGATCGAGACCGGCTCAAAACTCTGATTGACGAATTTACCGAAACAGGGTCAAACAGCTGGAACACTCGAACAGACACGTATTGGAGCGGAAAGAACTACGGCAAAGTCGCTGAACTCTCAGCCTTAGCCCGTACAGCAGGATTTATCAATGAAGCTGACACGTTGCTCACTTGGCTGAAAGCAGAGCTCGAGGATTGGTTTTCGGCCGAGCAAGAGGGCCAACTCGATAGCCAGCGATATTTTATGTACGACTCAAATTGGAATACGCTGCTTGGCATGGAGGAGTCTTTCTCCTCGCATCAGCAGCTCAATGACCATCACTTTCACTACGGTTATTTCGTTCGCGCTGCGGCTGAAGTTTGCAGAATTGATCTCGATTGGTGCGGACCAGATCAGTATGGCCCAATGATCGAATTGCTGATTCGAGATTATGCCGCAGGTGACGACGATCCGTTGTTCCCGCCCCTTCGCAATTTTGACCCCGCCAATGGTTTTTCTTGGGCCTCCGGTGCCGCGAACTTCGTGCGGGGCAACAACAACGAATCGACGTCCGAGGCCGCTAACGCTTATGGCGCGATCATTCTCTACGGATTGGCAACTAACAATCAGGCGTTAATAGAGCGCGGCACTTATTTGCACGCTTCAACCGCGGCGACCTATTGGCAGTATTGGAATAACATTGATGGATATCTGACCCCAGGATCCGATTGGGACAATTTCCCAACAGGCTACGATAAGATTACTACTTCCATTATCTGGGGTGATGGCTCTGTTTTTTCAACGTGGTTCAGCCCACTGGTCGCTCACATCCTAGGGATTCAGGGCCTCCCTTCTAACACTTTGACAATGCACGTCGGACTCTATGTTGATTACATGCGCGATTACGTTAAGCTTGGATTATCCGAATCACCCAACGGAAAACCCTCCGGGCTCGGCAATGAGGAATGGCGTGATCTCTGGTGGAACCTTTGGGCTCTGGTCGATCCTGAGGCATCCATCGCAGATTATGAGACTGCAGCGCAGTACCTGCCGGAGGCTGGAGAAACCAAGGCGCATACCTTTCACTGGCTCCACACCCTCAAAGCATTAGGCCAACAAATCACAATCTCAGAAGGTGTCACTGCCGACTACCCGAGCGCCATGACATTTGAGAAAGAGGATCTTCGTCAATATGTCGTCTACAACTTTGACGATACTACCCGACTGGTCTCGTTTAGCGACGGCCACGCAGTCAATGCCAAGCCCGGTTTCTCGATTACAAACAACAGAGCAGCGCCTGATATCGACACTGATGGTGATGGTATCCTCGATGCCGACGATGCATTCCCTAACGATGCAACAGAGTGGCTTGACACCGATCAGGATGGGCTTGGTAATACTGCAGATCAGGATGATGACGGCGACGGCTTTATCGACACCGATGAGCTTAAGGCAGGCACAGACCCTACAAGTGCCCTATCGTGCCCAGGCTGCTTCAGTTTTGATATCGACCAGAGCGATCTTACTCAGCCGCTCACAGATGGGCTCTTAGTCATCCGTTACTTATTTGGCTTTACGGGAGAGACACTGACTGCTGGGGCGATCAGCCCCGATGGCGCTCGCGCTTCGCCTGATGAAATCGAGGCATTTCTAAATGCATCGAATCATGCACTCGACATTGATGGGAACGGAAAGGCCGAGCCTTTGACCGACGGACTATTGCTGATACGTGCACTGTTTGGTTTTACTGGCTCGAAGCTCACAGCTGGCGCCATCGGTGAAGGCGCAAGCCGTGAGACTGCCGAAAAAATTGCAGCCTATATCGCCGATTTGACGCCTTAATGAAGAGCATCAGACCCGATACTCCTGAAGACAGTATTCGGTTCAGCGTATCGCCGCTGTGAAGTCAGTAGCGCAATGGACCCGTTAGGCTCTATCCAAAGTCACTGAACCTCCAAGCAACAGGCCAGGAAGGCATAGCGCGTGTCCGAGACAGCGCTCCTTGCTTAAAGGCGCCTGCATAATTGCCTCAGCATTGGCACAAGGCGCGCTTCTTCGCTGCACGCTCAGTTACCCGCTTAAGCTAGGACAAAACGCGCTGCTTGCACCTTCGAATCAGTTTACGCGTCATCCGATCAGCGCGGATCAGCGATTTTTAAGAGCTGTTTACCCAAGTTCTGACCAGTAAACAAACGCTGTAACGTATCTGGAATGTTTTCAAAGCCAGACTGCAAATCAATCTGGTACTTCAACTCTCCAGAGGCTATCCAACCAAGCAAATCGTTGACTGCTTCAGCAGCTCTTGGCATGTAATCAAGAACAATGAACCCTTCCATTCGTGCTCGTTGGGTCACCAGGTTCATTAAGTTCACAGGGCCAGGTATCGGCGCAGTAGCGTTGTAGCCCGAGATACCGCCACACAGAACGATGCGTGCTTTCAAATTCATATGATTAAGCGCCGCCTCCAAAATATCACCACCAACATTGTCAAAAAAAACATCGAACCGATCAGGGCAGGTGGCTTTGATTTGGGCATCGACGTCTTGGCTTTTGTAATCAATCACTGCGTCGAAACCGGCTTCATTGAGCAACCAGTCACACTTTTGTTGTCCGCCGGCAATGCCTACAACTCTGCAGCCCTTGATTCGGGCAATCTGACCCGCGACCGACCCGGTAGCTCCCGCTGCACCAGAGACTAATACGGTCTCGCCTGCCTTGGGCATGCCTAAATCCAGCAGACCGAAGTAAGCGGTTAACCCAGTAATTCCCAGAACCGAAAGCATCATCTCCGGAGTAACGCCCTCTGGAAGCTTCGAGAGCCCCATAGGGCCCTGGCCTGGTGCGGCTACAACAAAGTCTTGCCAATTGCCCGTGGTTTGCACGATATCACCCAGTTTAAAATCGGGATGATTTGAGACCTCGACCTGACCAACTGATCCCGCACGCATTGGCGCGCCAATCTCAACCGGAGGCAAATAACTTTCTCGATCGACCATCCATCCCCTCTGAGTTGGGTCAAAAGAAAGGTAAAGGTTTCTGACTAATACCTCCCCGTCGCCCGCCTCAGGAATCGCCGTCTCTGAATATTCGAAGTTATCTTGAGTAACCAGTCCATCGGGACGCTTGGCAAGCAACCATTGACGATTGATGTTCATTGTAATTTCCTTATCGTGGTTTGTGTTATCTGAATGTGTTGCCTCGCTCATCAGCCCGGCGAGCTCTAACCTTAGGCTTTTAATCTAAGCGGCAATGACCGGAGCCGCTCGCCTGTTGCGCGGAAAACAGCGTTTGCAACCGCTGGAGCGATTGGCGGCAAACCAGGCTCACCGACACCCGTTGGCTTGCCTTGACTCTCGACAATCACCACCTCAATGTCCGGCGCCTCGTTCATTCGAAGAATCGGATAATCATGGAAATTACTCTCCTTGACCGCACCGCCTTCAATTAAATGCTCACCATGGAGTGCCGCAGTCAGCCCAAAGAGAATACCGCCTTCCATTTGGGCACGGACGACGTCCGGGTTCACCGCTGTCCCACAATCTACGACGCACACCACTTTGTGAACCTTAATCTGCCCGTTCTCAACAGAGACTTCCGCAATCTCAGCGACGTCCGTTAAAAAAGAGTGATGAGCGGCCAGGCCCAGATGCCGCCCTTGGGCCGTCGTCATCTGCTTCATCCGCTCACCCGCGATTCGAACTACATTCTGCAATCGTGGATTGTTCTCGGTATTGTTGATTCGAAACCCAACTGGGTCATGTCCACCCGCTACGGCCAATTCATCGATCATAGATTCCTTCGCAAAAGCCGTATAGGAGTGACCAACAGAGCGCCAAAAAGTCAGAGGAATACCGTGGTTAACCGTCGCGTGGGTAACGCGAGTGTTGAGATGATCATAATCTTCAAACAATCCTTCTGTGCTCGAGGGATCAGCAACCCAGTCTGAAAAAGCGCCATCAGCCATACCGCCAATCCAGTCAATGACTGTATCACCAAGACCGGGAAACAAAGCAGGCAACAAATTTTTGATGGTGTCTGGAGAGATGTTACCGCCCACGCGCTTGGCGTCCCAAGCGGCAATCTTTCCATCTCGATCAACGCCTGCCTTGACTCGCATCAGAGAGGCCGGTCGATAAAGGCCATTGCGCAGATCATCTTCTCTTGACCAAATAAGTTTGATCGGCTTACCGGCAGCCAGGGCGATTTGAGTAGCCTCAACAATATGGGTCAAAGTGCCTCGTCGACCAAAACTACCGCCTAAATAGGTTTGATGGACTCGAACTTTCGAAGGATCCAGTCCGGCAAAGCGCGCGACCAAGCCTTGGGCTGCACCAGGCCCTTGGGTACCCGACCAAACATCGGCCCATCCCTCTTTAATATCTACCACCGCATTCATGGGCTCCATCGGAGCGTGAGATAAAAACGGCGTCCAGTATTCGTGCTCAAGCACTTGATCTGACACGGCAAACCCGCTCGTAAGATCACCCTCATCTGTACCCGTTAGTCCATCATCTGAGTTGAGCGCAAGCTCGTAGTCGGCCCGAATATCTGCAGAATCCACGCGCCCAAGGGGCACGTCTTCCCAAGCGATGTCCATCTGATCCGCGGCTTTTTTTGCTTGCCAATAGCTTTCAGCAACAACAGCCACCCCGCTTGCTACCTCAACAACCTGAGTGACGCCTTTCATTGATTCGGTTGCTGTACGGTTATATCCAACCAACTTAGCGCCGGGCACCGGTGATCTACGAACGACTGCGTAGTGCATTCCTGGTAAATCGACGTCGATTCCAAAGATCGCCGCTCCTGTTGATTTAGCCAGCGCATCAACTCGCCCTGATTCCCGGCCAATGTAATGAAATTCACTCGAGGCTTTAAGCGGCGTATTCTCAGGCACTTTCAAACCTGCTGCAGTCTGAACAAACCGTCCATAAGGAAACAGCTGCCCATCAAATATCACATGGCCGTCTTTGGTTTTCAGATAATCTCGATTAACGCCGAGGTCTTGCGCAGCCGCGAGCAAAATCAGTGCACGAGTGTTCGCGCCCGCCTGACGCATAGGTTCAAAGTGGGCATGTATGGAATTACTGCCACCAGTGCCCTGCACGCCCATGCCAGGGTTGTTGTAGTCCTCGTGGACCCCTGCTAACAGAATCTCCATTTTGAACGGGTCAAAATCAAGCTCTTCACCGAGCAGGGTTGATAACCCGGTCGTAACGCCCTGCCCCATTTCATCCCTCGCGGTATAAAACTTAACCGTGTTATCGGGCAGTATTTGAAGGAAGGCATTTGGGATAAAGCCTCCCTCGGCAACGTCAATGGGGAGC
>Ga0213863_10001912_pt1 | contig 14977 bp, 10 predicted proteins | sample PICome_8_FD_160128 | JGI IMG/M metagenome (GOLD analysis project Ga0213863, IMG submission 160128) | Coastal seawater microbial communities near Pivers Island, North Carolina, United States - PICO497 | ecosystem: Environmental > Aquatic > Marine > Coastal | place: USA: North Carolina... | reverse complement strand
CACAAAATATATCCACATTTGCTGTTTGTGCTTATTTATTAGTACCTAGTAGTAGTATAAAAGATATATAATAATGTCACCCACCGCTTTTGCTGCGATATCATCCTCCCAAAAGCTATCTTCATCTTCATCTTCTGTTTTTTGTTCTCGTCATCTTCTCCGCCGACGGGGAAAGACTTCGTTGGAATCATCTTCATCCTCAAAATCATCTTCGTCGGTGAAGAAGAAGAAGCAGACGATGGACGTTTCTGCCGCGTCCTCGACTTCAACATTATTCGCGCTCGACTTTGACGGCGTCGTCTGCGACTCGGTCGGGGAATCCTCGCTATCCGCGTGGAAACACGGCGTTGAATTGTGGCCGGAGTTGTTCGAGTGCGAACGAGCGAATGAGAAAAAGGATGAAGTTTTAGATAAACTGCGAGCGGTACGACCAGTCGTGGAAACGGGATACGAGAACACGATTTTAGCGAGAGCGCTTCTGGAAAATCTCGACGGGTACGACGTGGAATCTATCTTGAAAGACTGGCCTATATTGAGCGAAACGCTGATGCAAAAATGGCAGTTAGATCGGAAAACGATGGTGTTGGAGTTTGGTAAAATACGAGACGATTGGATCCGAACGGATTTTAAATCTTGGTTGCAACCGAACGCGCTGTACGAAGACGTACCGGAAGCGTTGAGATTTTGCACAGAGAGAAGAGACGCAAAAGTAACGATTGTGACGACGAAACAAGCTCGGTTCGCGGACGCTATTTTGGTCGATATGGGTGGAGTGAAGATTCCCGAGGAGGATTTGATTAGCACGACGGTGAGCGGAGAACCGAAAGCGGACGTGTTGGTGCGGTTGGAGGAAACGTTTAACAAGGACGGCGCGTCGAGGATGATTTTCGTGGAAGATAAGTTATCGACTCTCATTAAAGTCGCAAACGATAAACGATTAAGCAAATGGGACTTGTTTTTCGTGGATTGGGGGTATAACACCGAAGACGAGCGACAAGTGGCGAAACACGATTACAGGATGAAGCTGATTGGTAAAGAGGAGTTTTGCGGCTTGCTGCGAGAAGGATAGAAAGAAAAAGAAAAAGAAGAGAAAGAGTTTTATGTATACACGTGTAACAAGAAAGATTATGGCCATTATTGCGCATGAGATTTAATTTTATTACAACCAACTCTGAAGATTTTACGCCGACGATCGTCCGGAGTCGTAAGAAGACCCTTCATCTCGCTTTCCTTCTTCGCGTTGTTTTAAAAGTTCTTCGCCTCGAAAATTTTCTTCAACCCGAGAGCGAACGCGCCGTATCTCCAGATCGCCGCGGGCACATAGAACGGAAACCCAGCAAACGCAGACGCGGCCGTATACGCGAGAGATGAATACAACATCATCCCCGGCGCTTGCCCCGGGTCCGCGTTCACGGCGTGCATCAACCCAAGCATAGCAACGAATACTGGAGTGTATTCACTTTCATTCAGTTGCGTTCCGTGTTCGCGAGCGTACGCCTCGTTGGTGTTGTTCACGAGTTCTGGAACGAGTTTCCAATCCGCCACGCTGTGTTTTGTGTGTGTGTGAGAGAGAGTGTGTGTGTGTGAGTGAGATGATGAACATGAAAATGAATTGGAATACAAATGTGTCCACCTCCAATTCAATGAATCAAAGGCGGCAGTAACGAAGAAGAGTTTAATAAGAAGAGACGCACGCGGAGACAGGTTTACCCAATTTTTTGTTCGTGTGAAGCACTCTCCATTTAATAGTCATCCACATTTTAGACGCCAAGTTTAAGGAGAGTAAGCCGACGCACGCGTCTTTGATCGAGAGGATTGGAAGCATTTTGTGTACTCGCTTATGACGTAATTTGAGAGTAGGCACCTCTTCATTATTGTGGAGAATTTTCGTTCAGCAGAAATATAAAATATTAGAACTATAGTACAACGCGGAGGAAACTTCTTCTTCTTCCATCATCACCTCGCGAAAAGGAGAGAGCGTGGTGGCATTTTTCACGACCACTTTTCATCCACTCGTCGTTCGCAAAATGTAGAGCAGCGATTATTATTATTATTATTATTATTATTATTTGCCTATTCGCCGCCGGCAGCCGAAGCCGAGTTTTTGCCGGATTGGCTCAGCGCTAACTTCTTGATCGAGCTGTTTTTCTTCATGTCGTAATAGAGTTCGAAATACGCGTCTCGGTTCCCACTCAATCGATTGAAGTTGACCATGTATATTCCGGGGACGATTTCGTATTTTTCGACGACGATTTGGACTGCGGAGGCGTTGTGTCGTAATCGAATAGGTTTCCCGGGCGTGGCTTTGACTTCGCATCCGGCTTTTTTCGCGGTAGAAACGACAGCTTTTTCGATTTCTGTGACGCTCGAGGACGAGATGAATCGAGTCGTGGAGTTGGAAACGTTGGAGTAGTCGTCGAACATGTGCGTGCAGTCGAACGTGGTTAAATTCATGAGTTCGAACGCGTTGATTTTCCGGATAACTTCTTGGCTCGAGCCTCGGTCGAAGTTGGACATCGTCGACTGTTGGCGTTGTAAAGAAGAGAATATGCCTCTCTTTCCTCCTCCTCCTCCTTTGGGAGACCCGGCGGTGGGATTTTGCGAATTCTCTCTCGAGAGCGTGTGATCGGTATCGTTGTCTTCGTCCCAGACGTCGTCGCCTTCGTTGCTAAAATCAGAAAAGTCCGACCCGTCGCTTTGGTTGTTCAATTCTCGTTCCACGACGGAATCGGAGACGCCTTTTTCCAAGGAAATATCCACCACCGACCGCGAACTGGTTTGTAACTTTTTAATCTTCACCGGTTTGAACCCGTTTTGTCGAAACCAAGATTTCTTGAAAATTTGCGGCCAAGTCGCTCGTTTCTTCGGGTCTTTGACCAAGATAATCTCGAGCACCTTGATGGCTTTTCTCGCGATAACTTCCGCGTTATAATACGGCTCAACTTTTTGCACTTGCGTTTGTAACTCGACAAAGTTCGCGCCGTAAAACGGACAATCTCCAGTTAACATGAAATACAAAATGCACCCGCACGACCAAATATCCGCGATTTTCCCATCGTATCCTTCCGCTTTCGCTTTCGTGTATTCATCCTCGAACGCTTTCACCTTTTTCAACCGTCTCGACCCCGCCATGACTTCCGGCGCCGCGTAATTCGGCGTCCCGCAAATAGTTCGTAAAGACCCATCCGTGTTTACTTTTTGCGCCGCTAAGCCGAAATCTCCGACTTTACACGTCTTCTTCTCGTGATCTAAGAATATATTCTCCGGTTTCAAGTCTCTGTGGAACACCCCTCTGGAGTGGCAAAACCTTACTCCTTGACAAATCTGTTGAAAATAGACTCGCGCGCAATCTTCCTCCAACTTGCCTCTTTGCTTCACCAAATCGTACAGTTCTCCGCCGCTTAAAAACTCCAAAACTAAATACACCTCCTCTTGTCCCGATAAAACTTCGAATAAGTTCACGACGTACGGGTGGAAAACTTCCGCCATGGTTTTTATTTCTTGTAAGAGCATTTCTTTCTCGTCCACTCTTTGCAACATCTGCCGGTTTAAGATTTTAATCGCGTACGGGTCTTTCGCTTGTTTCATGGTCGCGAATTTCACTTTCCCGTACGCGCCTTCACCCAACGTGCGAGAGACGGAATATCGGCCGATCTTTTGCTTCATTTCGTTGTGGTTATTAGTAATTCTTCTGTGTTGTGTGTTCAAAGCTTTTTCTTTAAGAGGGAATAAAAGTCAATTTTTCTGAAGCAAATTCCCCAGAGAAAAAGATGACTTCTCATCGATATCACGTTTCCGAAAGCCTTTTTACCAGCAATATCAGAAAAGACTTTAGAAGACAGAGCGTGGCTTTTTCTGCGAGCGGAAAGACGCGTCGGAGGAGGAGGAAAAGGCGCTTTGTAACGCGTTCGACGAGGAGTAGTAGTAACAGTAGTCGTTTTACCACACCGGAACCCCCAATTGGAAAATGCGAGAACGAAGTGAACGACTTGGAGAACGAACGAGTGCGAGAACAAATATCCGAGTTACCGATTAAAGACGTCATCGAAGACTGCTTGCGAGTTCTTTTTGAAAACGAGAACGATTTGATTTTACAAGCCCCACCGGGTGCTGGGAAGACGACTGCACTCCCTTTAGCGATGATGTGTTCTCGACTCGGGAAACGTTGGTTTTCGTCTGCTTCAGAAGGAGGGAAAATTTTAGTTTTAGAACCGAGACGGGTTGCGGCGCGCGCGGCTGCCACACGCATGGCGTCGATTTTAAACGAAAAAGTTGGGGAGACGGTTGGGTATCAAGTACGATTTGAAAGACTGGTATCGTCAAAGACACAAATTGAGGTGGTTACGGAAGGCGTGTTGAAGAATAGATTGGCGAAAGATCCGAGTCTGAAGGGCGTTTCGTGCGTCGTGTTCGACGAGTTTCACGAGAGGAATTTAGATGCGGATTTGAGTTTAGCGTTAGTTTTGAGAGCGAAGAGTAAGTTTGGGAGAGGGAAGGACTTGAAGGTGTGCGTGATGTCGGCGACGTTAGGGGACGTGGCGGTCAGGTGCCAAGAGTTGATGAGGAAGACGTTACGAAGAAAAGAAGACGAAGAAGAGTATTTTTATTACGACGCGCCAATCGTGCAATCGGAAGGCAAATCGTTCTCGGTGGAAACGATATACGTGGGAGGCGGAGGGATAAATGGTGCGTATAACGACACAGAAGAAGTCGCCGTAAAAACCGTTCAAAAAGCTCTCAGCGATACGCCAAACGGTGGGAATATTTTAGTCTTCCTCCCCGGCGCGGCTGAGATTCGAAGGGTCGTGAAGTCTCTGAAAGATCGATTAGGGGATTCACATTATGAGATTTTGCCTTTGTACGGAGCGTTGCCGACGAACGAGCAGAATTACGCGTTGACACCTTCAAATACGCCCGCGAAACGAAGAGTCGTCGTCTCGACGCCGATAGCGGAGTCTTCTCTGACGGTTCCCGGAGTGACCATCGTCGTCGACTCGGGATTACGAAGAGCGCCCAAGTACGACCACAGTAAAGGCATGACTCGATTAACGACTGAACGAGTTTCGATTTCGAGCGCGGACCAGAGACGAGGTCGAGCCGGTCGCATAGCGGAAGGAATGTGTTACCGAATGTGGAACGAAAACAGTATGGCGACATCTTTCCAGAAAGAAACGACGCCGGAGATTTTGACCGCCGATTTGACGAGTTGCATGTTGACCATCGCCAACGCGCTCGGAGGAGAATTGTCGACCAAGGATATTTTTTCATCGCCATCTTCATCTTCTTCCGAGAAAGAAGTAAGAGAGGGTTCGACTTCATCGTCCTCGTCACCAGCGTTGGCTTTTTTAGATCCACCGCCGGCTGGACCGGGCAAAAACGCGCTCAAACTTCTCGAAAAACTCCGCGCGATTGAAGTCGTCGAAGAAGACCGGGAGTCCTCGAACGTCACGTACTTTGTTTCCGAGAAAGGTAAAGCGATGAACGGTTTACCGTGTCATCCTCGCATAGGTGCGATGTTATTATTCGCGAGTCAAAGAGGTGCGGCGAGTACGCGTTTAGCGTGTCAGCTCGCGGCGGGCGTCGATAGTGATAAGAGTCTTTTGCGAGGTAGAGACGCGCCGCTGGACGCGAGAAGTTACGCCAGAGCGATTCAAGGACGAGATGTCATCATAGCTGATATTGGTAGTAGTAGTAGCTCGATGAATAGTGACGATGACAACAGCGATGATGAGTACCGTAAAAAGCTGGGCAAGAAAGTCGGCGAACGTGGGATTGATGTTATACGCGTTCCGGTAGACGCGAAACTGCCGAGCTCGAGCAAACGCTCGAAGAATATGAAAAAGGCACCAAAAGGCAAAAAAACGAGCGCAAAATCTGCAATCATCGACGCGCTTTCGAAATCGTACAACAGTGAGAGCAGTGGTGGTGCAGGTACCGGTAGCAATTCTTCGTATTTGGACTTTGATGTCGATCCGTTTGCGGTTTCCGAGGCGCGAAAATCGTCGCAACAGTTGGCGAGGAACATTCGGAGTCTCGCCAACGACGCGCCGGCCGCGGATATTCTTAGAATTGCAAAGTCGGTTTCAACGGATATCGATTCGGATGGATTAAACGCGAACGAACCAGTATACGAAGAAATCTTTTGCGGTGCGAAGCAGTTCGAAGCGTCCATTTTGCTCGCGGCTGCTTTCCCAGATCGAATCGCTATGAAATCCAGCGGTAAAGGTTCGAACACGTTCAAACTGAGCGGCGGAGGCGCAGCTTCTATTTCCGCCGACAACAGGGACGACCCGATTGCAAAAGCCGAAGCGTTAGTTATTTGTGAAATGTTTGGAGGAAACGACGGGAACGGCGGTAAGAACGATATCATCAAACTCGCGTCGCCTTTAACGAAAGGTATTCTCGCGACTGCCGCGGCGACGGATGAAAACCTGAAATTTTGTTTGAACGTATCCACAAAGCGCGAAATTACGTGGGCGGAAAGCTCGAGCAAAGTTGTCTCGAGAGAAGTTACGAGGATTGGTGACGTTGTTTTGGACGAGAAAGTAATCGAAGCGACAGAAAGCGAAATGGCGGATGCTATCGTCGAAAGAGCGAAAAAGGTTGGCGTGTTTACATTCTTTAACGTGAGCGGGGATAAAAATCTCAACGCGTGGATAAAGCGATGCGTGTTCGCGCACAGTTGCAATCCTGAATCGTTCCCGGACTTTCGCGATACGTCGTTAACTAAAACTGTCTTCGAGTGGCTTCCGCAATGGGTCGTCGGATGCGCCTCGAAACAAGACATCTTGAAAAAAACAAACTTGAGACAGATTCTGGAAACTACCATGCTCTCGCACGAGGACAAACGAGTACTGGACAAAAGTGTTCCCGAATCAATTCGTTTACCTTCAGGGACCCAAAAGAAAATTAATTACGAAAACGTAAGCGACAACAACGCCCCAGTCATCGAGTGTCGATTGCAAGAGCTGTTCGGGTTACCCGACACGCCTACCATAGCCGGTAAAAAAGCCGAGTTGCACTTACTCTCGCCGGCGAGTCGACCGGTACAAGTGACCACTGATTTGAAGTCCTTCTGGGAAGGTGAATACGAAAACGTAAGGAAAGAGTTGAAAGGCCGCTACCCAAGACACTATTGGCCAGAGAACCCTTTGGAGGCTGAACCGACTGCTCGCGCGAAGCCTCGCAACAAATAAATAGATAGAAAACGTTGTATACCAGAAATAAATAGAAATGAGTTAGTACTATATTACAAACGGTGGTGATTACATTACAGACTTCCTTTGCACGGGCGCGATGTGCTCCAACGCTTCCATCGATAAAACGCTCGCGCCTCTCACGACGACCATCCCGAGCGGCGTTTTCTCCGCCGTCGAGTCGTTCACGCACTCGTCCAAGACTAAATTTAAAAACTGATCGAACCCGCGTAAAATACCAATCACGCCTCTGTTCCCGTTCAGTTTCAGTTTCAGTCTTTTGTCCATGTATCTGTTATTTAAAAGATGATGATGATGATGAGAAGAGCGTTTTGCTTCGTCAGATGGTGTTTCGTTGGGAGCGAGGAAAAGTAGAGAGAAACGAGGGAGAGAGATCGTCATCGCGAAGCCGAATCGCATCTTCGACGGCGCCAACGAAAGAAGAATTTCCCTAAATAAAAGCAGGACGAGTAAAGAAGACAAAGAAGAAGAAGAGAGAACGATGAAATGAAACGACTGCAGTACGCACTGTTTCAATTCCGGCACTTGCACGCCCATGACGGATGATGATTACTATGTGGGATGATTGTATTGAATAGAACACGCAGCAGTTATGAGGAATTTGAAACAAAAATTGAAAGACGAGAGGAGGAACGTTTTGGGTCTGTCCTACTGCTATTATTACTACTCTCTGAATCAACGCACTGATGACTAGTATCTAACACGCGACGACGACTCGTTGATGCCACCCTCTTAAAACTCTCCTCGCTATCGTGCGGTAGCCCATTTCGGTGGCTAACCGCTCTCTCCACGAGTTGAACACTCGAACGCGCCACGCCGAGAGGACTTTTTGCGAGAGAGAGACTCGGCGAAAAGTATCGGCTATTTGCTCGTTGATTTCACGTTCGCGAGCGTTTTCGAGCTCGTCTCGCTTGGATGAAGAGGTTTTCAATTTCCAGGCGAGGAATGCGTTGAGTTTGAGAGACACGTCGCGGAACTGCGTGGCTTGGACGTACTCGTCGCGCATTTTTTTTGCCTCTTTGGCGTTTTTCAGCCAAACGCGTAAAACGTCTCGTTTCGTTTGGATGTTTTCCGCGTCGTACGGTTCGTTTCGTTTCTCGTCCCAGGCGCGTTCGCAGTTGGTGAACACGCGGAATAATAGTTTTTTGTTGTATACTTTGATTTTCCACCGTTTCAATGCAAAGTACAAAGAGTCTCTCGCGATGGGTTTCACGGAGATTTCGAGAACTTTCTTTCGATCTTGTCTCCACTTCCTGTGCCAGTACAAAGCCGAGAAGACTTTCGCTTTCATCGTTACCGTTCTCTTTTCAATGAAATTTTCGATTTGAATCTCGCGATCGGCGCGTGTTATCAACCCTTTTCGAGTTTGTTCTCGCCAGGAGGTGAAGAATAAATCGAGTCTATCGCGCTGGAGAATCTCAATCGCGCTTTGCCATTTCTCTAAAAAGCGTTTGGCGACGTTCCTGTTGGCGAAAACCACCGCGATTTCCCGCGAAGTCGTCTTCGTTCGAGGCTGGTTTTTTTCTAGCTCACCACCATCGGTCGGCGGGATATAACCATCGGTGCTACGTATCAAACGAACGCGCTCGTACTTCTCCGCCATTTTTTCCGCCTCTTTAGCTTTTCTCACTTTTCTCACCGCTTCTGCCGAAGCCTTCTCGCACTCGACCGATAAGAGCGTAAATTTTCCGTACATCTTCTCCGCGTGTATCAAAGCGTTCGATAAGTGAGTCTGACTGACATTTTTACCTTGTTGAAACATCACGAGAAGAAAATCAGACGCGTTTTCCGCGTCTTCGGCGACATTTCGGGCAAACTCGCACTCTTCTCTCAGTTCGTCGGCTCTTTGAATCGATTCTTTCGCTTCTCGAAGTAACGCCTCAACCTTGGACTCTTCGACGACTTTTTTTACGTTCTTTGATATCGTCCTTTCGTCGTCGTCGGCGGCGGCCTCGTCGATATTGGTCGGCGATGCTGCAAACGTATCCCAGGGCGAGTGTAACGTAGCCAACGGTAATAAAGTTGTTACGTAATTCGTCGCTGCGTAGTATTGACCTTTCAATCGCTCCAACTTTTTCCTCGCCGCGGATCCTTCGCTGCGAAAATACAGAGACATTCGTTCACTTTCAGCTTTACTTTTTCGAGCGTCCACGAAAGCGACGAGTTCACTTTCGTCATCGCCACGCAACTTCCGTCTCGCAACTTCGACTTTGAACGCGGACTCATCTCTCGCCATTCGCCACGCGACGAATGCCTTTTTCAAAACAAACGCCCGAACGAGTTTCTTCTCCGCTTTACTCTTTGCGCTTTTCGCCAGCGCCAACTCCCAACGCGCGAACGCGATTGATAGCGTTTTCTTATCCGCATCTATCGTTTTCATCGTCGCCACGTGCATCGCTCGGTTTGAAAGTTTAGCGAATTTACGCCAACGATTGAAAATGTCGCGCACGTGTCGTTGCTTCGCGTTCAATTCCAAAGCTTCCAAAGCTACTCTTCTCGGTTGTAAAGACGCGGAAACATCGCGCCAGTGATCAAAACTTCGCCGCAAAGCGACGGCACGTATCGCGTCGAGTTTTGTCGTCACTACTTCCCTCTTTTCTTTTTCTTTCTCTGTCCGTATTTTCCACGCGTTGAACATAATCGCTTTCGTTTCGACTTCAAATTCCGTCTCGACGAGTTTTGAGATGATCTTCTTTCGAAACTGCGTCGTCGTCTGAATCGTCGTTTTGTTACCAAAACCTTCGCCGCCACCGTACGCGTATTTCTGTTCCAACTTGGACTTTACTTTCCGCAAATTCACGAACGCGTCGTTCATTTTCTTCTTTCGAAGCGCAATCTCTTCAGATTTGTCGATGTTCGCTTGTATTTTCAACCGTAAGTTTTTTAACATCTGCGCCTGTCGTTGCGAAACCGACGCTACCGGTTGTTGTTCAAACATTTGCGTTCGATCTCTGAACGTGGGCGATCGAGGCGACCTTTGCGGCGACCGAGGAATATTGGACAAAAATGCGGGCGTCGTCGTCGTCACCGATTGCGGTGCAGACCGTTGTCGAATCAACGCCGATGCCGTTTGAAACTCTTCCTTCTTCTCTTCTTCTTCTTCTCGTTCTTTGCGATACGGCGTGTACTTCGGCAACGGCGTCGCGACCACCTTCTTCACCTTTGTCTTCTTTGTCTTCGCATCATCCTCCTCCGCAGATTCAAAGCTCGGCGTTAACTGTCTCGGCGTCGTTTCCATCGCGCCTACTTTCGACGTCAGCGACGTCTGTTGTTGTTGTTGTTGTTGTTGCACCATTCCGCTCGTCATCAACGGTGGCGACGGTTTCTTCGCATCGGTCATTCGTTGCATCATTTGAATTCGTTCCTTCACGGAAAGGTTTACCGCGGGAGAGGTCTTGGACGAATCATACGTATCATCGTCGTTATCATCGTTGGGTTCCATCACCGGCGGCGACGGAGGTGGCAGTCTTCTTCGCGAAGAAGAATCAGAATCAGAATCAGAATCAGACGACGCCATGATGATGTCTTTCGAATTTTTTCAAATCTCTCTCTTCATTTTTGCTCCTCGTTATTCTCTCGCGATGATGATAGTCTCATCGCGAGGAGCGTTTACGAACGTCTCTCTTCATCTCTCTTCATCTCTCTCGCTGATGATGATGACGTTGTATTTATTATTATTGCGAGGAAAGTGAGAGAGTTTGTGTGTATTCTTCTGCAAAGTGTATCAAACGAGGTTTTCGCTTTATTAGGTATTCTTTTGACTAATAATGGGAATTTTTTGTTTGCATGGGCTGCTCTTTTTCAATTCAAAATTAATTGTTTGAACTGTAAATCATCATTTCACAACAACAACAACAACAACAACAACAGAAAAAAGAAAAAGAAAGAAGAGAGAATTATTATTGAGAGAATTGTTAAGGTTGTTTCTTTTATATACACACAAAACTTGCGCCAACAGACGACTGACGCACAAATAGTACATGATCTTTAAAACTTTGTATTCGAGGACTTTACATTCGCCTTTTGCGGGTTTGGCGACATCATCATCATCTCGACGACAACAACAACAACAACAACAACAACAACAACAACAAAATCGCACTTCCTTTACTGCGAGAAGAATGATGATGATGACGAGGAAACGAACGTTTGGGAAGAATTTGACGATTTTAGAAGACGCCGCGAAATGGAGGAGTTTTTGTTGCAGTAGTTACGGTCGCGCGAACAGTAGTAACGATGCGTGGTGGTGTCGTCAGTGCTGCTCTTTTTTATTAAGCGGCGGAGGAAGTGGCGGATTGCAAAATCATCATCGTTATCGAGAAAGGAGGAGCGCGTTGAATACGAATACTAATTATTGTTCGCAAAATTGGAGGAGCAAAAGTACTAAAAACGAACAACGACGGAGGAATCAGTATTCTTCGGGGTACCACCAAACGAGACGAACGACCCACGACGCGAGTTCTTCACCGTTCGCATTGCACGCTTTGTCATACGACGACGACACGTCGTCGTCGCCCTCAGGAAAAGAAGGTGAAGAAGAAGAAGACGATTCTGACGACGACGACGAAAAGGGCGGGTATTACAAAACGAAACATTGGAATCCTACGAAGCACGCGAGCAATGGTTTGAGCAACGATGATAGCAGTAGCAGTGATGATAGTGAACACGCAGAGCTTAAGATGGAAAAAGAGGGTGGCGTCGCGCAGCGACGAACACCGGGAGCGTTAGAATCGATTGAAGGGAACGTCTTTCGCGACCGCGAGCGTTTAAAATCGGACAAAGATTTCGACCGCGTGAAGAAAACGGGAAGAACGTTGAATTATTCTTGCATACGAATAAAAGCGGCGCCGAACGATGGCGTACCCGGCGCAACTGGATGTCACCGAATTGGCATCGTCGTCCCGAAGAAACAGTTAAAACGCGCCGTCGATAGGAACCTGTGCAAACGACGCGTTCGAGCCATCTTTCGAACGAACAAAGACAAATGGCCGAAAACCGAGAGCGGTTCACATTTAGATTTCGTCGTTTTCGTGAAACAAGAAGCGTTAGAGGGCGGTTTCAAGCAGTTGGAGAAAGAAATGTTCTTATTCGCGAGCGATTACACCGAGAGGGAGATGAAATCAAAGACGAGCAAATCCAGGAACGCGGCGAAAGTTGTCCGGAATACTAACGCGAACGTTACTCGAACCGCACAAGCGAGTAACGAGAACGAGAACGTAAGGGCGAAGAAAGAAAACGGCCCGACAAACAACATTGCTCGATGATCCGTTCGCGTGTGCAACAGAATTTAGAATAGAATGTAAATAGAATCATCATTAGTCGCGTGTTAGTAAGACATCAGCCGATGAAAAAATGTGCATCTTCGCGATACAAAACGCCAACAACATCTCTTTCCGAAGGCGAGAGAGAGAAGGGTTTCACCTCAACGCTTTTCTTCATTCTCGAGACGCGAATACGAATACAAATAATGTTGCGTAAAGTCGTTTTGTCAAACCTCGCGCGCGTTGCTTTATTGCACCGCACGCGCACGAACGCAATCGCCTCCACCTCTTCTTCTTCTTCTTCTTCTTCTTCTTCTTCTATTCAGTTGTTTCGATCGTCCTCCTCGTTCATGAATACGAATAAGAACAACAACAAACAGATTTCAACCTCGTCGTCGAACGCGTTCGCGGAAGAAAAACAACAACAACAAGAAAACGATAAAATGGGAGAAGACAAAACGCGATACAACAAATCATCTGGCCCAGTCGCGAAACTGCTCCACTTGATTTTCAAGAACCAACCGATCGATTCTCAGAAACTGTACACGTTAGCCGTGGAAAACGCGGTTGAAATCCACAGTCGCAGACACATGAAAATTTTGCTCCAATCGATAAAAAGTCGAAAACAGTTCACTGCGAGCGAAAACAACAACAACAACGCGAACAAAAATAAAAAGAAGAAGAAACGATTCGATGGTTTTATAAAAGCGGCGAGACCGTTGGACGCGTCCGGGAAAACGACGAAAGTGACGTACACGTTTAGCGTAGAAGAGAGAGGGAGGAAACACTTAGAAAAGTTGGGATTGATTGAGGCGCGAGCGGAAGAAGAGGGGAATAATAATAACAGCGAGTAGTTTTAAAGTAGTATAAAGTCAAAGAGAGTTTTAATTTTTAAGTGTACACGCTACTTTCTACGCTTGGACAAACCGCTCTGGCTCCTTTTCATTCGCGACCGGGTTCGGAAGAGTGTTAGCATCTTTCTCGTCGTTGGTATAGTTTTTCATCGTCTCCGCTTCGGCGCATAAGCTCTCGACCAACGCCGCCGCCTGTCTCGCCTCCGCTTCGGCGTCTGCGGCTTCTCTTTCCGCCAGTTCCGCTTCATTTGCAGCTAACTCGGCTTGTTCGAACGCCTCTCGAGCTTCGCTCGCGGCTTGCTCCGCGGTTAAGTACCGTCCGTCGTAATAAAATACCGGCGGCAACTTTTCCAACTCTTCTTCGATTTTCTTGCGTTGCGTAGCTTTGGACATTTGCTTTGACTGACCGTTCTTAGCGCGCCGTTTTCGCCGTCGTTTCTTCGTGGATCCGCTATCTATCCCGTTCTCGTTGCTATTCGTACCTCCTTCTTGTTTTGTATTCTCTCCATCTTCTTGCGAGACCACGTCTTCCTCCTCCCCTTCTTCTTCTTCTTCTTCTTCGTCTTCCGAGGACTCTTCTTCCGATTCGCTCTCGTCCTCGTCCACGTACTCATCTTCCTCGGTATCTTCCCTGTTCCTATTCGTGATATTTTTAATCGCTTTCCCGTTTACATCCACCAAAGCCACGTACTTCATGTGTAACCTTCCACTCGTATCTCCGGGAACAGTCACTCGATCTCTCCTCACCTTACCTTCCTTCCCGAGTTCCGTCAACCTTTGCGGCACTCTTTGCTCCCTCGCGCCTTTACACACCTCGAACAAACCGCCGAACCGATACTTTCCAATCAACCCGTCCTCCTCCTCCTCTCGAAACTTCTCGATGCAATAATTGGCCACTTGATCGATGGTCTTTCCGTCCCTCTCTTCCAACGCGTCTTCGTGCGCGTCGTACTCTAAATTCAAACACTCCAATATATACCGGTCCAGCGCTTGCGACAACGCGTTCGTAAACGGTTTCAACTGGTACTCTTTTTCTCGCATCTCGTTTTCTTTCTTGTTCGAATCGTACGAGTGTCGAAACCGAGGCGCGCGAAACTGTTCGTTCTTCTTCACGATTTCATTTTTGATCTTCTTCGAATCCTTCTCGCGAGATAATTTCTCCCAGTGGTTCTTCAACTTTGCTTTGACCGTTTTCATCTTTTCACTCGTTGTCACTATCTTTTTACCACCATTAGTATTACCACCACCACCGCTCTTCCTCGACGACACTAACGAAGGAAGTTTTTCCCGTCCTCCCTTCCGTTGCTGTTGCTCTTTCTCCCGCTCTCGAACGTCTCGCGAAAGTCGATGATGCCAGGAATATCGCGAATCGTTGCTCATTTTCTTCCACTTTCCAACGCCGTATTTCCGTATCGCCGCGAAGAATTCTCTCTCCGTTTCCGGGTTTTCTAAAGAGAAGAAGTCTAAGGAGGACTTTTCGTCCTCCTCTGCATCGGAGGACAACGAATCGTCGTCGTCGTCGTCGTCGTCATCAATCATCATCATCATCTTCACCCGTCAAACAAAAATCCTCCTTTTCCTCCTCCCCTGATGAGTTCTTTGTTTTTTTGTCTTCTTGTCAAAATTTTGTGAAGAAGCAAAAAAA
>Ga0213863_10001911_pt1 | contig 14989 bp, 18 predicted proteins | sample PICome_8_FD_160128 | JGI IMG/M metagenome (GOLD analysis project Ga0213863, IMG submission 160128) | Coastal seawater microbial communities near Pivers Island, North Carolina, United States - PICO497 | ecosystem: Environmental > Aquatic > Marine > Coastal | place: USA: North Carolina... | reverse complement strand
CAAGGGCAGGGCGGTACCGAAGCCCGTTTAAATTTACACCCCGCTGAATTGGGGCGCCTACAAATTGCTATTACCTCTGAGGGAGACGCGACCCGTGTGGCCTTCGTAGTCGATAATGCTCAGGCGAAAGAAGCCCTTGAGCAAGCCATGCCTCGGTTACGTGAATTCCTACAGCAGGCCGGCTTGCAGCTGGCAGAGGGTTCAGTTTCCCAGCAAGGTCAGCACGATAGCGCTGAATTTGCTCAAAATAACAGCCGACCTCATGACATCCACGGTACTGACCCTGACGGTGTTGAAGATGACGGTGTGCGTCCAAGCAAATCCGATCAAAGCTCAGACCCTAACCGCATTTTTGATGCCTATGCATAGCGGCTTGCGCCCAACCCCTTTGGCTCGTGCCCAAAGAAAGCTGATTGTAGAGGCGTTAATTCGCTCAAACTTTTAGTCTACCCAGTTCCTTCCCTTCCACGCATACCACTTTGCGGCTAGGCTGGTTGACGTTGATCTTTTGCTGCCTGTCAAAACACTGACGCCAGTCAAAAAGTCGCGCCTAAACTATTGTTTATTATAAATTAAATCTGCGTGGTATGCCGGTTGCTTATCTATTGGTAATGATAGGTCACCGTCCTGCAATTTTGCAGACACTGACAAAGGAATGGAAACAATGGCGGAAGATGAAGCCACCAAAAAGAAAAAATCTGCAGACGAGGATCAGTCTGAGGAGAGTAGTGGGGGTAAGCGCAAGCTCATCCTGATCATACTAGGTGCCGTCTTATTGCTAGGTATAGGCATAGGCGCAGGTTTATTTGCCGGAAAGATGATGGCTGACGACCCAGAAGCCGCTGAAAGTACAGTGCCTGAAGAAGATGAAGAGGAAGAAAGCGATCGCAAGAAGAAGGACGATCGCCACAATATCTATATCACCGTGGGTAAGCTCCTTGCTGCTGTCGAGCATGAAGGGTCAACACGGTACATTCAGGCTGAAGTCGATTTGGTCGGGTATGAAAAAACCGTGATGGATGATGCTCAGCACAACGTTCCGGCGCTGAGAAATCGACTTCTGTTGCTGTTTGCCTCACAGAAATTTGACGAAGTACGCACAATTGCCGGGCGCGAGCGCCTGCGTGTTGAATCCCTTAAAGCAGTGAATGACGTACTTGAACTTGACCCTAAGGGCGATCGAGTTGAAGACGTGTATTTCACGGCCTTTGTTATCCAATAGGTGTTGCCGTGTCTGAGGTCGATGACAATCAACCGGTTCTAAGCGAAGAGGAAATAGAAGCCCTCGTCGATCACGCGGTTACCAATGACGTGTTTGATGACGGTTATTTTAAATCCCACGACTTCGGTGCTGGTGAAGCCCTGACGCTGTCAAAGTGGTCGGAGCTCGATGGTCTGTTGCGCGCGCATGCAGAGGCATTGCAGGGTGTATTACTAAGGAATTTTGGTCAGGAAGCAACGATTGAACCCTTCGCCCCTTTATTTGCAAAAGTGGGTGATCTCATCCCGGCCATGCCTGATCGAGTTGCTTTGATCACGACTGAAATCAAACCCTTCGAGGGAGAAAGTCACTTGGAAATTCCGGGTGGATTTTTGTCCTTTTTAGTGAATCAATACTTTGGCGGAAGCTCGGTTGCATCGCCAAAGCTGGCCGGAAAAGTGACCCCCAGCGAACAACGCCTCAGCGAACAACTGGGTAAAGACGTGTTGCGCACGCTGGTTGAAATATGGTCTGACCGACTCGTTCTTGAGCCCGGAGATCTCTACGTCGACATCACTACTGATCGACTATCACTGTTGCCGGCCGAGTTGGGCTATGTCGTTCTGACTTACTCGGTGACCTGCTCTAGTGATTATCAGGGTGAGTTTCGATTGCTGTTGCCTTACGAGTCGATGGCGTTGCAGGCACAAAGACTGATGCCTGCGCGCAGGGAAGAACCTAAAGTCGTGGTCGAGCCAGAATGGGAGGCACGCTTAAAAAGCGCCGTGCCTGAAATTGATGTTGAACTATGCGGCGTGGTTTCCCTCTTGGAAACCAGTTTGCGCAATCTGCTGGCCTTTAAGGTCGGTACGGTCATCCCTATCGATGAACCACAGACGGCTCAACTGATGGTTGAAGGTCGTGGCATAGCGCTTGGCAAATATGGCGCTCATGACAGCAGCCGTGCCGTTCAGATTACTAAATTTTCTAGGAGTAAATAATGGCTGAAGAGCAGGAAGACATGACAACGGCAACACCACCTGAACTAAATGAGAGTGCTGTTGACGTTACTGGGGAAGGGAATGGAGAGATCGATCTTGATCTTCTTATGGACGTGCCGGTCTACCTCACCGTAGAAGTGGGTCGTCGGCGTATGACCATAAAAGAATTGCTTGCCCTTGCCTCTGGCAGTGTTGTGACCTTTGACAGAAGTGTCACCGAACCCATGGATCTTATGGTCAATGGCACGTTGGTTGCCAGAGGTGAAGTGGTCTCTGCGGAGGGCCAGTTTGGTCTGCGCTTGGTCGATGTTGTGAGCCCCAAAGAACGGCTACAGCAGTTGGGTGGCTGATTATGTTGCGCACCCTACCAATACTGCTTGCTATCCCCACCATGGCTCTGGGTGAGACCGGCGCTGGCGAAACGCTTCCAAGCACCGCCGATCTTTTTTCGTGGTCCTATTTGGGTCAGGTCATAGCATCTTTAGCATTGGTTATTGGTTTGTTGTTTGGTGCCCTTTGGGTCATGCGTCGAGTTAACGGTGTCGGTCAAGCGGTTGGGGGACAGATGCGAGTCGTCTCCAGTCTTGGCTTAGGACAGCGTGAACGAGCTGTATTGGTAAGCGTAGGCGATCAACACATTTTACTCGGCGTAGCGCCTGGGCGAGTCGCCGCTTTACATGTCTTTGATGAGCCGCCAGTGGTGCAGGATACGCCCCCGGCGCCCCCTGTGAAATTCTCTGAAGTTTGGCAAAACGTTATGGGTAAGAAGGACGGTGCCTCGTGAAGGCGTTCCTAGTTATTGCGGCAGCGCTGGTTTTTTGGCTGCCCGAGAGTGCCCTGGCACAGCAGGCTACGATTCCACTGGTATCGACCACGCCTAATGCAAACGGCGGCAGTGACTATGCCTTAGGCATACAGATTCTGCTGGTCATGACGGTACTCACTTTACTGCCCGCCATGCTGATCACTATGACGTCTTTTACCCGAGTACTGATTGTGTTGGCGATTCTGCGTCAGGCCATGGGCACGGCTCAAACACCCTCTAATCAAATTATTTTGGGGTTATCACTTTTTCTATCGCTCTTTATCATGGCTCCAGTGTTCGACGTTGCTTGGACCACGGCGCTACATCCTTTTCTCGATGGCGTTGTTGGCTTCGAGGGTGCATTGGAAGCCGCCTCAATTCCATTTCGTGAATTCATGTTCACGCAAACCCGCGACTCAGACCTCACCATGTTTGCAGAAATGGGCGGTTATGGCGCCTTCGCGAGCCAGGACGATGTGCCTATGTTCGTTCTGCTGCCATCATTTCTTGTCAGCGAATTAAAGACGGCCTTCCAGATTGGCTTTTTGTTGTTCGTACCCTTTCTCGTTATTGATTTAGTGGTTGCAGCGATTCTCATGGCGATGGGAATGATGATGCTGTCACCGATCATTATTTCCTTGCCTTTCAAACTCATGCTGTTTGTGTTGATCGATGGCTGGGCGCTGGTTACCAGCACCCTTGTGCGCAGTTTCGCGGTCTGAGGCGCAAACTATGGGACCTGAAATCGTATTAGACCTTGGACGTGACGCACTGTGGCTTGCCGTATTGCTTGCGGGTCCGCTGTTAGGCGCTGCTTTGGCGGTGGGATTGTTTATCGGTGTTATTCAGGCAGCGACCCAGATTCAAGAAATGACCCTGAGTTTTATTCCCAAGCTGCTGGCGCTAGTGGTGACTTTATTTGTCATCGGACCCTGGATGCTACGCATTTTGACGACCTTTGCTCAGCGTTTGTTCATGGATATTCCAGGGTTGGTGGGTTAGATCATGTTGCCCATACCTGCAGAGCTGGTATTGGAAAAAATGGTGCTGTGGTCAGCGCCATTTTTGCGCGTGTCTGCCATGTTATTGATCGCGCCAGTCTTTAGCGCCTCAGGTGTTTCGGTTCGCTTTAGAGTTTTACTGGCAGTTCTTATCGCCGCATTGGCTGCACCCATTATACCCACGCCACCAACCACTGATCTGTTTAGTGCCAATGGTTTACTCATGGCTATTCGTGAAGTGGGTATTGGTTTTGCTATTGGCTTTGTCCTGCAGTTAGTTTTCGGCGCAGTTGTTTACGCGGGCCAGGCAGTTTCCATGACCATGGGCCTTGGCTTTGCAATGGCAGTAGATCCCCAAAACGGTGTGCAAGTACCCGTGCTATCACAGATGTATGTGATCCTCGCGACGCTGTTGTTCCTGAGTTTAAACGGCCATCTCATTTTGATCGCTACAGTGATCGACAGCTACCAAATATTGCCTGCGAATTTATCCGGTATACCTGTTAATAGCTTGGGTGCCGTGGCGGCCCTAGGCAGCAAGGTTTTTGCCAGTGGTATTTCATTGGCGTTACCAGCCATGGCTGCGATGCTTATGGTAAACGTTACTTTTGGTGTGATTACTCGAACCGCCCCTCAGCTCAATATTTTTGCCGTAGGCTTCCCCATGACCATTATGGGGGGCTTCTTCGTTTTGTTTATTAATATGCCCAACCTCATCGCCGCGCTTTCCCAGTTTCTGGATCAGGCGTTGATGCAGGTTCCGGCTGTGTTCATGTAAGGGGGGCCTGTGGCAGAAGAGCAGACAGGTCAGGAACGCACAGAAGACCCCACTAGCAAACGACTGCAGCAGGCTAGAGAAAAAGGTCAGGTTGCGCGTTCTCGGGAACTGAATACGTTACTTATGTTATTGCCCTGTGCCGTAGCCCTCTGGCTCACCGGCGAGTTTGCGATGGATGCCGTGACGCGTTTATTTACCGGAGCGCTAACCCCGCCCTCGACGGCGATGAAAGTGACCGATGAGGTGGCGCCATTTTTGGGCGCTACTCTTATGTCAGGTCTAGAAATGATCGTGCCATTTCTGGCGCTAACCGTGTTCGTGGCACTTCTGGGACCCTCTGTCATGGGCGGACTCATCTTCTCTTTAAAATCGATGTCTCCCGGGCTCGATAAGATCGATCCCATCAAAGGATTCGGGCGCATTTTTTCGCGGAAGTCACTTTTAGAATTGGTTAAAAGCCTGCTCAAATTTTTTCTTGTCTCCGGTGTTGCCGTGCTGGTTTTGCTGTCCTTTGAGCGCGAGGTCATGGGTTTGATTTCCTTGCCTGTGGGTGAAGGCATTGCTCAGGCTGGCCGCATGATCATGCTGACGTTGATTTTTTTATCCGCCAGTTTGATTTTGGTCGTGGCTATCGATGTGCCTTTTCAGCTTTGGGATCACACGCGCAAGTTACGTATGACCAAGCAAGAAGTGAAAGATGAAATGAAGGAGACCGACGGGAATCCTGAAATGAAAGGCAAGATACGGCAAAAGCAGCGTGAGATTGCCGATCGCCGCATGCTGGCAGACGTACCGACGGCAGATGTTGTAATTACTAACCCCACACACTTTTCTGTCGCCCTTAAGTACGACCAGGAGGGCAACACCGCACCACGGGTGTTGGCAAAGGGCGCTGATCACATGGCTATGCAGATCCGGCACATTGCCAGAGCCCATGACATCGTTATTTACGAAGAGCCGCCTCTGGCTCGAGCGCTATTTGCCAGCACTGAGGCGGGTGATGAAATTCCAGGCAACCTGTTTTTAGCCGTTGCGCGTGTTTTGGCCTATGTCTTCCATCTGCGAAAGGCGCAGGCCACCGATTACGTGCCGCGTCCTGAATCGATTGAGTTACCCCAAGAGTATGCCGACATCATGAATAAGGAGCTAAATGATGGCGACTAATGTTGCTACAGCACCCCCCCAGAGTCTCGCCACAATTATGAGCGGACTGGGCACCCCGGCAATGATTTTGCTCATGTTGGCCATGATTGTCTTGCCTTTGCCACCGGCTGCGCTGGATATCTTATTCACCTTTAATATTGCGCTGTCGATCATTGTCTTGATGGCGTCTATATATTCAACTCGGCCGCTGGATTTTGGGGTCTTTCCTACCGTATTGCTAATTTCAACGCTCATGCGATTGGGACTCAACGTTGCTTCAACCCGCGTGGTTCTGCTCAATGGCCACACCGGGCCTGGCGCAGCGGGCAAGGTGATCGAGGCTTTCGGTGAGTTTGTTGTCGGCGGCAGCTTCGCAGTCGGTCTGGTTCTATTTACGATTCTCGTTGTTATTAACTTTGTTGTGGTCACCAAGGGTGCCGGTCGAGTCTCGGAGGTCACAGCGCGTTTTACCCTTGATGCGATGCCCGGTAAACAGATGGCTATTGATGCAGATCTAAACTCGGGGCTTATTTCTCAAGAGGATGCCATTGAACGTCGTGAGCGCATTGGTCAGGAGTCTGAGTTTTACGGCGCGATGGACGGAGCTTCAAAGTTTGTTCGCGGTGATGCTGTTGCCGGTATTTTAATTTTGTTTATCAATATTATTGGTGGCTTCGCTATTGGTACCTTGCAGCACAATCTCGATGCGGGTACCGCGGCACAAAATTATGTGTTGTTGACCATTGGTGACGGCCTTGTAGCGCAGATACCCTCTATGCTGTTGTCTACAGCGACGGCCATTATCGTGACACGCATGTCCACCGAGCAGGATATGAGTGCCGAGGTTACTCGACAGTTAACTGCCAATCCGCGGGTGTTGTTTGTGGCGGCGGGTGTGATTGGACTGATGGGTATTGTCCCCGGCATGCCAAACCTAGTGTTTTTATCCTTTGCGTTGTTGTTGGGGGTCGCTGGATTTCTAAAGCAGCAGTCTTTGACGGCAGACGCGGTCGTAGAGGAATTCGAGCCCATCGATGTGGAAAAGCCCAAGAGTTCAGAGTTGAGCTGGGAGGATGTCTCAACGGTTGACCTCATAGGTCTGGAAGTGGGCTATCGCTTAATTCCCCTTGTGGATAGCAGTCAAGGTGGTGACCTACTGAGTCGCATCAAAGGGGTCCGTAAAAAGCTCTCTCAAGAGCTGGGTTTTCTTATCGACTCGGTACACATTCGTGACAATCTTGATTTGGGCCCTACGCAGTACCGTATCAGCGTTCACGGCGTCTCAATGGGGGAGGGTGAGGTTATACCCGAGCGGTAGCTGGCGATTAACCCCGGACAAGTTTTTGGCGATGTCGAAGGCATAAAAACTAAGGACCCCACATTTGGTTTAGAGGCTCTTTGGATTGATCCTACGCAGCGTGATACCGCGCAAACTGCCGGTTATACCGTTGTGGATGGCAGTACTGTTATTGCCACCCATTTGAGTCAGCTCTTGCGCAACAATGCTCAGAAGTTAATTGGTCAAGATGGCGTGCAGCAGCTACTTGAGCGTCTCAAGCAGACGTCACCGAAGTTAGTTGAAAACCTCATACCTGGCGCGATGTCTTTGGCAGACATTACCCGAGTGGTGCACAACCTGCTTGAAGAAGGTGTTCCCATTCGCGATATGCGGACCATTGCTGAGACCTTGGCCAGCCACCGTGGACCTGAGATCGATCCGGATTCTTTGACAGCATCAGTTCGAGTGGCGCTGGGGCCGTCAATATTTCAGTCGGTTAATGGCATGAGTCAGGAGTTGCCGGTGATGGTGCTTGACGCTCAGCTTGAGCAAATGATCGGTCAGTCGCTACAGCAAAACCGCGGCATTGTAGAGCCGAACCTGCTGGATAATTTAGTGCGCAGTATTGGCGATTCTGCCGCCCGTATGGAAAGTGAAGGCGCCGGCCCTGTTTTGCTGGTGTCCGGCATGATCCGAACATTTTTATCGCGCTTGTTGCGGGGCCGCATGAACAACTTTTATATCCTCGCGTATGAGGAGGTCCCCGCCGATAAGAGCATTCGTGTGGTGACTACTGTCGGTAATGCCGGGTGATTGGCACGGTACCTGCATATAAATATATAGAAGACGGAGAACCGTCGGTTTTCCGTCGCAGTTAAGGAGATAACGAGAATGAATGTTCAGCGCTTTACAGGCAGAGATAATCGAGCCGCTTTAGATCAGGTCAGGCAGCATCTGGGACCGGATGCACTCGTACTGTCGAGCCAGCGTACGAGTGATGGCATAGAGATATGTGCAACATCAGAGTTACCCGACATGACACGGGCTGCGACGCTACGTACCTCCTCAACTGCCACGAATAATAATGAGATTCAATTGGCGCAGCTCAAGCGGGAGCTCGCCAGTTTGCGCGAAACGTTACAGCAGGCACTAGGAGAGCGTCGCTGGCAGGACACCGCGGGCTCACGTCCGGTGGCAGCTTCGGTTGCTCAGCGGTTAGCAACTTTAGGTATAGGACGGGTTTTGGCAGGTGAACTGGCCGACCGTGTTGCCCATGTCGAAAGTCTGCATACCGCATGGCAGCAGGTAATACAGCATTTGACATCGTCCTTGCACAGTCTCTCTAGTGAAGAGCTTGGCGGTTTCAGAATTAAGGCCATTATTGGCGGTAGCGGAAGTGGCAAAACTCAAACAGCCACCGCTTTGTTACAAGCCGGTATGGATCATCTGTCGCCAGAGCAAATTGCGTTGGTGCACTGTGGTGATCCAAGCCGTGACACGGTCTTGGCCCAACTGGCAACCCGAATGAACATTCGGCAATACAGTGCTCAAAGTCATAGCGAGTTAGGGAAGATCCTGTCAGATTGTCGCTGGGCACGGGAAATCATTGTTGATACGCAGGCACTAACACCGGCCCTTGGGTCTCAGGACCCGGTGCTAACGTTGTTATCACGCCAACGCGGCGGGCTCGCAGCCTTTGTCACGCTTCCTGCTACCGCAAGTAGCGAGTACCTGCGCGAGATACTCGATCATAGTCAGCATCTGCCATTGGCGGGGGTCATAACCACCAAGGTTGATGAGGCGACCTCTCTTGGTGCCGTGATTGATGCCGTAGTCGCTAGTGAACTGGCTCTCGTGGGTCGATATGATGTGCGCACAAGCTCCTTGCTTCCGGTGTCCGGAGACGAGATGCTCACCAATGCCAAGCGTCTTGCAAAGCGCAGCCTTGATCGTCAGGCAGCCCAGTTTAAAGTGGCGGTCTAACAACGATGTACGGACTGCGCTACGATGAAGGGCTAAGGCCTTGTATGCCTCTAAGATTCGGTTCTTATGAGGGAGTATTTAGGGAGGAGAAGTCCATGCACGTAATCGCCGTTACCGGCGGTAAAGGGGGTGTTGGTAAAACTAACATCGCCGTCAATTTGGGTGTATCGATGTCCCGTGAGGGCCTAGATGTCATTCTCCTTGATGCCGACCTAGGGCTCGCTAACGTTGATGTCATTTTGGGTGTGTCTGTGGGACCAACTCTGGCAGACGTTGTAGCCGGCACGCATCAACTTGCTGAAGTCATTGTTGAGGGGCCGGAAGGGCTGCGAATTGTTCCGGCTTCCTCTGGTGTCACCCGTCTTGCCAGTCTCGATCAGGCCGAACAAAACAATTTAGTGCGTTCTTTTTCTGAACAGATAAATGCGCCAGATGTTCTGATCGTGGATACCGGAGCAGGTATCGACACAACGGTACAAACCTTTGTTTCAGCCTGTAAGACTGTGGTGGTTGTAGTATGCGATGAACCTGCGTCGTTAACCGATGCCTATGCACTAATGAAAGTTCTGCGTAATGATCGCGGTGTACGACGCTTTGAAATTTTAACCAATCAAATTGACAGTGCCGCTCAAGGTCGACAAGTTTACGAGCGACTGACCACGGTAGCTGATAAATATCTCGACGTTGAGCTGGGTTATTTGGGTGGTGTTCCTTCTGACGCTTACCTGCGTCGGGCCGTTCAGGAGCGTGCCGCATTAGTCAGTTTGTATCCTCGGTCACCTGCTGCGGTGGCGATACGCGACGTAGGCCGGCGACTGACCAGTAATATTTACGACGGCGCTGTTCCAGGCATGGGATTTTTCGTTGAACAGCTTTTGCGAGACCCCAGTGAATCACGGCACTAGCGCTAAGCTATCAGAATATGGCGCTTGCGGAGCGAGTCAGGGCGATGCTCTAGTTCGTGCGCATTTGCCTTTGGTGAAGCGAATTGCCCAACAGCTATTGGTACGCTTGCCGGCCCATATTGAAATGGACGACTTGATTCAGGTGGGCTTGATTGGCCTATTAAAGGCGTCCGATGATCATCAGCTCGATTCTGGCGCTCAGTTTTCTACCTATGCATCTATTCGCATTCGCGGCGCTATGCTAGATGAATTACGCAGTCGCGATTGGCTGCCGCGCAGCGTACAGCGTGATCTAGGCCGGGTTGCAGTGGCAATAGAGCGGGCAGAGCAGCGGGTTGGGCGGCCAGCGACTGACCAAGAAATTGCCGATCAGCTTGATATGGATTTGGACAGTTACCAACAATTGTCTGGCGAGTTAGCCTGCGCCCGTATTGGTCAACTGGAAGAGTTAGATGTGCCAACAGAGGTGGATGCAACCACCGATGCTGTTTTTGATTCAGCACGACGGGAGGCGATGGCGGCGGCTATTGGGCGTTTACCCGAGAAAGAAGGGCTCATGCTGTCGCTTTACTACACCGAAGGGCTCAATCTCAAAGAGATTGGGTTAGTCCTGAATGTGAGCGAGTCTCGGGTCTCGCAAATTCATGGCCAAGCGGTCGCTCGATTACGCGCTAAACTCACGGATTGGACCTAACCCGCGTAGCTTTAAGCGGTCTGCTGCTGGACTGGGGATTAGCGTCTATTGTGGCGAGAGGCAAGGTTCTGTATCTGCTTCAGGTTCACGTGTTGAACAATCTGCTCGGTAATGACCTCTTGCTTTGGCTCGAATTGCGAGCGTATCCAGTAAGTCCAGTCATCATCTGGATAGGCGGAGCACGTGATGACAGTTGCGCGCACCCGGACTGTGGCATTAACGGGGAGCAACAACATGGTCAGCTCAATGGAGTCGCCAGAAGTGAGGGGCTCTTCAGACGCAAAGGCCAGGCCAGAGCCGCTGACGTTAACGGGCACCGCTTTGAGGTCTAGGCTGCTGTCGCCCTCTTCCCCGCTGAGCAGCTCTATCTTGCGATTTAGCAAGCCTAATGTTTCACCCATAACGGCAGAGTCAGCAAAGGCCGTGGAAATGAGATTATGCAGGTCCGCATTAAGGAGTTGTAGCTCGGTTTCCCTGTCAGTCGAGGTTCTTATGGCGTTGGGATCCACTTTTATCCAACTCAATCGAAGCTCATCATCAATCCGAAAGAAGCCCCTACTGCAGTCGCCTTCTAGGTCAGTCATTCTCGTTAACCCTCCAAAACCGTGGTGGCCTGTAGTTATTCGCAGAACATTTCCAGCGCAGCCTCAGAACAGTAGCCACGTTCATCCCTATTCTTTCATGATCGGCACGGGCTGATAAACAGATTGTCGTTAGCTGTTTCATGGCGTTGATGTAATGCCGGTATCTTCAAGGGCCTGCACGGCCTCGGGGTTAGTTTGGCGCATTTCTCGAATCAGCGTGCTTTGGCTTTCATTAAGGGGCTGCTTAACGATCACCTCGACGCGTCGATTTTGTGCGCGACCTTCCCAAGAATTATTCGGAGCTTGCGGCCGGGTATCGGCGTGTCCAGAAATGGTCAATCGAATGGGGTCCATTCTTGGGCCTTCTAGAAGGCGTTCGGCAACGGCGACCGATCTGGCTGCCGATAAATCCCAGTTTGAGCCGTAACGAGGGGTGCTGATAGGTACGTTGTCGGTGTGACCTTCGATAAAAATTCGCCCCTTAATTTCATTCAGTGCGTAACCGGTTTTATCAAGTACCGCAAGGAAGCCGATATCAAGTTGCGCCGACCCAGAGGGAAATGATCCCTTCTCCCGGATACGAATGACGATGGTACGCCCCTCGCTTTCTACATCAATCTGTCCGGCTTCAATCTCAGCTTTTAGCAGGCGTCGTAACATTTCGGCATCAAGCTCTGTCTCTTCAATAAGCAACTCCATTTGCTCAGTAATGAGGTCCTTCACTTCACGGGCTTCAGTTTCTTTGGCGTCAGGATTGCCAATGCGCAATGAGCTAAGGTCTTGATTGGTGGTTACCTGTTCAATGCGTTCAAGAGGCGTGGGTTCTGGTATGCCTGGCTGAAACTCGGTCGCGACGACGCTGGTGCCTTTCGGAATCGATGTCAGTTCCATTTTTTGCTGAACACCAAAGGCGTCTTTCATCGATTCAGCGATTTGCTTGTACTTAATGACATCGAGTTCCGAGAAAGACAAAATAATGACGAAAAAGCACATGAGCAGTGACATAAGGTCTGCAAATGTTGCCATCCACGCGGGCGACCCCGCTGGGCCTGAGTCTTCGTCGTCTTCGTCGCTCATTTGCCGCTATTCGCGCTTCGATCGCGATGGGCCGGGTCTAGGTAAGCTTTGAGCATACTTTCGATGACCCGTGGATTTTGCCCGGCTTGAATGGCGAGTACGCCGTCGATGCACATCGAGTGGATTAGCTTTTCGTTACTCTTCCTCAGGTGCAGTTTATCGGCTATCGGCAGGGCTACCATGTTGGCAAGCACCGCTCCATACAGGGTGGTTAGCAGAGCGACAGCCATTTGTGGGCCAATGGCTTTCGGGTCGTTCATGTTCACCAGCATGCCCACTAGGCCAACCAATGTGCCGATCATGCCCATGGCAGGTGCAACATCGCCGACCGCGCGCCAAACACGCTCGCCCCAGTTGTGACGATCCATAGTCTGCTGCATGTCTTTAGCCATGACGGCCTTCACCACCTCTTGGTTGGTACCGTCGACCAGCATTCGAATTCCATCCTGTAAAAAGGCCTCGGAGATCGTCGCCTTTTCAAGGGCTAGTAAGCCCTCTTTGCGGCCAATGTTGGCTAAATTAACAATTTCGGCAATCAAACCCTCGGGTTCATGGCTCTTGCTCGAAAAGGCGCGCCCTGCGACTTTAAAGGCTCCCAGAAACTGTTTTAGGGAGAATTTCACCATGACCGTCATGAAGGTGCCGCCCAGAACAATCAGGATCGAAGGCACATTGTAAAAAGTGGGTCCCGCGCCACCGACAAAAATAGCGGCGCCCACAACGGCTAATCCACCTAGTAAACCTAAAAGTGTCGCTAAATCCATGCGTTATTCTGCCGCTAATGCCTGATATAAGGCGTCAGGAAACGGATTACCGCGTTTCCTGTAGTTATCGTATCTTAGAGCGTCTGATAATCAAGAAAGTTTAGACATGATTTCAGTGAATGTTAGGGGGTATTTAGTTTTTGGAAGAGCTGCAACTTACTCTGACACCTGCTCGAGTTGACCAGCGTAACTTCGGTGTGCAGCTGTCGAACTGGCGCGTGGGACAGCAGCTCACGGCTTTAGTCGTGGAGTCGCGCCCCAATGGTGCACTGTTGCTATCTGTGGGGGGCAAGACCTTCACTGCCAGCTCAGACTTACCTGTTCAGGCGGGGACTCGAATGGCCATGGAGGTGAAACAGGCCGGACAAGAGTTAGTGCTGCGTCGAATACCCGATGCCAGCTTGCCTAGAGCAGACGCGAGTGGACGAGCTGTAGAGACTACCTTAGCTCTCGGTTCACCCCGTCCCGCAGCATTATTGAACCAGCTCAGTTTACAAGCCGCGCGGTTTGGTTCTTCGCAATTGCAGGAACTCACCCGAACACTGCGCAGTCGTGCACTTAAGGTCGAAACGTTAAGCGCTGGTGAAGTGCAGAAAGGACTTCGAGACTCGGGTTTATTTACCGAGGTAGATCTGCTCGCAGGCCGGAGTAATCGAGCAGGGCAGTCCAGTAAGGCCAATCTGTCCCAAATTCAGGCGGTCGCTTTGGCTTTGGCCGATGACCTTGATGAGGGTGCCAGTGAAATTAAGTCACTGCATCAGATAGTGGACAAGGCCCTGAGCCTGCTCAAGGGTATTTCCCAGCAACAGCTGGCCTCTTTGCCTCAAGATGATGGCGGACAGCGATGGTTATTTACCCTTCCAGCACAGCTGGGCGAGCAATTTCATGATGTGCAGCTACAGCTTGAGCGTGAAGCTCGTGAGGCCGATCAACCTCAGGGCTGGCGCGCGTCGCTGTGCTTTGAATTCCCAGAAATGGGTTCCATGACTGTGCAGATTCAGCTGCAAGGCTCCTCTGTGAGTGTGGCATTTGAGTGCGGTAAGCCCGATACCTCCCTTTGGCTGACTCGGTCAATGCCGTCCCTAGAAAATCAGCTGAACTTACGCAACCTGCGTGCGGTGGTGCTCTCGACGAGTGTGACCACACCCGCAAACGATCCAGCGTCGGATTCCTCAGGCTTGAGTATTGAAGCATGAGTGAATACTTCTGGGATGGGCGAAATCGAAAAAATCCGTCTTCAGTGGCCTTGCGCTACGACGGCATACAAGCGCCGGTGGTGGTGGCCACGGGTAGCGGTGAAATCGCTGAGGCCATTAAAGCCAAGGCGGAAGAAGCCGGTGTGCCCGTTGTTGAAGACCCCAGATTAGCCCAGCTGCTGTCTCAAGTACCCCTTGGAGAAGAGATCCCTGCAGAACTGTATCGCGCTGTCGCAGAAGTTTTGGTTTTTGTGATGCAGATGGAAATGGCCTTACAAAGCCGAGGCTGAACTTTTACTTTAGCTATTCCAGCGTCAAACTTCGATGCTACGCATTTGTTGCCAGACAGTGGTTGATGACGGCTTGCTCGATTTCGAGCCGAGGCGAGCCGAACTAGCGGTTACTATGGATTCGTAGTTGGGCTGGCTCGCGTTAGCTGTCGACTTCAACATCAGCTCACCCTAGGCTGCCGCTAACCGACGAGCCGAGATTTGCTTTGAACTTGATTTACAGGCTTTGGGCGTCTGAATAGCTTGCTCCCTCTAAGGTAGGGGCGAGCTACGCTGGAAACTGCTTTG
>Ga0213863_10001910_pt1:10000-15004 | contig 15004 bp, 8 predicted proteins | sample PICome_8_FD_160128 | JGI IMG/M metagenome (GOLD analysis project Ga0213863, IMG submission 160128) | Coastal seawater microbial communities near Pivers Island, North Carolina, United States - PICO497 | ecosystem: Environmental > Aquatic > Marine > Coastal | place: USA: North Carolina... | reverse complement strand
AGATGTTTGGGGTACTGTAGGTGCAAATGGTGTTTCACATATTACAGGTGGTAACTTTGCACAAAGTGCGAACACAATTAACGGTTGGTTACGTGATTTCCTTTGGGCACAATCATCTCAAGTAATCCAATCATATGGTTCTGCATTATCAGCTTACGGTTTAATTTTCTTAGGTGCACACTTTGTTTGGGCATTTAGTTTAATGTTCTTATTCAGTGGTCGTGGCTATTGGCAAGAATTAATTGAATCAATTGTTTGGGCACATAACAAACTTAAAGTAGCTCCAGCAATTCAACCTCGTGCATTAAGTATTACTCAAGGTCGTGCAGTAGGTGTTGCACACTATTTATTAGGTGGTATTGCAACGACTTGGTCTTTCTTCTTAGCGCGTATCTTAGCCGTTGGTTAAGAAAAACTCTAAAACTCTTTGAAATTGTATTTTGAATATATGTATATTCATTTCAATATATTCAAAATTCAATTTTTATTTATTAATTCTTTTCAAAATATAAACGACAGGAGAATTTAACATGGCAACAAAATTCCCAAAATTTAGCCAAGCTCTTGCCCAAGACCCGACAACTCGTAGGCTATGGTTTGGTATCGCAACTGCTCATGACTTTGAAAGTCATGACGGTATGACTGAAGAGCGATTATATCAAAAAATCTTCGCATCACACTTTGGTCAATTAGCTATTATTTTCTTATGGACATCAGGTAACTTATTCCATGTAGCATGGCAAGGTAACTTCGAACAATGGGTTGCAGATCCACTTCATGTTCGTCCAATTGCTCATGTAATTTGGGATCCACACTTTGGTCAACCTGCAGTTGAAGCTTTCACACGTGGTGGCGCTTCAGGTCCTGTAAATATCGCAACATCAGGTGTATACCAATGGTGGTATACAATTGGTATTCGTACTAACCAAGAATTATACACTAGCTCAATCTTTTTAATGATTTTAGCTGCTGTATTTTTATTTGCAGGTTGGTTACATTTACAACCAGCATTTCAACCAGCTTTATCATGGTTTAAAAATGCTGAATCACGTTTAAATCACCATTTAGCTGGTTTATTTGGTGTTAGTTCATTAGCTTGGACAGGTCATTTAGTTCACGTAGCTATTCCAGCATCACGCGGTCAACGTGTTGGTTGGGATAATTTCTTAACTGTATTACCACACCCAGCAGGTTTAGCACCATTCTTTACTGGTAACTGGGCTGTATATGCAGAAAACCCAGATACAGCATCACATGCATTTTCTACTTCTGAAGGTGCTGGTACTGCAATCTTAACTTTCCTTGGTGGTTTCCACCCGCAAACACAAAGTTTATGGTTAACTGATATGGCACATCACCATTTAGCTATTGCTGTAGTCTTTATTCTTGCTGGCCACATGTACCGTACAAATTTTGGTATTGGTCACAGTATGCGTGAAATGTTAGATTCACATGTTGCTCCAGCTGGAAAATTAGGTAGTGGTCATACTGGTTTATTTGATACTGTTAACAACTCATTACATTTCCAATTAGGTTTAGCATTAGCTAGTGTTGGTACAATTTGTTCAATGGTTGCACAGCATATCTATTCATTACCTCCTTATGCTTTCTTAGCACAAGACTTCACTACTCAAGCTGCATTATATGTTCACCATCAATATATTGCTGGTTTTATTATGTGTGGTGCATTTGCTCACGGTGCAATTTTCTTCGTTCGTGACTATGATCCAGAAGCGAACAAAAATAATGTTTTAGCACGTATGTTAGAACATAAAGAAGCAATTATTTCTCACTTAAGTTGGGTTAGTTTATTCTTAGGTTTCCATACACTTGGTTTATATGTACATAATGATGTTGTACAAGCATTTGGTACACCAGAAAAACAAATTTTAATTGAACCGGTATTTGCACAATGGATTCAAGCAGCACAAGGTAAAACTGCGTATGGTTTTGATTTCTTATTATCAACATCTGCAAGTAGTGCAAGTGTAGCTAGTCAAGGTATTTGGCTACCAGGTTGGTTAGAAGCTATCAATAATGATACAAATTCATTATTCTTAACTATTGGCCCTGGTGATTTCTTAGTACACCATGCAATTGCATTAGGTTTACATACAACAACATTAATTTTAGTTAAAGGTGCATTAGATGCACGTGGTTCTAAATTAATGCCCGATAAGAAAGACTTTGGTTATAGTTTCCCTTGTGATGGTCCTGGCCGTGGTGGTACATGTGATATTTCAGCATGGGATGCATTCTACTTAGCTGTATTCTGGATGTTAAATACAATTGGTTGGGTTACTTTCTATTTCCATTGGAAACATTTAGGTATTTGGCAAGGTAATGTTAACCAGTTTAATGAATCATCAACTTACTTAATGGGTTGGTTACGTGATTACTTATGGTTAAACTCATCACAGTTAATTAATGGTTATAATCCATTTGGTATGAACAGTTTATCTGTTTGGGCATGGATGTTCCTATTCGGTCACTTAATTTACGCTACAGGTTTTATGTTCTTAATTTCATGGCGTGGTTATTGGCAAGAATTAATCGAAACATTAGCTTGGGCGCATGAACGTACACCACTTGCTAACTTAGTTCGCTGGAAAGATAAACCAGTTGCTTTATCAATTGTTCAAGCACGTTTAGTAGGTTTAGCTCATTTCTCAGCAGGCTTTGTATTAACTTATGCAGCTTTCCTGATTGCTTCGACATCAGGTAAGTTTGGTTAATAAGTTTTAATACTTTGATATATTCCTCTTAATATAGAGGAATATATTCATTAATATATAAATGAGTATTGAGGTATCGAAATTATTATGTTAATATATAAAATATTTATATAACATAAATCAATTTTTTACTTTGTAGATTTTAGCTACAAATACATTTTATTTAGTAATAATAGTTAACATACAAATAAAATAAGATATCTTTTGTAAAAAGATAAAAAATTATTCTTTAAATTTTAAATTTTCAATTTATGAGTTCTTCTACACAAACAAAAAATATCGGTCACATTACACAAGTTATTGGTCCAGTTTTAGATGTTACATTTTCACCAGGTAAAATGCCAAATATTTACAACGCACTATTAGTTCGTGGTAAAAATGAAGCTGGTCAAGAACTTTCTATCACTTGTGAAGTTCAACAATTATTAGGTGATCACTGTGTACGTGCTGTAGCAATGAGTGCAACAGATGGTTTAATGCGTGGTATGGAAGTAATTGATACAGGTGATGCTTTAAGCGTACCAGTAGGTAAAAATACATTAGGTCGTATTTTCAATGTAACAGGCGACCCTGTAGATAATTTAGGTGATTGTAATGCTGAATCTTCTTTACCGATTCACCGTCCTGCTCCAGCATTTGTTGATTTAGATACTAAATTATCTATTTTCGAAACAGGTATTAAGGTAGTTGATTTATTAGCTCCATACCGTCGTGGTGGTAAAATTGGTTTATTCGGTGGTGCCGGTGTAGGTAAAACTGTATTAATCATGGAATTAATCAATAACATCGCAAAAGCACACGGTGGTGTATCTGTATTCGGTGGTGTAGGTGAACGTACACGTGAAGGTAACGATTTATACATGGAAATGAAAGAATCAGGTGTTATTAACGAAAATAACTTATCTGAGTCTAAAGTAGCCTTAATTTACGGTCAGATGAATGAACCTCCAGGTGCACGTATGCGTGTAGGTTTAACTGCATTAACAATGGCTGAATACTTCCGTGATATCAATAAACAAGACGTATTATTATTTATTGATAATATTTTCCGTTTCGTACAAGCTGGTTCAGAAGTATCTGCATTATTAGGTCGTATGCCATCAGCTGTAGGTTACCAACCAACATTAGCAACTGAAATGGGTGGTTTACAAGAACGTATTACTTCAACTAAAGATGGTAGTATTACTTCAATTCAAGCTGTATATGTACCTGCGGATGATTTAACAGATCCAGCTCCAGCAACAACATTTGCTCACTTAGATGCAACAACTGTATTATCTCGTGGTTTAGCAGCTAAAGGTATTTATCCAGCGGTAGATCCACTTGATTCAACATCAACAATGTTACAGCCATGGATTGTAGGTGATGATCATTACAAAACAGCACAAAATGTAAAACAAACATTACAACGTTACAAAGAATTACAAGATATTATTGCAATTTTAGGTTTAGACGAATTATCTGAAGAAGATCGTTTAGTTGTAGCACGTGCTCGTAAAATTGAACGTTTCCTTTCACAACCATTCTTCGTAGCTGAAGTATTCACAGGTTCACCTGGTAAATATGTAAGTTTAGCTGAAACAATTTCAGGTTTCAAATTAATCTTAACTGGTGAATTAGATGACTTACCAGAACAATCATTCTACTTAGTTGGTAACATCGATGAAGCTATTGCAAAAGCTGCAACACTTCAATAATTTTTAATTTAAATAAGACTTATGAGTTTGCAAGTTTGTATCATGACGCCTGACCAAATTTTTTGGAATGAACAGGCGGAAGAAATTATTCTTCCAACTAATACTGGGCAAATGGGTGTATTATCTAATCACGCTCCATTAATTACTGCTTTAGATATTGGTGTTACTTTAATTCGTTCAAAAACAGAATGGATTCCAGTTGCATTAATGGGTGGTTTTGCTTTAGTAAAAGATAACCAAATTACAATTTTAGTAAATGAAGCTGATGGCGCAAATGATATTAAATCAGATGCGGCAGAATCAGCTTTTGAAGCTGCAAAAGCTAAATTAGAGCAAGTAACAGATGAAAAAGAACGTGTTGAAGCTACGTTCCAATTCAAACGTGCTCGTGCTCGTTTTCAAGTAGTTAAACAATTAGCTGCAATTTAACTTTTATTTGTTTTTCTTTTGTTCATTAATGAGCAAAAGAAAAACAATTCTAATTAAAATAATTAAAATAATAAAGAAATACTATTTATGTCTCGATATAGAGGTCCAAGATTAAGAATTATTCGTCGCCTAGGCGAATTACC
>Ga0213863_10001910_pt1:0-5000 | contig 15004 bp, 8 predicted proteins | sample PICome_8_FD_160128 | JGI IMG/M metagenome (GOLD analysis project Ga0213863, IMG submission 160128) | Coastal seawater microbial communities near Pivers Island, North Carolina, United States - PICO497 | ecosystem: Environmental > Aquatic > Marine > Coastal | place: USA: North Carolina... | reverse complement strand
GAAAGCCGGCCTTAGTGATCCGACGGTTCCGTGTGGAAGGGCCGTCGCTAAACGGATAAAAGTTACTCTAGGGATAACAGGCTGATCTTCCCCAAGAGTTCACATCGACGGGAAGGTTTGGCACCTCGATGTCGGCTCATCGCAACCTGGGGCGGTAGTACGTCCCAAGGGTTGGGCTGTTCGCCCATGAAAGCGGTACGTGAGCTGGGTTCAGAACGTCGTGAGACAGTTCGGTCCATATCCGGTGTAGGCGTTAGAGTATTGAGAAGAGCCTTCCTTAGTACGAGAGGACCGGGAAGGACGCACCTCTGGTGTACCAGTTATCGTGCCAACGGTAAACGCTGGGTAGCTACGTGTGGAATGGATAACTGCTGAAAGCATCTAAGTAGGAAGCCAACTTCAAGATGAGTACTCTCTGAGGTCACGGCAAGACGAGCCGTTTGATAGGGATTAGGTGTAAGTTCAGCAATGGATGTAGCCGAGATCTCCTAACAGACCCAAAGTTTGACCACTAATATCTTTATTTTAATCTGAGTTCTTTTGTTATTAATTAACATGTTTTTGTTTTTTCAGGTGTTGATGGCGTAACGGTACCACACCCATCCATCTCGAACTGGGAACGTGAAACGTTACAGCGGTGTATATACTTGAAGGGTAACTTTCTGGGAAACGCACTCGACGCCTGATCTTTAATTAAAAAAAAGACTCCCAAGTTTTGGGAGTCTTTTTTTGTTCTATAAAACTAGAACCTAATATTTAATATTAAATATTAGGTTCTAGTTTTATAGAACAAAAAAAGACGCTATACTCGTAAAAACTACTAAAAAAAGTAATAATCACAAAATGGATCTCTTAGAAAATAGGCTAGCTAATTTTTGTTTTGCAGACTTGTTGATCACAATGTTCTTATATTGGGGAAATATGGCTTTTAACAGATCTTCTCTATTATCTTTTTATGATAAACCTGTTATTCGTTATTCATCTATTATAGATACAGATCAATTAACTTCTGATAATATTTCAACCATAAATTATGACTCGTCGGGCAGATATAGTATTTCTGATATTGGTAATATAGGAATATTACTTGTCCATCTAGCATTGACTCTTTTGTTAGGAATTCGTTGGTATATCTCCGGCCATTTTCCCATAAGTAATCTTTATGAATCTCTATATTTTTTAACTTGGGGAATAGCAAGTATTCATCTTTATCTTACTTTCATTACGGATCTAAAATGGATTGGAATTATTACCTCTCCTATATGTTTATTGATAGTCGCTTTTGCTAGCTTAGTTCTACCTGAAGATATGCAGATGAGTGCTCCTTTGGTGCCTGCTTTACAATCTAATTGGTTGTTTATGCATGTAACTATCATTATGGTTAGTTATGCTTCCTTATCAATAGGAGGTCTATTATGTATGGGATCCATTGTCTCTGGCATCATATCATTAAACTTAGCAAAGGAAAATAAATCTAAATATATGAAAGATGGAATAACCGAAATTAAAGTTTTTTTTTCCAATCTAGCTGACCAAATGGATCAACTAGGTTATAGGACTATTAGTTTAGGTTTCCCACTTCTAACTATTGGAATCGTTGCAGGAGCAGTTTGGGCAAATGAAGCATGGGGATCTTATTGGAATTGGGATCCAAAAGAAACAGCAGCTCTTATATCATGGCTTGTTTTTGTCATTTACTTTCATAACCGTATATCAAAATACAGTTCCGTATCTAATTTAGAATTGGCTAATAACATTTCTATTTTAGAAGAGATTTTCATAACCCGTCAATCTTCCTTTATAGGTTCTTTAGGATTTATAATGATATGGGTTTGTTATATTGGTGTTAATTTGCTTGCTCAAGGTCTTCATAGTTATGGATGGTTCTTATAGAGCTTAAATATAAAAGAGAGTGCGGACGCACTCTCTTTTATATTTAAGCTCTATAAGAACCATCCATAACTAAATATTAGTCTAGTGGACGCATAGATAAAACAACTTCAGTTTCACGATCGATACCTTTCTCAAAACCTGCAGCAGCCGCACGTGCACGACCAGCGTGCCATAAGTGACCTACGAAGAAGAAGAAAGCTAATACGTAGTGAGAACATGATAACCAACTACGAGGAGATACGTAGTTAATAGCGTTAATTTCTGTTGCTACACCACCTACGGAGTTTAAAGAACCTAACGGAGCATGAGTCATGTATTCAGCAGCACGACGTTCTTGCCATGGTTGAATATCATTCTTCAATTTGTTCAAATCTAGACCATTTGGACCACGTAATGGTTCAACCCATGGAGCACGTAAATCCCAGAAACGCATTGTTTCGCCACCAAAGATTACTTCACCTGTTGGAGAACGCATTAAGTACTTACCTAAACCTGTTGGACCTTGTGCAGAACCAATGTTTGCACCAAGACGTTGGTCACGTACTAAGAATGTAAATGCCTGAGACTGGGAAGCTTCTGGACCTGTAGGGCCATAGAATTCACTTGGGTATACTGTATTGTTGAACCATACATATGCAGCAGCAATCCAAGCCATCATGGATACGGATGCTAAACTGTAAGAAAGATATGCTTCACCAGACCAAACGAATGCACGTCGTGCCCACGCCCAAGGCTTCGTTAAGATATGCCAAATACCACCAAATACTAAAATAGTACCTAGGAAAATATGACCACCTACAACGTCTTCCATATTATCTACACTAATAATCCAGCCGTCGCCACCAAATGGAGACTTTAAAACATAGCCAAAGATAATTCCTGGGTTTAATGTAGGGTCAGTGATAACACGTACATCACCACCACCAGGTGCCCATGTATCGTATAAACCACCAAGGTACATAGCTTTGATTACTAATAAATAGCAACCTAAACCTAAAAGAACTAAGTGAATACCTAAAATAGTAGTCATTTTGTTCTTGTCACGCCATACGTAACCAAAGAATGGGAAGGATTCTTCTAAAGTTTCTGGACCAATTAAAGAGTGGTATACACCACCAAATCCTAATACAGCGGAAGAAATAAGGTGAAGTACACCTACTACAAAATATGGATAAGTATCTACTACTTCTCCACCAGGACCTACACCCCAGCCTAGTGTTGCCACATGAGGCATAAGAATTAAACCCTGTTCATACATTGGCTTTTCAGGAACGAAGTGAGATACTTCGAAAAGTTGCATTGCACCTGCCCAGAAAACAATTAAGCCTGCATGTGCTACGTGAGCACCTAACAAACGGCCAGAAAGATTAATTAGACGAGCGTTACCAGCCCACCAAGCAAAGCCAGTGGATTCTTGGTCACGACCACCTACAACTAAAGCGCTATTAAAGAGCGTTTCCACGTGGTAATACCTCCTCAGGGAATACTAGAGTTTCATGAGGCTGATCTTGTGCAGCCATCCAAGCACGGATACCTTCATTTAGAAGAATATTTTTTGTGTAGAACGTTTCAAATTCAGGATCTTCCGCAGCACGGATTTCCTGGGAAACAAAGTCATAAGCACGTAAGTTTAGTGCTAAACCAACTACACCAATTGCACTCATCCATAAACCTGTTACAGGTACAAATAACATGAAGAAGTGAAGCCAACGCTTGTTAGAGAAAGCAACACCAAAAATCTGAGACCAGAAACGGTTTGCTGTAACCATGGAATAAGTTTCTTCAGACTGAGTTGGGTTAAATGCACGGAATGTATTTGCACCATCTCCATCTTCAAATAATGTATTTTCTACAGTAGCGCCATGAATTGCAGATAGTAATGCACCACCTAGAATACCAGCTACACCCATCATATGGAATGGATTTAACGTCCAGTTATGGAAACCTTGGAAGAATAGGATAAAACGGAAGATACCTGCAACACCAAAACTAGGTGCAAAGAACCAACCAGATTGACCTAGAGGGTAAATTAAGAATACAGAAAGGAATACTGCAATAGGACCAGAGAATGCAATAGCATTATAAGGACGTAAACCTACAAGACGTGCAATTTCGAATTGACGAAGCATAAAGCCCATTAAACCGAATGCACCATGAAGAGCTACGAATGCCCATAGGCCACCTAACTGGAACCAACGAGTTAAATCGCCTTGAGCTTCTGGACCCCATACAAATAATAGGGAGTGTCCTACGCTGTTTGCTGGTGTAGATACAGCTGCAGTTAATACGTTACAACCTTCTAAGAAGGAGCTCGCTAAACCATGAGTGTACCAAGAAGTTACAAATGTAATACCAGTTAACCACCCACCTAGTGCTAAAAAAGCACATGGAAATAGTAATAAACCAGACCAACCAATAAATACAAAGCGATCTACTTTCAGCCAGTCATCGATGGCATCAAATAAGTCCTGCTTTGGTTTGGATTTTCCAATAGCAATTGTCATTAGAAGAAGACTCCAAGAATCAAAAAAAGGGTTTACTAAGTTTACAGACTACGAAAATATTTTCAGAAATAATACTTAAATCATATTTATGTTTCACTATTTAAGTAAAAAGAGTTTGAAATAAGTATTTTTGATAAACTTTTCTTTTTTGTACGGTACTCATTATTATAAGACGTAACTACAACCTTCACTACTTTACATGTTTTTTAGTTAATATACTAAGTATTGGAAATCAATATTAACTTATGTAGACATAGTGTCTGCATAAGTTAATATTGATTTCCAATACAAGAATTTACCCCCAGGGGAATTCGAATCCCCGTTACCTCCGTGAAAGGGAGATGTCCTAGGCCTCTAGACGATGGGGGCATTTCATATCATATTCTAACATTATTTCTAATAATGGTCAATATATAGGTCTATAAAATAAACATTAACCTTTTTTACTTTGAAGATAACTGATATTATAGTTACCTTCAAAGTAAAAAATATATTAAATTTACTGCCAAGTTACAGGAATATCTTCTAAAAGAATAGATGCGTTGTAAACTTGTAGAATAATTAATAGAAAAACAGCAAATAAACTCATGAATACTGCCATAA
>Ga0213863_10001908_pt1 | contig 15014 bp, 13 predicted proteins | sample PICome_8_FD_160128 | JGI IMG/M metagenome (GOLD analysis project Ga0213863, IMG submission 160128) | Coastal seawater microbial communities near Pivers Island, North Carolina, United States - PICO497 | ecosystem: Environmental > Aquatic > Marine > Coastal | place: USA: North Carolina... | reverse complement strand
GAAACTGCGGCCCGAGACGCGCGGCATCGTTTTTTCGAGAAATGTGCCACCGAAACGGGAATCAATCATATTCTCCTTGCTCATCACGCCGACGATCAGGCTGAAACTATCCTTTTCAACCTCCTCCGAGGTGCCGCAGGCCTCAAAGGAATGAAGACTCGGCAAGAGCTCGGACCCTTAACTTTCCTCAGACCGTTTTTGGAGGTTCGTAGGGAAACCATTAATCAATATCTCTCAAGCCTCAACCATTCCTTCCGCGACGATTCCTCAAACCTCGAACCATTTGCAACTCGTAATCGACTCAGAAACGAGGTGATTCCACTACTTTCTGAAATTATGAAGCGGGATATCATCCCGAATATCCTACGTGCCTTTGATCATCATCGGGAACTTGAAAATACTGCTGACACTTATCTATCAAGTGTCGAAATTCTCGATCCACAGGGAAGACTTCACCTTCCTACTCTTCGAAGTCTTCCACAAGCCCTTCAAAAGCGAGCAATTCACCAATTCCTCTTATCTCACCGAATCCCTAATCTTACCTCAGCACACGTCGAACAAGCCCTCACAATCACAAACCCAGATGCCCCTCCGTCTATAAACCTCCCTGGGGGGCAACGTTTGCGGCGGAAGGAGGCACGTCTATTTATTAGCCCATGAAATTCCTCCTTCTTATTTCGTTATTTCTCGTATCCTGCGGCAACAAGGCATCACCAGACGAACTCAAAAAACGCAAGGATATCGCTAGTTCAAATCAAATCATTGTAGGTCGTATCGCTTCGGTCTCCAGACGCGGTAAGTTCGTCCTTATTCAAAAATTAGGAACAGGAACGCTTCCGAAAGGAGTTATTTACCAATCAAGAGGTCCTGATGGCCGCACGGCATCTCTTCGTCTCTCTGGCTAACGAATCCGAGATTTTTTCGCGGCCGATTTGTTAAGTGGAAAAACAGAAAAAGGTAATGCGGTGATAGCATATCAATACCCGGAGGGAAGGCAGACTACTGAGGAGAATAAAATACAGCCAGAGGACGAGACTAATGGTGTTACGAAAGAAAATTTAGATGCAGATGGATTACCTGCAGACGATCAAGTGCCCCAAACTATCAGGGATTAGGGCTAATTATCTACTCCTTATTGTGAGTCAAACCCACTTTATTTAAAAAAATTTATCTTTATCACTTGATTGCACTCCATTTTTCTTGGTAATACTCCTCACGAAGTTACTAGGGCATCCTAAATATCTAAATAATTAAAAAAACCGATATACCATGAAAGCAAGCACACTCAACACCTCAAGCCCACGTAAAGTGGATCCAAACCGATTGGCTGACTTTGTGATGATGACCCAGCGATCATGTATCTTGAATCTTTCTAGTGAATTGAACCGGGGAAACATTTCTTTCCCTCAGTTTTTCCTCCTCACCTACCTTTCTAGCGAGGACTATCTTACCATGTCAGCCATCGCCAAAAAGATGGGACACTCTACCGCAGCCGCTACCGGACTCGTAGATCGCCTTGAGAAACTTGGTTTTGTCGAGCGTGTTCATGCTGCAGAAGACCGCCGTAAAATTATGGTTCGCATAACTAGCAGCGGATCTGAAATTGTTTCAACCATGCGTGAGCACATCGCTTCCGAATTAGCTAATATAATGGAAGACCTTGATGATGTCGACGCATCTTCAGTCGCTGCAGCCAACCAAGCGATCGAAGGGAAAAATCTGGAATCATAGCAACTTCCAAATCAAATGTTCGTGAAGGAAACTTTGCGAATTTGAAACGCTTCCTCTACGCTCTCGAGCGTGCAGGAAGCGTCTTTCTTTTTGGCTCCGATTATTCGATCGAAGAACCATTGTGCCGCCTTCGTCGAGCGTATTCCTGGTGTCCGAACCTCTACCAACAAAGAAGAGACATTAACCCAGCTTACCAATCATCACTCAGCTGTGGCTCAATCGTTAGGTTTTAGCCAAATTTTTCATGCCGAACAGATTCACGGAGACAAAATCACCGTGATTACGAAAGAATCCCCAACCATATCTCCAGGAGTCGATGGCCTTATAACGTCAGAAAGCACTCTTCTGGGGATCCATGTCGCTGATTGCGGCGCACTTTACCTGCTCGATCAAAAAACTGGAGCAATTGGACTTCTTCATTCTGGAAAAAAAGGGACCGAGCTCAACATCACTAGAAGTGCGATTCAAGCAATGCATCAAAACTTCCAAACTAACCCCTCAGATCTTGTGGCTGTTTTAGCGCCCTGTATCCGTCCACCGCATTATGAAGTTGATTTTGCCAAAACAATCCGAGATCAAGCAATCAACTCGGGAATCATACCAGAAAACTTCCACGATTGTGGTCTTTGCACCGCTTCTGACCTCAAAAGATTCTATTCTTATCGTCGTGAGAAAGGAAACACCGGACGACACCTCGCTTTAATTGGACATTATTCCTCATGAGCACACTCACAGTCTACCCCCCCGCCAAAATCAACCTCTCGTTGAAAATCACCGGTAAGCGCAATGATGGTTTCCACGAACTAGAAACTCTTGTTCTACCCTTGCCTGGGCTAACAGATGAACTTCATTTTGAGGCAGCAACTAAATTCACTCTGCATTGCGACACTCCAGGCGTTCCAACAAATCAATCCAACCTGGTTTCTCGCGCCCTCCGTCTCTTTGAAGAAAACACCGGGAAAGAGGCACCCTATCGAGTCACCCTTAAAAAAAGAATCCCACATGGCGCAGGACTCGGCGGGGGGAGCTCAGATGCCGCATCCACTTTTTTGGCACTCAACCAACTCACGGGAGCCTCTGTTCCCCTTTCAAGGCTAGCACAATGGGCTGGAGAACTCGGCTCCGATATTCCTCTCTTCATTTATGAATCAGCCAGTTGGTGCCGAGGAAAAGGGGAGATTGTAGAACCTGTTGATCTAACATGGACCTTTCCGATTCTCCTTTTTAAGCCAAGCTTCTCTATTCCGACTCCCTGGGCCTATTCCCGCTGGAGCAACTCCCTAGAAATCCCAGGAATTTCTTACGGTTCGATAAAAGTAGGCGAAATCGACCTCTACAATGATCTTGAACGACCCGTTTTTGAAAAGCATCGTTTCTTGGCCGAACTGAAGCAATTCCTTCTAGAGCAGCCAGAAACTCAAAACTCCATGATGTCAGGGTCGGGATCTACGGTCTTTGCGGTGCTGAACGACCAGAAGGATGCAGCGCAACTCATAGAACGAACACTTAGGGAACTTGATCCAACCCTCTGGACACACCTTGCGATCTTTTAATTAATCACGCGACACCACCCACTCAAAGTGCTAAACTAATCACAGAAAGCCCTGCTAACTCCCTTTATTCATGGCCCGTGCAAATAACCTAACCATGTGCTCCTTCTGTGGCAAAAGTCACTCCGAAGTTAAGAAGCTCATCGCTGGACCTGGCGTCTACATTTGTAACGAATGTATCGATGTATGCTCCACGATTCTCCGCAAAGAACTCGCCGGTCAATCAGAACCTTCAAAAGAGGTTTCGAACGTCCTCGAAGACGGGGTTCCTACCCCCTCGGAGCTTTTGCAGCACCTCAATGAATTTGTGATTGGGCAAGAAGACGCAAAAAAAGTCCTTTCGGTCGCTGTTTACAATCACTACCAACGGCTGCGTCAACATGAACATGCTGATAAAAAGTATTCCGACGTCGAGATCGAAAAGTCAAACATCCTCCTCCTTGGTCCTACCGGGTCCGGTAAGACTCTGCTCGCCAAAACTCTTGCTCGCCTCTTAGACGTCCCATTTTGTATCGTTGATGCAACCACTCTAACCGAAGCCGGTTACGTAGGTGAAGACGTTGAAAACATTATTCTACGACTCCTGCAATCAGCTGACTTCGATGTCGAGCGCGCGGAGCGCGGCATCATATATGTCGATGAAATTGATAAAATCGGACGCAAAACTGAAAACGTCTCTATCACCCGAGATGTATCCGGTGAAGGAGTTCAGCAAGCACTCTTGAAAATTCTCGAAGGGTCAATCTGCAACGTTCCACCCCAGGGAGGACGCAAGCATCCACAGCAGGAATACATCCAACTCAATACCGAGAAAATTCTTTTTATCTGTGGGGGTGCCTTCGTAGGGATGGAAGACATTGTTCGCCGGCGACTTGGCAAACGAGTGCTTGGATTCAATTCAGTTAAAACTGAAGAAACTGAGGAGGCCGAAGAAATCTCTCTCCTCAAACAAGTCCGTGCAGAGGATCTTCTCCACTTTGGTCTGATCCCGGAATTCATCGGTCGCCTGCCTGTCCTAACCTCCCTTCGCAAACTGACCGAAAAAGAGTTAGTCCAAATTGTTACCGAGCCCAAAAACGCTCTCGTAAAGCAATATCAAAAGCAGCTTTCCATGAACAACGTTCAGTTGAAGGTTACCAAAGACGGACTTTCTGAAATGGCAAAACAAGCCATTGAACGTGGAACCGGAGCACGAGCCCTACGCTCAATTTTCGAGGGGCTTATGCTAGATGTCATGTTTGAAGTACCATCCCGCAAAGACATCGAAGCAGTCACAGTGAATGCGGCAGCTGTGAAGGGTGACAAAGCGCCAACAATGAAGAAACGGCGCTCGAATGCAGCCTAAATAATTTTGCTTATTAATCCGCAAATCGCTCAGACAGCGATTTCTTGATGCCGAGTAAATAAGATTCCTCTTACAAACCTATCGATTGGAGAGGAAGCTTGCTAGACGGGATCAAGGCCTTAGCTTAGATCAAAGCGTCTTTACTGGGACGATGGGATACCAATTCCACTCAATGAGTGATTCCATGATCTTAACTTAGGAGCATCCCAACTTCTTTCGATAAAGCACTACAAGAGGCCGATTGGTTTGTAGAACTGTCAGAAAAAAATCGCTTCGGTTTCCCGAAGCGATTTTGAATCTTTTTTTATCTAACCTTGGATTAGTCCTCTTCGGATGGGCTCCATTCTTCGGATTCGTCATTGGTAGTCGCAAGGTTGAACGCTTGCTCCAGACCAACGAGGTCACTGGAAGGACGAAGTGTTTCAAAGGATTGACTCTCTTTATGAAGCTGATCCTCCGAGTAAGAAACCGCCTTGATAGAGAGGCCGATGCGGCGCTCAATCTTATCGACCTTGATAACGCGGGCTTCCACGTCGTCGCTGACCTTGAGGACATCCTTGACCCGCTCCACATGCTCCTCGCTAAGCTGCGAGATGTGAATTAGACCATCGATGTCCCCATCGAGACTCACGAAAGCTCCAAAGGAAGCAATCTTCGCAACAGTCCCCGAGACTTTGTCTCCCACTTTGAATTTGCTGTCGATATCGGACCATGGGTCATTATCAAGCTGCTTAATCCCGAGGGAAACGCGTTGATTTTCCTTATCAATGCTAAGAACGACAGCTTCGACCTCGTCGTTTTTCTTGAGCATCTCAGAAGGATGGTTGATCTTGCGGGTCCATGAGAGGTCGGAGACGTGGATCATCCCGTCGATACCCTCTTCGAGACCGACGAATGCACCATAAGCAGTGAGATTTCGAACCTCGCCCTTAATTTCCTTGCCTATTGGGTAACGAGCTTCGATCTCGGACCATGGGTTCTCTTCAAGCTGGCGAACTCCAAGAGAGATTTTCTGCTCCTCGGTGGAAATTCCAAGGACCACCGCTTTGATCTCCTGATCAAGCTCAAGCACATCGCTTGGTCGCGTGATACGCTTGACCCAAGAAAGCTCAGAAACGTGCACGAGTCCCTCAACTCCTTTCTCAATTTCAATAAAGGCACCATAGGGAAGAAGCTTAGTAATCTTCCCGGAAACTTCAGCTCCGATTGGGAAACGAGCCTCGATGTCAGCCCATGGGTTATCAGTCATCTGCTTGAGGCCAAGCGAAACACGCTCCTTGTCACGATCAACGTCGAGGATCTGGACTTCAATTTCCTGACTTATGCGAAGCATCTCGGATGGGTGCGCGATGCGACCCCAACTCATATCGGTAATGTGTAGAAGTCCATCCATTCCTTGAAGGTCAACGAAGGCACCAAAGTCGGTGATATTTTTAACCTGACCGATAACTTTATCTCCAACGATCACAGTTTGAAGGAATTTCTGGCGAAGCTCGGCACGCTCGGCCTCGATAACCTCGCGACGACTTAAGACTAGATTCTTACGATCATCGTTGACCTTTACGATCTTGAACTCGTAAACGTTGCCAACGTATTCCTGGAGGTCGCGAGGGGGAATAATATCCACTTGCGAGCCAGGGAGGAAAGCCTCCACCCCTACGTTTACTATTAGGCCACCTTTGACGGCACCCTTAACTTTTCCTTTCACGAGGCCACCATCCTCGTAAACTTTCATGATCTTTTCCCAGTTCTGCTTATGGGCGGCTTTCTCTTTGGAGAGGACAATTAGTCCTTCATCATCTTCAAGACGCTCTAGGAGAACTTCAACTTCGTCACCGATTTCGATTTCTTCATCTTCGAACTCGGAAACTGGAATAGCTCCTTCTGATTTGTATCCAATGTCGACAACAACGACTTGGGGACGGATATCAAGAATCGTGCCATTGACAATCGATCCTTCTTTAAATTCGCGGAAATGCTCATCAATGAGAGCTAAAAGCTCTGCATTTTCTGGCTCCGCCACTGCGGTTTCACTCATAACTGTAGGTTAGGATTTGGGTTAGTTTGGTTAATCGTCCAGACGACAGGTACCCCACTGGAGAAAACAAATATTACGGGGTTCCAACTTATTTGTTCCCAACGAAAAACTGAACTTTTACAAGAACAAGCCATTCGCACCTTTTACAACCAATTGAATAGCCTGTAAAAGAAGCAAATGGCACGCTCGTAGGGAGTCGAACCCCAAACCTCCTGATCCGTAGTCAGGCGCTCTATCCAATTGAGCTACGAGCGCTAATTCGCGTGGCGGGACTCTAGGAAGAAACGAGAATGCGTCAACCCTTTAAGAAGAGAAATTGGTGATTTATTTGGCTAAATCTAAAGCCTCCGCCTGCACAAGCGCCAAGCGAGGAAAAAGCCCAACAAAATTATGATCGGGAGTATAATTCGCTCTCCCCATCGCTCTCTAGTATTTTTCTTTTCAAGATTCTTCGTGGCATCAATCAACTCTGACTGATTCTCATCTGGATCCGACTGCACTTTCATCTCCAGCAGTTCAACTTCAGGTTCTGCCATACGCTCCTCTAGCACCGCGGAGGCATCCCCCATTTTTCTTGTCAAACCATCCTGAACTTTTGCTCTCGCGACATAAGTTCTATCCTTGTTACCGCTTTTAAAGGCATCTTGACCATTTTCCCCACTTTCGATAAACGCCCGTTTTCCAGACACTGGATCTCCCTTCTTTACCCTATCACTATTCAGTGCAAATCGTTCTTTTGAAGGCGAAGCATTAAGTTTTTTTGGTTCTGGAGCCTCTTCGGCCATATTCCTTTGCAAGCCTAAACTATTTTTCGGAAGACCTTGCGTAGCCACTGGAGCAAATGAAATCGATTCTTGGGAGAAGTTTAAGCCATCCGCTAATTCATCTTCTTCCGGCGCAAGTTCTGAGCCCCCTAATATTGAAGTTCGCCCATCGCCTGAACTACGCGGCTGATTTAGGACAACGATTACCAGGGTGAGAAAAAAGCAAGCTGCAAGAGTGTAGATTAACTTTCGCTGCGCGATTATCGAGATACGGCTCCTTCTTTTCTCAATTATTTCCTCGCTCTTCTTTTCATTGATTTTTGTCAGGATTTCCCCGCGAATCTCATCAGATAATTGCCATTCCAATTTACCCTGACACTCATGAGCTTTAACCAAAAGCCCATGAATTCTTTCAAGGCCGATCTGATAACTCTTAAGCTCAGGTCTTTCCGACATTAACCTCTCTAATTCGCCGACCTCAAAAGCTGAGGCCTCCCCCAGGACACAAGCAACAATGCGAGCTTCCAGCTCGGGTTCAATGTAAGATTGCAAATATTCGTTCATATTATCCGACGTTAAAAATGGCTAATTCCAGACTTACGAAGCCGTTCTCCAAGATCTTTGAGCAAGTGGTGAAGCCGGTAACCGACATTGCCGACGCTCATCTCGAGCTTCTCGGCTATTTCCTGATATTTAAGATCCTGAAAATATTTCATCTGGACCATGGACCGATCCCTCTCCTGCATTTCCGAAACAAGCATTTGGACCATCCCGACCGCTTCAAGGCGGCCGAGTTCAACGTCCGGTCTTTCCAGCGCCGTTTCCCGATCGCCCGCCGCTTCATCGAGCGTTTCCCGTTTGTTTTTGCGAAGAATATTAAAGGCGAAATTTCGCACGCAGCGAAAAAGCCAAGCTCTCGGAATCTCAACTTCCTCCCAGTGTTCGTGAAGCTTTAAAAAGGCGTCTTGAACGACCTCCTCGGCAAGTTCACGACGTCCCAGTAATCCAAAGGCATATCGAAGCAGCGGGCTTTCCTCTTCGAAAAAAACTTCCTCAAGGGTCAACCGTGCCACCGGCACCTTTTTTTTACCGGGCAGACGCATGATCGACGGCCGAGGGGCCTGCTGTGAACTTCCTTGAGACACGGATAAACACTCTTTCTATTAGGAATGACATCTCAAGAGCCGAATCCTTGGGGAAAAATGAGTTTTTCTTCGAAAGAAAATTAGCCCCATGGCCTCAATTGCGCATAAATCTCTATCCAGCCTCAATTTGCCGTGTGATTTCGAGGGCAATCGCGAGCGCATCAGCACCCTGCTTTCCAGTAACTGCAGGTGTTTTCCCTTCTTGGACACTTTCTACAAAGGCGGCAAGCTCGAGTTTTAAAGGCTCGTCCTTTTCAACTTCAACCTTGGCTTTCTGAATCGCCCCTTCTTCTTTCCAGAATATTTCGCCTGTTTGTTCCTGATAATCGAGCGAAAGATAGCCATCATCTTGAAAAACCCTGATCTTCCGGAGCCTTTCAGGGCTAATTCGGCTGGCAGTCACATTGGCAACACAGCCGTTTTCGAATCTTAGCCTAGCGTTAGCAATATCTTCACTCTTCATCAAAACCGGAACACCTACGGCATCAATGCTCGCAACTGGCGATTTCACGAGATGCAGAATGATTTCAAGATCGTGGATCATAAGATCTAGAACGACTCCAATATCAATACTGCGGTTGGGAAAGGGAGAGAGCCGGTGAGATTCAATGAACTTTGGATGATTAAGTTTAGCTTCAAGCTCTCGCATCACTGGATTGAAACGCTCAATATGGCCAATTTGGAGGATTCGGTCGCGTTCTTCAGCCACTTCGACAAGCTGTTTGGCCTCTTCGACACTGGGGGCAATCGGCTTCTCCATCAGGACGTGCAGACCGCGCCTCATCAATTCACCTCCCACATCAAGGTGCGCAATTGTCGGCACCGCAACACTGGCCAGATCGCAGATTTCAGCAAGAGCTTCCAAGGAATCCACTGCAGTTGTCCCGAATTCTTCAGCAACTGCCTGAGCTCTTTTCAAATCAGCATCGTAAACTGCCGCCAATTTGACCCCCTGAATGAGAGAGTAACACCTAGCGTGATTTCGGCCCATTGATCCTGACCCTGCCACTCCGGCTCGTAATTTCATGACGAAATACCTCGCAGACCGTCTGAAAAATACCAGAGAACTTTCAGCTTGAAAAAAATCACCTTCCAATAAATTTTCTCAAAACAAGTTAGGCGCGTTCGACGCTACACTTGTGTTTAACACAAATTTTAACACTCAATGATTGAAGTTACTGGTCTCACAAAACGTTTTGGCCCCAAAGTGGCCGTCGACGATCTCTCTTTCTCGGTCAAGAAAGGCGAGGTTCTTGGATTCCTCGGACCCAATGGAGCCGGTAAATCCACCACCATGCGCATGGTGACAGGTTTTCTTCCTGTTACCTCTGGCGAAGTGAAAATTTGCGATATTTCAATGATCGAAGAGCCCCAAGCCGCTAAGAGTAAAATTGGGTATCTCCCCGAGTCAGCACCCCTCTACAATGACATGACGGTTAAAAGCTTTCTCAAGTTTTGCGCGTCAATGCGATCACTTAATTCCTCCTCCCGTCGGGAAGCTGTAGATAAAGCAATCGAGACGTGCTTTCTAACAAATGTTGCAAGTCAATCGATTGGAACTCTCTCAAAGGGTTATCGTCATCGGACTTGTTTAGCACAAGCACTCCTCCACGATCCTGAGGTTCTCGTGCTCGACGAACCCACCGACGGTCTGGATCCAAACCAAAAATTAGAAGTTCGCAAACTCATCAAAAATCTTGGTAAGGAAAAGGCTATCTTATTTTCGACCCATATTTTGGAGGAAGTAACAGCAGCGTGCACCCGCGCCGTCATTGTCGACCAGGGAACAATTGTTGCCGATGGGACACCTGATGAACTCGAAGCCAAAGGAGGAGGATCTCTCTACGACCTCTTCCACAAGGTCACCACCTTTGAAACCCCAGCCGCCTAAATTGTAATCTTACCCGATATCTTTACTATGAACATGATGACCATCTTCAAGCGTGAGTTAAACAGTTATTTTACTCAACCGACTGCTTATGCTATCGTAATAGTCTTCAGTCTCCTCTCAATCCTTTTTGCATTCACTCAAGGGCGTTTTTGGGACTACGGTGACGCGTCACTGCACAGCACTTTTTTCGCTTTTCACCCCCTGATCCTGATGGTTTTGGTCCCTGCTGTAAGTATGAGACAATGGGCCGATGAGCACTACACAGGAACAATCGAGCTTCTGGGCACCTTTCCTATTAAAATGGGGAGTGCTATCATAGGGAAGTACTTAGCCGCTTCGGTCGTTTGGGCTTTGGCACTAGTCCTTACCTTCCCAATGGTTTGGACTGTTGCTTACCTTGGGGACCCAGATTTTTGGACCATCTTTTCAGGCTACCTTGGTAGCTTTATGGTGTGTCTGACCTTTCTTGCCATTACAACCTTGATTTCAGCATTTACCAGAGACCAAGTCGTAGCACTTATCTCGTCAGTTGCAATCTGCTGCATCTTGACGATCGTCGGCCTCGAGCAGGTAATTAACGAAGTCCGTCGGACAGGACCTGAGGCAAAAGGTGCCGTAGAGCTCATGACCAAAGTTGGAATCGTGAGCCACTTCTTCGACGCCACTCAAGGAAGGATTTCCTTCACAAGCTTGCTTTATATTTTTGGTTTAATCTCTGTCTGCCTTTTTGGGACCAACTTAGCCCTCAAATCCCAGAGAGCATAAATTTTCGGGCAACATATTTTAATACTTCTAAATAAAAGATCATGAATATTTCAAAAGCTTTTGCTTCAGGAATCACTGGCGTTGGCAGTCTTCTCTTCGTCCTTTCATTGTTCACCCAGTCGCTATCTCCATTTTCTTGGTATTTCGCAATCGGGACCTTTATCGCACTCTCATTTATTCCAAATGGGCGATTAATTAGGGTTGGATTTGCTACAGTGGCTCTTGCGGCAACCGTGTTTTTTCTAACCGAATTCATCTCCAAGACAGACCTTGGTAATAAGTCGATAGATCTTACTGAGGACGATCGATACACCTTGACTGATGGGACTAAGTCAATCCTCAAAGAATTAAGTGAGCCCATAACGATCAACTATTATGTCACTCGCGATGTTGACGGAACACCTTCGGCGTTCAAGCGTCACATCCCAAGGGTTGATAGCTTTCTGAGCCAAATTGAAGGTCTTGCAGCTAACGGATTGGTCACCCTAAATCTAATCGATCCAGAACCAAATACTGACGAAGAAGATGCTGCTTTACTCGACCAAGTTCAACAGGTTCCAGTAACACAGGACGACAACTTAATCTTTGGAGCCTCCATAAACTCACTGGATAAAAAAACAGTGATACCTCTGTTTGACCCTGGGCAGGAAACTCAACTCGAATTTCAAGTGATGAGTGCGATCGCAGAGGTTAGCCAAAGAGATCTTCCGGTCGTTGGATTGATTTCAGCCCATAATCTTGCAATGGGCGGTCAGACAAACCGTGGGTGGCTATTCTACCAGTTACTCCAGCGTTCATACGACGTTGCAAACCTAGGTATGACCCCTCTTGATTCCCTTGAGAGTGAATACGAAAGCAGGAAATGGGGCGATGCACCTGATTTCTTAGATCCAGAGAAAATAAAGGTAATTCTTGTCATACATCCTGCAGGAATCACTCCTGAGGCTGAATTTGTACTCGATCAATATCTTCTACGCGGCGGCACTGTCATTGCCTGTGTTGACCCAAACTCTTTTATGGCCCAGCAATCCGGCCAACCCCAATTCCCGGGAATGCCACCTCAAGGAGGCACCCCTCCCTCTTCTTCACTCCCTAAGCTTTTTGAAAAACACAATATTAGCTTTGACGAATCTCAAGTAATTATAGACCGCGACTACCAGGGTCGAAGTCCTCAAATTTTGATGCTGACTGATGAGGCGATGACGGCAAAAGATGATATTTCCCTATCAAAAATTCAAAATATTGCTCTAGTCATGGCGGGAGGATTTACAGCAGCCGAAGGAAAAACAATGGGACCTGGCCTCGAAGTGACTAAGCTCGTGGAGTCATCTTACAAATATACTTTTGTTGACAGTTTCAAGCTTAATGGCCCTAGTGCGAGTGAACAACTTCGATTTGCTCTCGGGAGTAGACGTGGAGCAGATGAGAAACAAGCATACGTTGCTCTTCTTAGTGGAAACTTCGAGACCGCATTTCCTGACGGAGATCCATCTAAGAAAGAAGAAGAAAACTCTGAAGAAAACAAATCTGACAAAGAAAATTCTGACGAAAAGACTGAAGAGGAAGACTCTCCTGAGGCGCTCAAAAATGGAAAAGACAAAGGTAATTTCTATATTATCAGCGATTCCGATTTTCTCGCCGACCAAATAGCTTATGCCTCTCGCCGGATGTTCAACACAGAAATTATACAACCTGTGACAGGAAACGGTCCATTTATGTTTAACATCCTCGATCAGGCTATCGGCTCTAAGTATTTAATCGGAGCACGTGCCCGCGCGGAGGTCTATCGTCCGTTTACGGTCTTAAAGGGAATGGAAGCGGAATTCGAGGAGGCCCGAGGGGTTGAGGTCGAAAAGCTTCGTCAGAAGCGAAATAACGCCCAGGCTGAAATTCAACGAATTACGAGCGAACTGGCCAAAAACAACAACTCGCAGCGAAACAATAAGATTCGATCTCAAATTGCTGATTATAACAAAGAGATCGTCGATGCTAATCAGGAAATCAGAGAAAAGCAAAAATCTTACCAAGCAGACGTCGATTTTCTCAAGGCCACAATTTTTTGGCGTAACATCCTCTACGTCCCTCTCGGCGTTATAATCATTGGCCTTGGCGTATTTACCTGGCGCAAAAAACAAACCAAAGCGCGCTAACCAAGCTTAAGCAGAAACAACTTACAAACTAATCAAAAACCATGTCACGAATTCAACTCTTGATTCTCTGGGTCCTTGCTCTAGGAGCAGGAATTTATCACTTTGGAAGTAAAGAAAAACCTGACCAAATAAAAAACGCAAACCTCAAGATTGGATCATCAATCGTTAACAGCGATCTGATTGAAACAGCCAGTGGGTTTACAATAAAATCTGGTGATGATGAAGTCACGGTGGAGAAGGTAGACGAGCGTTGGTTAATAGGGGAAAAAGATAACTTCCCGGCAACAACTGACACAATTTCTCGCGTATTTAACGCGCTCCGAGAGGCCAAGGTTGCTCAGAGTGTTATCGCCTCGCCCGAATACTACGACAAATTTCAATTAGACAGTGAATTGGAAGGAGAGCAAAAGCCTGATTCAATAACTTTGAAAAAAGGAGAGAAAGAAACGGCCACGATTTTCCTTGGCAAAACGAGGCAATCTACCGGAGGTAGAAGCGGTAATGCTGGACGTTTTGTTCGCCTCGCCAGTGACGATAGTGGCGTATATGTTATTCAAGAAGATTTTGGGTTTTTGAGCTCTGATCCTGATAGCTGGATCGACAAGAGTCTCACTCCACTCGAAGAGGGCGTAATCAAAATGGAAGTTACCGCTCCCAATGATGATAATTTTAACTCTTGGACTGTTTCTCGAAAAACTGTCCAAGATGATCTCCTCATTGAAAATCTCACCGATAAAGAGGAAACCAAAACAAGCGAAACATCTTCTCTTAAAAACATCTTCGCTAGCGCTACATTTTCGGAACTTATTTCGGCAGAGGATTTTCAGAAGCGGGCGAATACGAAAGCCTCACGTCAACTCAAAGCAACAGACTCTGCAGGATCGAGTTTTCTCATCACAATCACGCCTGAAAAGGAAGAGGAAGAAAGTAAAGAAAAGAAAGACGAGAAGAACAAGGAAGACGACAAGGACAATTCATCCGATACACCCACTCCTGTAGATTACTTCGTTTCTATTTCGATAGTGAACGGCCCCACCAAACCTGAAGCTGTAGGCGAGGATGCCAGTGTTCAAGAAAAGGCTGTTTATGCCGAAAGGGTGAACAATCTTTCAGACCTCTCAGAGAGCGTAAATCGGATGCGCAAAACTTACGAAGGACGCTACTTTCTGGTGAGTGAGGCAACCATCGGCTCTCTCAATAAGAATCGTGGCGAACTAATTCAACCCAAGAAAGAAGAGAAAAAACCAGTATCGGTAGCCACCCCCCCAATTCGTGTTCCTTCTCCGGGAGATAAGGCCGTAAACACCCCACCGCTACCTGGCATAAATACACCACCACCGTCGATTGCTCGCCCTAAAGAAACTCGAGACAAACCGAAGATTGAAGCTGTCACTCCACCAATTCAAGTTCCGCCCATTCCCAACAAACCAAAAGTCGAGGAAACTACCTCCGAGCCGGTTGAGCCTGCGGAATCAAAAAAGGACTCACCTGCGGAATAGATTTCGCGCTCCATCCGACTACTTTCGGCGCCCTCCAAGCAAGACCTCTTCGCGCTCCTTTCTTAGTTAAGGGAAGCTGAATGAACAGACTTGACTCTCATTACAACTATCGCAAATTGGTTTGATATGAGATCAT
>Ga0213863_10001907_pt1 | contig 15016 bp, 15 predicted proteins | sample PICome_8_FD_160128 | JGI IMG/M metagenome (GOLD analysis project Ga0213863, IMG submission 160128) | Coastal seawater microbial communities near Pivers Island, North Carolina, United States - PICO497 | ecosystem: Environmental > Aquatic > Marine > Coastal | place: USA: North Carolina... | reverse complement strand
GTTGAACCCGATGAATTTGTGATGTCGGTGATTTCTTCAATCAAAAATCCTTGATGGTCCATGTTGTTCAACGTGGTGTCACCCGTCAATGTTGTTGAACCCGTGACATCCAATCTTCCCGTCAAATCGGTATTCCCACCAACATCCAAATCGGTGCCGACATTCGCCGTGGTTGTCACGTCCAAAATGTTGGTGTCAAGATTCACGGCATCCAAACCACTGAACGATGTGTTGCCCGTGATTCCGTTCACACCATCAAAGAATGTGACATCGGTTTTTGTGGTTGAATTGTCAAACGTTGGCGTGATTCCCGCACGACTGATGACGAACCATTCGCCATCCCATTCGTCCATATTGGCCGAATAGGTTCCACCCAATTGAATCCAATTCTTTGAATCAAATGTCAAACGTTGTCGGAAATCGTGGGAACTAAACATTCGACCCATATATTTTTGAATCGGTGCGTCCATCAGTTTCAAAAATTCTTGACAAACCAATTTTTGGATTTCAACATAAGTTCCCGAATTCCCTTCGCGCCAATTGGTGTATGGAATACGAATATCGATTCCCGCGATGGTCACTTGTTTGACCAATGAACCGCGTTCGCCATTGCCCGTGAACAAATTTGTTTCGGGCAGTTCGTATGATAAATTCGATTTGATGTTTGTGTTCGGTGATATCGCACGCGTTCGAATGGTTTCATTCGTGATGCCCTCGCCATTTGTAGTGGTAAGATTCCGCGTTTCAATTTGCCACCCGTATTGATTCGCGGCATTCAATGTGTGCGTTGCGCCCGATTTGTTGACGAACTCCACGAATTCCCAATCAAAGGAAACGTCGCCGTCTTCGGGAATCGATGACGTCAAAATCGACGTCGTTCCCGTCACCAATAATTCATCGCGGTCAAATTCTTGCAATGGACCAATAATGATTTCATAACCCGAACCCGCTTGTGTTGTTGTCCAACTGATTGCGCCCGGTGTCATTCCCGTGAACGTGCGTTTCAAATAGTAGGTGACGTTGTTGTTGAAATCGTACAATTCAACGTTCAATCGCAACTTCATGTATATTTTAGCGGAACCAACGGGTTGATTGATGGTCACATGACCGATGTGGTAAAAATTAAACAAAATTTGATTCGTCGGCGTTGATGCTATGAATCCAATGTTTGTTGTTGGTTGCGATATCTCGTCGCTAACGACGCCGTTTATTGCCTTGGGTTCCTTGTTCGCAACAATCGAAACGTTGTTGACTGCGGGCAAAAAGTTGAAAAGATTCCCAGCCAATCGCGCCTTGTTTGACGTTTGATTGATGGTCTTGTTGTACGATACCGATTCCGAATCAATTTTTGTTTTGTCCTTTTTATATCGGTGTTCATACATTGATGACGCTTCACGCGTGAACAATTGTTCCAATCGGTATTGGCCTTTTGAATAGTAAAAACGCAAACCGAAAATGTAACACATTTGTTCCAATACTTCAATCCACGTTTTCCCAGTTATTACCCCATCTTCATCGATGGTGTCAAACGCACGGAAATCCGCCCACGTTTCATCCAATGGATTGTTGTTCGCGTTGTAGGTCATTTCATTCGCCCACCAATCGCACACAACGGCCAACACTGGGTGTTCGCTTCCGTACATTCCCAACACATTCGCAGAATCCAACGCGTTGATGAATTGGTTTGTGAATTGTCTTTGGTACGATGTCGTCACAAGCGAATCGGCCAACTTTGAAATGCCGTCGGTCGCTTGAATGTTTAGAACGTAAGGTTGCGACGTATCTTCAACCTCAATAATATCTTGAACGATGTAGCCGCCCCAATGAAAGTCGAGGTAAACCACTTGTTCTTCATCGGGTGAAAATGACATCACCAATCCATCGTCGGAAACCTTGCTTGTGTTGTACCACGTGTTTGCATCTTCACCATCAAATTCACCTTTCCAAATCTTGACGAAATAGCGGTCTTGCTGATATTGCTTGAGGTTGTTGAGAAATGTTGTTGTCGCTGAATCTTGAACGTACATTCCAAACGATACCGACGACCCAATGATTGGGGAGTAAACGTTGTCCGTTTGTCCCGAATAGTTCAATTGGAATCCATCACCCGTGACGCTGAATTGGTCCGGGCTTGTTCCCGTATATTCGTCGTCCCAAATTTCAATCAAGTAAAAATGTCCGTAGCTACTGCGGAACTCGGAAAATAGTTTTGGATTCGCCATATATTAAAAACCTCTTTGTCTTGTTCGGTTGCGTGATGCGCGTTCGTTGGACAACAAAATGTCCGACCCGCTGATTCGGCCAGTGACGACAACATTTTGTCCGCCGCCAAATTCACCCAATCTATCCAATGGTATAACCGCTTCGGATTGTCCACCCTCGCCAATCATTGCCAACGTTGGTGATGTTACAACACCACCTTCGGCAAGCATTGGAATGTTTGGCATAAACCCGGCGACGCTTTGCATCGTTCCAAATATATCGCCGATTCCGCCAAGTCCAGCAAGACCGCCAAAGGCAAGTCTAACGGCAACCGCTAAAGCAAACGCGGCGATTGCCGCCGCTACAAATTGCGTGATTAGGCTTCGCAATCCGGAAATCATTGATTCTTTGAATTTTCCAAATCTTGTTTCGCCTTCTTCTAACACACCGAATGCGTTTTCAAGTGAACGTGCGAATTGATTTTGGATTGCCCTTCCCGCATCAACTGCCAACGCTCCGAAATCAACCAATTCTTTTTTAATAGCAACCATTGCTGGCTTCAACTCCATTAATGCGGGTGTTGCTTTTCTCGGCAAATCCATGAACGCTTGTGACATTCTTTTCAATCCGAATGTTGCGCCCGCCGTTGATTGATTTATTTCTTCAATTACCGGCGGCAAAGTGCCAAGCGATTCCGTTGTTTCTTCTGCGGTTTCTTTAACTAAACCAAGGCTTTTTGCCACACCGCCAAACACCTCGCGGAACGATTTCAAAATCGGTTGTTCTTCGCGTTGGAATTTTTCGAATGGTTCAATCAGTACGGAATCCCTTCCTAAAACCGACGCTACCTTGTTAAATGCCGCAATCAATGTATTAATTAAAGGCAACACAAAATTAGCAACGTCACGGAATGCGTTTCGTAAACCAGTAGAAAAGGCTTCGCTATTTTCTCTAACATATATGAATGCCGCCGCCAATGCAAAAATTGCGATTGCAATCAATGTGATTGGCGATGTTGCAAGTTGTACGGCAACACCAAGCGCACCCGTTGCAATCGTTTGCAAAATCGTGGCCGCGCGAAGTGCAGTCATAACACGAACCAAAGAACCCGCGATAAAAATCACGGGTCCAATTGCCGCCGCTAATCCCGCAATAACTGCAATAAATGATTTTAAACCATTTGGCAAGTTGTTGACGAACGTTGCAAATTGCGTCAACTTCTTAATCACTGGCGTCAATGCCACCGATATCAAACCGCCGAATTCAATCGCTAAACCTTCGACCGCTGAACCCAATGCTTTGGATGCACCCGCGGCCGTCATATCCATGATTTTCGCCATTTCTGACGCGCTTCCCGCCGCGTTCGCAAATTCTTCATCGAGCCGCGCGATTCCGTCAATGTTGTCAACCAATGTGATGAGTGCCGTTTGCGCTTGTCTACCAACCTCATCCATTGCACCGCCAAGGTCTAAGCCTTCAGCGGCCAATTCTTTAAGCGCGGTTGATGTAGATTTTCCCGATGTTTCAATTTCGGAAATAATTCGACGTAGTTGTGTCCCAGCTTTTGAACCTTTGACCCCCGCATTGGCAAGAATCGCCATCATTGCCGTGGTTTGTTCCAAGGAAATCCCCGCGCTTTTTGCCGTTGGCGCAACATTCTTCATCCCTTCCGCAAAAGATTCAATGTCTAAAGCCGATGATGCAAATGATTTCGCCATCACATCCGTGACGCGTGTCGTTTGATTAACATCAAGACCAAAACCACGTAAGGTTGCGCCCGCTACCTCAGCAGAACGTGCCAAATCACTTCCCGATGCTTGCGCCAAATTCAATGTGGCTTCAGTAACACCCGTGATTTGTTTGGCCGTAAAACCAAGTTTTGCAAATTCCAATTGAAGTCCAGCCACTTCGCGTGCGCTGAAGATTGTTGAACGTCCTAATTCTTTGGCGTTATCCGATAAGGATTTGAACTCGTCAGCGGTCGCACCCGATACGGCTTTGACTTTTGCCATCTCAAGTTCAAAATCTCGAAATACATTGAACGACATTGCGCCCAACGCGGCAAGTGGCGCGGTCAACTTCATGGACAAATTTTTGCCCGTTTGTTGCATCTTACGACCGAACTTGTCCATTGAACGTTCGGCCTTGTTTAGACCCTTACGGAATGGCGCGATGTTCGCGGTTAGTCGGAAATTTAATGAACTAAGACTTGCCATTGGCTTTTGCGCGTTGTTTGCGTTCGTTTATTACTTCTAATATTTCGCCCCGTGTCCAAACCTTGCGGTCCTTTTTCGGTTGGCTTTCCCAAGGAAACACAATCAAATCTTTTGGCTTGATGCGCTTCTTTGTGTGTGGATTCAAAAGAATTGTTGTCATCCAACGCGTCCTTTCCCAATCCGTTTTTTCTCTTCGGTTTTGTTGCTCGTTCCAACCTTCAACCAAGTTGCCCCACTCGCGTGGCAATAGGTCATAAAATTGGGACGGCATCAATCCAACTTGACCGAACGCGAACGCTTCCAACGTGTCCCATGTTGCAACGTCACCTTGTTGCGACGTTCGGTCATTTACTTTTTTTCATTACCCGATGAAAATTGTTCTTCAAAGACGGCGAACGCCTTTTCAATCAATGTTTCATCTTCGTCAATCCAGTCGGCAACATCAGCCACATCATAGCGGAATGGTGCCTTTTCTTTTCTTGCGCCGTCTTTGAATCCGCAATACATCAATGTTATTGCTTGGTCCAAAGTCATATCGTCGCCAAGGTTTTCCAATTGCGCCAATGTCGTTCCCGTCATTCTTGAGAATTCACGCAAGGCGTTAAATCCAAATCTTATTGCGTGCTTACGTTCCCCGATTTCAATAATTGTTGTCATGTTGTTGTTTTTTGTTGTTGTTGGTAATAAAGGGACCGCCCAACGGACGGCCCCGAATCATTTTTGATTAAGCAACGGATGCTTGAGTCAATACGCCAGTTCCCGTGAATCCGAACGAGAAAGAAACATTCTCTTCAACGCCCGCTTCTTGTTCGTAGCTTGTCAAGTATGCGTCGCCAGTGTAGTCGATTTCGCCGCTTGTTGCAGAACCAAACTTCACTTTGACAAGTGTGCGGTTTGACAACAATGTGAAAAGGTCATCCGGTGTGTCGTAATCACCCGAGATTGAGTAAGTCACCAACCCGTCGCCACTAAGCGACCAAGATTTCAAACCTTCCAAATTTTCTTGCCATCCAGCTGAATCTTTTGTTGTGGTGTCGCGCACTTCCATTGATGTGCTTAATGATGCCGATGTTGCACGGCCAATGATGTCGTAAGTTGTTCCGCCATCTTCTGAAATTTGAATCACAACATCCGTTGAATTCATGATGCTTGTTGAAGCCATTTTAGTTGTTTTTTATCGTTTTTAAATTTAGTAAATCAATCGCGTGAAACCCGAAATTTCAAATCAACTTGTGACCCAAACGTTCGTTCATCATCGCTGAACAAATCGCGTTGGCCTTCAAAGGCGCACGATTTTACTTTCACCCCGCCAATCGTTTGGTTCATTCTCACGAATGCACTACGAACGTATTCAACGGCGTTTTGTGTGTCCGAATACTTTGTTGAAATCAACGTGATTCGAACATCTATTTCGTCAATATGCGAATCGCTTTCTTTCGACATACTTGTGGAAATGTTTGCCACCTCGTAAATCGCGAACGGCGTCGCTTTTGTTTGCGCTCCTATCACTGGAAACACTCGTCCACCAAACAACGTGTTCAATGCTGAATCACTGGTGAACTTTGATTTGATAACCTTCCCAATCATATTCGTGCGGCTTTTACTTGTTTATTCAAGAATGAACGCATCAATCGTTTGAACTCGTTTCCAACGCCACCCGAATTTTTCGTTCGTGCGCGTTTGGCAAATCCTTTGTTTGGTCCGCTATATTGTCCGTCCCTTAAATATCCGTATTCCAAAAAGTGCGCGAACCAACCACCTTTTTCCGGGTCGCTAAATGTACGCTTAACCCTTGGGCCAACTTGCAATGATGCAAACGTCGCCCCACGATTCACACGCGTGGTGATGATGCCCATTGATTTTTTTAATTGGCCTTTGGTTATTTCGGCATAAATGCCGCCGTTTCGGTACACCTTAAACGTTCCCGAACTGATGTTCGTGATTTCGTCTTTGTACCCCTTCAACATCGGCTTCAATGACTTGCGTGCAATGCGACGGATTTGCGCCGTTGTGACGCCATCGTGTAAGTTTTCCAACTCTTTGAAAGCGCGTTCGAATTCCTTCTTGATATCCTTTTCATCAAACCCAATGAAAGCACCACCCGAACCACCGCCCGTGCGTTTGCTTCTTGCCGACATCATTCTTTCCGCCGTTGTTCCCATTAGTCCGCAAATCTTGCCACAATCTTTTGGAACGACTTGCGTGCGTCTGCATTCAAAATCGCTTCGATTGTGTAGGTTGTGTTGTCGTGTACAATTTGCATTTGCTCGTTTATATCCGAGCGGTAACGAATGAAAAATTCCACACGTTTGGTTGCAACCATTTGGTTGCCTTCTTCACCTTCACCAAAATGCGCGCCGGTTTCCACGACCTTTGCCCAAACATTGGCCAAGGTTGTGAACGACAAAATCACCTCACCAAAATCATCGGTTGATTCGGTGAATGATTGAATCGCGATTCTGCGGTCTAATTGTCCCGACTGGTCAATCATTAGAATGTAAAAATTCGATAAGGGTTCCACAAATATTCGGATGCCGTTGGCAGTTGACGAACGCGGTCCATTCTTTGGTCGTACAATTCAGAGATGACCAACATCATCCCTTGAATCAACGGCTTTGGAATTGCCGAAACATCAGTCCCTACAACATAGCGAACAATTAATTGGTTGATAACACCCGCGCCCGTTGTCCATCCACCGATGGATTGAATGCGTGCGGGTTCTGAAATTAAATCGGTCGTGTACAACGATGACGAAATCACCGCCGTTGAACCAATTTCATCTACATAAGAAACTGAATCAATTGATGCAACTGGTCCGCGTGATAAGTACAACAAGTTCGATTGACCATCCCAATGATTGCGTGGGAATTGGTCGAAATATTCATCGATTGTTGTCGTCACCAAAATGCGTCGCGTGTATTGTTCACACATCTCACGTGATGCCGATATCAATGCCGAAATCAAAGTGTCGTCATCGCTATGGTCAACGCGCAAAAAATTCTTTGCTTCCGTCAATGTGATGGGTTCGGACGCCGCGGGCGTTACAATATCAATTGCCATTTGTTAGCGTGTTTCTTTTGTATTGGTCTTTTTCACCGCCTTCTTTGCGCGTGCTTTTGGTGCTTCGGCTATTGCCTCACAAAAACCCGCATTCAAAAAATCGGTCAACATCTCATCGGAGTGGATTTCCACCACCGCTTGTTTGCGGTAGTGGAATCCGTTACCCGATACAGATTTCAAAAATCTGACTTTCATAATTAGGCTTGAGCCAAGTATTTAACCGCACGGCTATCGAGGACTTTAGAGTCCTTACGTACTGACGCAAGGAAACCAATTTCCATGGTGTCCATGTAGCGTTCGTTTAAGCGAACGAACTGAACATCACCAGCAGAACGAACAACGAACTTGCTGAAATCTGCCGCCAATAGGGTCTTGTTGCCCGTTGCGATGCTTGATTCCATATCGTTGTTGTAGTATAGGTTGAATCCGAATAATTTGTCCGGCTCACCAGCCGTCATCGACGGGATGAAAATCGGAAAATCGTTGGCTGAGCCCAGCCCTAAACTACGAATCGCAGAAATTACATTATCATGAGCCATGAGCCCGAAGGTTGGCTTGTTTCTGTAACTTGGGTCAATTGAGTGGATAAGGTCCAAAATATCGTCAGCGGCTATTGCCGTTGCTGAACTGGCCGTGTTTCCTAAAGTTGCACCCGTGATGATACCTTGTGGCTGGCTTGAACCAGTACCATTAGAAAAAGCCGCATTTGTTACACGTGCGATTCTTTCGCCCATTGCCTCAGCAAGGAAAGAGTTCAAATCGAATGCGTTGTCTTGCAACAATTGCATTGAAACTTTCACTTGGCTTGCGTAGTTGTAAGCACTCAATTGAGCGTTTGCGAATGTCATATCTTGAACACCAACCGCCGCCGCTTCAGCAGTCAAAGCCGCATCAGTTGCAGTGTCGTTGATTGTAGGATAATCCAACAATGCGCCACCCGCCGTGTTCAATTTTTTAGCTAAACGCTCAACTTCACCAGTGAATAAAGTTGCAACATCTAATTCGTTGCTGAATCCTTGAGGTACCAAGAAACCACCAGCCGAATCGGGAGATGTTGTTTGTCCGCGTAATTCTGCCATAACTGAACGCTCGTTTGCGTTCAATGCGCTCATTCCGCTACGTAGGTATTTTTCAAATGCACCCGCTTTGGTTGCCTTTGGAGCCATTTCACGTGCTTCAGCGTTTGCGGCCAATTCTTTCTTTAGTTCGCTTGCGCGCTCTAAAGTGTCGATTTGGGTTTTGATGCTTCTTGCATCCGCTTCCATTGCGTCAAATTTTGATTGTTCTTCAGAGTTCAAAGAACGACCTTCTTTTTGTGCCGCGTCAACGATTGCCGTTGCGCCTTTGATTAGTTCCGCGCGTTGTCCGCGCAATTCGATGTTTTTCATCGTGTTAAAAATTTAGAATTTTACTTTTATACAAATAAATGTCGGGCCCTTCATCCTTGGTTTCCACATCTTCGGATTCGGTATTTTCTACCGATGCCGCTTTCGCTTCTTCTTTGGTTTCCGTTTCCAAATCGCGCTTCAACTCCGATGTTGCGTCCGGATAAGCCGGTTGGCTTACGGGGCTAACATCAAGCAAACGTGATACTTTTTCAATGATTCGGTAAGTTACACCATCGCGTTGTTCCCATCTATCCTTTTCGATTAGGAAAGCGAATGAACTTTGATTGACGTCGCCGCGCTTCATCAATTCCGCTAAATCATTGGCATATGTTGTGTTGGGCAAATCAACCTCATAAAACAAACCGCGTTTGTCCGTGCTGATTCTTAGCGTGCCGCTCGACACACGTCCCAACAATAAATTTTCGTCGTGGTTAAAATAGGCGCGAACGTCGTTGTCCATTACGCCGTCAAACGCACCCGTTGCAATTTGTTCGTAGAATCCACCCATCCATTCGGAATCCGAATTGTAAACGGCGGCATAACCACGAATCGTGTTTCCATTTTGTTCTGCGCTTTCCATTCGGAATTCGCGTTGTTCTTTTACGACTGAAGATTTGCGAACTTCAGCGTCAAATTTTTCTAACGTGCTGAATCTATGAACAACGTTCAACACTGGTTTGCGCTCAACGTATGCGTCGGATTCTGAATCGTAGCGGTAAATTCTAATCAATGCCGCCGGGTCGTCGGTTGTTCCGTTGACTTTGAATCCCGAATCCGCTTCCAATTCGCCGTCCGTTTCAACTTGAATGATTCGGCCATAAGCATTGCCGCCCGATGAGTTCCAACGCACAAAGTCACCAACCGCCAATTCGTTTGGTTCGGCACGTTGTTCCGCTTTTGATTCCGTTTCAATATCATCGACCATTTCACCTTTGCCGAATGTGATGACGATTTCGTCATCGGTTTCAACAACGGATTTGATATGTCTTTCGTTCTTGCTTTCGCTTTTATCTTCTTTCATTTTTTCAATCGTTCTTTTTGCCCAATTCAACATCGGGTCGCCACCCCATGCGGCATACATAATCGAACCACAAATTTCTTTTCCATCCTCATCAAAAAACTTGCCTTGGTCGTACACCTTGGCACGTGATAAAAATGAATAAGTGCGAACCAAAACGTCGTCGGAAATCGCTTCGCCACCAGCTAATTGATTGGCGCGTTGCCAACCGACGGGCGTGCCACAATCGGTTCCGTTGTCCTCGCGGTGTTTTAACGCCTTCTTAGCGTTGTTCTTTGCTCCTTCGGGGTAATTACTCCACGGCATCGTTTGCGTCGTTTTGTGGGTTCGCAACGTCAATCATATTCATTGGTTGCAAGTATGCATCACCGCCATCGATTGGGGCCATATTTTCCAACTTGCGGACATCGTTTGCGCTAATCCATCCCCATTGACGTCCTTTTGTATAGGCCTCGTAACGTGAACGAATATCACCACGCAACAATCCGTCCATATTGAAACGAATGTAATATTCAGAATCGCCAACAAACAATTTGCGATTGATTTCAGATTCCCAGCGTTTAACCCACGGCAAGATTGTGTTGCGTTGGAACATTATTCCTTGTTCCTCGACGTTTGCGCGTGTGCTTGAATTTTCCATTGAACCCAAATAAGCCAATGGCAAACGGAAAAAACGTGCGATATCTTCAACGCCGAATTTGCGCGTTGATATGAATTGTGATTCTTGTGGGCTGATGGACATTTTTTCGACCTTCATCCCTTCTTCGAGAATCGCGGTTTTGTGTGCGTTATCTAATCCCGCGTTGCGTTGTTGCCACGAACGAATCAATCGTTTGTAGGCTTCATCGCTAAGGCGTCCCGGATGGGTTAAAACCGCCGAAACGTTTGCGCCGTTTCCAAAGAACGAACCACCGAATTGGTCGGCCGCTAATCCAAGGCCGATTGATTCACGTGCGGATTCAATGACCGATTTTCCAACCACGCCGTCGAATCCTAATCCAACTAAATGAATCATTTCGGAATCATCGAATGTTTCTTTGTTGTCAACTTGATAAAACTTTTCGTCTTTGTAGACTTTCACATCAACACGATTCGGTGAAATCGGAATCAATTGGATTGGATTCCCAGCACCATCGCGCTTGATTGCGATGAACGCGTTTCCGTGCAAACATAAATTTGCTTGACACGTTTCGCGGAATGTGAAATCCGTCATCATCGAGTTTGGATGATGAATCAATTTGTTGATTGGATGCGCTTCGGCATCGGCGACGATTCCGTCCGTGGTTTGCTTAACGCTCCACGGCAATGTTGCCATCGTTTCGGAAATAACACGAACGGCACCAAACACGGCCGACAATTGCATCGCGGTGTTTTCCGTGACTGCAATGCCCGTTTTTGATTCGTTGTCGCTGAACATCCATTCGGCGGGATTCGCCAATGATGTTGATGGGCGATTCGGATTGGAACGAAATGCGCCCAAAATGCGCCCGAATAAATTTTGATTTTCGGCCATTCGGTTGAAAATGATTGTACAATTCGGGGTGAATATACAATATCATTTGCAACAAAACAATGACAAAAAAAAGGGGATGCCACCACAGCATCCCCAACCAAACCAAACACCAATCGGAGCAGAACGCCCCGTGGTTCCCTAAATGCTTTTGTGTATTGCCGAATTTCGTTTCAAACGCTCGTTCAATGCCGAACGACTGAATGAAACGTATGTCGTGCATTCTTTCAATACGATTCCCGATGGTGTGATTGATTCCACCAAAAATTCCTTTCCCGTGCGCGTCATCTCAATGATGTCGCCAACCGATATGTCGTCAACTGGTTCCATATTCAATCCGTAATGTACGGAATCTTTTGTTGTTGTCGTGTAATACATAGGCGAAAAATTTATGGCGACCCTTTCGGGCCGCCTTTGTTTTAAAAATTTCTAAAAAATCCCTTATCTGAATACCAGTTCGACCAATATCCGATGTGGGTTCCTTCTGAATCGTAGAAATTAACCATTCCGTTCATCTTTGACCCGTGGAATTTCATTTGAACGCAAGTTGGAAAAACTTCTTTCAACATTTTTTTTGCTTCTTTTCCGAATGTCTTTGTTGGTGTTTCGATTCTGAATTGTGTCATTGTGGTGTTTGTTTGGTCGTTGGTTCGTTCCAACACTTCAAAGATAACAAAAAAACAATACAATCCACAAAACGTGAAAAACTTTTTTAATTATTTCCGAAATGCTCAACATCCGACCGCATCACATTGATGATTTCCCCATTCAAAAGAATGCGCACAATGTACCCATCGCCCGATTCTGCAATCCACGGCGTCATTCCACAATCAAACAATTGCATTGCTAATGACTGGGCATCTTCAATTTTCATCATAACATTCGTATTCCTTGCGATTCATATGTTGACGTTGACGTCATATCTTTTCCCTCCATTGTCATCATCTCGCCCAATGCCATAATCATTGCGATGATTCCGTCAATCTTGTCACCCGCTTTTGATTTGCTGAACTTTACATTCTCGGCATCGTCTTTTTTGGTGACGACATTCGCCGCCATCCAACGCAACATTCCGTGACCGCCGTGATGCAACAATCGTTTCTTAACCAATATTTCCGCATTCTTAATCGGTGCCGTCATAGAAATGAAACCTTGGCCGAATGGGTCCATCTCAACCCCGGCGTCCGTCAATTGTTGGACCAATGAATTCGAGTTCCATCTATCAAAAGCCACGGATTGAATGTTAAAGATTTCCGCACATTCTTTGATTGTTCTTTCAATGACCGCGTAATCGGTTGAATTCCCTTCCGTCACAATCAGTTCGCCAGCCGTGACGAATTTGTCGTAAGAACCACCCGTTTGATTCCGGCGGCGTTCAACGGCGGCTTCGCTAACAAACAAACGCGGCACCACCTTGATGGCCCCGTCGTCCATTGGGAATACCAAAACGAACGCCGTGACATCCTCAACCGCGGCCAAATCGAGTCCGGCGTAGCACTTGCGTCCCTTCAATTCTTCTAAATCTACATTGCCCGCGGATTTCATCCATTCGTCGTCGGTAATCCACGACGCCAATGAGTTGACCCACTGGTTCAAATGCAGTTGTCGGAATGCAATTTCCGATGACGGCAACGTCTTTGCCTCGCGCGCCATCTTTTCAAAATATTCGGGCTTGATTGAGATTCCGAAATTTGGGTTTGCCTTTTTCCAAACCTTTGGGTCGTGAATGTCGTCGTCCGCATCCGCTTCATATATAAGCGGCAAAAATGTGTTGTCCTCAATCACTCCATCTTCAACGCGCTTGCCGTATGAATAGAGTTCGTGACAAATCGAATTCGTATCAAAGACGCCCGCCGTGGTGATTGCAATCATCAAAGGTTGCGAACGCGCACCCATTGACGTCGCCATCACATCCCACAATTCGCGATTCTTCGCCGTGTGCAATTCATCGTAAATGACCGCGGACGCATTTGCCCCGTGCAACAATCCAGCATCGGCGGCGACCGCTTTCAAAAACGAGTTGGTGCCATTAAGTACGATTGAATTTTGGTAGGTCTTGCAATTCTTTGTCAAGATTGCAGAGTTGCGAACCATTTGTTTGCACACCTCAAACACAATCTTTGCTTGGTCGCGTGATGATGCGCAACAATAGATTTCCGCACCTTGTTCTTTTTCAACGAACAAAATCGCCAATGCAATGGCCGCGGATAAATTTGATTTTCCGTTCTTTCTCGGTATCTGAACATAGGATGTTCGGTATTGCCTCAACCCGCTTTTGTTTATGGTGCCGAACATCTTGTGAATGAATTCCTTTTGCCAATCTTCTAAAAGGAAAGGTTGGTTTGCCAAATCACCTTTCACGTGCGTGCAAACGCGCTCAATGAAATTGATGATTCGGTTTGATTTTGTTTCGTCGTGTGTCATCCTAACAAGTCATCAAGTGTTTCAATCTTTTCTTGCGTTTCAATCTTTGCGCGTGATGATGCGGTCAATCCAAATTGGACCATCATCTTTTCAACCTTGGACCACGCGGCATTCATCATTGAAACTTCCGGGCGTGGTCGCCACATCAAATCGCCTTGTGCGGTTGTCGTCGCATATGTTGGACCTTGTTCTTTGACAACGGCGCGCGCGACTTGATAATCTTCCCATGCGTCCGACAACATTTGCAACGCCATCGCATCCACTTCAGCAACGACGCCAAGGTCGTCCAGTTTCTTGACAAGCCATTCAAATGTTTCGTTTGCGGATTGCACCGCGGGTGCCGTTGGAATGCCGTCGGCTTCCAATCTATTCTTGTGTCGACTGGCGTCGTAAGTGCCTTGGGCTTTCAACATCGCCGTCGGTTTTGGTTTCCTTCCTTTGCTCATAATTCGTCAAATATTGTTTTTTGTATTGCAAAAGATTCCAAGTCTTTCCATTGGTCAACAATTGCTTCTGCCATTCCTTTAAATGTTTTGCTTCGCAATGTTCTTCGTTCTTCTGGCGTCTTTGCTTGCGATAGTGCATCAAAAAACCATTGCGCTTGTCTTTTCTTTACTCCATTCTTATCAGTCCATTCAAAAAATTCCCCCTTGCCAACAATCTTTGTTGGTTTTAAATGTGGCAAATTCTTCAACCAAAGACAAGTTGTTTTTTCTGCCTCATCACCGAACTGCCAAGGATGAACGATTTGGTCGGGCTTTCTTATTTGTGTAGAAATAACACTCACCGGGTTTTCAATTGCAATGTGTTTAATCGGTGCCATCATCAATTTTTTGACAAATTCAAGCGCATCGGCTTGGTCGCTCCATCTCTTTTCGTTTCGGCTTCCGTCTTTATTGTACAACCAAGCCGCACCGCTTACCGCTAAAAATGTACACGGCGGATGCGCAATCATTAAATCATATTTTCCCGAATACGATTCCGCAATCGCGTCGCCTTGAATGTGCCATTCCGGGTGTCCGCCAGAACACGGCAACAAGTCACAACTAAACGCCTCAATGCCAATACTTCGGAATTCCTTTGTAATGGCTTGACTTTCTTCGCACGCTATTAATACTCTCATTTTAATCACATTTTAACATCAACTGCCCACATCTTGACTTTTGCCGCCCCAAAAATGCGGTCGTGTTCGCTTTAT
>Ga0213863_10001905_pt1 | contig 15022 bp, 14 predicted proteins | sample PICome_8_FD_160128 | JGI IMG/M metagenome (GOLD analysis project Ga0213863, IMG submission 160128) | Coastal seawater microbial communities near Pivers Island, North Carolina, United States - PICO497 | ecosystem: Environmental > Aquatic > Marine > Coastal | place: USA: North Carolina... | reverse complement strand
CGCTGACAAACTTCATAAAGTAACGTTCTTTATATCTTGTTTTTTTTTGAATTCTTTACTAAAATGAAAATTTTTAAAGAGGTGTTTGCAGTTATTACGAAAGTAATAGGCAATGCTGAAAATATACAATTAGTAAATTTAGCATCGAATGAAATGAAAACAATTGAATTGTCCTTAATGAATATTGTGAACGCAATTTAAAAGGAGAATTCAAAATGAAACAGTATTTATTGATAGTTCTAAAAAGAAAGATAAGCTCTAAATCTTATTTTCCTATAAGCAACAAAAAATCGCTAAATACTATTTCAAAAAAGCCATATTTTATAAGAAATTATTAAATATGGCTTTTATCTTTTTCAAAGAACCCCATTTTCATACTTCTTTTTGTATTTATCGCAATTAAACCTTTTAATTAATAAGGATTTAACAGTAAAAATATCAGTCTTAATTCTTAAATTTGCGCAGCTTAATTTTAAGCAAAATTCAATCGATTTCGAGCTAACATACTTTTTAAAAAATACATCCAATAATGGCTAAGATTATTTATACCAAAACAGACGAAGCACCCGCTTTGGCAACACGTTCTTTTTTACCTATTGTAAAAGCGTTTACGAATTCTTCGGACATAGAAATTGAAACAAAAGACATCTCTTTAGCTGCCAGAATATTAGCAAATTTCCCAGCATACTTAAAAGAGGATCAAAAAGTAGAGGATGCATTGTCTCAATTGGGAGAATTGGCAAAAAAACCGGAAGCAAACATTATTAAACTCCCTAACATTAGTGCCTCAGTACCCCAATTAAAATCAGCAATTGCCGAGCTACAGGCGTTGGGCTATGCCGTGCCAGATTTTCCTGAAGAAATAAAAACAGTAGAAGATAAAGCGATTTTGGCTTCTTATAACAAAGTGAAAGGGTCTGCTGTAAATCCTGTTTTACGAGAAGGAAACTCTGACAGGAGAGCTCCAAAAGCCGTAAAGAATTACGCTAAAAAGAACCCACATTCCATGGGTGTTTGGACTTCAGATTCAAAAACGCATGTGGCTACAATGACTGCAGGTGATTTTGCGCACAATGAAAAATCAATAACAGTAACAAATGCAACAACTGTTCGTATTGAACACATTGCTTCAAACGGTGAATCAACAGTATTAAAAGAAAATATTTCTCTTTTAGCAGGAGAAATTATTGATGCAACCACCCTGAGCAAAAAGGCATTGTTGTCCTTCTTGGAAACAGAAATTGCCGATGCAAAAAAACAAAACGTATTGTTTTCATTACACATGAAAGCAACGATGATGAAGGTTTCTGATCCTATTATTTTTGGACATGCAGTCAAAGTTTTCTTTAAAGACTTGTTTGCAAAGCACCAAGATGTTTTTGATGAAATTGGAGTCAATGTAAATAATGGTTTTGGCCATTTGACAAGTAGCCTAGAAGCCTTACCAGCGGAGAAGAAAAATGAAATTTTGGCAGATATAGCAACAATATTCTCCAACAATCCAGCAGTAGCTATGGTGGATTCTGATAAAGGAATTACCAACCTACACGTTCCTTCTGATGTCATTATTGATGCTTCAATGCCTGCAATGATACGTACTTCTGGTCAAATGTGGAATGCCGCTGGCGAACTACAAGACACCAAAGCGGTGATTCCGGATAGTTCCTATGCAGGAATTTATACTGCAACAATTGACTTTTGCAAGAAACATGGGGCATTTGACCCAACAACAATGGGAACGGTTCCCAATGTTGGTTTGATGGCCCAAAAAGCGGAAGAATACGGTTCACACGACAAAACATTTGAAATTGCCACCGATGGTAAAGTTTGTGTAATCGATGCACAAGGTACTACGCTAATTGAACATACTGTTGAAGCTGGTGATATTTGGAGAATGTGTCAAGTAAAAGACGCACCAATTCAAGATTGGGTAAAGCTTGCTGTTACACGAGCAAAAGCATCTCAAACTCCTACTGTTTTCTGGTTGGATGAAAATAGAGCACACGATGTTGAAATCATTAAAAAGGTAACTGCTTATTTACCAAACCACGATACAGAGGGATTAGATATTCGTATTTTATCACCTATAAAAGCAACTGAATTTACACTTGAAAGAATCAAAGACGGAAAGGATACAATTTCTGTTTCTGGGAATGTATTGCGTGACTATTTAACTGATTTGTTTCCAATTTTAGAATTAGGAACTTCAGCCAAAATGTTATCCATTGTTCCATTAATGAATGGTGGAGGATTGTTTGAAACGGGTGCAGGAGGTTCTGCTCCAAAACATGTACAACAATTCGAAAAAGAAAATCATTTACGATGGGATTCTTTGGGTGAGTTTTTGGCCCTCGCTGTTTCTTTAGAGCATTTAGGAGCTACTACAAACAACCCGAAAGCAATCGTACTCTCGGAAACGCTGGACGATGCAACAGGCAAATTCTTAGAAAATAAAAAATCGCCCTCAAGAAAAGTGGGAGAATTAGACAACCGAGGAAGTCACTTCTATTTAGCATTGTACTGGGCACAAGAATTGGCTTCACAAAGCAAAAACTTAGCGTTAAAGTCGCAATTTACTCCAGTAGCTAAAAGCCTGATGGAAAATGAAAACCGCATTGTAAGCGAATTGAAATCAGTACAAGGAAATCCTGTAAACCTCTACGGGTACTACCTTCCTAACGAAGAGATGGTTATTGCAGAGATGCGTGTAAGCAACACCTTAAAATCAATTTTAGCTACAATCTAAATCGTTTGTATTTCTAAAAAAGAGCACCCATTGGTGCTCTTTTTTAGTTATCAATAGGTAGTTTTTCGTATAGAAAACAGTAAAAGGGTTTTAAATTAACTAAGAATTTCCACTGATTTGTTTAACGTTTTCCTATTTTTGCTTCACAAAAGAAATGTACATGAAATATCAAAATAACATTCTACTCCTTTTCATATTTTTACTATCCACCACAATTTTTGGTCAAGAAAATTTCACCCTTAGTGGGACTGTTTACGATCAAAGTAGTAATGAAACACTCATTGGGGTCTCAGTCTATTTTCCAACTTTAAACTCGGGAACGAGTACAAATGAATATGGTTTTTACTCGATTACCATTCCCGCAGGAAAACATGAAGTTTATATAAGTTACTTGGGGTATAAAACGACAACTGAAACAATCGATTTAACAAAAAAAAGCACAAAAAATTTCTATCTTTTTGAAGATGCTGAAAATTTAGATGAGATCATCATAGAAAGTAACATTGAAAAAACCAATATCAAGTCCGCTCAAATGAGTGTCAATAAATTGTCGGTCAAAACAATTAAGCAGATCCCAGTTGTTTTAGGGGAATCAGATATTATAAAATCGATCATCCTATTGCCTGGTGTAACAAGTGCGGGAGAGGGAGCCTCTGGATTTAATGTTCGAGGAGGGTCCGCAGATCAAAACTTAATCTTACTGGATGAGGCTATTGTTTTTAATTCTTCTCATGTTTTTGGTTTTTTCTCTGTGTTCAATCCTGATGTAATTAAAGACGTACAGCTTTACAAAGGTGGAATTCCTGCAAAGTATGGAGGACGGCTTTCTTCGGTATTAGATATTTACCAAAAAGAAGGAAATAATAAAGACTTTAAGCTAACAGGTGGTGTTGGATTGGTCTCAAGCAGGCTTTTAGCAGAAGGACCTATTAAAAAAGAAAAAAGTTCTTTTCTAATTGGTGGAAGAGCTTCTTATGCGCACCTTTTTCTACCACTTGTAGACAATGACAACAAGGCCTATTTTTATGACTTAAATAGTAAGATAAATTATCGCTTTGATAAAAATAACAATCTTTTCTTTTCTACTTATTTTGGAAAAGATGTGTTTGGCATCAATGAAAGTTTTGTAAATACTTACGGAAACACGGTTGCAAACCTACGCTGGAATCACCTTTTCTCTGACAAATTGTTCTCTAATTTATCATTAATTTACTCGGATTACTTCTACGGACTCCTACTCGATTTTGTTGGTTTTGAATGGGATTCGGGAATTACAAACTACAACATCAAGTACGATTTTGATTATTATGTAAGGGATGATTATAAACTGAGTTTTAGTATCAACAACATTTATACTCAATTTAATCCTGGAAAAATTATTCCAAACAGAGAGGATTCTGGAATTTTGCCAGAAAAATTAACGAACAAGTATGCCAATGAATTTGCAGCCTATATAGAAGCAAATCACAAGATCAATAGCAATTTCACGCTTAAATATGGAATCCGTTATAGCAACTTTAAAAGATTGGGGCAAGATGAATTAAACACCTATGCAAATGACATGCCTGTTCTTTATAATCAAGAATTACAAAAGTATGAATCTGCTGTTGCATCGGGCGTAACCACCTATAAGCGGAGTGATGTTCTTGCTAATTTCGGAAATTTTGAACCTCGGATATCCTTTTCTTATTTACTGAATGATGACAGTGCTGTCAAAGCAAGTTATAATAGAATGGCGCAGTATTTACATTTACTCTCCAACACCGCCTCTCCTACTCCATTAGATATTTGGGCACCAAGTGGAACTTATATCAAGCCACAATTACTAGATCAATTCGCTATTGGATATTTCAAAAACATAAAGGAAGGAGATTATTCATTGGAAACTGAAATTTTTTATAAGGACATTCAAAATCGGATTGACTATATTAATGGCGCAAACTTAGTCGCGAATAATGAAATTGAAACTGTTATTTTAAATGGAAAAGCAAGAGCGTATGGTCTTGAGTTTTTACTCAAAAAAAATGAAGGTAATGTGAAAGGATGGATTGCTTATACACTCTCTAAATCTGAACAATTAACTGCAGGAAGGAACGAAAATGAACCTGGAATTAATAATGGTAAGTGGTACCATACACCCTTTGACAAAACACATGACATATCTATAAATGCGAGTTATGAGCTGAATGAAAAATGGACCTTTAGCAGCAACTTTCTTCTGCAAACCGGACAACCTACCAATTACCCAGTAGGTCAATTCCAATTTCAAGGCTTGAATGTTCCAATCTACAATGACAATCGTAGAAATTCGGACAGATTACCTGCCTATCACCGATTGGATATTTCAGCTACTTTAACCCCCAGCAAAAACAAAAGTAGAAGCTGGAAAGGGGAATGGGTTTTTGGTTTGTACAATCTCTACAATCGTAAAAACGCTGCCTCTATTTCATTTAAGCAAAACCAAGAAACTTATCGAAATGAAGCTATAAAAACATCCATTTTTGGAATGGTACCTTCTGTAACCTACAACTTTAAATTCTAAAGAAAAATGAAAAAAATAGCCCTACTATTCTGTTGCACAATCTTTCTTGTTAACTGTGAAGAAGTTGTTGAAATTGACCTTCCAACAGGAACACCAAAATTAGTCATTGAAGCACTCTTTGAAGTCTATTTTGACGAAGTTCCCCTAACCACAAATACCATTGTAAAACTCCGCTTATCTGCGGGTTACTTTGACGAAACACTTCCTGTTGTAACCAATGCAGTTGTGACCTTAGAAAATCTATCAACCAATACCATAATTTCTTTTGAGGATAATGACTTAGATGGAAATTACCTTCCAGCTAATGCTTTTATCCCAGAAGATGATGTTGTCTATGAATTGTCTGTAACTTACAACAATGAAGTTTACAAGGGAAAAGCTACAAGGACAAAAACTCCCTTATTTATCAATGTTGAACAAGGAACTAAAACACTCTTTTCGGGCAATGAAACAGAGGTCATTGTAGAATTCTCAGATGCTGCATTGGAGGATAATTTTTATTTATTTGACTTTTCAAACAACTTGTATTTATCGATAGAAGACCGTTTTTTTAACGGTTCTGATTATAATTTCTCCTTTTTCTACCAAGAAGATGAAGTTGAAATTCCATCTGATGTTTTGATCAAAATGTCCGGAGTTTCTAAAGATTATTACACGTATTTTAGAGTTCTAACCAACCAGAGTGGACAAAATGGAGGGGGGCCTTTTCAAACAATCCCAAGTTCATTACTTGGAAATATTGTAAACACCTCCCATCAAGATAATTTTCCTTTGGGCTATTTTAACATCTCTGAAACGGTTACATATACCTTGAGCTTGACAGAGTAAACAATACAGACAATCGTCGTTACATGCCTCAAAAAATTACTTTAAAAAGTGTATTTTTGAGGCATGTCTTTTATAAAAACAACCGAACAGGATTCGAATTACAATCATTTAGAGAAAATGTCAATCACTGAGGTATTGACAAACATCAACAATGAAGATAAAACAGTGGCTTTTGCTATCGAGAAAGGAATTCCCCAGATAGCAACACTCACCAGTGCGATCGTTCTTCAACTCAAAGAAGGCGGACGACTTTTCTATATTGGTGCTGGAACGAGTGGCCGATTGGGAATTCTGGACGCCTCTGAATGCCCACCAACATTTGGTGTTTCACCAGATCTAGTGCATGGTTTAATTGCAGGTGGTGATACTGCAATACGGGATGCAGTGGAATTTGCCGAAGATGCAACAGAACAAGGATGGAAAGATTTAAAAAAACACGGGATTACAAACAAGGATGTCGTTGTTGGAATTGCAGCTTCAGGAACCACTCCATATGTAATAGCAACCTTAGAAAAATGCAACCAAGAAAACATAGTTACAGGATGTATTACATGCAACAAAAACAGTCCCTTAGCATTGGTGTCAAAATTTCCGATTGAAGTAGTTGTAGGTCCCGAATTTGTAACTGGAAGTTCGAGAATGAAGGCAGGCACTGCACAAAAGATGGTATTAAACATGCTGTCTACAACAACAATGGTGCAGTTGGGCAAAGTAAAGGGGAACAAAATGATTGACATGCAGCTTTCAAATAACAAACTGGTAGAACGAGGGGTTCGGATGCTCATGTTAGAGTTGGACATCGATCTAAAAACAGCAAGTACTTTATTAAAAAAACACGGTAGTGTTAGAAATGCTATTCTAAAATTCAACTTATGAGCACCGATGTAAACCTTCTAGGTAAAGCGCTAATCAGATTGGGCATCTTGATTCTCTTATTCATTATCTCCCCTATTTCGTTAACAATCGCTTTTAAAGCGATCAAACGATATCCTGAAGGTTTTGCCCATGGGCTGGCTACTCTTAGCTTACTCTTGGCTGGGAGTTTACTTATTTTTACGATCTATTTTGCTTTTAAAACATTTCTTAAAATTTCTGAAGCTATTTTCAAAAAATAATCCCTTTTTTCATTAGAAAATGTCTACATCTAACGGAATTATAATCATATTAGCCTATCCAGACACCGTCGTTAAACCCTCTAAGAGAGATGTGATAAGTGCTTTTTTGCCTTATTTAGGCATAGGAACTAAAAACGGAATTCAAGCTGGGCATGCTGCTTTATTATTAATTAAAAAAGACAAACCCGAAATTAATTACTTCGACTTTGGTCGGTACATCACAACCTATAAAAATGGGCGCGTACGCTCGAAGGAAACAGACGTTGAACTCCACATTCCAATTTCAGCAAAATTTAAAAAATCATCTTTAACAAACCTAGAAGAGATTTTAATATGGATCGAAAGACATCCCGAAAAAACACATGGGATTGGAAGAATGATTGCAAGTGTAAATGAAGAAATCGAATATGAAAAAGCATTGAGTTTTATAAATAGTTGTATCAACCGAAAAGAAATTCCATACGGTGCATTTGTTAAAAATGGCAGCAATTGTGCCAGATTTGTCACCGAAACACTAAGAACTTCCACCCTTCAGAAAAAAATTAAAACAAAACTTACCATTTCCTACATATGCACTCCTAGTCCAATTGGCAATGTTTTAAAGGGAAGAACAAAAAGCTCGGTGTATCAAGTACATAAAAATGAAATAAAGCGCTATACTAACAGGTCTATTCTGAAAGAATATGCATCTTGTTTTTTTAATAAATTTGAAATTACTCCTTCGATAATGGAGAATAAAAATCAAAACAAACGAAGAGTGTTGTCAAAAAAAGGAACTTGGCTCGCTGGTTGTGGAAGTGGTGCTTGGTTTACAATTGAAGAAAAAATAAATACAACAACTTACAAAGTTGCAAGATATACCTTTGAGGGCGAGAAAGATTTCGAAGATGTTTTTAAGATGTCTGAGACTGATTTTGATGTGGATGTAAAGTATCAATTTACGTATCCCACAAATTGTTTAGAAGCTATTATTCTTCAAAAAGAAAAGACGTTTACCTTGAGAAAAATAGGGTTCTAAATATTACTTTTGGGGTGTGGTAGGATTGTATCCAAAATCGGCATCTTGCAATTCTATTCCTAGTTGATGAACCAAAAATCCAACACTTGCAAAATGATGAATTGCATGCGAGTGCGCATAAGCCAAAGTACTCTCTAAGGTATAATTAATAGTAATATCTCCGTTTCCCAGATTATCAGTCACCGAAATTATTTTTGAAAAATCTTCCTTTTTAATCCCATGCAATTTTCGAATGGTTTCTTCAATATAACGAATTCCTTCTTTCGTTTCCTTTTCACAAATTGTATTTCTTTTTCGATCCGTAAAATCTACATGTCCACTTTCAAAACCCTTAATGATAGCTGTAAAAGCATCTAAAACATGCCTTATGTTGCAACCAATACTAGAAAAATAGGGAGGAAGTGTTTCGTCACTGTACTCACTGTCTGTAATTGAATTCAACAATTGAATACCACGTTCTAAGTTTTTCGCTATTTCATTTATCATAAAAATATTCTTTTCTTTTACTTGATTGCCTGTTCTAAATGAATGCAGCATCCCTATTTTTTATGTAATTTTCATAAAATAAAAAACCCCCATCTCTTTGTGTGGGGGCTCTAATTTATAAAATCAAAATACATTAACGTATTAATTTCTTGTATTTTATTCGTTTCGGCATTAAATCACCACCCAAACGTTTTTTCTTATTTTCTTCATAATCTGAAAAAGATCCTTCGAAAAAATAGACTTGACTGTCTCCTTCAAAGGCTAGAATATGCGTACAAACTCTATCTAAAAACCATCGATCATGACTAATTACTACTGCACAGCCTGCAAAGTTTTCTAGCCCTTCTTCCAAGGCTCTTAATGTATTGACATCCAAGTCGTTTGTTGGTTCATCCAAAAGCAATACATTTCCTTCTTCTTTGAGAGTCATTGCCAAATGCAAACGGTTACGTTCTCCTCCAGAAAGTGTTGAAACCTTTTTGTTTTGCTCACTTCCAGAAAAATTAAAACGACTTAAATAGGCACGAGAATTTACTTGCTTGCCCCCCATCATAACTAAGTCTTGCCCATCGGAAAAGTTTTGCCAAATTGATTTTTCAGTATCAATATTGCTGTGAGCCTGATCTACATAAGCCAATTTTGCGGTTTCTCCTAGCTTAAATGTTCCTCCATCTGGATGCTCTTCTCCCATGATCATTTTAAAAATAGTTGTTTTTCCTGCTCCGTTTGGACCAATAATCCCAACAATTCCAGCTTGGGGTAAATTAAATTCTAGATTTTCATACAGTAATTTATCTCCATAGGCTTTCGAGACCCCTGCGGCTTCAATGACATTGGTTCCCAAACGAGGACCATTGGGAATGTATATTTCCAGCTTTTCATCTACTTGCTTTTGATCTTGACTCATCAATTTGTCATAATTCTTCAAACGTGCTTTTTGCTTTGTTTGACGTCCTTTTGCTCCTTGACGAACCCACTCCAATTCTCGCTCCAATGTTTTCTGGCGCTTAGAAGCACTCTTGCTTTCTTTTGCCATTCTTTGCGATTTTTGATCCAACCAAGAAGAATAATTTCCTTTCCAAGGAATCCCTTCTCCCCGGTCCAATTCTAAGATCCATCCTGCTACATTGTCCAAGAAATATCGATCATGAGTTACTGCGATTACAGTACCTTTGTATTGAGCCAAATGATGCTCTAACCAATGCACCGATTCTGCATCTAAATGATTGGTAGGTTCGTCTAATAATAGAATTTCTGGCTCTTGCAACAACAATCTACAAAGGGCAACACGTCTTTTTTCTCCACCCGATAAAACAGCAATTTTCTTGTCTGAATCTGGTGTTCTTAAAGCATCCATGGCAATCTCTAATTTGGTGTCTAATTCCCAGGCATTTGCTGCGTCAATTTTATCTTGCAACTCTGCTTGTTGGTTCATTAGTTTCTCCATCTTATCTGCATCAGAATAGACTTCTTCCAAGCCAAACATGTCATTAATTTTGTTGTACTCCTCTAATATTGCAACAGTTTCAGCAACCCCTTCTTTTACAATTTCTAGAACTGTTTTTTCTGGGTCTAACTGTGGCTCTTGTTCTAAATAACCAACACGATATCCAGGAGAAAAAGTAACCTCTCCTTGAAAATTTTTCTCTGCACCAGCTATAATTTTTAACAGGGTAGATTTACCGGACCCGTTTAAACCAAGAATTCCAATTTTTGCTCCATAAAAGAAACTTAAATAGATATCCTTTAATACTTGTTTCCCGGTAGATTGATAGGTTTTTGAAACCTTATTCATCGAGAAAATTACTTTTTTATCGTCTGACATTTTATATGAATGTAAAATTTAACCTTGAATACTTATACTCTTCCTTTCAATGCATTAAAAACCCATGCAATGGCAAAAAAACCACCACCAACAGCACCGAAGCCCCAAGCTGATACTTCTCTATACTTAAGAAGTCCTAAAGCTATTAAACCCAATCCTACAATTATCATTATAAGAGTTGCCCACGAAAGGACTGTATTTTTGTTCATCATTTTCTTTATTTTTTAGTGTAAAATATTGTTTTTTTATTAGAACTTAAAAATCAAATCATTCTATTTTTAAAATCTTCGATTTCTTCCTCTACCCCCTCTTCCCATACCATTACTAGGTGGTCTAGCACTGGTGTTTCTAGGACGTTTTGGCAACAATTCTCTTTTGACATTTTTCTGATACTTTATCCACTTCTTGTACTGTTTTTTTGAGAAAACATTTTCGAAAGCGCTATTAACAGTTTCTTCAAATTTTGCAACAGAATCTCTGATAGGTAAAATCACCAATTCTATATTTTTACGAAGCCTTCTTCTGAGATCTGGATTGGTTCTAGATTGTTCTCCAATTGTGTTGACCAAGACTTCCAATTCGCGTAACTCTTGAAAGTTTAAAAAAGAAATGTTTTTGATTTTACTATTGTAATTTCGGAGTTCTTTGATGGTGATTTTTTTTAATGCTTCACTTTTTACCTTTATTTTTTTTGGTATTTCATCTATGTTGTAATAAAAAATATTTGCTGCATTTTTGGCATTGTATTTTAACATTTTAGGAGGTTCCTGAGCAATCAGTAAAAAACTTTGAAACACTAAAAGTAATAGGATTGTTTTTTTCATGGTTTTGAGATCTAGAGCGCTTTATCTATAAAAATAAAATTGTTCCGTAAAAGTAATTAAAAATCTATAAACGAGCAGCTAATCTTGCCCCTTGATTGATGGCTCTTTTTGCATCCAATTCCGATGCAAAGTCAGCTCCACCTATAACATGCACCGTTTTCCCGGCATCTATTAGCGGTTGATGGAGTTCTTTAAATGGAATTTGACCTGCACAAATTACAATAGAATCTACCTCCAGAACTTTGGCTTCATCATTTTGAATGTAATGCAGTCCTTGATCATCTATTTTCGAATACGTAACAGCTCCTATAAATTGAACTTTTTTCTTCTTTAACGTGGATCTATGAATCCAACCTGTAGTTTTACCTAAATTCCCTCCAAACTTACCTTTACTTCTTTTGAACATAAAAATTTCTCTTGGTGAGGGATGAAATTCAGTTTTTACGTTTTCGATACCGCTACGTGCCGCAAGCGTTTTGTCAATTCCCCATTCTTTTAACCATGCATCTATATTTTGTGAGGTCACAGCTCCGTCATGTGACAAATATTCGGAAACATCAAAACCAATTCCGCCAGCACCAATAACTGCAACCCGTTTACCAACAGGTTTTTTGGATTTTAGAACATCCAGATAACTCAAAACTTTTTGATGTTCAATGCCTTCAATTTTTAGTGCTCTTGGTTGAATTCCAGTGGCTAAAATTATTTCATCAAATTCTGAATTTATTAAGTCTTCCTTGGTTACTCGCGTATTTAATTTGAGTTCAACTCGATGCAATTCGATTTGTTTGTTAAAGTAACGAAGGGTTTCATAAAACTCCTCCTTTCCTGGAATCAGTTTTGCCATGTTGAATTGTCCTCCAATTTCTTTATCTGCATCAAACAAAGTAACTGCATGTCCTCGTTGTGCTGAAATCGTTGCTGCTGCTAGTCCTGCGGGACCAGCGCCAATAACGGCAATTTTCTTTTTATTTTTGGTAGGAAAATAATTTAATTCTGTTTCGTGGCATGCTCTTGGATTTACCAAACAACTTGCTACTTTTTGCTCAAAAACATGATCCAGACACGCTTGATTACAACCAATACATGTATTTATTTCATCTGCCTTTTCTGCTGCAGCTTTATTTACCCATTCTGGATCTGCTAAAAAAGGTCTGGCCATAGAAATAATATCTGCATCTCCATCAGACAATACTTTCTCTGCAGTTTCTGGCATATTAATTCTATTGGTTGTTACTAACGGAATCGTAACTTCTGCTTTCATTTTTTTGGTCACCCAAGTAAATGCTGCTCTTGGAACAGCAGTAGCAATGGTTGGAATTCGTGATTCATGCCAACCAATACCTGTATTAATAATGGTAGCACCCGCTTTTTCTATTGCTTTTCCTAATTGTACAACTTCATCCCAAGAACTTCCATTTTCTACTAAATCTAACATCGATAATCGATAGATTATAATAAAATTGGGACCAACAGCTTCTCTTATTTTCGCCACCAATGCAATTGGCAAGCGCATTCTATTTTCATATGCACCACCCCAATCATCGGTTCTTTTGTTGGTTCTCTTTGCTATAAACTGATTGATTAAATACCCTTCAGAGCCCATAATTTCGACACCATCATAGCCTGCTGTTTTTGATAATGTTGCACAATTTACAAAGTCACGTATTGTTCTTTGTATTCCCGACTGGGTTAACTTAAAGGGTTTAAAAGGGGTTATGGGTGATTTTATGTTGGAAGGAGCAACATTAAATGGGTGGTATCCATAACGACCAGAATGTAAAATTTGCATACAAATCTTCCCCCCTTCTTTATGAACTGCGTTGGTTATTTTTTGATGTTCTTTAGCGTGTTTCTTGGTAGACATTCTCGCGGCAAAAGGTCCGGTCCAACCCTGTATATTGGGTGAAATTCCACCTGTCACAATAAGCCCCACCCCTCCTTTAGCGCGTTCTGCATAATAGGCAGCTATTTTATCAATTCCGTTCTTCTCCTCCTCCAATCCTGTATGCATAGAGCCCATCAGGATTCTATTTTTTAGGGTAGTAAACCCTAAGTCTAAAGGCTCAAAAATATGTTTGTATTTCATTTTTATTCAAGTTAAATTTATTATGCATGCATAACAATTAGCAAGATACCTTTTATTTCTTGAATGAAAAAATGAATGGAAAAAATCTAACTACAAATCGTTCTTGAGAGCAACTTAAATTAGCATTCTTTGAAAAGCAAGTTGCAAAAAAAAGGAAATTTGGTTTCCGCCTTAGTACAAATATCCCATTTTACCTTGTTGATAATCACGCATTGCTTCTAATATTTCAGTTTGCGTATTCATAACAAAAGGGCCATATTGCGTCACTTTTTCAAGAATTGGCTCACCCGATAAGATTAAAATTGTACTGGCGGTTTTTGCTTCGAATTGAATTGAATTTCCATCTTGATTGAAAACAATCATTTGATTTTCACCCTTTTGTAAAACGGTAGTATCGTTTACTAAAACGGATCCCTCCAAAACATAAAGCAACGACTGGTGGTGCTTTGGAATTTCAACTTCAAGTGTTCCATTTTCTTCTGCAAAAGCTGAAAAGACATTCACCGCTGTTTGAGTTTTGATCAATCCGGTTTGCTCTTTTTGACTTCCTGCAATTATATTTAATTGCACTTTTTGGTCTTCTGATACTAATTTTGGAATTTGAGCTGCTTCTAAATGTTGATAATTTGGAGGCATTAATTTATCCTTTGCAGGTAAATTTAACCACAACTGAATACCTTCCAACTCACCGCCTCGTTGAACAAATTCTTTGGTAGGTGCTTCTGCATGTACAATTCCGTGTCCTGCGGTAGTCCATTGAACGCCACCTTCCTTTACAACCATCTCATTTCCAAGAGAATCTCTGTGAAATTGTTCGCCTTTAAAAAGCAATGTAATGGGCTCAAAACCTCTGTGTGGATGCGGCCCTAAATCAAACGGATTGTTAAATTCTGAAATAACATAAGGCCCATAATGATGTAACAAGATGAATGGATCTACATTTTCAACTCCTGCTGAGGGTAAAGGTTGTCGCAATCGAATGGGACCCATATTTACAAAGGGGCTCGCAATGCAATGCTGTATGGATTTGAGTGTGTTCATTTTATTTTTTTTTGGGGAGGATATTTTTATCTGATCTTATCTAATAAATCACTTAAAACTGCGGCTTCTTCTTCGGATAATTTATCTAAAAAGGAAATATTTCCATGCAAATCAATCTTGGTTAATAGAGACAAACCTGTTTTGGTAATGGCTACATAAACAACCCTTCGATCTTCTTTACAGCGTGTTCTTTTAATCAATTCTTTTTCACACAACTTATCCATCAAACGGGTGGCATTTGGTGCACGTTCTATCATCCTACTTTTAATGAGTTGTACCTTAATTTCTTTTTTTGCACCTCTTAAAATTCTCAAAATATTGTACTGCTGAGGTGAGATTCCATAAGGTTTAAAAAAATCATTCTCTTTGCTATTTAACCAATTTGCGGTATATTTTATGTTAACGAGTGCTTTTATTTTTTCAGATTCAAACTGAGACTGAATGTCTGTACCAATATTCCCCATAATACCCTTTTATCATTAAATTTTTCACCATTGTATTGTATTGC
>Ga0213863_10001904_pt1 | contig 15023 bp, 10 predicted proteins | sample PICome_8_FD_160128 | JGI IMG/M metagenome (GOLD analysis project Ga0213863, IMG submission 160128) | Coastal seawater microbial communities near Pivers Island, North Carolina, United States - PICO497 | ecosystem: Environmental > Aquatic > Marine > Coastal | place: USA: North Carolina... | reverse complement strand
CTTCGGGAAAAAATCCCTAATATTCTCTTTCAGATGCTCCTTCGTGGGTCCAATGCAGTTGGTTATGCCAATTATCCAGATAACGTGGTCCGAGAATTTGTTATTCACTCTTCCGAGGCTGGCATGGATGTTTTTCGTATCTTTGACTCTCTTAATTATCTGCCAAATCTAAAAGTTGCCATGGAAACGGTAGCTGAGAAAACCCACTCCCTATGCGAGGCTGCAGTCTGCTTTACCGGTGATTTTACTGATTCAAACGAAGAAAAATATGTGCTGAAATACTATGTGGAGCTAGCGAAGGAGCTTGAGAAGATGGGAGCACATATCCTAGCAATTAAAGACATGGCTGGGCTTTGCCATCCCGCAGCGGCCCAAAAATTAGTCAAAACCTTACGCAATGAAATTTCGATTCCGGTACACTTTCATACTCATGATTCAAGTGGAATTGCCTCGGCCTCCGTATTAAAAGCTTCAGAAGCTGGTGTGGATGTGGTTGATCTAGCGGTTTCCTCGATGTCTGGCTGTACCAGCCAACCTAATCTCAATTCTGTGGCTCATGCACTTCGGAATATGCCGAGGTCAACCGGCTTGGATGTGGATGCTTTGAATGAACTTTCCCTGTACTGGGAAACTATCCGCCAGTACTATTCCCCCTTTGATACTTCTCCACCCTTCGGTGGTGCCGAGGTTTACCAACATCAGATGCCAGGCGGGCAGTATACCAATTTGAGAGAGCAGGCCACCGCTCTAGGTCTGGGAAAACGTTGGCCGGATGTGGTCAAGACATATCAGCAAGTGAACGAACTTCTAGGTGATATTGTCAAGGTTACTCCCAGTAGTAAATGTGTGGGTGATCTTGCTATTTTTCTGATTACAAAAGGGGTCAAGCCATCTGATCTTACCAATTTGCCTCCCGAAACCGGTTTCCCAGAGTCGGTAATCGATTTAATGTCCGGTAACTTGGGTCAGCCTACTGGAGGATGGCCCAAGGATATTCAAAAAGTTATCCTCGGTGGAAGGAAGCCATTAAGGGGTCGACCCGGTGCGTCTGCTCCTAAGATTGATCTCGCTAAGGAGTCTGTCAAAATCAAGAAGAAATATGGTAACAAGGCAACGGATGACGATTTGTTCTCCTCTTTGATGTACCCCAAGGTTTATGATGACTTCAGGGACTTTAGAAATAAGTATGGGGATGTCTCCGTTTTACCTACAACTGCCTATTTTCACGGTTTGAAACCAGGAGAAGAAATTTCGATCGATATTGAAGAGGGAAAAACTTTATTTATCAAACTGCTCCATGTGGGAGATCCAGATGAAAAAGGGGTGCGGCCCTTAACTTTTGAGTTGAACGGAAAAGCTCGTACTACTCTGGTTAAGGACCAAAGTATAAAGGGGGATGCCAAAGCGAGAGAAAAAGCGGATCCCGCAAATGACATGCACATTGCCGCTCCCATTCCTGCTATGATCAGCAGCATTGCCACCAGTGTCGGTAAAAATGTAGCCAAGGGTGACAAGGTCGCGGTTCTGGAAGCTATGAAGATGCAAACGACTCTTTATGCCTCATCCAAAGGGGTCGTGGATGAGATCCTGGTGGGAGTTGGGGATTCAGTAGAATCCAAGGATTTAGTAGTTCGATTAAGATGACGCTAAAGCGGAGCACATTAAGACCGACTCTTTAGGGGTGAGAACTTTTTTTGTAAGCTCCTTGTTTTTTGGCAAAGCTCTTTTGTGTGGTCTGAGTATGTACACCCTTGTATCCACTAGTTTTGCCGAGGTTATGGTTGTGCCCGAATTGAATTTGGAGAAAGCGATTTGTCAATCTTTGGGAGTTTCCAGAGATAATCTCACTCAAAAATTAGTGGAGGAAGAATTGACCAGCTTAGACGCAAGTTCCATGGAAATAAGAGACCTTACGGGTCTTGAATTTGCCAAAAACCTAGAAATTTTAGTTCTTAGCAACAACCTTATCGAAGATATTTCGCCTATTTCCAACCTAGCTTCTATTACCAAGTTGGACCTTTCCGGAAATCGAATTCGGAACCTGAGCGGATTAGTTCCCCTCTCAGGAAGTAAGATGAGAAAAGAAGTTGCTGACTTTCAACTCTCTTTGGAAGACCGCAAAATTTCTCGGAGTCAGAAAAATGAGGTGATTCTGAAAATGTCTGAAGTCGTGGAGCGATTAAAGCTTGGACCATGGGCTTTGCGGGAATTAAACATTTCGGGAAATCGATTACTCGGTCTATCTGGTATTGAACACCTTACCGATTTAGTTTTCTTAAATGTTTCCAAGAATGCCTTGATTGACTTGGAGGGTTTGAGCAAAATGAAGACGCTAGACACCCTATACGCACAAGAAAATCAATTGGGTCGTGTGGAATCTTATGTCGATGAAAACAAAAATAAGTCCTACGACTTAGGGGAACCGATTGAAGACCAAAGCGGAAACGGGAAAAGAGATACCGACCCTCTAATCGAACTTAAAAGTCTTCCGCAACTTACGAACTTGTACCTTTATAACAATTTGCTGACTTCCCTTGATTCCATCGAAGATCTACCAAGATTAAAAACCTTTTTTGTTTCTGGGAATAAAATAAGAGATATTTCAAAGCTTCAATTTTTTCCATCTTTAGTTCGGTTGTCTCTTTCGAATAATCAAATTACTGACTTAAGTGGGTTAAAAGAAAGTAACCGGTTGCAGCAATTGTTTTTAGTTGAGAATCGTATTTCTGATCTCCGACCTTTGCAGGGTCTTATCAGCCTCAAGGAGTTGCATTTACAACGAAATCTAATTGTTAATCCAAAACCAATTGAATCCCTTTCGGGCTTAGAAGTTTTATCCGTTTCCTACAACTTGATTTCTCAAGGCAGTTTTTTTCGAGAACTTAATAAATTAAAAAGGCTTTCCTTGTCCTACAATTGTCTTCGGCCCGAGGATTCTGAACTAGTCAACGACATACAACGACTGAAGTCTAATGGCACATTTGTAACTTTGGGTAAGCAAAGAAAAAGAATAATTGAAGCTGAATTACTGAGTGGGTTCCTCTCCGGTTATCCTCAAGCTAATCAGGAACTCGGAGACTACCTATCTTTGAACGGGTACAACTTATTTATGGATTTTGTAGAAGACTCCAAGGTTAGTGATGAAGTCAAGTCAGCTTCCATTTTATATTGGCTAAATACCTTGAAGCGTGGGAAGAAGCTGGAGGATTTTGATTTTCTTGCAAACTGAGTGAATAATGCTGGCAGTTTGTTTACAGCCAATCATTTATTTTCCAAGTACAACAAAGTGGCCAAGATAACTGAAATGATAAAGCATATGAAATACACAAATTTTAAGAGTACTTTTTGCAAGCCATGAGATCGCACAAAACCATCTACAAATTTGTAGTACTCTCTTTTTAACCTCTTTTTTAGAGGTTTTTTTCTTTTGGCTTGTTGCATAATAACCAAGGTATCTTTTTAGAATCATTTTCTTGTCGGTGCAAGCTTCTTGAATAATTGCTTCTCCCTTTACATCCGAACAAACTTGAAATATGAAGTTTATTTCTTTTTAAATGTCCATTAAGCAAAGGTCGATTCGCAGAGAGCGTACTATCATTGGTAAGTCTCTTCATACTGGAGAAGAAGTATCACTTACGATTAAACCTGCCGAAGCGAACACGGGTTACATTTTTCGCCGGGTAGATCTGTACGGTCAACCGGAAATCCTGCCTCTTTCTTCCAATGTAACTGATCTGGTGCGGAGTACGACCATTTCCAATGGGAATGCAAAGGTCCACACGATTGAGCATGTCCTTAGTGCCTTAGCTGGTTCAGGTGTGGATAATGTGATTATTGATTTAGATGCAAGTGAGCCACCAATCATGGATGGCTCCGCCCGCCCCTTTGCCAACCTCATTTTAGAAGCTGAGCCGGTGGAACAAGATGCGGAGCGGGAATTCTTTCGTTTACCTTATCCCGTTTCGGTCACCGATGGAAATCGGTCCATGATTGCATTGCCCTACAATGGATTAAGAATTACCTGCACCTCGACTGACGAAAGGGCGAGTCATGTTCAGCATCTCTCTATCGAGTTAGATCCCGAAACTTATCTTGCTGAGCTTGCTCCGGCCCGGACATTCACTCTTTATGAAGACATTGAGGAGTTATTGAAGCTTGGGAAAATCCGGGGTGGAAGCTTGGATAGTGCCATCGTGATCAAGGGAGATAAGATTCTCTCTAAAGAACCTCTCCGTTTTGAAGATGAATTCGTAAGACATAAGATTTTAGATATTGTTGGTGACTTATCCTTACTCGGGAAGCCTCTTCACGCTCATATTATCGCGGTTCGCCCTGGTCATTCCTTGAATGCAGAATTGACCACCAAGCTCAGTGAATTGATGAAAAAAGGGGAACAAGTAGATGAAAAGTCTACGACTCCAGCCAAAGGTAAATCCTTTGTGCTTCCGGATGAAACTGAGTTGGATGTCAGGCGGGTTTTGGATGTTTTGCCTCACCGTTTTCCCTTTGTTATGATCGATAAAGTCGCTTCCATTGAGGGAGGGGAGAAATTAGTTGGCATTAAGAATGTAAGTATCAACGAACCGTTTTTTACGGGGCACTTCCCGGGCCATCCGGTGATGCCCGGGGTGCTACAACTAGAAGCTATGGCTCAAGCGGCCGGTATTTTATTACTTCGAAGAGGATCAGCAGAAGGAAAGGTAGCTTTTTTCATGAGTGCGGATAAGGTAAAATTTCGAAAACCTGTGGTTCCTGGAGACCAACTTATTATAACTGCAAAACTTGAAAAAGTTCGGGGTAATAAGCTGGCAACTGCCAGTGTTGAATGTAAGGTTGGCGAGCAGACCGTTTCCTCAGCAAGCCTGATGTTTTCAATCATGGATGGAAAAGAAGTTCGTTAATTATGGCGGTGAATATCCATTCAAGTGCCATCGTTGACCCCACTGCTGAGTTGGGTGAAAATGTGGTAGTTGAAGCTTTTGCAATGGTGGGCAAAAAGGTTCGCATTGGAGACGATAGTCGTATTTTTCATCATGCTACCGTGGAAGGTAGGGTGACTCTGGGAATTTCCAATATGGTTTATCCCTATGCCTTGATTGGTGGCCTAACTCATGACTTGAAGTACAAGGGTGGTGAGCCTGGCTTGGAGATTGGAGACAATAATATTTTTAGGGAGTATGTCACCGCACATGTAGCTACCGAAGAAAATGATTTGACCCGTATCGGGTCCGATAATGTCTTTCTAGCCTACAGTCATGTAGCCCACGATTGCCAAGTTGGAAATCATCTAGTTATGAGCAGTCACGCGGCCTTGGGTGGCCATGTGGTCGTTGGAGATTTTGTTAATGTTGGATGGAATGCTGGCGTACATCAATTTTGTAGGCTCGGTAAACATTGTATGGTATCAGCTTGCTCCAAGTTGGTTCAAGATGTTCCACCTTATATGTTAGCAGATGGTTTTCCTGCTGAAGTCCGCTCGATCAATAAGATTGGAATGGAAAGAAATGGTTTTTCCAGCGAAGATATCGAAGCGGCCCGCGGGGTTTTTAAAACAATCTATAAGAGTGATTTTAATCGCAGCCAGGCGGTGCTTTCCCTCTCGGATAATTCGCCTTGGGCGGATGAGCCCGTTACGCAGGAAATTGTTGGTTTTATTCGAAAAAGCGAGCGTGGTGTGGCATAAGCCCGGATTTCTAGGAATTCGCGTTTTCTTTCGGCAAATTTCTTAAGTAGCTCCAAGAGTAGATTCCAGTGGAATGTCCATCGCTGAATAGCAAACGAAGGGCATAATTACCAACGGGAAATAACTTTAAGAGTTTCACCTCCTTATACTCATCCTTGCTATAGCTACCCCCTTGAATTCTCCCAAAGATATCCATCTCACCTGTTTGCTCGGCACTGGGGGAGTGTTTGCGAAGAAACGAACCACTCCAAAAGTCTTCTGTTCCATCGAACCACTTCAAAGCGAGGGAGTCTCCGATAATTTCAAATCGAACCGGAATATCCACTTTGAATTAGATAAAAGAATCTAAGCTATGTCCTGCGGAAGGAGGCTCGGATGGATCACTTCCACTTTGATAATAGGGATCCAATACTTCATTTCGAAAGGGGCGGCTGAAATCTTCACCTCGTTCCGCAGCCTTATTGAATTCCTTTACTTCCCGGTCAATGATTTCTTGCTGTAGATCCTTTTTTTGTAATTCCTCGTCTAGGCTTCGCTCATCCCAGAATTTATCATTATGAAATTGGCTCGGTCCAGCTTCTTCGGGTAACTGGGTCGGCTTGACCACTTCCCAATCGGGTTTTCTAGTACAATCAATTCCGGCGTCGTCCAAGTTGTCAACGCTGGGCAAGGGATTACCGGCTTGGGGACATTTCATTTGATTCTCGAGGGAATCTTCACTGGATAAGTTGCCTCCTAATTCAATCGGTTCAGGCGACTTGGTTACTTTGATGGAACTCTCATGCCCGGAATCCGGAACTTCAATCTTAGGTTGATCTTCACGGTTGAGCTGCAATTCCTTAAAGGTTGCATCGTTTAAACTCGAAATACTTGGATTGGAAGAACTCTCCACTTCAATAAATTGTAGGATCATGCATGGGATTGCAAATTCAAATGATCTTTTCTAAATCCTTTGTAAAGAAGTCTCAGCAAGTTTTTTTATTGCTCAACTCATCCAAATTTTGTTTAATTTCAGCCATGGCCAGAGAAACCATAATTTTAGAATGTACCGAAGCACGTAAAGAAGGAAAACCACCTTCACGCTACATGGCGTCCAGAAATAAAAAGTTACAAACGGATGCCGTTGAAAAGAAAAAGTATAATCGCTTTTTACGCCGTCACACGCTGCATCGCGAAATTAAAAGCTAATTCAGTCTCTTCAATCGCCCGCGGGGAGTAGCGAGCTTATCTCCCCTGCAATTTCAGTGAAAGCAGCGGAGGCTGCAGAATCAGGATGTCCAAAGATGATTGGTATCCCGTGATCTCCACCAAGTCGAATCTCTTCATCCAATGGAACTTCTCCCAAGAAAACAGTTTCCAAGTTCTTTGCAGTCAATGGTCCACCTCCTTGTCCAAATAAAAATCTTTTCTCTCCCGTTTCTTGATCTTGTAGAAAGCTCATGTTTTCGATTACACCAAGTATGGGAACATTGACCTTGGGAAACATCATTGCTCCTCTCCTTGCAACTTCAACTGCAGCTTTTTGGGGGGTGGTCACGATCACCACTCCATCCAACGGCAAAATTTGAGCCAGCGATAGCTGGGCATCTCCAGTTCCAGGAGGCAGGTCAACTAATAGGTAGTCCAGTTCACCCCAATCCACATTCGCGGCAAATTGTTGAATGGTTTTCATAACCATGGGTCCGCGCCAAACCACGGGGGTTTCTTCATCTACAAGCAAGCCCATCGACATCACCTTAATGCCGTGGTTTTCAACGGGAGAAAGAAGGTTTTCTTCCAATGCAGTTGGTTGTTCCGAAATTCCAAGTTGAAGAGGAATCGATGGACCGTAAAGATCACAATCCATTACTCCTATGGTCAAAGGCTCCCCTTGATCGTTGTTTATTTTGGAAAGTGCACTCGCTAGGTTTGCGGTGATGGTTGATTTCCCCACGCCTCCTTTACCACTGGCAATGGCAATGATTCTTTTGATCCCAGCTAAAGTATTTTTCCCATTATCGGCTTCCTGAGAAGTTTGCCCCTCGTTATCTTTTTTGAAGATCACCCTTACTTCATGCGAAGTAACCGAAGGTTCTGCTTCCAATACCGTTTCGATCTCGTGCTTTAGGGTGTTAGGAAGAGTGGAATCTGAACCTCCGATTTCAACTTTTACCTTGGCATGGCCCTGGATCAAGCTTGCTTCGCTGATCAAACCGAAAGAAACAATATCCCGGGTGTAGCCGGGATATTTTACTTTTTGAAGTATGGGAAGTATGTCTTCTGCTGTCATGTTTAAAGCGATCATCAAGGAACCTCTAACGAGGATGGCAATCAAAATTTAATTGGAGCATAGCAAATAAAATTTTTAATAAACCAGAATTCGTAGGTTTGCGCTTGCGAGATCGGACAAGTTTTAGATGGTAGTGTTATGAATGTGGAAATGAATGGATGGAAATGGATTTTGGGAGTAGTCGTGCTTGTCATTTCACCGGTTTGTGCTCAAACGGGTTCAACGATCGTGCTAGGTCCAATTGAAGGAGAATTGGCAAAAAAACAAATCGCACTAGATCTCGATGGTACCCAGAAGAGTCTGCTTTCCTTAGCTTCTCGTGCGATCAATGCTCACGGTGCATTCAGGCTTAGCACCCCCAAGTCTAGCCGCTTTGGGATTTCGCTTCTGGCCCTGGGGAGTAAAGAGGTTCAACTCTCGATCTCTTCAGGGAATCCCCGCAAAGTAATCAAGAAATTTTCCCAAGATGGAACCAGTGGAAAAGATGCGGTTTTCAAGGCTCTGGATAAAATGGTTTTGGAAATTACGGGCGAGGCGAGCTTTTTCAACGGGCGTATAGCTTATCTATCATCCCTTTCCGGTAAAAAAGAAATCTTTCTATCCGACGCCCTGATGAGTTCGGCTAGTCCTCAAACTTCATTTGGGAAAATCACTTTTAATCCAAGTTGGGATAATTCGGGGCAGGGGATTTTCTTCACCAGTAATCGAAAAATTTTTAATAACATCTACCACCTCAATTTAACGACCCGAAAAATCCAAACGATTGCGAGCTACCGGGGTAGTAATTTGAGAGCTTTACAAAACCCCCGAACTTCCCAAGTGGCATTTATTCTTTCGGCTTCAGGAAATCCTGAAGTTTGGTTGTCTGAAAGCATGTTGAGTAAGCCAAGAAAAGTAACCAACAATCGAAGCAATGAATCTGGTCCTTGCTGGTCGCCTGACGGCAGAAGATTGATTGTCACCTCAGACAGCCGAGGTCGTCCACAGCTCTATGAGCTCTCGCTTTCCACCGGTAGGCTTACCCGGATTCCAACTAATGTTAGTTCTCATTGTACCGAAGCCAGCTGGAACCCGAAGGATCCTACCCGGATCGCATTTACCGCTGCGGTGGGTGGTGGATTTCAAGTTTGCGAATACAGCTTTGCTGAAAGAAAGACCAAAATTCTTTCCAAAGGTACCCGGGATGGGATGCAACCGAATTGGGCAAGTGATGGCCGGCACTTGTATTACACGGAAAGAAGTTCAAGCGGTGCTACCCGAATTGTTTTGTTGGATACCGAGTTTGAGGAAGCAAAACCGATCCCGCTTCATGATTCTTCTTTTGGAAATTGTTCCCAGTTAAATTTTTATTACTAAGAAGAAAACCTGTTGAATACCATTCATTCTTAATGCCTTTAATGTGTTTTTTGGTATCGAATTTACTCGCTTGCAAATTAAATTAGGGCTAGTTCCAAAGAGTGTTTCCCATAGTTAAAATTATTGTATGCTTCGGTTTGCTTTCGCCTTTATTAGTGGCCGGAAAAATAAAGGTTGAACTGCATAATGGTGGTATGATCGAAGCCACTTTGCTGAAGAAAACCGAGGAAAAGCTTATTTTGGACTTGGGTTTTGAAGTTCTTTCGGTTCCCCTAAAAGAAATTGCTAGAGTCTTTGAAGCGAAAGAGAAAATGGCTCCCGGATTTACCGTAGGAGATTCCCTGTTTACCACTTCCATGAACCGTCGGGCAACCCCCCTTCGTGATTTGGTGGATGATTTAGGAAAAGCCGTGGTGATGATTCGCACCCCGGTTGGACTAGGTTCAGGATTTTTGATTCATCCGGATGGTTATGTCGTGACCAATGACCATGTGGTTGCGGGTGAGCGTAAAATTTCCATTACTCAATTTAGCCAATCGGGTGAGGAATTACTTAAGAAAAATTTTGATAATGTTCGGATCGTTGCCACAGGTGGCAATCTTGATCTGGCACTTCTTAAGATTGAAGGCCAGGAAACAACCGGCTTTCCGATTGTTCCCTTGGGCCAGTCGATTGAATTGAACCAAGGAGATCGGGTCTTTGCAATTGGCAGTCCACTGGGATTGGAAAGAAGTGTTTCGGAAGGAATTGTAAGCCTTAGGAACCGGATTATTTCCGACCGTATTCATATTCAGACAACCGCCGAAATTAGTCCCGGAAACTCGGGTGGTCCATTGTTCAATTATCGAGGAGAAGTGGTTGGGGTAAACAATATGAAAGTGGTTTCGCAAGGGGCCGAGGGCTTGGGCTTTGCCATTCCCGTACAAACCCTAAAAACTTTTCTCCAGAATCGAGACGCCTATGCTTTTGATCCCAGAAATCCGAATGCCGGTTTTCGTTATCTTTCACCTCCCTCCACCCAAAAACCAACTCCTACTAAATGAAAAGCCTGAACCCCATTCGTATTTTCACTGCATCCACCATTTTTATTTTCTCATCCCTATCTGCATCGGAGAAAAAAAGTATGTCGGACTATCTTCCCGAAGATAGTTTGTTTGTATGGGAAGTGGACCATTGGAATGAACTCCAGGAAGAATTTTCGCAGAGCCCATGGGGGGAGGTTGCTGACTTTCCTGCTTGGGCCAAAATCCAGAAATGGATCGGTGAAAATTGGGCGGAAGGATTGAAAGGTTTTTCGAAGAAGGAAAGGGGGGAGATGGAAGAATACTATGAACAGGTGTATATACCGCTCATGGAATCCTTGAATGGAGGTTTGGCCGTGGCAATTGGTCAAATCGAAAGAAGCTTTGAAAATGAAGTTGTAAATTGGGAAAACGAAGATGGAGGAAATGCAAGATTGCAGGCTAGAAGATTGCCTCAAGTCTCTTTGCTCGCTCAAAGTAAGTTGTCAGAGCAAGAGTTTAAGGAAATGATGAAATCGGTAAAAGAATGGATAAAAAACAAAGAGACCGGAAAAACTAGGATCGAGAAATCAACGATTGAAGGAGCAGAAATTCACTGGATTGGGCATGCTAAAAGCCAGGAACTAAATACGATTCCAGAAAAAGATACCATGCTTGCCATCTCTTTTCACGAGGGGATGCTCCTCGCTTTGAGTGGGGGAGAGGAACATGTCGAGGAAACAATCCTTCGCATCCAAGGGAAATCCAAAGCTCCTACTTTATCGGAATCCCTTCAATACCAAGATGCTTTTGACGAGATTGAAAAAGGCCAGGCACGAGCCTTTATAGATTTTAAAAAGCTCATTTCCTTTCTTGAGCAAATTCAAAACATGCCCAATTTCAAATTTCCTGAAAACCCACTTGGTATTACCTTTGATGGCTTAATCAACGGCCTGGGTCTTAAAGGACTGGATCATTTTGCCATGCAGATTGATTTTGAAGATCATGAATTCTCAGTAGCCCAGGGGCTCTTTATGAATGAAAGAGAAGGCTTGCTTGCTTTTCTTAAGCCTGTGGGTTCCAATGTTGAACTTTATGATTTTTGCCCAGCCAATGCGTTCGGAGTCTCAACCTTTAGGCTGGATTTTGCCGAGATGTGGCCAACGGTTGAAAAAACTTTGGCCAGGGTAAGTCCTGGATTAGGATTGTTACTGAATTCCCAAATTCAAGCATTTGAGGACCAGGCAAAACTGTCTCTTCGAAAAGATTTATTTGGGTCACTGGGAGATGAGGGAGCATCTTTCTCCTACCTGAATCTTTCCGCTTCCGGGGAGGTTGACCTTAATAACCCAAGTTCTGCTCTCTATGCGATTTCATTGAAGGATCCTGAACTCTTTGACCGGACTCTTCGGTCTCTGCTTAATGCGGTAAGTCCAGGAAGTGACTTATTTCAGGAACGGGAGCAACAAGGAGTACTAGTTCGCTCGATGCGCGGCCTAGGTGGGGGTACCTCCCTAAGTTATGCCATAAAGGATCGGTGGTTGCTTCTATCCATGGGAGAAGAGAGATACCTGAATCAATTGATTAACCGTATGAAAGGAGCAAAATCCTCCCTCTGGAAGCAAGCTCATATTCAAAAAGCTTTGAAGGAAATGCCCACGGATGTGCGTCAACTTGACTATGCTAATTTCCGTAAAATCATGCCCCTTTTCTCCTCGGTCCCATTTTCGGTTTTGAGCGATGCCTATGACATCGACATAGATGCCGATGATTTTGGCGATTTCCCATTTTTCATGCTCTTAGTATCTCAGGATCATGAAGATGGGCTTATTTCTAAGGGCAAACTTTTTCGTATTCCCAAATGACTCGCTTTGCCCTCATTTTAAGGATCGGCTTGAAGGGGCTTGTCTGCATTTTTTTAGTTATTCATTCTCTTGCGGGCGAAAAAGCTAGACCGGTTAGGCTCTCTACACCCGAAGTTCACCTGGCTGGTTGGAACGCTCGCTGTTTAAATCATGCTGATCTCAATGGGGACGGCTTACAGGATTTGATTTATTTCAACCTGAATCGCTCGAGGATTGAGATTCTTTATCGTTGTAAGGATGGAGAAAGACCACCTCGGATCCGTCCGGTTGAGCAGGATCGCTGGGAACCAGTGATGAAGGACGCACCCTATTTGGAAGAAAGAATATTCGTCCCGGGCAATCTTACTTCATTGGCGATTGGGGATTTAAATTTAGACGGTCGACCGGATCTGGTTCGTGCTAGCCCGGATGAAGGGGTATTTGTTCATTTTCGAGAAAACAATTCCACTTGGAGTGATCCCCTGCTTATAGAAAGCGGTAGAATTCGTCCCTTCTCTCGGAGTTTAAAGGTATTACCTGCTTCCAAGTCCGCAGTAACGCCCCGGCTTTTTATCTTCACTTTAGAAGGTCTGGAAAGCTTGAGCTTTGTAAAGGGAGTTCCTTCCTACCCCTCAGCCTTGGCAAGAGAAGATGGAAAGAGGGCATATGGCACTGAACTCGCCGATGTTGATGGAGATGGCTTTATCGATTGGATTTATTTAGTCCCCGAAGATGAGGATTCACTTAAGCTTAGGCTTGGTCATGGAAGCGGATTTGGACCCGAATCCTCTTTTGATCTGAAACTTTCTTCCTTTCCCACTCCTTATTTTTCGAAAGTTGAAAAAGAAAGATTACAATTTTGCTCGATTGACGCCGTTTCCAATGAAGCCTTGGTTTTTTCTTTTGATTCCAAGAATGGAAAAGAAAGCCAAGCGGACCAACTTAAAGTTCTCTCTTATGATTTATTTTCCGATTCAAACAAGGAAACTGCGTGGGTAATGGATGATTTTAATGGTCAAGGCTGGCCTGATCTCGTGGCCGCTGACTCTTCCGTTGGTGAACTTCTATTCCTGCCGGGAAAGCCAAACGGTGAATTTGGAGTGGCCCGAGAAGTGCCTTCTTTAAGAGGTATTTCTTCCCTTCACCCCTTGCGCACGGAAAAAAACCTTCCGCCAAGCTTATTAGTTCTCAGTTTGGATGAGGAAGCCCTTGGAGTCGCCCATTTTGAACCCAAGGGGAAGGGTACTTTTTCCTTTCCCGAGATGCTCAGCACCCAGGGAGCTCCGGTGGTCGCTTGTACCACCGATTGTGACTCGGACGGTTTGGATGAGATTCTCGTGGTCACCGAGGATGATTCTGACTTTGCCTTGGAAACCTGGGGGTTGAATGAAAAAGGAAAGCCCCAAAGGCTGCATTCTTATAAGTTAGAAAATTGGCGTCGAGAACCAGCGGATCTTTTACCCTGCCACCTCAACCAGGATGGGTGGGTGGATTTGTTGGTTTTATCTAGCCGAGAAGCCCCTACTATTCTTTTTGGGGACTCCTCGGGTTCTTGGAATGAGGTGGCACAGGATTCTGTGGTTCGAAAAAGTTTTCTCAAGGGAGCGGAGGCAAACCGCTTGGGCTTGTTGGTCAATCCCAACTCAAAAAGGAATAAAATTCTTATTTGTGGAAAGGGATTCGTACGGTCTGTAATTTGGCAAGATCAGGATTTTAAAGTAACCGGACAATTCAACTCGGTGGATCAGAGCGGTGATTTATTCGCTCCCCAATGGTTGGATCTGGATGGAGATGGCAAAGATGAACTTTATGCCTATCATTCCGAAGGTTATTGGGAGAGACTTTCCGATGTGGGTAAGCAAGGTGGAATTAAAACCGGGAAAAATCAAAGTATGACCAAGCCGCTCCTTTCTCGTGTTCTTCAGTCAGGGAAAACGGAAAGCCTGGTATCAATGGGGAGTAGTGGTTTTCAAATGCTAGGTAAATCATCTGCCCTCGATCTTACAGTCGAGGTGGAAGCACGACACCTCACCGATCTTCCCGGAATTCGCTACAATGGAATTGAATGGGGCGATTTCAATGCGGATGGCCAAGCTGACTTGATCTGCTTGGATGGACGAAAAAACCTCCTGGAATTTCTCTCCCTCGATACCAAAAACCAAAAATTTTCCAGTGTTTTACATTTTCGAACTTTTGAAAAAAATATGCACTACCAAGGAAAAAAGGGTGGTGCTTATGAGCCTCGGGAAGGGTTGGTGATCGACTTGAACGGGGATCGTTTGGATGATCTTGTTTTCTTGGTCCACGACCGACTTCTTTGTTATTACCAAGAAGGAGGAAAGCCAAAGTGAAAATTCTTATCCTGGGAGATGTCGTCGGCCGTCCGGGGAGAAATTTTCTCACCCAACACTTGGCAGGAATTCGTACTGATATGGCAATCGATCTGGTACTCGCAAATGGAGAGAATGCCGCCGGCGGGGCTGGAATAACCGCCAAGATTGCTGCGGAATTAAAAAGAGCGGGCGTGGATGCCATCACCTTGGGTGATCATGTTTGGGATCAAAAAAACTTTGAAAATGAAATTGAAGATTTGAATTTTGTCTGTCGTCCCGCGAACTTACCAGACTCCAATCCGGGAAGGAAACATCTAATCCTGGATATACAAGGGATTCAGATCGGTCTTTTCACGGTATTAGGTCGAACTTTCATGGGACCCAAAGTATCTTGTCCCTTTGAAACTTCATCTGATTTGATTCAATCTCTTCAAGCCCGGACCGATCTTATTCTTTGTGAGATTCACGCCGAGGCAACTTCGGAAAAGGAATCCATGGGCTGGCACCTAGACGGACGGGTTGGGATGGTCTATGGAA
>Ga0213863_10001903_pt1 | contig 15030 bp, 15 predicted proteins | sample PICome_8_FD_160128 | JGI IMG/M metagenome (GOLD analysis project Ga0213863, IMG submission 160128) | Coastal seawater microbial communities near Pivers Island, North Carolina, United States - PICO497 | ecosystem: Environmental > Aquatic > Marine > Coastal | place: USA: North Carolina... | reverse complement strand
GCGTCGGATTGATCCAAATCACTTTATCAAATGTGTCTTGGACCCGCTGCATCCAAATGGCCCCAGCTTCCTCGTTCCAATGCTCGACGCTGCCGCCAGAATGGGTAATCTCATAGGGCGCCATAGTAGCATCCCCCACAAAGATGACTCGATAGTCATGACTATATTTATGAAGAATATCAAAGGTATCGATGCGTTCGCTCATGCGCCTTCTATGTTCTTTCCACACCCCATCGTAGATGAAATTATGAAAATAATACGTCTCAAGATGCTTGAACTCTGAGCGCGCCGCAGAGAACAGCTCTTCACAGACTCGAACATGGGCATCCATAGATCCCCCATTGTCCAAAAACAGCAATACTTTGACCGTATTGCGTCGCTCTGGGCGCATAATGATGTCAAGCAAACCACCATTTTTCGCCGTTTTATCTATGGTGTTATTGATGTCAAATTCATCGTCCGCACCGGTTCGAGCAAGCTTTCTGAGCCGTCGCAAGGAGATCTTAAGGCCTCGAGTGCCAAGCTCGATATTGTCATCGTAAGCCTTGTAATCGCGCTTATCCCATTGCCGCTTGCCTCGACGCTTTTTACCACCGCGCTCGTTGCCTTCTTTGCCCTTTCCGTTCTTGCCCTTACCTTCTTTGTCCTTTTCGTCGCCTTCGCCGCGTGCTTTCTTTTCGACTTCACGCTTAAAAGCCTCGATCATTTTTTCAAGTCCGCCCAAACTCTCGATCTTTTCGAGCTCCTCCGGCGTCAGCGATTTCTCAAACTCACGCCTGAGGTATTCATCAGGGATCAAGGAAGAAAGCAAACTCGCCAGGTCTTCAAGGCCTTTGAAGTAGGTGCTGAAAGCCCGATCAAACTTATCAAAGTGTCGCTCATCTTTGACCAAGGTCATTCGGCTAAGATAATAAAACTCATCGATGTCCGCATAGACCAATCGCGCCCTAAGCACTTCAAGCAAATGCAGCAACTCCGTGATGGATACCGGAATTCGCGCTTTTTTAAGTTCCATGAAAAAGTTAATTAGCATGCGTAGTCCCTTCTAACTCAATACAGAGAGGTTGGATCAGTGACCAAATCCCAACCGCCCAAACTGCTCAAATAGCCTCGTACCTGACCCAGTTGTTGGTCGCGCTCGCCTAACCTTGCCCACCGGAGCCACTCGACTGCCGCCGATTCATAAAGGCCAAACGCTCTAACAATTGAACATCCTGCTCATTTTTTACCAGAGCCCCATAAAGCGGAGGAATTGCCTTGGTGGTATCTCGATTGGTCAGAATTTCCTCGGGGATATCATCCGCCATCAAAAGCTTGAGCCAATCAATGAGCTCTGAGGTCGAGGGCTTCTTCTTGAGACCAGGCACTTTGCGCACATCGAAGAAGATCTCAAGCGCTTCTTTGACCAGATCTTCCTTGATCTTGGGATAATGCACATCAACAATTTCTTGCATCGTCTCTCGATCGGGAAACTGAATATAGTGGAAGAAACAGCGTCGCAGAAAAGCATCGGGAAGTTCTTTTTCGTTGTTCGAGGTAATCACAACGATGGGCCGCGTTTTTGCTTTGACCATCTCCCCCGTTTCGTACACGAAGAATTCCATTTTATCGAGCTCTTGCAACAGATCGTTGGGGAACTCAATATCAGCCTTATCGATCTCATCGATCAACAGAACCACTTTCTCGTCCGCATCAAAGGCATCCCAAAGCTTGCCCTTCTCAATATAATTTTTAATGTCATGAACGCGATCGTCACCCAATTGGGAATCTCGTAATCGAGACACCGCGTCGTATTCGTACAGGCCCTGTTGCGCCTTCGTTGTGGACTTAACGTTCCAGGCAATGATGGGAAGCCCAAGAGACGCTGCGATTTCTTCAGCCAGCATGGTTTTACCGGTTCCCGGCTCACCCTTGATCAAGAGCGGTCGCTCTAATGTCACGGCTGCATTGACGGCCATTTGGAGCTCTTCGGTGGCGATATACGTATTGGTGCTGGAAAATTTCATAGCGTCGCTTACATCCTGATCAACGGTTAATTTAGAGTGCCTCGTACTTTAATTTGACTGACCTCGCATAGCAAGCCGGTCTCAAGCAGGATTCGGGCCTTCATCGGAAGTATTCTCTGTTGACGATTCCTTGGGACGCTGCCGTCGGCGCAGGGCGGCGTACACCGTAACAGCCATCACCATACCCAAATATACAATCAAAAGTGCAAGACCACCTTCTAAGGTGCTCGCATCCCCTTTTAACAAGAAATCCATCATTAAAATTATAAGCGCCGGCGCGAAGTAGCCGGAGGGGTCCTGTAGAGTCCAGGGCGTGAACGCCAGCACAAAGAAACTCCCTCGAATCACTGCGCGTCCTAGAAAGCCCCAAGCCTCTGTGAGAGCGAACAATTGCCAAGCAAAGAGGCCACCAAAGCCTAAGTAACAAGCCCAAGCCGCCCAATACTCAAGAGAAAACGCCATTTTACTGTTGCACCCAGTGAATGATTCTGTCTTCGAAATCCTCCTCTGCAACCCGCGTCTCAGAGATACAACGGTGGGTAACAGCGATTCCCGCCTCCAAAACACTTTCGGCTCGACCGGAAATCAGAGGATGCCAAGCCGCAAGTGGTTGACCCTCGGCGACCCTGCGATAGGCGCAGGTCTCAGGCAACCAATGAAACGCTTCGACATCCTCTGGTTTCAGCCATACGCAATTGGGCACCAGGGTATTGCGCTGTTGATACTCTTGGCACCGACAGCTCGATTGCTCCAGATAACGGCAAACCACATCGGTATAAAACACCTCCCCGGTGTCCTCATCTTCGAGCTTATGCAGACAACAGCGCGCACAACCATCGCACAGCGACTCCCACTCATCTCGCGTCATCTCAGTTAAAGATTTCTCCTCCCAAAAACTCATATCGACTCAATCGGTGGCATTTGTAAGAAATAACCTTTCTCGGTGACCGCCTCGATAACCTCATCGCCAGAGACTTTAGCCAGCTGCTGGCCCGGCTCTAAGCTTAATCGCATCACGACACTCGCTTCACCAAACTGCGCTAACAATCCAGATGGAACACGACTCAACCCCTCTGATTCTGGCACGTAAATATAGAGATATTCACGCAGCGAAGATTTGTAAACGAGAACATTCATCACCGATTCATCTCTGCCAATAAGGGATCGCCAACGACAGCCTCGCGCCACCCCTGCATGGAGGCAGGCAGTTCTGCCCGACCTTGGTTGTCAGACTTAATGATGGCCTCTAAATCACGGCGCCTGCTCAGTAGCTCTGGCGCAATGCCATAAGCTTTAGATTGGTCCGCAACCACCCGCCGAAGTCGATCGAGCTTCTTCTTGTTCACTGGCGTGGAATCACCAATGACTCGGCGGGGCAATTCCGCTTCATCTGCCGCATTTGCCTGAAGACCGATTTCCACTATGGCGTCGCTATATCGCCGTAGACTGCGACTTGAAATCAACTGACTTGCTTTCAAGTCATTCGCACTATGAACTTCATGCATAGCAAGCGCGATCAACTCTTCGGTCTCAAGCACCCGATTGCGCGGGACATTTTTAAATTGGGCTTGCCGTTCGCGAAAAGCGGCCAGAAGACGCAGATACTCTAGCTGCCTTGGAGTCAGCTGCGACAAGCCTTTGAGCTTTAAATACGCGTGCTCCGGCTCGATCAGTGTGGGCAGAGCCTCTGTGAGGCGGTTTGATTCAGTCAGCACCCAGTCAAACCGGTGCAGTCGCCGAAGCTCTTTTTCAAGCTCGAAAAAAAGTGTGAACAGATGAATCACGTCCAGCGCCGCATATTCACATTGAGATCTAGTAAGCGGCCTTGCCAACCAATCCGATCGGGTCTCCCCTTTGGGAATTTCGAGCGCCAAACAATGTGCAACCAACTTCTGATAGCTCATTGAATAACCAATGCCTAGCATTGCGGCAGCGATTTGCGTATCCAACAACGGCGTTGGCAAGCAGCCCAACCAATGCTGGAACACCTCCATATCTTCGGAGCCAGCGTGAACGACCTTGAGAGTCTGAGGTTGGAGAAACAATGTCTTGAGACCCGACAGATCAGTTATAGCGAGCGGGTCGATCAGATAATTTTCTGACCCAATCCCCAACTGCAACAATCCCACCATGGGATAGTAGGTATTGAACCGAGCAAACTCCGTATCCACAGCGACCACGGACGCTTCAAGACATCGCGCAATCGCGTGCTCTAGCGCTGTATCGTTGTCAATATAAACATAATCCATCAGAGCGGCTTTCTGCCTTGCATCGCATGGGCCAACGTACCCCCGTCAACAAACTCGAGCTCACCTCCCATGGGTATTCCGTGGGCAATTCGGCTAATCGTCAGTCCCAATGGGCGTAATCGCTCTGAGAGGAAGTGTCTCGTCGCTTCGCCCTCAACCGTCGAATCCAGGGCAAAAATCACCTCTTTAACATCCGCTCCGCAGCGGGTAACGAGCGCTTCGGCGCCGATCTCGGCAGGACCAATCCCATCGATCGGAGAGAGATTACCTTGGGTCAGAAAATAGCAACCCCGAAAACTACCCGATTGCTCGAGCGCCATGACATCCGCGGGACTTTCAACAATGCACAGTAAAGAACGATCCCTCTGTGGATCATCGCAGAGTGCGCAAAGCGCCGCTTCAGTGAAATTACGGCAAAGCCCACACTCTCCGACATCTTTTAAGGCCTGGGCGAGCACACCCGCAAGCTGTTGACCGCCGGCTCGGTCCCGTTCGAGTAAATGCCAGACCATGCGCTGTGCAGACTTTCGTCCAACGCCAGGCAGACATCGAAATGCATCGATCAGCTGTTCGATCAACCCTTCATTCATGGGCAGGCTCTCCCTCTCGCCGAATCATGGCTAAGCTCCAAAAGGAAACTTAAACCCCGGTGGCAGCGGAATACCTCCAGTGAGTGCCGACATCGACGCTTGCTGTTCAGATTCGAGTTTTCGGACCGCATCATTGACAGCTGCGGCGAGCAGGTCCTCAAGCAAACTCTTTTCTTCCTCAAATACCGATGGGTCAATATTTACACGCTTCACATCATGACGACCTGTCATGATAACCGTCACAAGCCCTGCCCCTGCCTCACCCTGGACCTCAGTCTGGGCCATTTTTTCTTGCATTTCCTGAAACTTTGACTGCATTTCTTGGGCTTGTTTCATCAAGCCATCCATTCCACCCTTCAACATCCCTAAACCTCTCTCTTCATTCGATTCGGCATCACAGTGCCTTCTACGATGGTCGCATCAAATCCGGACATGAGCGCTTGCAAACCCGGATCTTCCGCCAAAGCCATCTCAGCTGCTTCGATCCCGGCAGCACGTTCGCGCTCAAGCAGCATCGCTGGCGATACCCGCTCGGATGCTGCAACGTTCACGGTGACCGCAATCGTCCGGCTCTTTACCCGGCTGACAGCCTCAGAGATGCGCTGAGCCTGAGTTTCGTTAAAAAGACTTGCGTGCGCCGGCGCTAGATGCAGATCGAATGAGGTTTCGGTCATTGCCGCTAGTACACAATTGCTGGCCATTGCATAGGCTACTCCGCCAATTCCCGTTTGGATCAGAAGCTCACACCACAAGAGATCCTGCGAATCTGGAACCAGCGCTGACAATTGATCCACCTTTGCGATTGGGGCGATGTCAGGCACTGCCACCTGCTCAGGTTCAGCGGCATTATTCTGCCATTGTTCAGAAATATCCGAACCGTCTTCCGGTGCCACCGATTTAGCCTCTGGAGCCAATTTGATGACTGGTTGCGCCTCTTGTCTGGGCTTGAGTTGTCGAACTTCAGCTCGCGCAATACTCCCCTCAGGTTGAGCAGGCGCATCTAATCCATGATCTTGCACCTTCACCATCTGATCTTTTTCCTCAGTCGCAGTTCCGACTCGACCGGCAGACTCGGGTGATGCCGCGAGCGCTGGAGAATGCGCTGAGGTGACCGCTACTTGTGCTGCCCCTGCTTGTTTTGGCGCCTGCGCTTTTGCGTCAACCTTTGCCGGCTCGCCGCTGGACAAAGCAGCTTTAAGATCCTGGAGCGGAGACACCGACGATGGGGTTGGCATGGATGATTCTGCTACGGCAACGGTCGTCACCTGGCGCTCACCCGGCGGCGCATCATCGATTTCAAAGGCCAGCATACGAATTAGAGTCATTTCAAAACCAAGCCTGACATCCGGCGCCAAATTGAGATCTCGCTTACCGACTAAACCGATCTGGTAGAACAATTGGACGGCATCTGGCGTGAGCAATCCGGCTAAACTTTGTATTTTTTCACGATCACCTAAACTATTGTCGACGCCTTCGGGAACAACCTGAAAAACTGCGATTTTATGTAAAACCATCAGCAACTCATCGATTAAAGCTTCGTAGTCGGGCGAAAAATCAGCTATTACCTCGATCAAACGGTAGATTTCGACGCCATTGCCAGCGGCGAGCGCCTCAATCAAATGAAAGACTTCATTTCGGTCAACGGTACCAAGCATTGTCGCGACTTCACGCTCATTCAGTTGGCCAGATCCAAAAGCAATGGCTTGATCCGTCAGGCTGAGCGCATCGCGCATACTGCCATCAGCAGCACGTCCCAATTGCCAAAGTGCCGCTTCCTCGGCTTCGATGCCTTCAGCGGCAAGCACCGTTCGAAGATGATTGACCACTCGCTCAGGCGACATGTTTTTCAAGTTGAACTGTAAACACCGTGACAACACCGTGATCGGTAGTTTTTTCGGATCCGTTGTCGCGAACAAGAATTTGACGTGTTCTGGGGGTTCCTCCAGGGTTTTTAACATCGCGTTGAAGCTGCTCTTCGACAACATATGCACTTCGTCGATTAAGTACACCTTGTAGCGCGACGCTGTCGGTAGGTATTGCACGTTGTCGAGCAGCTCGCGCATATCGTCAACGCCTGTTCGTGACGCAGCATCGACTTCAATCAGATCAACGCTGCGACCCTCACTGATCTCAACACAAGACGGACAACTGCCGCAGGGCTCCGACGTTACCCCCCCAGCACAATTGAGACATTTAGCAAAAATTCTAGCGATTGTGGTTTTGCCGACACCACGGGTGCCTGTAAAAAGATAGGCATGGTGTAGACGATCCTGATCAAGCGCGTTGATCAGCGCCTGAAGGACGTGGCCTTGTCCCTCCATGGATTTAAAATCCCCGGGACGATACTTTCGCGCAAGAACTTGGTATGCCATATTAGCCGCCTTTAGACGGTTTCATTGTAGCTCAAGGACACCCTCCTGAGCGAGTTTTAGGTGCTGCATGCACTGCGACAGCGTCAATTTAGGATCACATCATGATTGTCATAGGTCACCGAGGCGCTTCAGGCTATCAGCCAGAAAACACTCTGGCAGCATTCAGAGCAGCAGCAGCACTCGGCTGCGCCTGGGTCGAGCTAGACGTACGCGCTGTGAGCGGTCGACTACTGGTGATTCATGACGAGGCGCTCGCCCGGACCACAAATGGCACAGGGAACTTAACCGACCATTCATTAGATGCTTTAAGGGCGCTGGATGCTGGAATGGGTGAACACATCCCGTACTTAGAAGAAGTTCTTGAAACTCTGGCAGGGAAAGTCTCGATCAACGTCGAACTCAAAGGCTTGGGCGCTGCAGAGCTGACCAGTCAAACGCTCAATCGCGCATGCAGCGAGGGCCTCTGGCAACACCAGCAGTTTCTGATCAGCGCTTTTAACCATCGAGAACTTGCCAAAGCTGATCAGCGCTTCAACCGAGGCGTCCTATGGGGCAAAACGCATCCTGAGATGATCGAGCGATCTGTCGCCCTGGGTGGTCAATGGATGAACATCGAACTTCAAACTGCCCATGCGCCACTCATCGACAGAGCCCATGAGGCAGGCCTTAAAGTCGCGGTCTACACCGTCAATGATCCAGACGACATAGAGGCAATGCGCGCGCTCAAAGTAGACGCCATTTTCTGCGACTACCCTGATCGTGCCATCATGGCATCCTAAACGATCAAGCGCCCTTAAAGACTGGCGTTCGTTTTTCCAATATCGCGTCTACTGCCTCAGCATGATCTTCGGTTTGATGCGCCAACGCCTGCAGTCCTGCCGACATTTCTAGAATGCTCGGCAGATCGGCTTTTCGCGATTCTTTCAGCAATTTTTTAGTCATTCGAAGTGCGTGAGGCGGATTTGCTGCAACACGAGCCGCGAGCACTTGAGCCGCCTCCATCAAGGCATCCGGCGCAACCACCTGAGAGACAATGCCCCACGCCAGCGCCGTCTCGGCGTTGACCGGCTCACCCGTGAAGGACATCTCATTGGCTCTGGCCTGGCCAATGGCCCTCGGTAAAAACCAGGCGCCGCCATCGCCAGGAATCAACCCGACCTTGACAAAACTTTCGGCAAACAACGCCTTCTCAGAGGCGATACGCAGATCACACATCATCGCAAGGTCACAGCCCGCACCTATCGCAGCACCGTTGACCGCCGCAATGATTGGGACTTCAAGCGCATCAATCGCCAAAGGAATTCGTTGTATACCCTGACGATAACCGTCTCGGATCTCGGTCGCGGTCCCACCGAACATGCCGACTTTGTCTTTCATATCTTTAACGTTACCACCGCTGCTAAAAGCCGACCCTGCGCCTGTTAGAATCACCACGCGAACCGAAGCATCCGCGTTGATTTGATCGCACGCGGCAACAATGGCGGACACCATTTCATCTTCTGAAATTGCGTTTCGAGTTTCGTGCTTGTTTAAGGTCAAGGTGACAACAGCATCACGCTGTTCATAGAGGACGACATTACTCATAAAGGGCTCCAACACATTTTCAGCGACGGTAACACGCGGAAAACAATGATACCATCTCGGTATGCCACTACCCGCACTATCTCTGATTGCACTGATTATCAGCATGCTCTACGTTTCCCCGGTCAAGGCCGATGACTCAAGGGCGCAACTTTTTGACGCCATTGGTCAACGCCTTGGGCTCATGAAGGCCGTGGCGCAGACTAAATTTGAACAGGGGCTTCCTATTGAAGACCTTGAACGCGAGGCCGTGGTGATCAGTGCCGCTGTCTCGGGCAGCACCGCAACCGGACTCACTACAGATTCGGCGCAGCGCTTTTTTGAAGCACAGATCAAAGCAGCCAAAATCATCCAAGCCTACTGGTTTGAGCATTGGGAGCGCCAGCCGCCAGTCAGCCGTTCCTTAGACCTAGCCACTGAGCTCAGACCTAAGCTACTAGTCTTGGGAGACCAAATTACTCAGCAACTAGACACCCCTGTGACCGACCAGGACTTCAGGGACTTTATGCGAGCCACCGACATCGAGGGGCTCAACCGTGATCAACGCGCCGCTTTGTTTCAAGAGCTTAAAGATCTGAAATCACGCTCGAAGCTCGAGCAAATTCAGCGTGCCGGCATTCTCAGGGTAGGAACTACCCTTGATTATCCACCTTTCAGTTCTGGCAGCGTTGCGTCACCAGAGGGAATCGATATTCAACTGGCAATGGGACTCGCTGATCATCTCGGCGTCAAGGTGCAATGGGTCCAAACGACTTGGCCCAGTCTCATGACGGATTTTTCTCAAGGTCTCTTTGATCTTGGCTTAAGCGGCATCTCGATTACCCCCGAGCGGGCTCAGTTAGCGGCCTTCTCAATCGCTTATCATGTTGGTGGTAAGACACCGATCGGTCGATGCAAGGATCGAAACAGGTATCAGACCTTTGATGCTATCGACCGACCAGAGACAAGAGTGATCGTCAACCCTGGAGGAACAAACGAGAGATTCGTGCGTCGCCAACTCAAGCAGGCTAAGGTACAAATATTCGACGACAATCGGCTCATTTTTAATGAAATCATCGCGGATCGCGCCGACGTTATGTTCACCGATGAAATTGAGGTGATTCTGCAAACAGCAAAAGCATCAAGCTTGTGCGCATTGCTGCCCGGCGAGCGCCTCACTCACCAAGAAAAAGGCATACTCATGCCTAAAGATCGATCCATCGTTACCGTCGTTAATCGGTGGTTAAACGAGCAAATTGCAATGGGTCATGTGCAAACCCTCAAGGCGGAGTATCTGGCCGCACTGCAGCCCGGCTCTTGATTTCCTTCTGGTAGCACTCAGATTTCCGAAAATTCTGGCACCTGAGCCCCTTTCAAAAAAGCTTCAACCATCACGTTGACCACCTCTGGCGCATCCTGCTGTACCCAGTGTGAAATCCCTGGGAAATACCGAAGCGTCAAATCAGCAACGTATTCTTCGGTACCAAACGTCGTTTCGATCGAGAGTGCCATGTCATCTTCACCCCAAAGCATCAGAGTCGGCACTTCGATCTGAGGCAGACCCAGTCGCCGCTGACGACGCATGCCGCCCCCCCGCACGAGCGCGCGATAGTAGTTAATCATTGCCGTTGCATTTTCTGATCGCGCAGCATTGGCGTCATAAAGCGCAATTGCCGCCTCCGAGTAGTTTTCTGGGGCTGCCGCAGAAGCACGAATCATATCTCCCATTCCTTTCGACTGAGTCAACATACGCTCGGGTAACCACGGGAGCTGGAAAAAGAAGACATACCATGACTTCATGAGCTGGCGCAGACTGAATGCAGCTGCAGCAGGGCCCGGATGAGGAACATTGCAGATGATCAATTGGTCAATCTCACGTATGCGCCGCATGGCGAAGTACCAGGCGATAACAGCGCCCCAATCATGCGCCATCAGAGTGACCTTAGAGCAACCGGCAAGGTCAATGAGCGCGCCCACATCTTCCATAAGGGTTTCAATCTGATAACTGCCGAGACCCTGAGGCACAGAACTATTTCCGTAGCCCCGAAGGTTGGGAGCCCATACCCTGTAACCCAATGCGGCCAGGTGCGGCATCTGGAAGCGCCAGGACACACTGTGTTCAGGAAATCCATGTAAACAAAGTACCAAATGATCTCCCGTCCCAGCCATATCGACTTCAAATTCTAAACCGTTGGCCTGAACGCGCTGGGTTTCGATGTCAGGGAACAGCGCTGATGTTGTTTGCATTGGACTTCCTTGAGAGGTTGAATCCCAGAGCTTACACTGATTCTTTTATGAACTGAGCCTTGCAATGGCGCTGATCACTCCACTGACCGACGTTCGGTGCGCTCTCGGCGAGGGGCCTCTCTGGGATGCGCCGAGATCGCGATTATTCTGGGTCGATTCTTTAAAGGGTCGTTTATTTTGCCGGTCTGCTTCTGGGATTGAGCGCTCCTGGCAGTTACCTTGCATGCTCGGCAGTCTTTGCGTCATTGATGCCTCTCGAGTCATCCTTGCGCTGCAAACCGGACTCCACGAGTTTGACCTCATCACTGAAGCACTGACGCTCATTCACGACCCCGAACCAAGCCAATCCAAAACCCGCCTTAACGATGGTAAAACCGACCGATGTGGACAGTTTCTTTTCGCATCCATGGGTATAAAAGATCGCTCCCAAGGCTGGGGCGGCTTATACCGACTAAAGCACGATTACACGGTTGAGCCATTGCTTAACGATGTCATCGTCGGTAATGGACCTTGTTTCTCACCGACCGGGAATTACCTTTATTTTAGCGATGGCCGCGGTGTCATGAATCGGTACCCATACGATCCCGACGGTCCATTGGCGCCACCGGAGCCCTTCTTTGATGCCAAAGCCCAGGGACTGGCGTGCGACGGCGCGACAGTTGATGAACAGGGCAATGTTTGGACTGCGCTCATAGGCTCCGGCAGGATCGGATGCATCGACCCTGACGGCAAGCTAAAGCTTACGGTCGAAATGCCGATACCCCTACCGAGTTCCGTCATGTTCGGCGGGCAGGACCTAGCGACGCTGTTTGTCACATCGATCAGCGATTCAGGTAATCGCAGCGACAATCACCCGCAATCAGGACTCATTTTTAAAGTGGAACAATTGTCTGCGGCGGGTCTGATAGAGACTCCCTTCGGCATAAAAACTTAGGTACAATCAAGTTGTTGTTGGCTAAACCTCCGAGCAACTGGTAGTCCTCGGAGAACACAATGATCGCTCACAGTCTACCGATTAAAAGGATACGGCAGCCAATCATGGTCGCGTTAAAGCCAAAAGAATTCTTTGAGCAGAATCTTCAGGAATCGACGTTCGTCAAAGCCTTACCACCTTCAGACGCCGAGCTTATAGGTGGGGCAGGCGAATACGTCGACTATGAGGCCGATGCAACCTTGTTTCTCGAGGGCGATGACGCTGATGCGATGTACTTTATCGTGTCAGGCACGATTGTAATCTTTACCAGCAAAGGACGCGATTCAGAACAAGAACTCACGCGCCTTGGTCCACTTGATCATTTTGGAGAGCAAGGGCTGCTCAGCATCAATGCAGGCAAACGCACTGCAAGTGCCCGGACAGCCGAAAAGACTCGCCTGATTCGAGTTTCCGGTGAGCTCATCAAGAACACGCTTGCCCACCAATCAAAGCTGGTTGATCAGCTCGAAAAAATCGGAGCAGAGCAACAAAAAATCAATAGAGATAGTCGTAAAGTCCAACTACTGCTTCGACTGTCTAGATCGCGCGCTTCTGTGAACTTAAAATTGCCGAGATATTCTGAAAATTTTTCCAGCCTACTGCTCGGCGTTGATGTTCAGAGAGAGGTGCTCCAACTCGATGAGATCATGTCGGAATACAGAAACCCCATCAGGCCCAAGGATCTGATCGCAGTGTCCGGCTCGATTATGGGAACGCCCATCAGTTTTAAGACGCGCGTTATTGGAGAAAAGGTTATCGATGGTTCCAAGCTCTACGAATGCGCTTTTCCTGAAGATATGGTTTACGAGCAGCAGCGATCTCAGTTCCGCCTGGAATTAGGTGCGGCCAGTCGCGCTGAAGCCTGCATTATCAAAGATGAGAAGAAGTACCGGGGCAAGATCAGCGATGTTTCTGAACGTGGCGCAGCTTTTAAATTGCGACGCGGTGTTCCAATCCAAAAAGGAGATCGGATCGATTTCGTAGAGCTCATCCTGACTCCAGAGATCACGATTCAGCCCAAAATAGAAGTTATGAATGTCTTAGATGTCGCTAAAGCGCCCAATCTACAGCAGTACGGCGTCCGGTTTTTGGGAATATCAACCGCTGACTCCGCAGCGCTAAAAGAGTTTATGCGCGAAGAAGAACGAAAAAGGCTTCGTATGAGCCGGCGTTAACCCCCCTTTATCGCTCCTGACTTTAGATCTTTTAGTTGCCACGGCCTTTTCATAAAGGAAATCGCTTTGAGTCATGAACGGGCTCTTGTTAGAATTGGGGTGCCGCAACAACATGCTCCTAGCCCATCCAATCTTTAAGATTACTGGCTCTGATGAGCTACGCATGTAAAGTTTTGCGACTCCGGAGAGGTGTCTGAGTGGTTGAAAGAGCACGCCTGGAAAGTGTGTATACGTTAATAGCGTATCGAGGGTTCGAATCCCTCTCTCTCCGCCAGCTTCCATTTTAAATCAATAACTTATTGGCACGTTTTCCTATGTATACGTTAAAGGATGTGCCATACAAATCACTCGTAATAATAGAACGCGACTAGTAGGCCAACTGCAATTAGTCCTCCAATCCAAGAAAATATCAGTGGAATTCCATAATAGAGACAAATCCCCGCAGCCACACCTGTTGAAGCAAAGAACGTTAGGCTAATCCCGATTAAGTCTCTTGCCACACCCCTAAATATATCGATAGGTAAGTTCAGCAGTTTTCTCAGCGTGTACTTTGCCACTGGCTCCGTTATTCGGTTGTCACTATCGGTATGATCATCTGGACTTTTGTTTGACATAAACACTAACTTAGCAAGCTTGGAAATACGAAATAGCCTAGCAGAAAAGGCCGCCCAGAAGGACGGCCCTGCCCAGATTGGCCACTTGTGGGTTTAGCAGACCCACCAATCTAGGACTTAAACGTTTGCATCCTTAATGGCTGCAAATGACTCTGCATGACGGATCGCAGTATCCATCTCGAGAAACGCCACTACGCGCACAATGCCGTAGTCGAGCTTCGAGTATGGATCGACCGTCAACTCTAGCGATCCCCAATTCGCGTATATCGCGTCCTTGAGATTGCCGTAGATGATCGCGCTCAGACCTGTCCCAGTTCCCTTGGTGAGATTGTTGGGAATATTTGAAGACACAACCACCTGCCTCCCAGCGATGCTGTTTCCTTCAAGAATCATCACTGAGTCAGTGCTTGATACCTTGGGTGTCTTTCGCAGGAATGCCTCAGTTGCAGGATTCATGATAAAGACGTTCGATCGTTCGTCCGCATCATCATTCGCCACTTCAGCGATCAGATCGATCAACTTGGAGTAAGACGGCGCAGCACCATTTGTTCCAAGTACAACTGACCCAATACCAGTGGTGTTTAAGATGCCCTCAGGCTCTTGTCCAACTCCACTGCCATTGATGATAGTCGCGTCGATTTTATCGGCCATGATTCGACCAATATCGCTTCTGACGATCTGTTCAACATTCGGTAGACCCTGAACCAAGACCTTGCGTGAAAACTCGACATGCGACGCGAGCGTCTTAGCCGACAATGTCACCTGATCGAAGGTAGGCGTTGATTCTGATACCTGCGAGCCTTCTGAGTAGAAAGCAGCACTTGAAGTACCAGTCAGACGAGGAATCGCCGCGTCCTGAGTCAGACCTGTGAGCGAAGTGACTCGATCCAGGACATCAGACTTCTTGTAGAGGTAATCGATGAATCGATCATCGTGATGCTTAGTACCAACGAGGTTGCCACCCGTGCCACTCTTCAAGATATCGCGTTGCATCAGTTGATGTGGAATCACGATTGAGTTTTGGCGTTTCGCATATCGCTGCGTGTCTTGAAGCACCTCGCGCTCAAAACCAGCCTCTGACCAGTTGCCATCAGCCTTAGCCATAATGGCTTTTGCAATGCTGAAGGTTTCTAGCTCGCGCTGATTCAATGAGACGTCAGGCGACCAGCCAAGGGGTTCAGTCTTGATCGCATCCATGACTCTAGCCCTGAAGGTTTCCATGGATTGGCCTTTCTCAATTGCCT